>NPID01013331.1_pt1 | contig 23780 bp, 20 predicted proteins | sample 8637491 | NCBI WGS metagenome assembly NPID01 (sample SAMN07420843, study PRJNA396082) | bioreactor metagenome | isolation source: sample BA6 brine-fed electro-methanogenic bioreactor BA | place: Japan: Kochi | collected 2016-06-14 | reverse complement strand
CAACAACACCGCAAACGGAACCCACGCAAACGGAGGAGCAATATTCAACACAGGTTGGGGAACCATCAACATAAACAACACAGTTATTCAAGAAAATCAGGCTTACGGATCTCAGACAATAGAAGGAACATCTTGGGGTGGAGCTATATATAATGGGGAAAAAGGAATTATGGATATCCAAAACAGCATAATCCAATATAATAAATTGATCAGTAACTTTTCAGGTGGTGCGGGTATCCATAATGAAGGTGAAATTTTTATTAAAAGCTCTTTAATTCAACTAAACACTATGATAACAAATAATGGTTATGGTGGTGGAATCAGCAATTTTTATAAAATAAACATCCACAATAGTCAAATAAACAATAATATAATTATAAGTGTTTGGGCAAATGGTGGAGGAATTTATAATGATGGCATCTCTTCCATAAAGAATAGTTCCTTAAATAATAATCATGTAGGAATTGAAAATTTATATGGGGAGTCTAGTGGTAACGGAGGAGGGATTTGTAACTCGGGATGGCTTATAGTTGAAGAAACTTCTATAAGTAATAATTCAGCTAAAGGTGGGAGGCAAATAGGTGGAATTATTAACTGGGGTGGAAAGTTAGAAATTTATGATAGTACTATAAACAATAACTTTGGCCTATTAAAATTTGAATATGAAAACCAAGATTATTCAATATTCAATTTGGTAGGTTTAATGAAGATATCTTCATCTGAAATAATAAATTCAGATTTAGATAATGTAGCAATAGGTGGTTTTGATCGGCTGGATATTAATTTAAGTCGTATCATTGGTAACTTAATTATATTAAATCACTTTTCAGAAACCCATATAAATCTAGAAAATAATTGGTGGGGATCCAATGATCCAGATTTTAGCAAACTAATCAACGCCCGTAATGTAAATGATAATGTTAAAATAGAATATAAACCTAATTCCTGGTTATACCTTACCCTGGAAACCTTACCTAATGAGATATATCATGGCCAAAACAGTACCTTAATCGCCAGCTTTAACAATGCCTATGACGGTACAAATATAAAGCCTTTAAACCCATCTATGGGCCATTTAAAAGATGGTTCCAGGGTTACCTTCACCACTGATCTGGGTGAAGTAGGTAGCCAGATAGTGGAAAAATCCACCATAAATGGTATAGCTACTGCCACTTTAAAAGGAACTGAAAATGGAATGGCCAATGTATCTGCACAACTAGATGAAGAAGAAATAACAAAAACTGTTAAAATCAAAAAAATAATCACTAACTTAGATCTAGAAGAGATAACCAGTACCTTAGGAAGCCAGGTGGAATTAAAGGCTGTTCTAAAAGACAGTGATAACCTCCCTATTTCTGGAAAAACTATCAAATTCCAAATAAATGATCAGTTCATAGGACAATCCACCACCAATAATGAAGGTCTTGCTACTTTAGTTTATACTCTCAGTCAAAGTGCAGGAAAACATATAATGCAAGCAGAATTTGTTGGAAGTGAAAAATACGAAACCATCACCACTACTGCAGATTTAAATGTAGAAAAAATTAGAACTCAACTAAAAGCAGAAAATGCACAAACAACCATCAACACACCAATAGAACTAACCGCACACCTAACAGAAAACAACAAACCCCTAGAAGGAAAAACCATCCAATTCTACAAAAACACAAACAACAACTGGGAACTAATAGGACAAACACAAACCAACAACCAAGGAATAGCAAAAATAACCCACACACCAACACAAACCGGACAACACCAAATAAAAACCACCTTCACAGAAGACCAAACCCACCAAACATCACAAGACACCGCAATTTTGAATGTAGATAAACCAGAACCAGTAACTGGTGTTTTCAGCCGCTTTATGGTGCATGATGCTGCTCGAAGGGTTCGGAATTTTATCTCTAATAATGGAGTATTACCTAACTGGGTACGTATGGTGGATACCACCGGCATAACCCATCTGGTAACCATGCCTTCATTTTTAGAGTTATCTACCGCCAGTTTAATATCAAATACTCCTGAATTTAAAGCCCGGGAGGTAGGAGCTCCAGTAAGCCCTGCTGGTCCAGTAATAGTTAATCGAAACCTGCATAAATCAGATTATCTAAACCTGGCCCTTAATGTGAATAATTTAATCAGAAATAATGGTTTCGCACCCAATTCCGCATTAAGCCCATTAGGAAACATTAATTATAAAGCGCTGGTAGATAGCTTCGCCCGTATAGTTGCTTTTGAAGCAGAAAATGGTGTAATGCCTAACTATGTGGTCATAAACACCCGCAGAGTAAGATAAACTGCACCATTATCTTATTTTTTTCTTTTTTAATTATTAGGTTTTGCAAAACTTTTTTTCTAATGGATTAGATCAATGAATTCCATCCCCGCATTTATTAATTATATTTCCTGAATTATTTTAGAAATAAAGTTTAATTCGTTATAGTTCAATTTACCGAAGTTAATAAAAAACTATAAGCTAAAATCAGGTGATAGATATCAGCTGATAAAAGGAGTTAAAAATACTAATAAACCCTCTCTATTTCTGGGAATTGGGATTCCCTATAATAAAGATTTGATTTCAAAAAATGAGATAATAGAGAGGGGTATGCAGATAAAAAAAGGGGATTCTAAAATTCAAGTATGTGTTCTGGATTACCGGCCAGAGTTTAAAAGAAAAGATCTCATCAAACCCGACTGGAAGGAAATGATAGAGATAAAAAATATTCTAAATGATCTGGGCCTGGAAACCGTGCTACTTCAAAGTGAAAAAGGACACTATGGTCCTTGAAATATGTGATTCAATTCTATAGTATTCCATGAGACTCTAATCTTATAATGATAGCCCATCACGACTTTTAATCAGTTTAATATTTTAGATAAGAATCTATTTATAAAAAAATTATATAAAGTTGCAAGGCCCATATATTATCTAAAGGAGGTGGGGTAATGGTAAAATGGAGTGCAGTAATTGTGGGATTTATTTTATCCCTGGTTTTTCCCGGGATTATGGCGCAATTTAGTCCTGATTGGGGATCATTTATAGGATTGCTATTGGCCGGTTTTGTAGTGGGTATAATAGTTAAAGGGGGAGCATTTAATGGTTTCTGGAATGCTTCTGTGGCAGGAGCTTTTGGCGGATTATTAAGTGCCATATTGATAACTATTCTAGGTACAGTCGCTGCAGGGCTTGCAGGTTTTGCAGTAGGTGCATTAAGTGGCTTAGTACTATTTATAGGTGCTCTAATACAGTACATGGTTTCCATGGGTATTGGGGGAGCTATTGGAGCTGCTATATCCAATTAAACCTTTTTAATTTTTTTTACTATTTTTTTTTAATTAACTTTAATACTCCTGAAACCATACTTTACTAAAAAAACTATGAAATCCCAGGAGATTGAAATGAGAATTGGCGTATTATCCGACACCCACATACCTGAAAGGGCCTCTGAAATTCCAGAAATGGTTAAAAGTATCTTCAAAAGTGTGGATATGATCTTACATTGTGGAGATCTAACTTCCCTTAAAGTTAAAGAAGAATTAGAATCTCTGGCCCCTACCTATTGCGTACAGGGGAACATGGATAGATATAGTGGTTTGGAACTTCCTAAAAGCAGAGTAATTGAGATTGAAGGAATAAAAATAGGTTTAAATCATGGGGAAGTTTATCCCCGGGGAGATACCCAGCAATTAAAATATATTGCCCTGGAACTAGATGTGGAAGTTTTAATCACCGGTCACACTCACTGGGCATTTATAAAAGAAGTAGAAGGCATTTTAATGTTAAACCCGGGGAGTGCCACTGTACCCCGTTTATCAGATCCCACCATCATGTTACTGGAAATTGAAAAGGGCAATATTGATTCAGAAATAATTAAAGTGGGAGACCCCTGTAAATCAGTGAATTTCAAAAAGTAAGACATTAAAAAAAAAGGTAATTATCATGGGAAAAAGATGGCAGGTAGAGAAAAAAAAGGAGCACTACTACAAAAGTGCTAAAAAAGAAAATTATCGTTCCCGAGCTTCCTACAAACTGCAACAATTAAATAAAAAATTCAGGATTATTAAAAAAGGAGATGTGGTAGTGGATCTCGGTGCTGCTCCTGGAGGATGGTCCCAGGTAGCTCTGGAGAGAGTGGAAGAAGAAGGTGTAGTTCTGGGTGTGGATTTACAAAGGATTAAGCCATTTGCTGAAGATAATTTCCACTTTATTCAGGGAGATTTTACCCGGGATGAAATCCAGAAATCCATCACAGAAAAAATAGGTGGAAAAGCAGATGTGGTAATTTCAGATGCCTCCCCCTCCCTTTCCGGTATAAAAGATATTGACCAGCTTAGGATTATGGATTTAGGGGAGAGTGTTTTAAAAATCAGTATAACTATATTAAAAGACCAGGGAAATCTTTTAATGAAATCATTTCAGGGCCCCGGGTATGAAGAACTTATAAAAAAATTAAAAACAGAATTTAAAGTGGTGAAAACCACCAAACCTGCTTCTTCTAGAAAGAAAAGTGCAGAAATGTATTTAATTGGAATGGGATTTAAGGGTTATTAGGGCCATTATTCTCCATAAAATAAAATAAACCCTTATAAAAAAAAGGTGAAATTTTTAATTAAAATCTAGCCCTTAAATCAGCTAAAGCTTGTTCTGCGGCTCTAAGTTGAGTATTGGCTATTCCAATTCTATTTTGAACTTCTTCAGCAGGTAAGTTGGCCGATAGTGCACTTTCCACATCTCCCACTGCCGAGCGAGCCTTTACCAGTTCTAATTCAGCAGTGACGTACTGCTTCTGGATATCATTATTTCCAGTACGATAGGCTTCAGTTTTTGCAGAATCATAATTAACCTCCAGAGTTGAGAGATCTGTTTTTAATACTGCCAGTTGATCATAAGCAGACCCACTATCCACACTGGATGATATGCTGGAAGATATTAAATCCACACCAATATAGGCAAATATGAGAATGGTGGCCACTATCATCAGCACTCCCAAAACCGATATACTCATGGAAGTAACTTTAAATAAGTTTAATCTTGATTTTTTCATAAAAACACCTGCTAAAAAAGGAGATTGAATATATTTGTTTTTTTAAAGTAAATAAAAATTTTATATAAACTGAGTATAATACTTATTAAAAGTATTAGAATGCTATTTTTTATTATCTAATATTCATGGTTTATAAAGGTATAAATTGTAAATTTTTTTTCCAGTAAATCATTTATAATTAATAGGGTTATATATTTGCATAATGACACATGCAACTGATAAAACCAAAACTTCACTGGCTAAATTTGAGGAATTTTTCTCAACCAAGTACAAAGATAACGTCTTTGAAGCTTTAGAAAAATATCCTGACCAGCGTTCAGTGGTTATAGATTATCTGGACCTGGAAATGTTTGATCCAGATTTAGCTGATCTTNNNATTGAAAAACCAGAAGAGGTTATTCGTGCTTCCCAAAAAGCTATTAAAAATATAGATCCTTTACGAAAAAATGCTGATTTGAATATTAGATTAGAAAATGTAACCAATAATATTCCCTTAAGGTTTTTAAGAAGTAAATTTATTGGAAAATTTTTATCAGTAGATGGTATTGTTAGAAAAACCGATGAAATACGACCCCGGATTATAACTGCCATGTTCGAATGCCGGGGATGCATGCGTTTGCATGAAGTATCCCAATCCAGCAACATGATTGCCGAACCCTCCCTGTGTTCTGATTGTGGAGGTCGTTCTTTTAGACTGCTGCAGGAAGAATCCGAGTTTATGGATACTCAGACTGTTAAAGTCCAGGAACCTCTGGAAAACCTTTCCGGAGGGGAGCAGCCCCGTCAAATACTGGTGGTGCTGGAAGATGATCTGGTGGATTCACTCACCCCCGGGGATATTGTCCGGATAACCGGTACCCTGCGTACCGTACGGGATGAAAAAACCCGTCGATTTAAAAATTATATCTATGGTAATTTCATTGAACACCTGGAACAGGAATTTGAAGAGCTATTGTTATCTCCTGAAGATGAAGAAAACATCAAGGAGCTATCCCGGGACGAGCACATCTATGAAAAAATAATTAAATCCACTGCACCCTCCATTCACGGTTACCGTGATGTTAAAGAAGCTATTGCCCTGCAATTATTTGGTGGATCTGGAAAAGAACTGGAAGATAAAACCCGTTTAAGGGGAGATATACATATTCTTATAGTAGGGGATCCCGGTATTGGTAAGTCCCAGATGCTTAAATATGTATCCAAGCTAGCCCCCCGGGGTATTTACACCAGTGGTAAAGGTACCAGTGGGGTGGGTTTAACTGCTGCAGCAGTAAGAGATGAATTGGGAGGATGGTCTCTGGAAGCCGGTGCACTGGTATTAGGGGACAGGGGAAATGTTTGTGTGGATGAGCTGGACAAGATGAGGGAAGAAGACCGTTCCGCTATTCACGAAGCTTTAGAGCAGCAGACCATATCCATAGCCAAGGCCGGTATCATGGCCACCCTTAATTCACGTTGTTCTGTTTTAGCAGCTGCTAACCCTAAATTTGGTCGTTTTGATAGTTTCAAATCTCTAGCAGAACAAATTGAACTACCATCTACCATTTTATCCCGTTTTGATTTGATTTTTGTGGTGGAGGATAAACCAGATATGGAAAAGGACCGTGCTCTGGCCCGCCACATATTAAGTATTCACAAAGAAGACTCCATGCCCTATGAAATCGATCCGGAGTTATTAAGAAAATATATTGCCTATGCTCGCCGTCACAGCCACCCGGTGTTATCCGAAGGGGCTATGGATGTTCTGGAAGAATTTTATGTATCCATGCGTAATAGTGCTTCTGATGATGAATCACCAGTTCCCATTACTGCCCGACAATTAGAGGCTATAATACGTCTTTCTGAAGCCAGTGCCAAAATAAAACTCAAAAGTGTGGTGGATGCAGAAGATGCAAAAAAAGCCATTAAATTACAGCAGGCCTGTCTAAAACAAGTGGGATATGACCCTGAAACAGGTAAAATAGACATTGATAAGGTGGAAGGTAGGCCCCCTAAATCAGAGCGGGATAAATTCCGTATCCTGGTGGAAGTTATTAAGGAACTGGAAGAGGAATATAATGGTAAGGCACCTACCAATATTCTTATATCTGAGATGGGAGATAGATACACTGTAAGCCCCGAAAAAGTAGAGGAACTGGTAAGGGTCCTTAAACATAAAGGAGTAATATTCGAGCCTACAAGAGGATATCTTAAAGTAGTTTAATTCCTTTTTAAACTTTTAAAGAATTTAAGGGCAATTTATTATAATAGAACCTTATTTTAAGGGTAATTTATACTAAAAAATTTAGGATTTTTTTATAAAATCCTTTTAAATATTTAATTACGGGAATGTGCTATTCCCCCACTATATTATTTGGAGGTATATTATGTCAGATTATGAAAACTTATTAGAACGGGCCATTGATCAATTACCGCCTGAAGTATTTGAATCCAAGCGTTTTAGTGTTCCTAAAGCTTATTCTGTTATTCAGGGAAACCGGACCTTTATTCAAAATTTCAGGGAGATTGCCGATGCTCTGAACCGGGACCCCCAACACCTTTTAAAATTCCTTTTAAGAGAACTGGGTACAGCAGGAAACCTGGAAGGTGGAAGAGCCATTATGCAAGGTAAATTTACTCATTACCTGATTAATGAAAGGGTTGACGATTATGTGCAGAAATTTGTAATGTGCCATGAGTGTAACCGGCCCGATACCCGGATTATAAGGGAAGACCGGATTTTCATTCTCAAATGTGAGGCCTGTGGTGCTAAAGCTCCTCTAAAGACCTTATAATTCAATTTAAAATAAAATATTATTAATTGCAGGTGGATTTTTTAAAAATCAACCCCCTGTAACTTTTTTATAAATTTTTTAAGGTAATTATATATGTTTTGTCCCCAATGCGGTAGTTCCGATACAAAATTAGTTGAAGGACTATGTAAAACTTGTTTTTTGAAAGAATTCTATCTTTTGAAGTTGGAAAGTGAAATAGTAGTAACCCTGTGCACTTCCTGTCACTCCCAGATCCAGGAAGGAAAGTGGAAAGAATTGGGTTTGCCAGAAGAAGAAATCATTTACCAGGCCCTGGAGGAAAATATCCACGTCTCCCCTATGGTGGAAAATGTAGAAATAGAATTAGAAATAATTCACCGGAGAGGATCTCTGGCAGATTGCAGGGTTATAGCAAAAGGAGTAGTTTTTGGTGAAGAAATTACTCAAGAATATAAAACTACAGTCCGTTTGAATAAAACCGTGTGCCCGGATTGTAGTAAAATCGCTTCTGGTTATTATGAATCAGTTATCCAGTTAAGAGCCGATAATAGGCCTCTTTATCAGGAAGAAATAGCCCTGGCTGATGAAATTATAGCCCTTAACTTGAATAAGCTGGAAAAAAAGAATAGAATGGCCTATATCACCCAGAGAACCCCTATGAAAGAAGGAATGGATTACTATATCGGTTCTCAAAAGGCAGCTAAAAAATTAATCAATAAATTAAGGGAACAGCTGGGAGGTTTGGTAAAGGAATCACCCCGGCTTATGGGACAGGATAAGTCCACTGGAAAGGGACTTTACCGTACCTGGATATCTTTACGCCTCCCCCAATTTAGTATAGATGATTTTATCCAGTATAATGATCGTTTAGCCCAGGTAAAATCCCTTGATTCTAGAAAGATAATAGTTAGAGATTTGATTAACCAGGAAAAATTCAGCATACTGTGGAAGGATTATGCTAACATTAAATTAATAGGACACCGGGAAGATATTCAAAAAACAACCCTTACTTCCAAAACCCCCCATTCTATTCAAATATTACATCCCACCACCTTTGAACCAATAGACCTGGAAATCAATCCAGATTATGATAAGTTAAGTATAGGTGATGAGGTGGATGTACTGGAAATAGAAGGAAAAATCTATATCATCTTATAAAAAAGAAGAATCTATCCTCTTTTAAAGGTAATAAACTAAATCATGTCAATTTTAGGAATATTTAGCAATAATTATAATTTAAATAAGTTTATCTGCGTTAAATAGGTATAAAAAGATTTTGATTGGTTTTAATGGAATTTAATAACTTTTATATGGAATTTAAACTAATGGTGATTACATGGACCTGGAAAAAAAGATGGAACTGATAAGTGAAGGAACCCTGGAAGTTATAAGTCCAGAAGAGCTGGAAAAAAAATTAAATAAAAAAAATCCAGTGGCCTATATTGGGTATGAACCTTCGGGGAAAATCCATCTCGGGCATGCCATTACTGTGATGAAAATGATAGACCTCCAGAAGGCAGGTTTTAAAATCAAGATACTTTTAGCCGATTATCATGCTTATTTAAATGGCAAAGGCAGTTTGGAAGAAATTAAAGATGTGGCCCAGTATAATAAACATTGTTTTTTAGCTTTGGGACTTTCAAGTGAAACAGAATTCATTTTAGGATCCAGTTTCCAGACTAAAAAAGAATATACTGATCAGGTATATCAACTGGCCATTTTAACCACTCTGGTTCGGGCTAAAAGAAGTATGGCCCAAATTTCTAGAGATTCAGAAGACCATAAGGTGGCAGAAGTGATTTATCCCCTGATGCAGGTGGTGGATATGGTATCCCTAGAAGCAGACTTAGCTTTAGGTGGTATGGAGCAAAGGAAAATTCATATGCTGGCCCGGGAAAATCTACCTCGCCTGAATCAGGAAGCACCAGTTTGCATACACACTCCTCTTTTGCATGGTACCGATGGGAGTGATAAGATGTCCTCCAGTAAGGGTAATTTTATTGCCATTGACGATTCACCAGCTGAAATTAAGAAAAAACTTAAAAAAAGTTACTGTCCTGCCCAGGAAGTGGATAAAAACCCGGTGATGGAAATGGCCCGGCATTTCATCTTTAGAGAAAATGAGTACATACTAATCAAAAGACCGGAAAAATTCGGAGGGAACCTGCAGCTATCCTATCTGGAACTAGTTGAAATGTATGAAAAAGGCGATTTACATCCTCTGGATCTTAAAAATTCTGTGGGTGAGTATTTAATTGATATTTTAGCACCGGTCCGAGAGTATATGGAAAAAAATTATTCAGATTAGTTATAAAATTTTATTATTTATTGGAAAATAGTCAGGTGATAATAATGTTACATGAAATGAGAATCCCCCCGGGAGTTACCGGTTTAATCATGGCAGAAGTTATGGAAAACTACAAAGTAGAGATGGTCCATACTGATTACGGCCCGATGTTACAAGGAGAAGTAAAAGAACTGGAAAAAGTTAGAGATTTTTTAGTTAAAGCCCTTAATGAGAGGATAAATGAATTAGAAAATAAAAAATAATTAAATAATTATTTTCTAGAATTGCTAATTTTTTAAAAAAAGTTCTCGTTTATAAGATACCAGTATCACAGATACCCAGATGAGGGGCCACTACTTTTTTTATATTTTTATGAACCATATTTATACCTGTATTGGCATTTATAACAAAAAAATCATGTTTTTTAGCTATTTCCAGGTATTTAGACCTTACTTCTTTTAAAAAAGATTTTTTTTCAAATTGGTCCTGGCCCTGGCAGCGGGAAACAGCAGTATCCACATCGATATCCAGGAGTAAAACCAGGTCTGGTTTTCTAATATACTTATTTATTTCATTTATCCACGAAGAAGGGCTCTGGTAAACCATACTGGAATAAAAACAACGATCCGAAATAATTATTTTATTTTGGCTTTCTTCCTGTTGAATTTTATCCATTAAAAGCATACGATCCGCTGCAAAAAGTAAAGCCAGGACTTTTTGAAAATGGGAATCAGTGGCCTGTGGTTCCTGCAGCATTTCCCTTATTAAAATACCCACCGGGGAGGAAGTGGGTTCCACCACCTTTTCCACCGTATGGCCCATTTCTTTTAACCATTTTTCCAGGAGTTCTATCTGAGTAGATTTCCCGGAACCATCTATTCCCTCCAGACAAATATACATAAACTTCATTTAGATTACATGATAAAAATAGGTTATCATATCCTAAATTATAAAGAATACTTATAAAAGCTAATTAGTTCAAATATTATTCAAGATAAGGCTTAAAATGTTTTATGAGGTGGAGCATGTCTAAGACAAAAGTCATGGTGGTGGAAGATGAGAGTATAGTGGCTATTGATATTGGCCAGCGGCTGGAAAGCCTGGGCTATGAAGTAACGGCAACTGTATCCTCTGGAGAAAAAGCTATTGAAAAGGCTCAAGAAACTTCACCAGATATAATACTAATGGATATTGTACTTAAAGGCAAAATGGATGGGATTGAAGCAGCTTCTGTAATTACTGAACGTTTTAATATACCCATCGTATACCTGACTGCTTATTCTGATGAAAAAACCCTGAAAAGAGCCAAGATTACCGGTCCTTTTGGATATATAATCAAACCTTTTGAAGATAGGGAATTACACAGTGTAATTGAGGTGGCCTTATATAAATATGAAATGGATATCAAGCTTAAAAAAAGCGAGGAATTGTACCGTATAATGGTTAATTCCATGAATGATATTCTTTTCACCATGGATATGGATGAAAAATGCACCATGATTTCCGAGCCACAATTAAAACGATATGGCCTTAATAAAGACGATTTTATAGGTAAAACCCCTTTAGAAATATTTGGTGAGGAAGGCAAAATCCATCATGAGCATAATCTTAAGGTCTTACAGGGAGAAAGTGTGGTTTATGAATGGTCCACCCACTTTACCGGAGAGAAATTATACTTCCAGACTTCAATTTCACCTCTTAAAAATGAAAAAGATGAAATAATTGGTATTGTTGGGCTTTTTAGAGATGTTAGTGATTTAAAAGAAGCTAAAAAAGCTCTTTCATGGGAGCTGAATGTTAATAATTCCCTGGCTGAATTATCCCAAAAACTTTTAAATCCTATTTCACTGGAAAAAATATCAAAAAATGTTTTAAATTATGCAGTGAGTTTAACTGGAAGCCAATTTTGTTTTGTAGGCTATGTGGAACCGGGAACAAAAAATCTAAAAAGCTTCAGTGTGACACCCCAGGTATATGAAAAATGTCATGTTAGTGACATATTTTCCACTGAATTCAATTTTAATGAAGTAGGAGGACTATGGGGATGGGTACTGGATAACAAAGAACCCTTAATGACCAATGATCCTAATAATGATCCTCGATCTATAGGAACACCAGAAGGTCATGTAAAAATAAATAAATTCCTTTCTGTACCGGCTATTATGGATGGGGAGCTGGTGGGGCAGATTGCTCTTGCTAATGCAGAAGAACCCTATCAAGATCATGATTTAGAACTAGTAAGCAGGCTGGCTAATCTTTATGCTCTGGCTGTGCATCGTAAACTTTCTGAAAACCAGATAAAAGCCAGCGAAGAAAAAAACAGACGTATTGTAGAGAAATTTTTGAAGATAGTCTCGGAAGTGCTAACAGAAATCAAGTAGTTAAATTATTAATTCTTTTTTTATTTCTTATTTTGGGAGGATTATAGTATTGAAGAGAGTTCCTGAATTATTAGCTCCTGCTGGATCTTTTGAATCTTTAAAAGCTGCTATTAAAGCTGGTGCAGATTCTGTTTATCTTTCAGGTGAAAAATTTGGAGCCCGGCGATATGCCGATAATTTCAACCACTCCCAATTATTAGAAGCGGTGAATTATGCTCATTTACGTAGCACCAAAGTCTATGTAACGGTTAATACCTTAATTAAAGAGTCTGAAGTAGCGGATATGGCTGAGTATCTTTTAAGCTTATATCATATGGGAGTGGATGCGATTTTAATTCAGGACATGGGGGTGCTAAAGATTGCCCGGGAAGTAGTTCCTAATTTAGATCTACATGCATCTACCCAGATGACCATTCATAATGAGGATGGGCTTAACTGGGCTAAAAAAAATGGTTTTAAAAGAGTGGTGCTTTCTCGAGAACTTTCTCATAATGAAATTACCCTGCTGGGAGATAAAACTAATTTGGATCTGGAAGTATTCCTGCATGGTGCGCTTTGTTATGGTTACTCTGGCCAGTGCCTCTTATCTTCTGTAATTGGAGGTAGAAGTGGTAACCGGGGGATTTGCGCCCAGCCCTGTCGAAAGCCTTACCAGCTTCTAAAAGGTGAAAAAGACCAGTACGGACGGCTAATAAATCTTGAAAGAATAAAATTGGATGATGAATACCTGCTCTCCACCCGGGATCTTTCACTTTATACGAATCTCAAGCATTTAGTTGAATCTGGAATCAGATGTCTAAAAATAGAAGGGCGTATGAGGTCCCCGGATTATGTTTTTGTGGTGGTGAGTATCTATCGTAAAGCATTAGACCAGATTAGTCAGGGAAAATGGAAGCCTGAAACTGAAGATTTAGAAGCACTTAAACTGGTATTTAATCGGGGTTTTACCCCGGGTAAGATGTTTAATAAATCCGGTGCCCAATTCATGGGGATGGAAAAACCCGGCCATCGAGGATTGCTGGTAGGGACCGTTTTAAATTATTCCATGAAAAAAAAAGAGCTCCAAATAGATTTAGAGTCTCAAATCCATCCTGGAAAGGGTGATGGTATCTATTTCAAGCCAGAGGATAACTCCCCCATTAAGGGTATGGATTTAAATGAAGCTCCGGTTTTTAAAGGGAAAAAAATGTATTTAAGGGCTAATTTTCCAGTTAAAAAAGGTTCTAAAGTATATTTAAGTAGAAAAAAGGATTTAATGGATTTAATATCCAATCAAGATACCTCAAACTTTAAAAGATCAGCTCAAACTTTAAATTTTTCCTTCCATTTAGATGAAAATAATTTCCCGGTATTGAAAGGGGAAGTAAAGGGTGAAGAAACTCCGGGAATTTCTTCCCAGTTTAGTGGAAAAAAGGCTATGGAGAAGGCCATAAAAAAACCACTGCATAAAAATCAAATTAAAAAACAACTGCTTAAAACCGGTGATAAACCTTTTGTGGTGGAAATAAAAAATATGGATTATTCGGGAGGACTTTTTACTCCTTTAAGTGAATTGAATAAACTTAGAAGAGAAGTTATAGTGGATTTGGAAACTAAAATAATAGAAAGTTATCGGCCAGGTCCAGAAAAAATAAAAAAGTCCAGAAAATCCCTGGAAATATTTAAGAATTCCCTGAAAAATAGTTCTAAACCCTCTTTTAAATCTTCCTCTTCCAGACTGAAGGGTGATATTTTACCGGAAGTTAAATTATCAGCCTATGTGGATGAGATGGACACCTTAAAATCCGCTCTAGAATCAGGGGTGAAAAGGATTTACTTTGAAGCCCCACTACTATCACCACCCCAGTTAGTAAAAAAGTGTATAATGAAAAGTAAGCGTCCTCTGAATTATAGCAGGGATAATATGTTAAATATGTTAAAAGAGGCCCTGTATTTAAGCCAATCATCTTCTGTTCAATTAGTCTGGAAGTGGCCCTCCATCACCCATCCAGAGCTTTTAAAATTCTTAAAAGATGTTTTACAAAAAACACCTCCGGAATTAGGGCTAATGGTATCCCATCCCGGTTCCGCAGATTATATTCAAAAAAAATATCCCGATAGGGCAATATATGGTTCAGCAGCCCTTAATATTTGGAACAGTTTTAGTTTAAAAAAGTTAGCGCCCTTATTTTCTACCCTTACCCTTTCTGGTGAACTTTCTAAAAAGGATCTGGCCGAGCTATGTTCTTCCCTACAAGAGGATTCAAAAGATATGGAACTGGTGGTTCAGGGCAATGTTGAATCCCTGTTAAGTAGAGAAAGTCTAATTAGAGTGGATTTACTTAAAAGTCTCACCACTAAGACCAACCTTTCCTCTGCATACTGGGCCCTGAAAGACAAGAAAAATCATGTTTTTCCAGTTAAAATAGGTGCAGATTGCAATACTGTTATTTTAAATTCTGTGGAGACCTGTATGGTGGATTATTTGCCTTTTTTAATTAAAATTGGGATTAATAATTTCGCCTTAGATGCCCGGAGAAAAAGCGGTGCCTACCTGAAGAATATGGTGACTTTGTATCAGGAAGCATTATCCAGTTTAAGCTCCCCAGATTTTAAACATAATTTAAAGCAGACTAAAAGGCGCATAAAAAAGATATCCCAGGGCGGCCTAACTTCCGGTAATTTCAGGCGAGGATTGGAAAAATAAATTAAAAAGATAAAATTTAAAATTTAGGAAAAAACTATTTGTGGAATTAAGGCGGTTATAATTTTATATTAAGCAACTATTAAAGGAAAAAAGCATGGCAGAAAAATTGGATCTCACCACTATTAAAGGGGTGGGGGAACGGATGGCCCAGAAGATTATTTTGAAACTGGGTGGAGAAGAAGAGCTGGTGAAGGTTATTGAAAATTATGAAGTAGATAGATTAGCCTCTATTGAAGGAATTAGTCAAAGAAAAGCCATTGAAATTGTAAATGGACTTTTAGGTAATCCTGCTCAAAAATTTTTAAAAACAGATCGATCCAGGCAGTTATATGAAGAGATTATAGAAAAAATAATGGAGTATGCTCACACCAGCCATGCCCGCAATAAAATTTTGCTGCTGGCCCCTACAACCCACCGGGAATTAATACAGAAGCGACTGGATTTAGTAAATAAATCCCGAAAAATGGTGTCTACTTTACCTTTAGAGAAAGTAACTGGACTTCTTAAAAATTTACACTTTCCTAAATCTTCTAAACCATTATATGATCCTTCAAAGGCCATTCTAGTAGAAAATCAGGAAGATATGGATTATTTGATGGAGATAGGGATTAATCAATATTACCCGGTGATTAGTAATGTGGAAACTAGGGAGATACAGCAGTATGAAACGGTGTTCTATCTTTACTCCAGTGGGGAGATAGAATTAGATGATGCCGGTAATGTGATTATGATATCCCTGCAAGCAGATATGGCTGAAATTATACCGGATGTGGAATTGAATTATTTTAAAGATAATGAGGATATTTTCCGCCAGGTGCTGGAACTTAGAGGAATTCTAAAAAAAGAAAGTGTGCTGGGGGAAGTAATGGAAATACTATCCACCTTACATGGACTGGAATCCCGGGAAATAGATTTTGATAAGGTGGTTAAAAAGGCCAGGGTAGAGGCAGATGGTGTATTAAAAGAATCCATTAAAAAAGTGGATCTTAAAGGAGATGAAGTTCTGCACCTTTTAAATCAGGGTTTGCCTCCCAAGATAGAAAAAATATTTGATCAGGTTATCAGAAAAGCAAGGGATCAAATAAAAATTGAAACTGGTGTGGAGTTTGATCCTTTCTTTCCCACCTACCCCCTGGAGATAGACCAGCAGGAAGTAGAAAGAATTAAAAAAAGGGAGATATCCCGGTACCAGATAGAAGCTTTTGATAAAAAGGTTAAAGCAGCAGGCCAGCTTTCTTTATTAAAAGAAAAAGTAGAAAAAGAAATATCAGAAGCCCTGGAATTTGATTATGAATTTGCACTGGGATGTTTTGCCCATTTCTATCAGCTGGAGGTGCCGGAGATTAGTGATGAGTTCTCCCTGGAGGGTGCCTTACATTTAAACCTGGCCCAGGAAGAGGATGTGCAGAGAATAGATTATCATCTTTCTTATCCCGAAAACGTGGCCTTACTTACTGGAGCTAATAGTGGAGGAAAGACCACTTTACTGGAAACTCTGGCCCAGATATCGATTATGACCCAGATGGGGCTTCCGGTTTGTGCTAAAAATGCCCGGGTGAAAATTTTAGATGAGATTTACTTTTTTTCTAAAAAAAGATCCCTGGATGCCGGTGCATTTGAATCATTCCTCCATACTTTCATGCCCATTGTAATTAAAGATAGTGAAAAATTGATTCTTCTGGATGAATTAGAGGCTATAACTGAATTAGAAGCAGCAGTAAAGATCATATCCAGTTTCATCGAATTTATACAAAATTCTAATTCTTTTGCCGTTATAGTCACCCACATGGCCCGGGAACTGATGAAACATTCCACCGTGAGGGTGGATGGAATTGAAGCCAGTGGGCTGGATGAGGATTATAATTTAATTGTGGATCGTACACCCCGTATTAATTACATGGCCCGTAGTACTCCAGAGTTAATTTTAAGGATGATTTACAACCGTTCACAGGGAGATTTAAAGGAAGTATACCGTAAAATGCTGGAGAAGTTTTAATTTAATTTTAAGGCTAAAATTTATTTAAATCCAGATATAACTATTATATATGAAACTTTGGAGAAGTAATAAGCCTAATTTGAAGCGACTTAATGAGATTATTGCTGTCCTTAATAAGTATGATTTTGGTTTTGTGGCCATAAAAATTCAATTAAAAAGTAAGATACCTCTAATAGATCATTCCTATGAATATGAATCCATTGAAGAACTGGATGAAACACTCCCGGTAAGATTAAGACAGGTTTTACAGGAATTAGGAACCACTTATATAAAATTAGGTCAGACTTTAAGTACCCGGCCTGATCTGGTGGGAGATGATTTTGCCCGGGAATTTTCCAAGTTGCAGGATGATAATCCGCCCCTTGATTTTAAGTTGATTCGCAAAGTGGTGGAAAGTGAACTGGGAGATCGTTTAGAAAATTTATTTTTAGAGTTTGATGAAGAACCCCTGGCTTCAGCTTCTATTGGGCAGGTTCACCGGGCTGTATTAAATGATAATCGGGAGGTAGCAGTTAAAATACAAAAACCAGGTGTAGAAGAACTGGTAAAAACTGATTTAAGTATGATGAAATTTTTAGCCAAACGGATAGATGAATTCATACCCCCGGCACGTAATTATAATCTCCCTGGAATAGTTAATGAATTTGAACGCTCTATTTTAAAAGAAATTGATTATATCCAGGAAGTAAGGAATATTAATGTTTTTAATAACAATTTTAAAGATGTGGACTATGTTTATGTTCCCCGTACCCATGCTCCTTACTGTACCCCTAAAGTAATGACCATGGAGCTGGTTAAAGGTACTAAAGTATCAGAGGTGGTACTCCATCCCCAGGAATTCAATCCTAAGTTAATTGCTCGAAGGGGGGTTGAATCCTATTTTAAGCAGATAATGATAGATGGATTTTTCCATGCCGATCCCCACTCTGCCAATATTTATATTCTGGAGGATAATGTAATCTGTTTTTTAGACTTTGGTATGATGGGAATTCTGGATGCTGATTTCCAGGAGAATCTGGCAGAATTATTCATTTATTTCATGGATACCAATGTTAATGGCATTATTAACCAGTTAATGTATATGGATATTCTGGAACAAGATGCCCGAAGTAGATCCTTAAAATACGACCTCACTGATTTAATGTACAGGTACTATGGAACTGAATTAAAAGGTATTCAGGGAGGAATGGAGGATCTGGTATCTTTAATGAGAAAATACGGTGTTTCTTTACCTCGTGAATTTGTTTTAATGGCCCGTGGTATTGCCATGCTGGAAGAATTGGGTTTGCAGCTGGATCCTGAATTCAATGCAGTGGAAATACTAAAACCAATGACCATGAAAATTGTGAAAAAGAAATTCAGTCCATTTAAGCTGGTTGATTTTATTAAGGACAATATATTTGAAGTAGAGCACCTGGTAAAAACATTACCCCACTCCATCAACCGCACCCTCTATAAAATAGAGGAAGGTAAGTTCACCCTGGAAGTAGAGCATAAAGACCTGGAAAGAATAAGTAATAAGATCTCCATGGCCCTTATCATATCGGCACTGTTAATTGGTTCCTCTTTAACCATACTAAGTGATAAAGGAATTCTGATTCTGGGTTTGCCTTTTTTAGGAGTTATTGGATTTACCCTGAGTGCCATTTTAGGATTCTGGATGGTTATTTCTTTAATGAAATAGTTAAGTGAATGTAACTTATAGGAATCAGTTAGGGATTACATCATTAAAATAAAGGATGAATGAATTTAAAGGCTGGTTTAGAATTCTAAAGATATTGATACACTAATCCTGGGCTCGATGTAGTTGGAAGATTAATAAATGGGATAAGGTGAGGATATATAAAAAAATAGGGATTTAAATGTTGAATAATATCATATTATTTGAATAGATGCTTTAATCGGGAGTAAAAGGATGCTTTTAGTGCATATTCTTCTTCTATTTTTGAAAAATCATAATTCATGAAATATTTCTGAGAGTCAACGGGCTCACCCCCGGTATATATTTTTTCATAATCACCTTTAGCATTAATTTTCCGGGCCTTAACATTGTCCTGGAGCTGTAGCTCCAGCAGGTGCATTATCATTTTTTTTAAGATGGGATTTTCAATTGGAAAGGCCACTTCCACTCTTTTTTCAGTATTTCTAACCATTAAATCTGCACTGGATAGATATATGGAAGTGTCCTCTCCAGCGCCAAAGCAATAAATCCGGGAGTGTTCTAAAAAACGACCCACGATGCTTATAATTTCAATATTTTCAGTTTTGCCCTTTAATCCCGGAATTATGCAACAAATACCCCTTATTATTAATTTAATTTTAACTCCTGCTGTGGATGCTTTATTTAACATGTCAATTAATTCTCTATCTGAGAAAGAATTCATTTTCATGATAATATTGGCCGGGAGATTTTTATGGGCCTTTTCGATTTCCTGGTTTATTTTTTCAATTAATTGGGATTTGAAACCAAAAGGAGCTACTAAAAGTTTTTCATAATCATCATTTAAATTAGAGATGGCCATATTCTTAAAAAATAGCATGGCATCTTCCCCGATAACCTTACTGGTGGTGATAAAACTTAAGTCGGTGTATAATTTGCAGGTTCTTTCATTATAATTCCCGGTACCCATCTGGGTGATGTACTGGATATTATTTCTTTCTTTTCTGGTAATTAAGCAAACTTTGGAGTGTACTTTGTACTCTTCAAAGCCATATAAAACGGTGCAGCCTGCTTCTTCTAATAATCCCGCGTAGTGGATATTGTTTGCTTCATCGAATCTGGCTCTAAGTTCAATTAAAACCGTTACTTCCTTGTCATTTTCCCGTGCTTCTAATAAATATTTGATAATAGAAGAAGACCGGGCCACCCGATAAATAGTAATTTTAATGGATATTACATTTTCATCATTAGCTGCCTCTTTTAATAATCTTAAAAAAGGCTCTATTGATTCAAAAGGATAGAAAAGTAGAATATCTCTTTTTTTTAGCTGGGGAAGAATCTTTCCTTCTTTTAATCTTTCAGGTATTTTAGGATAAAAGGGATTAAAAGATAATTGATGGAATAGTAATTCATTTACCGATTCAATATGGTCATATAATTCAAATACATAGGCCATGTCCAGGGGAGTGTGGGAGATTTGAACCTGATTAGGGGCCAGATTCAGTTGATCACATAAAAAGTCTATTAAACGGGGATCAGAATGCTGGTAGAGTTCCAGCCGGATTGGTGCTAACCGTGTTCTTTTTTTTAAGATTTTTTTCATGTACCCCCGGTAGTCTTCATCTTCATCTATTTGCAAATCAGATAAACTGATATCTGCATTGCGGGTAACCGAGACTATGGTTTTAAATTCCACTTTATAGTTGGAAAAAATTTCATCCACATATTGCAGTATTATTTTTTCCATTAAAATAAAACGGAGTTTATCCCGGGGAGAAAAAATAATTCGAGGTAGAGCGGAAGGGACGGGAACCAGGCCATATAATAATTTACCCTTTTTTCTCATGATGAGCATGATATTCAAAGATTTGTTTAATAAATGAGGAAAGGGGTGATGAATATCAATTATCTGAGGAGATAGAAGGGGAAGAATACAGTTAAAGAAATATTTTTTCACAAAGCTGATTTCTTTTTTAGTTAAATCATTAAAGTCCAGGTCATGTATCCCTTCTACTTTTAAAAGATTATTTAAAGTAGAGAATACCTCATCTCTACGTTCATATAAGAATATGGTTCTATCAAAAATAGCATCTAATTGTTCCTGTGCACTCCATCCGGTTTTATTATCCACATAGTCCTCTTTTATCAGGGATAAATCATATAAACTCCCGCAACGAACCATGTAGAATTCATCAAGATTACTGGTAAAAATAGATATAAATTTTAAGCGTTCTAATAAAGGAACAGAATCATCCTCAGCTTCTTCTAAAACCCGAAGATTAAATTTTAACCAGGATAATTCACGATTTTGGGTATAGCTATAGTCTACTTTAGACATTTTGCTACCTATTTAATATTTTTTTAAATAAATATCCTTCTCTTACACTATTCTTACTGGTTTGTATCACTTCACAGCCGAAATAAGAAGTTATTGATTCTAGAATTATTAAAGCCGGGACCAGAGTATGGATTCTGGAGGGTTTAATCTTTAAAATTTTATCATGGCTTTTTTTATCATCCGGGCTTAATTGTTTATGCAGCTTCTTTAATAATTTAACATCTATTAAATCATCTTTCTTGTGCAGTAAGTGTAAATCCCTTAATATTTTTTCAATAGTACGGATACTGCCTCCCACTCCACACATGAAATGCGCCTTTTGATGATTTATTCCTGTTTTTTCTAATTCCAAAATGGTTCTTTCTTTAATTAGATTTGACTCAGTTTTATCCGGTAAAATGCCAGAAACATACTCTTTATACATTTTTAAAGATCCTATAGGGATGCTGCAGTTTTTTATTATTTTTTTATGTTTAAAATGTACAATTTCAACACTTCCTCCCCCTAAATCAATGAGTATCCCCTGGTTATTATTAATAGAAGAAATAGATCCCAAAAAGCTTAATTCTCCTTCTTCTTCACCAGATAATAAATCAATTTCCAGGCCCACTTCCTTTTTAATTGCGTCCATGACCTCAGCACGGTTTTCAATATTTCGGAGCACTGCTGTGGAAAAAAAACGGTGATGATGAATTTTTAAAATATGCAGATCTTTTTTGATTTTTTTAAGAAAGCTTAATAGTTTTTCCAGGCCCTTAGTACTTAATTTACCTTTTTTTATAAAAAAAACTAAACCTAAATTTTCTTTTTTTGAAAAAATAAGGTTTATATCATTTTTTTTACAGTGATAAACATTTAATCTGACGGTATTTGAACCGATATCAACGATTCCATATAACATGAACCTGGCCTCCAATAAAAACTATAAAAACCCTTAGATTGATGCTAATTGTAAAATACCCTGCTCCGCCCGGTCGTTGTATATTTATTTGAACCCGGTGCACCATAAAGGTTAGTATTAGTGAGGCATGATAAAAGAACATGTGAAATGGTTCCCATCATTGAACCATGATTTGAAGAATTACTAATACCCACGATAACTATTTAAAAAAAAATATTTCACTATATGTCCATTAATTTTATAATAAGGCTATTTATATAATAGGTGATTTAAATGAAGTCCTGGCAAGAGGAATTAAAAGTAAATCCGGTTCCTGTACTTTTAAAAAAAAATGAGGCTATAAAATATTTTACATTACGTGATCTTTTAGATAAAAAGGTGGAATCTATTGAAATATTATGGGAATTACCAGCAGCAAAAAAATCCTTAAAAAAACAAAAAAGCAATGGATCCTGGAAATATCCTTCTGAGGGGAAAATATCCCAGGTGGACTACACCCAATACCAGACTTATCTAATTTTAAGTGAGCTGGTGGAAAAGTATGGGTTAAATAAAAACCATGAATCCCTAAAAAAAGCTGCAGATTATCTTTTCGAGTTCCAGACGGATGAAGGTGATTTTCGAGGAATTTATGCTAATCAGTATTCCACCACCTACTCACCGGCAATTATGGAGATTCTAATAAAAGCAGGGTATGGTGATGATCCCCGTATATTTAAAGGATTTGAATGGTTATTATCCATCCGGCAAGATGATGGAGGCTGGGCTTTGCCCTTTAGAACCAGGGGTAAAAATTTAGGAGAGGCTTACCAGAGTCGTGAGGTTATTCCAGCAGATAAATCCAGACCCTTTTCCCATGTAGTTACCGGTATGGTGCTTCGAGCCTTTGCTGCACATCCTCACTATCGAAAATCAACTGCAGCAAAAAAAGCAGGTGAATTATTGATTTCTCGTTTTTTCATGCCAGATAAATATCCTGATCGTAAAAGTAAGGATTTCTGGGAAAGGGTTAGCTTTCCCTTTTTATATACTCAGATTGTAGCTGCACTGGATTCTTTATATTATTTAGGTTTTAGTAAAAGTAAGCCGGAAATTAAAAATGCATTAAACTTTTTAAGACAAAAACAAGTTGAAAATGGGACTTTCGATTTGAAAGTTACCAGAGGTAGTGATAAAGATTTAAATTACTGGATATGTCTATCTGTGTGCCGGTTGTTTAAAAGATATTATATGAATGAATAATCATGTAAATAGAGCAGATTCTAAAGAATATTTGAGCTTATAAATAAAAAAAGTATTTTTAGTAAACAATTTCGCAATAAACTAGAAGATAATAAAGTGTGTTGCCTGCATACTAACTCGTCTGGTTCATCGGTAGATAACCCTTCCCTCCCCGAGCAACCCTCGAAGCAGGCAGTCTGTCCAATGCTGGGTTTCTCCTATTCATACCAGGCTATCGCCCTGTCGTAAGAGGACCGTAGGCATCAGTCGTAAGATATGACAATGAATTATATATTCTGGATTGAATATATGGTTTTCTATTAAAATTTTAATAAAGAATTAAAATAAGATTTATTTTTTATAATAAATTAAAGGGGGTGTTTGGGCAGATACACTAAGGCACTGCCCAAAAATAAAAAGGGGGGTAAAAATGATAGAGCTATCACTAATAAGTGAATAAAAACTCAAAATAAACATAAGAATGGCCGGCAGCGCTATGAACTTCCCAT
>NPID01000385.1_pt1 | contig 23780 bp, 25 predicted proteins | sample 8637491 | NCBI WGS metagenome assembly NPID01 (sample SAMN07420843, study PRJNA396082) | bioreactor metagenome | isolation source: sample BA6 brine-fed electro-methanogenic bioreactor BA | place: Japan: Kochi | collected 2016-06-14 | reverse complement strand
TCTGCCACCTCAATCGCTGCTCTGTCGGTGTCGCCACTCAGGACGATATTCTACGCGAGCATTTTGTCGGCACCGTGGACAAGGTCGTAGTCTACCTGCGCAACGTTGCGCAAGACGTGCGCGAGATCATGGCCTCTCTCGGCTTTCGCTCCCTGGACGAATTGATCGGGCGCAACGATCTGCTGCGCGTCGTCGATGCGCCCCTGGCTGCCAGCCTCGATTTCTCCAATCTTCTGCAGCATGTTGAAGGAGGCAGTCTGCGCACCAGGCGCAATGAGCCCTTTGACGACAACGCGTTTGAAAAAGAGGTTCTGCAGGAAGTCCTGCCGGTCATTCGCGACCCACGTATCGAGGTGGTGATCGAGCGGCGCATCCGCAACACGAACCGCGCGTTCGGCACCCTCACCAGTGGCGAAATCGCCCAGTATTACGGCAATACCGGCCTGCCGCGGGAGGCTGTGACCTTTCGTCTGCACGGTGCCGCCGGTCAGTCGCTGGGCGCCTTTTTGATCGAAGGCGTCAATATCGAACTCAAGGGGGTCGCCAACGACTACGTCGGCAAAGGAATGAACGGCGGCAGGATTGTCATCAATCCCGCCATCTACCGCGAAGGGTCGTCAGCAGTCGGCAATACCTGCCTTTACGGCGCGACCGGCGGCAAGCTGTTTGTGGTCGGCACCGCCGGTGAGCGTTTCGCGGTCCGCAATTCCGGCGCACTGGCAGTGGTTGAGGGGACCGGCGACCACGCCTGCGAATACATGACAGGCGGCACGGTGGTGATCCTCGGCGATACGGGCATCAACTTCGGCGCAGGCATGACCGGCGGCGCCGCATTCGTCTACGACCGGGCCAAAAAATTCATCGACAAGCTCAACCGCGAGCTGGTCGAAGCGCGCCGCATCGACGTGGATGACGACAGCGAAGGCAAGATCTATCTGAAAAAAATCCTGCTCAGCTACCACAACCGGACCCGCAGCCCCAAGGCCAAGTGCATCCTCGACAACTTCCGCGAGGAACTGGCCTACTTCTGGATGGTGACGCCCAAGGATATGAAAGCGCCGCTCAATCCGAAAGAAGGGGATTAAGGATTATCGCCACTAAGGCGCCAAGACGCGAAGAAAAACCCTTCAACGGAGAGACGCAGAGGGTGGAGAGAAAAGAAAATTATTTCAGCCCCTGCTTGGAGATAAGTGAATCAATTCAACAGTTTGTTTTCTCTCCTCATCTTCGCGTCTCTCCGTTAAAAAGGTTTTCTTCGCGCACTTGGCGTCTTTGTGGCTAACCCCAATATAAACAGGAACTGCCCATGCAGAATTTTATCGATACCAACCGGCACGAGCCGCAGAAAAAATCGGTCGCAACGCGGGTGCGTGGTTTTGAGGAGATTTATCGTTTCTACAACAGGGCTCAGGCCGCTTCTCAGGCCGAGCGCTGCATCCAGTGCGGCGATCCATTCTGTGCGACGCTTGGCTGCCCGCTGGGCAACGCCATCCCCCAGTGGCTTGGGGCGATCGCAGACGAGGACCTGGAGACCGCCTTTCTGCTCTCCAACGAGACTTCCCCTTTTCCCGAGATCCTGGGGCGCATCTGCCCGCAGAGCCGGTTGTGCGAGGGAGCCTGCACCCTGGAGGACGGCTACGGCGCCATCACCATCGGCGCCATTGAAGCCTCCATCTCCGATCTCGCCTTTGCCCATGGTCTTGAGATCCCTTTCCCCGGCATTCGCCATAAACAGCGGGTGGCGGTGATCGGATCGGGTCCGGCAGGTTTCTCGTGCGCACACTTTCTGCTGCGCGCAGGGATCGGCGTCGACATGTTCGAGCGCAGCAGCATCCCCGGCGGATTGATGGCTATCGGCATTCCCAACTTCAAACTGGACAAGGAAATCGTCCAGAGGCGCTTTGAAATCCTGGCCCGTGCCGGGCTCACCCTGCACCTCAACCGGGAGGTCGGACGCGAGATCGCCTTCGAACAGCTGCTGGAGGATTATGATGCGGTCTTTCTAGGGGTGGGTGCCTGCGGAGGGCAGCTGCCGAAACTGGCGCACGAACGTCATGGCAGCGTGTTTCTGGCGATGGAATTTCTGTCTGAGGTCCAGACCCGCCTGTCCGGCGGCAAGATGCACCGCCGTTTCGATGTCCGTGGTCGCCGGGTAGTGGTCATCGGCGGCGGCGACACCGCCATGGACTGTGTACGCACCGCACTTCGCGAAGGTGCTGAAACGGTGACCTGTGTCTACCGGCGCGACGAGGAGAACATGCCCGGCAGCCGCAAAGAATATCACAATGCGGTGGAGGAAGGAGCTGAATTTTTCTTCCTTCGCTCGCCGACCCGCATCGTGGTCAACGAGGATGCGCGACTGACCGGCATCGAGGTGATCCGCACTCGTTTGAGTCATGCGGACGAAAGCGGCCGCAGACGGGTGGAGACTGTTGAGAAGTCAGAGCACTGCATTCTGGGAGACATCCTGATCCTGGCTCTGGGATTCGATGTGGAGGAGTTCGATTTTCTCAGCAAAGCCGGGATCAGTACCGAGAAGCGGTGTCTGAAGATCGATGCCGAAACCGGACGCACCTCTCACCCCAAAGTTTATGCAGGCGGTGATTGCAGCCGGGGCGCACATTTGGCAGTCACCGCAGCAGCGGACGGGCGCCGGGCCGCCTTCGATATCATGGAGCGGCTTTTGGGCGAAGCGCCCTGACTCCTCAGTGAGCGCTCTCCGGCAGAAACTCGTCATGTCAATACAGACCGCTACCTTCACGCGGAGAAAGCTGCACTATGGATCCGCGTTATTACCGCATCACGCAGTATGCCAACATCCTGGCACCGGGGATCGGCTTTATCCTGAGTATCCCCGCCCTGATCCTTCTGGTTGTTGAATCTGCTCGCCACGGCAACTCCTGGCACATCGTCTCCTGTGCCATTTTTGGTGCGACTCTGGTGATTTCCTATGCCTCCTTTACCCTGTATCACATCTTCAAATTTCATGCGCGATTCGGACGGCTGTTCAAAATCATCGACCACAGCGCGATCTACCTGCTGATCGCCGGGACCTACACCCCCTTCACGCTGGTGTATCTGAGGGGGCACTGGGGGTGGACGCTGTTCGGGCTGGTATGGGTGATGACGCTGTTCGGCTTCATTTTCAAATTTTTTTTCGTGCACCGCTTCAAAATTCTCGCGCCCCTGCTCTATCTGGCCATGGGTTGGCTGCTCATATTCGCAGTGGGACCTGCAACGACCTATATTCCGCACCCCGCGCTGAAACTGCTGCTGGCCGGCGGACTCTTCTACAGTTTCGGGTTGATCTTCTACGCCTGGAAAAAACTGCCCTTTCACCATGCCATCTGGCATCTCTTTGTCCTGGCGGGAACATTCCTCCACTACCTGGCGGTTCTGCGGCACCTCATCCCGAATTAACGGGAAGCACTTTCTGCATGGTTTGAAACGGGAAGGCCCTTCTCGTCATGAGCCATAACGATACGCCGAGCACGCTGCCATCGATGGACCAGACCCGCAGAAACACAATAAAAACCGGCAATTTGTTCGGGAGTCACGGGATCGGGCTGGCGCGTTCGGCGTTCATTGTTCCGAAAACGCAGCAGATTGTAGCTCGCCCACCCGGTCAGGCCGGCCCCGATCAACAGAACGACGACCACATACATGGCGGGCACTCGCGCCAGACTGACAAGCCCCTCATTGGTCCAGACCGCCTCATGCAGAAAATGTCCCCCCATCAGCCAGGCGGCAAAAGTCACCAATGGCCGCAGCAACATGCCGAAGCCGAACCAGAAAGCGGCAGTCAGCGCTCCCTGCCCGTAACGCTGAATGGGGTCTGCGCCGCGTCGATTTTCGATAATGGGCGGTTTCATGATCCTTCTCCCGCATTCTCTCCGGCGATCCCCCGATCCGGGCTGACCCAGGTCGCCCGCCGCCCTCTGCGCTTAAAAATGGCCCTCGGCAGCCCGACGATAGAGGAGAACAGGCTGATCAGCCAGAAGGCGAGCGGATACCAGATCATCCAGTAGTAATAGCGTCCCAGTCCGCCTTCATAACGCGCATCGATGGTCAAACTCACGGCGAATTGCAGCAGACAGGTCAGCCCCAGAACAACGCCCGGCCAGTCCGGGATCATGGAAGGAAGAGCGAGGTATTCGGGCAGCGGAAGAAAACAGCCCAGCAGCCACAACACCGCAACAGCCAGCATGCTGTAGCTCCATGCCATGGCCACCAGAAACTCCAGCACCACGGGCCACATGCGGCGCACCTTCCACCGGAACATGCGCGGCAGATTGTGCAGCAGCACCTCATAGCCGCCCTGCGCCCAGCGCACGCGCTGCTTCCACAGACCTCGCAGGGTCTCGGGCATGAGAATCCAGCACAGGGCATTGGGTTCAAAGCGGATATCCCAGTGGTTGATCTGCAGTTTCCAACTGATATCGATATCTTCCGTCACCTTGTCAAGCCCCCAGTAGCCCACCTGGTGCAAGGCCGACTTGCGGAACCCGGAAACCACACCCGACACGGTAAAAACGCGTCCATAAATCCTCTGGGCCCGCTTGATCATTCCGATAATGGCGGAGAATTCTCCGACCTGGACCCTTCCCAGCAGCGTCGACCGCGTCCGTATACGCGGGTTGCCGGTCACCGCCCCTACTCGCGGTCCGTTGATAAAGTGGCTCATGATCCAGGTGGTAGCATGGGGGTCGAGCAGAGCGTCTCCATCAATGCAGACCAGAAACTCATGCGGCGAAACCATGGCCGCCATACGCAATCCCATGGCCTTACCCTGGTTGTCGGTAAAGTGAACCACCCGCAGGCACTCGTACTCAGCGGCAAGTGCGTCAAGGGTCGTACCGGTTTCGTCGCTGCTGCCGTCATTGACGGCGATGATCTCGAAATTCGGGTAGGTTTGCCGAGCCAGCGCCTCAATCGTCTCCACCAGATGAGCCCCTTCATTGAAACAGGGCACCACCAGTGAGACACCGGGATAATGAGGGAGCTTCGGCTCATTCCGGTAAGAGGGGCGCCCCCGCTCGCGCCGCCAGTAGTAGTAAACCGCCCCGATCATCCACAAATAGGCCATGAACAGGGGATAGAAAAACAGAAACGCAATAAAAAAATCTCGGACAGTGTCGAGAACTTCCAGCATAATCAAGGCCTATAGGGGATAGTACGACTTGAGATCTGCGGCCGGACCAGCCGCGCCTCTGGACGGTTGTTGAGAAAATCATCGGGATAATATCCGTAGTGCTTGACACCCGCAGATTGTAGAAGTTCCATCTGCCGCGCCAAGGTTGATCCGTCAACCGGCTGTCCGGTACGCCAGTCGCGACTCTGCAGTTCAAACACCACCTGGTCCAGAGCCCCTGGAACGGCAGCCACCGCTTCCACCAGCTTCTTCAACCACTGGTCGGGATTTTCAGCCTCCTCCATGTAGGGCATTGCCATAATGGCGGGATAATCGTATTGCGCCATGAACCCGTCCAGGCTCTGAGCAAACCAGTGGCGGGCGGCCGGTTCAAGGACCGGGCGGGCAAAGATGTTGCGGGCTGTCTTTATTTCCGGGCGATAGACCCGAACATCCTCAATCAGTGCAGCAATGAAGCCGTTGAGTCTTTGAGACTTTACTTCGGTCCAACGCTCGAGAAGTCCGACCTCCTCACGGATTGAAGCGAATGACTCCGGCAGCCCTGCTTGGCGGTAAGCCTCCAGGGCTGCAGGATTTGCATCCTCGTAATCGGACAGAAAAGCGTCATCATGAAAGATCAGACCGGCAAAGGCGGCGTGCTTGGCAAGATCCCGGTAGATCTCCCCGACGACCCGCGCAGCGGCCCCTGAAAAGGGGGACAGGCGACGATAGGCTTCGGGTGCGGGCATGTCTGGGCCATCACCGCTACGGGCAAGAACCAGATGCCCGGGCATATCCAGGGCAAACCCAAGAACCGGCATCCACGCATAAACCGTCACCCCTGTACGGGTGCGCAGCTGCCAGGCCACCCGGTTGAACAGATCGGCACGCATGGGAAGATGGCGATTGGGGAAATACAAGGCATCCGCAACACCGTCACCGTCCGGGTCGGCAAAAGCCTGCAGGTAGACCGTGTTGACGCCAAGATCAAGCACACGCTCGAGCAGAAGGCCAAGATTATCTTCCTGCTGAACGGGATCTTCGTCGAAGACATAATCGAGATCCACATGCAGAACCCGGCGCGGAAAATTCCGGTGCAGGCTGCGGTTGCGCAGAGACCAGACGAAATCCGCCGCCTTTGGATTGCCAAGCACCAGATCCCGCCCCACCACGCGCGGATCCTTCCCCCCTGCCCCCTCTGAGGCGAGGGAAAAGGTCAGAGACATTCCCACCTCTTCAGCAAGATCCACAGCGATGCGATTGTATTGCCCGTAAGGCCAGACCATGACCCGCGGCTTCAGCCCGAGTTTATCCTCGAGCAGCGCACGATTGCGCTTGAAATCCTCGCGCAGCCTTTCCCGATAGGCCCCGTCGCTTTCGTAGGAGTTCTCAGCAGGGTCGAACGCCCGTGCGGTCATAGCGGGCTGCTCATTGCCCTGGGGATTGGCGATTATCCCCCGATGCAGGTCATAGCTGTGTGAGGCAATCTCCACCAGCCCCGATTCGGCCACTTCCCGCAGCTGCGGCCAACTCATAAAGAGTTCGCGCGGGACACGGCTTTCACCATAACGCACCATTTCACCGGTGGGCGTTTCAAGCCAACTGCCGACCAGGGCCAGCACTGCGGGGTAATTGAAGGCCTTGAGCAGAGGGAAAACCCGCTGGTAAAAACTGCGGTAGCCGTCATCGAAGGTTAGCAGCACCGCCTTTTCCGGCAGAGGCTGGCCCCCGCTGCGGGCCGCAAAAACATCATCAATGGATACGGGGCGATAACCGTGTTCCCTCAGCCAGGCGAAGTGGGCAATCAGGTTGTCGCGTGACACGCTCATATCGTCGTCGGGCACGACGTTATCGGTTACATCGTGATAACAGAGAACAACCAGTTCCGCACAAGCGGCCTGCGGATGCAAAAACAGGCCGCAGCCAAATACCGCTATCAATACCGCCAACCGCCACATACTTAAAATCTCCAACGAACTGAAAGGTCGCCGTCCACCCCGTTTTCCGGATCGCCATCATAGATACGACGGTGCCATCCGATACCATAAACCAGGTCGAACCGACCATCGGCCTGCCACAGGTGTTCGTAGCGGGCGCCGAGCAGAGGTCCGGTTCCGTAACCCTGCTGCTGATAGGCCCCAACCGTCAGGGCGAGCCGATGCCGGAAGGCGCGCTGGTAGCGCCGCCACAGCAGCCAGGTGTTGTCCAGTGTTACAGAGGCGGAAGCATCCTGCTGCGGGCTGTAATAGGGCACATCGCTCTTTTTGTTGAAAGAAGCATAGAGATCAACCACCCCGTCGAGATGATAATGGGGGCGCGTCACAAGACGCTGCCGCAGGTCCGCCCGCAGGTGCGTGCGCAGATTGCCGTCGCTGAAATCCATCAGTCCCGTCCCCAGCGACCAGCGGCGCCGCTCATGGGCACGATGGACAAAACCAAAGCGGATCGCATCGGCATCGATTCCGTTGCGCAGGGCGCGGGTCGGTGTAGCGCTGCTGCGAATTTCAACGGCAAAAGGCCAGGAGCGCTGATCATCCTGATACAGGAGACCCGCTACGCCCACACCGACACCGCCTGCTCCCGCCGCGGTGTAATTGATTTCGGCGTTCCCCTCCAGGCGGCGACTGCGATACTCCAGGCCGCTGCGATAACGGCGAACAATGCCGCGCCCCTCGGCGAAATCACCACGCGACCATAGAATTCCGGCAAAAAGCCTGTAATGTTCTTTCAGCGGAGAGGAATAGAGGGTCGACCCCAGGCGCAGTTCGTTACCGCCATAATCGGTCTCGCTGCTGTCGCTGTAGCCCGCCTCAACCTGCAATTCACGCAGGTCATGAAGATAGCTGCGGCGCGCAAGGCGCTGCACATGTTTATCCTCCGGGAAACGCCCATAGAGATCTTCAGCAGCCGCTTGTGCGGTACCGTACTGCCGCAGATCAAAACGGTTGTGAGTTCTGGAGATCTGCAGACCACGATGGTCCGGATTGTTCAGCAGGCCGTTTTCCAAAATCGATTCCGCTTTGCGCGGCCACCCACGCGCCGCATAAACTCCCCCCAGTTCCTGCTTGAGATCAGGATTGAGCGGTGCATGGTCATGCAACGTTTCGATCCGGCTCTGGGCCTCCGGCAGATCTCCTGCAAAGACTCGGGCCAAACCAGTCGTCAACTCTGCGGTCAAACGCTGACGATCGGCATTTTTTTCTGCTTGCACCTCCGCGAAAAGACGGTCGATGCGAGTGATGGCACGGTCGAATTCTTCCAATTCCACATCGGCATAAAACAGCGCCAGCCGTGTTTCAAAATCATCGGGCTCGAGGTGTAGAGCCTGCTGATAGATATCGTAGGCCGCCTCGGGCTGCTCCAGGTAGAGGTAGGCATCCGCAGCGGCTTTGAGAGCATAAGCAGGCAGGAACTCATCTTCGCGCTGCAGAGATTGATATAGGGTCACAACCTCCGGCATGCGCACGCGGTTGCGCAGGGCAACCATACGGTCGATGCGTCCTTGCCGCACCAGGGTCGGAGGCGCATTATCAGCCGCATGAAGGCGTCGCAGATTCGCTGAAATCCGCTCCAACGCCTGATCTGTTTCCAGAAACCGGGTTTTCTCGGCCTCAGGGAAGTAGCTTCCCCAGCGCACCTGGTGTGCTGCAGCATCATTATGCAGACGCTGCAGATCAGCTTTCTGCAGCAGCCCGGGAGTTCTTTCCGCATAGTACAGGGCCAGGTGACTCGCTCCCAGCAATCTCAGGGCGCGAATCCGGCCCCGCAAAGCATCGGGATCAACGGGATCGATTTCCAGCACACGTTGATGCAGATCCAAAGCGGTGAGATGATCTCCGACGCGCTCTGCAGCATACACACAGGCCGCAAGAACATCTCGTCGCGCCGGGTGGCGAATCCGCAACTGGCGTACCAGACTTCGGCTCGCCTCCACCTCTCCAGCCTCAGCCAGCGCCATCAGACGCCCCAACGCAAACGGAAGATGATCAGGCCAGCGCTGCATGGCCTCCACGTACAAAGCTGCCGAAGCTTCAAACCATTTATGGTTGCGCAGCGCCTTGGCCACAACGTCCACCACGTGCAGCGGAGCCTTGTCCAATTCCATGGAATCCGCGAGGATGACCACTTCGGCATCACGCTCAGCCCATCCAAGTACCGTCAGGTAGTCGTAGGCGGTCAGTGTATTGGCGGGATTACGGTCATAAAGCTGCTTAAGGGTTCTGAGAGAATCTTTCAGATTTCCGGTCCGTGCCTGCATGACGGCTTCATAACGAAGGGTTTCATCACGGTCGGAAAGAACTGCTGGGGCAGGGGCTGCCGCCTTTCGGGAAGAATTAAATGTTGAATCATCCCTTTGCGGCATTTCAGTTTTCCGCGGAGGTGCATTCCCCTCTCTGTCCTGGGAGGGGCGCTTTTCTTCTGACAGCACTTCACGAATCGCGGTGGCAATGTGTTCGCGCCGTGCGGGGGCGATCCCCTGGCGCAGGACAAAAACCTCATCGGTATCGGTCGTCAGCAGGGGAAGCAGCCGGCCGGAGGGCTGATTCTGCAGAGTTTTTCGAGGGATCAGGCTCAGGTCAATGGCGCGAAAACGGTTCAGCCATTCCGGCAGGCTGTGAACATCGTCGAACAGCCGAACGCTGACCGAAGCGTCAAGCGCATCGGCCAAAGCCGAACCAAATCGTTCTGCTGCGGCAGCATCAGGAAAAAGCGAAGCAGCGCTGGGCGCAAATCCGGTATTGATCCGGTTTTCCGCTGCCGCACAGATGGCAGGCGAAAAAACGAGCAGAAGAAAAAGGAGAAGCTGAAAGCAAAGATGAAAACATTTCATAACAAAAAACAATTAAAAGCAATAAATCTGCCAAAAATTTCAAATCAGTCCCATGCTGGCAAAAAAAAAATCCTCATGCTATCTTCTTGAGGTCTTTTCAACGCCCGGTGTTTTATACGGGAAAGATTTCCATCAGGGAAAAAACAACGACTATGGACTGTCAGCACTCCGACAACGCAAAAGATTCGAACCTGGCGCACCTCGACGTCGGGGTGATCAGGACAGATGAACCCCTGTCGCGGCATTGCAGCTGGCGCATCGGCGGCCCGGCGGATCTGTTTGTCGAGCCCGCCGATGCCGACCAGATTGCACGGCTGATGGAGTTCGCGCACAATAGACATATCCCCCTGCTGGTCATCGGCGAAGGTTCAAACCTGCTGTTCGATGATGCGGGGGTGCGTGGCATCGTACTCAAAATCGGCCGCCGCCTCGGGCGCATCTCCATCCACGGCCAGACCATTGTCGCCGAAGGGGGAGCGTGGGTTCCGCAGCTCGCCCGCCGCGCGGGACGTGCCGGGCTGACAGGCCTGGAACATATCATCGGTATCCCCGGCACCATCGGCGGCCTGGTCATGATGAACGGCGGCAGTCATCGCCAGGCCGTCGGCGATCATGTGCGTCGGGTGTGGATCATTGACCGCACGGGCAACGAGCGGGTCCTGACCCGCGAAGAGTGCCGTTTCGACTATCGCCGCAGTGCCCTGCAAGGCACCGGCGCTGCAGTCACGCGGGTTGAACTGACCTGTCCCGTCGGCGACCCGCTGGAGATACGCCGCCGCATGGTGGAAGACCTGCGGGAACGTCGGCATAAATTTCCACGCAAGCAACCCAACTGCGGCTCGGTCTTCTTGAGTTCCCCCGCTATGCATACCCAGGTCGGCCCGCCAGGCAAGATCATCCAAGATGCAGGCCTCAAGGGGATGCGCATCGGCGGCGCCGAAGTTTCACCCCTTCATGCCAATTTCATCGTCAATCGCGGCGGGGCCAGTTGCCGTGACGTGCTGGAACTGATCAACCATATCCGCGCCGTGGTGCGGCAGAGGATCGACTTCGACCTCATGTGCGAAGTGCGCTACGTCAGCCCGCAGGCAGTTTTAATGCCCGCCGACCAGGCCCTGCAACTGGTCGCGGTCCACGCCCCCGGTTAAGGGACGCGGACCGCCGCTGATGCGTCAGTTGATCTCTTTCAAGTAACGGTAGTAGTCGGAATCGGTCCCGATGACCAGGCGGCCGTTTTCGCCGATGACTTTTTTATAGGATTCCAGGGTCCGCAGGAAGGAATAGAAATCCTTGTCTTCATTGTAGGTCCCGGCGTAGATGGAGGCGGCTTCAGCGTCGGCCTTGCCGCGAATCTCCAGGGCGGTGCGGTAAGCACCGGAGCGGATCTCCTTCAGCTCACGTTCCATCTTGCCGAGGATCTCGGCTTTTTCCCCTTCACCCTCGGAGCGATACTCGGCGGCAACCTGGTTGCGTTCATTGACCATGCGCTCATACACCCGCTCAAGCACCTGCTCGACATAATTGATCCGCTTGATCTGCACATCGAGCAGCTCAATACCATATTCCGGCACGCTGGCACGGGCTTTTTCGAGCAGGTCGTCGAGAATTTCCTCACGTCCGATCAACTCGCTTTCTTCTACCACCTCGCCTTCAAACTCGAAGACCTCTTCCTCATCTTCCAGCCCCCGGGGTTTCTCATAATCACTGCCGCGCACCAGTTCCGCCAGCAGGCGACCCGATACGGCGTCGCGCACCACGGAGTCAATAATGTCGTCGAGACGTCCCTGGGCACCGCGCTCGGTGGCGACACTGCGGTAGAACAGCAACGGATCGACGATGCGCCAACGCGCGGTGGTATCCACCCAGATGAAACGCTTATCCTTGGTAGGTATCTGGTTGGGAGCACTGTCCCATTTCATGATGCGCCGCTCGAAACGGCGCACATCCTGAATGACCGGAATCTTAAAATGCAGACCGGCATATTTGACATCCCCCACCGGTTTGCCGAACTGCGTGATAATGGCCTGCTCGGCCTCGTTGACCACATAGGCACTGCTGCCGACGCCAATTAGAATCAGCAGCACCAATCCAACAATCACAGGCGCTTTCATTGGCCACCTCCCCGGCGCTCACTGCGCATGGGCAGCAATGGCAGCAGGTTGCTGCCGCCCTCGTCCATGACATAAATTTCTTCGAGACGCGGCAGAACTTCTTCCATGGTCTCAAGGAAGATACGCTGCTTGGTCACTTCGGGGGCCTTGCGGAATTCGCTGAGCAGGGCCCGGAAACGGTTCGTTTCCCCCATCGCCATATTGATGCGCTCAATGGCATAACCTTCGGCCTCTTCAATGGTTTTTTTCGCCTCGCCGCGGGCACGCGGCACCTCGCGATTGAACTGTTCACGGGCTTTGAAAATCATACTCTCCTTCTGCTGCTCCGCCTCATTGACCTCGTTGAATGCCTTTTTTACCGGGTCAGGCGGCGTCACATCCTGAAATTTGACCGTCACCACGCGAACGCCGATATCGTATTCGTCGAGGATATCCTGTACATCCTCCTGGATACGCGCGGCAAGCAGAGCTCGGTCGGTGGTCAGGACATCGGTCACGTTGCTGTTGCCGACCACTTTGCGCACCATCGCTTCACTGATGTCACGAATAGTTTCCACCGGATTCTTCAGCCGGAAAACATATTTATAGGGATCGACCACCTGGAACTGCACGATCCACTCCACGTCGCTGACATTGAGGTCGCCAGTCAGGGTCAACGACTCCTCCTCCAGCCCTCTTTTGGTATAGGAGGAACGCTCACCCGGCATGACCGTGCGGAAACCGAACTCCTCCTTGAAGACGCGACCGGTTTTAACCAGGTAGACCTTGTCGACTCCAAAGGGAATCTTGAAATGCAGCCCGGGATCGGAATAACCGACATGCTTGCCGAACCGCAGGATGACGCCGGTCTCTTCGGTGTCAACCTTGTAAAAGCTGCTGTAGATGCCGAAAGCCACCACCAACCCCGCCAGTATGACGAACAGCATCTTGTTGGGTCGGAACTCTTTCTTAAGCTTGCGGCCGATATCGATAATCTTCTTTTCCAGATCATCAGCCGAGGGCCCACCGTCGCCCCAATTTTGCATACAACCTCCATGTGTTGAATTTCACAGCACTTTTCTCCGCCGCGATCATTCATCAGGTTAAAATGAAATTCAAAAGTAACACAGCCGATCATTTCAAACCAGCAAATCCGGACGATCGAGAAGGGAAAGGCTGCCTGACGTTTGATATGTACATTCGCTTAATCATGCACCGTATGTTTTAACCATACACCCGCTCAGAAACTGTTTTTTTCAGAGGATCCAGCATGTTACGCAAAAGCTCGCTTTTCGGCACCCCCTTACTGCAGACCTTGAATGTATATAAAATTTATTCACCGCGCCATCAACCTGCCGGTTTCGCCAAAATCTTAAAATTCAATTTTTTATAACGTTTTCAATATCTTAAAAAACATTACGCATCTTTTCTCAAACTTGGCACGCTCGATGCTCTTATAGAAAGTCAAATACAACACAACTTCATCATAGCCAAGGAGGACATTATGAAAACTCTGCATCTGACCATCGCCGCGCTGCTCGCCCCTTCCGCACAAGCTTTTGCCGCTTCCGGCGCCACCGAGGGTTCGGGACTTCTGACCTGGCTGTTCCTCGGGTTCTTCGCCCTGATTATCGTGGCACAGTTTGTCCCCGGTCTGCTGGTTATCGGCTCGGTCATCAAAGGCCTGGCTACTTCCAGCCCCGCAGCGAAACACGTGTCGCACTGACAACCTAAAGAATCAAGCAAAGAACAGGGCGCGTGAGGATTGAGCCCTCTCACTCCTCACTCCTCACGCCTCACCCCTTACGGACCATACAGAAGGAGGACACTATGAAAGCCAGAGTATTTGCCGCCATCGCCATGTTGAGCAGCTTCGCCTCACCCGCATTCGCCGCCGGACGCGAAGACCACAGCGGCCTGGTCGTATGGGTTTTCCTTGGCTTCTGCGGCCTGATCATTGTCGCACAACTTGTTCCTGCCGTTCTGATGATGCTCGGATTGGTCAAAGGCGTTGCCCAGGGCAGCAAGCAACCTGTGGAGCAGAAGGTTCGCAACAACTGACCCTGGCAGATCATCACGAAGACACTCTCAAAACTTATTTCTTCCGGGCCGGGTTGCAAAACCCGGCCTTTTCTGTCCATAATCGCGGCGTTTGATAATGTGAACCCCGTATCGGCAGCCCCTCAGGCCACCGTTTTTTCATTGTGGAGATTTCTCTTGGCCGCTTTCTACCTCAGCATCGCCATCATTGCCGAAGTCATTGCCACCAGTGCCCTGAAGTCCTCTGAGGCATTCACCCGGCTCGGTCCCAGCCTGATCGTCATCACCGGCTACAGCGCAGCCTTCTACTTTCTGGCGATCGCCCTGCGAACCATCCCCATCGGTATCGCCTATGCCATCTGGGCCGGTGCCGGTATCACCATCATTACAGTGGTGGGCGCACTGGCTTTCAAGCAGATCCCGGATTTGGCAGCCATTATCGGCATCACCCTGATTGTCGCCGGAGTCATCGTCATCAACGTCTTTTCCAGGACAACGCCCCATTAAATGGAGAACTTCGCGTGAACCGACCCAGGCTCAATCTTCTAACGACACTGATCATGGCCGGGATTCTGACCGCCGGCGTGGTCGTTGCCCTGATGCCCAGCCTGCTCACCCGGCAGGCACCTTCACAGGTGCCCCATGTCACCATCGAAGACCTGGATTTAAGCGGCATAGATTCTGTCCAGGAGAAAAAGCAGCGATTCTTTTCCTTTCTCGGACCGATCGTTGTGGCTGAGAACGACCGCATCCGCGCCCAGCGCGCGCATCTGACCGAAGCACTGGAAACCGGCGGCGGAAATGTGCTGAAGCAGCTGCGCGATGAGTACGACCTGCCTGCGGAAGCATCCGCTGAACAGTTACTGAAGCGAATCGACGTTGTGCCGCTGGAACTGGTCCTGGCCCAGGCGGCCAACGAATCGATGTGGGGTGCTTCACGTTTCGCAAGGGAGGGCAACAACCTGTTCGGACAATGGTGCTTTACGCCGGGCTGCGGCATGGTTCCACAGCAACGGGAATCAGGCCTCAGCCATGAGGTTGCCGTTTTCGACAGTATCAACGCTGCTGTTGCCGCCTATCTCAAAAACATCAATACTCACCGGGCCTATCGCAAACTGCGCACGCTGCGTGCTCAGGCCCGTCATCGGAACGAAAACCCGGACCCTCTCGTCCTGGCACAGGGACTTGGCGCCTACTCGGAGCGTGGAGAAGAGTATATCGCCGAGGTGCAGAGCATGATTCGCAGCAACCGCGAACTGGTTACACCCGAGCGCTATCGAAAAACCATGACATCAAGCGATTTCTGACTTTCTGCAAGGGCAGTCAAGATTTTCGACTAATCGAACAGCCGTTTTTCCCAAGTTTCCCAAGAAGTATACAAACGGCGTGAACAAACACGGTTGCCTCATTTTTGAGGCCGGGCGATAATGGCGCAGGAAATTGCCGAATTAAGCTGCAGCGACATTAAAATTTCCACGACCGGAGGGGACGCCATCGTGAACACCTATTTCCAGACAGCACTGGTCACGGCCTGCTTCTGCCTGACTTTGATGTTCGTGCCGGGCAAGGCCCAGTGCACGGATTACGAATTCGTCACCGAAATGACAACCAGCTATCTTCAGACACAGAATTTCAGCGGCATTTCTTCCCTTTACCTGCTGCCTGAGCATTTTTCGGCCCAGCAGAAACGGGAAGAAAAAAACGTCATCAGCAACGCCCTGCAGTTTCTAATGGGCGAATTCGGTCCGGTAAAATCCATGGAGCTCAATCAGGACGACATTCTCTGGTTTGAGTTCATGGTTACAGTAGGCGACATGACTTTCCTGGAAAGCCGCAACGATTATTTTCAGCGGGTTTACAGCGCGGATTTTGAAATGGTGGGGGATGGCTTTATCATCCTGCAGATATTCAAGGATGCAGAGCAGCCGCGCTTGCGCGGTGTGGGCCTTGCCCTGCCGGCAACGCCCGACAACGCCATCGTCGTGCAGCAGATCGCTGAGAAACTCTCTCAACCGAATTAGTGCCCGGGGCACGCCCTCAAGGATTCTCCATGAGCGACATTCTCATCATCGATGACGATCCGGGATTCGTCAAATTCCTCAAGAACCATGTCCACCAGAGTTTTCCTGGGCTGAGCATCGCCACCTGTCTCGATCCCGTCTGCGGCCTGTCGCAGATCAATCCCGACCTGAAGCTGCTGCTGCTCGACCTGGAGATGCCCACTATCGATGGAGAAAAAGTCCTGACCTATGCGGTCGCCAAGGGCGTGAGCAAGAGTCGGATCATTATCCTGTCCGGGCGCGATGCCGATTATCTGCACCGCCGCTTTCCCATGGGAAGCTGCCTGGCGGTGCTGAACAAACATGAAGTACGGCAGAAAGCCGTTCTCAACATGGTGCTCGGTGCTCTGCAGGAAAAATACGGCAATCGCGAGCAGGTCTTTTAGCAGAAAGCAATCTTCGTCAGATCCGGGGCACAGGCACAGCCCCCATCCTGCGCCACTCAAATGCACTGCTATCCGCTCACTTCAACGAGGTGGCAGCTCCTCTCCCGATCGTTTTACAAGCGCAGACCCTCATAGATGCGCAGCCAGTTGCCACCCAGAATATCCCCTGTCGCTTCAGCAGGATATCCAAGCGCCGCCATGGAGTTCGCCAGCTTCGGCCAGCAGCTGTGATCCTCCAACCCATGACAGGCCCCTTCAAACCCACCATAATCAGACCCCAGCGCAACCGCCTTCGGACCAAAACGCTGCACCAGCCAATCGATCTGCATGACCATATCCTCAAGGAAAACCGCACCACCGGTCAGCATTTCAATCGACAAGATCACACAAATAAACAAGCGGTCACGCAGATTTTAACCCGAGCCAAACAAAATTATTTCGACTTTTGATACCCCGGCAACTCGTGGTAAGATTGAGCCTTCATCATTCTTGATATTTTAGCCGCGTGGAGGTGTTCTCGTTTGCGCGCCAAGACAAGGAGTTGCTTCATGTCATCCAGTCAGAAAGAAAAAAAGGCTCCTTTGAGCTGCAACCGCTGTGGTGCCGTATGGAAGAAAAGCGGGACCACCTACTGCTGGAGCAATCCGGAAGCGGGCATGAGCGCCCCGGGCTATTGCCCGTCGGAAGAGGAAGCGCAACTGATTGAAGAATCTTTCCGCGCCTACACCGGGAACGACGAAGATGCGCGCCTGGCTCGGGTCGCGGCGGAAGTGGAGGGGCTTTGCTACCAGCCGGTCCCCGGGAGTGACGCGGTCAACGCCCGCTGGACCCGGGTAGAGGACACCATCGCCCTGATCAAGCTGATGGGATGGAAAAAAATCGGCATCGCCACCTGTATCGGCCTGCTGGACGAAACGGACCGGCTCAGCGAGATCCTCAATGCCCAGGGTCTGGAACCTCTTTCGGTGTGCTGCAAGGCAGGACGCATCGACAAGCTCGAACTGGGCCTGGAGGAGGATGACAAGGTTCGCCCCGGCACCTTTGAGCCCGCCTGCAACCCCATCGCACAGGCCAAGCTGCTCAACCGGAGCGGAACCGACATGAACCTGATCATCGGGCTGTGTGTCGGCCACGATATGCTGTTCAGCAAATATTCGCAAGCACCAGTGTCGACCCTGGTGGTCAAGGATCGCGTCACAGGACATAATCCCGTTGCGGTCCTTTACGGACAGAATTTCTACTACAAAAGATTGCAGAAACAGCCGGTGTTAAAGGGCGGGGACGAGGAATGATTTAAAAAAAATTTAGCCGTGCCCAACCGGAGGGAGGCTATTCCACGGCGCTTGCCGAAGGCTCATGCTGCCCCAGGCAGGAAGTCATACGGCCGATCGCCGAAAAAGCATCATCGCGGTACAACGCACCATCGATCTGAACCGCAAAGACATCCCCGGTGATCCGCACCCGCTCAAACTCCTTCTGAATCCGGTGGACGCGGCATTCAAAAATAACCGGGCAATCGTCCAGGCAGGGACTTGACACAATGGCCCCCGGCACAAAAGACAGGGGCAGATCAGAGGCACCAACATGCCCGGACTGCATGACCCCCTGGCGCCGCAGAAATGCCGCCAGAGCTCTTCGCGGCACATTGACGGCAAAATCCCGCCGGAAGCGCATTTCGTCAAAATCCTGCTCGTCGCCACGCAATGCGAAACTCAGCCGCGTCGGACTCCCACTCACGAGTCCGATCCAGCCGGTGACCCGCCAGGCGACACGGCCTCCGCCCCCTTTCCAGGAGACCAGGGCCAGCGGGCAGGCGGCAAGATGAGGATAACGGGAAAAAAGTAACTGCATCTTTTTTAGCTCTCCGGTGCATAGTCTCATCTATATTTTACCATGGCGTCGGCAAGTCTCCAGCGAAGAGGGGGATTAATTCTTGACGCTGAACATAAACTTTATTAGAATTCTAATCTGCAAAAAACGGAGGATAATATCATGAAACTTTCTACCAAAAGCCGCTACGGCGTACGGGCACTGTTTGATATGGCTTATCATGCAGGAACCCTGCCGGTGCAGATCAAGGACATCTCCCGGCGCCAGAAAATTTCACCCCGCTACCTGGAACAGATTTTCCAGGATCTGAAAAAAGCGGGACTGCTTAAAAGCCGCCGCGGACCCCAGGGCGGGTATTTTCTGGCCCGCAAGCCCGAGGAGATCACCGCCAAGGAGATCATTCTTGCCGCAGAGGGTGACATGAATCTCGTTCCCTGCACGAAACAGAATGGCGACTGCACCACCTGCTGCGATTTCGAAAATGTCTGCGTCACACAGCGGCTGTGGGAGGAAGCTACCCGCAAACTGCATGAATATTTCGAAGCCATTACCTTGAAAGACCTGTGCGACAAGGGCAAAGAGATGGGCCTGGAGAAAGAGTTGGACCACCGCTTTATGTATTTTATCTAACAATCCAGCTCTCGTAAAGCCCGCAACTTTTTCTTCCCGCACGGACCGGTTGACCTCAAGGAGATCTTATGCCGACCACAACCAGTGAAACCCCCCTGGGGCAGATTGGAAACACGCCCCTCGTTCGTCTGAACAAACTCACCGGAACACGCAGCGCCGCCGTATGGGGCAAACTCGAATCAGCGAACCCGGGCGGCAGCGTCAAAGACCGCATTGCCCTGGCCATGATCGAGAAGGCGGAAAAAGACGGTCACCTCAAACCCGGCGCCACCATCGTCGAGCCGACCAGCGGCAACACCGGCATCGGTTTATCTCTGGTCTGCGCCGTCAAGGGATACAAGCTCGTTCTGACCATGCCGGATACCATGAGCCAGGAACGCCGCCGACTGCTCGGCGCCTATGGGGCCGAACTGGTTCTGACCCCGGGCTCACAGGGAATGCGCGGCGCCATCGAGATGGCGGAAACCCTGGTTGCGGAGCGCAAGGGATTTATGCCGCAGCAGTTTCGCAACCCCGCCAACCCCGCAGTTCACGAAGAAACCACCGGTCCAGAAATTATCAGGGCGCTTGAAGGACGCATCGATGCTTTCGTCGCAGGCGTCGGTACCGGCGGAACGATTACCGGCGTAGGCCATGCACTGCGCGCCAAAAATCCCAAAGTCCTGATCATGGCGGTCGAGCCCGCCGATTCACCGGTTCTGAGCGGCGGAGATCCCGGGCCGCATCGCATCCAGGGGATCGGTGCAGGGTTTATCCCGGATGTTCTCGATACCGCCGTGTACAATGACGTCATGACCGTCGACAACGACGATGCCATCGAGACCGCGGTGCGACTTGCACGGGAAGAGGGAATATTTGTCGGCATCAGCTCCGGCGCCAACGTTTTCGCCGCACTGCGGGTGGCGAAACAGCTCGGCCCCGGCCATAATGTCGTCACCATGCTGTGCGACACCGGCGAGCGCTATCTCTCTACCGGAATTTTCGATTAAGTACCGTAACGGGCAGATCACCACATGACGCTTGATGATAAATACATGCGCCTGCAGGAGATTCTTCGCAACTGCGGCTCCATTTTGGTGTCCTTTTCCGGCGGCGTTGACTCAACCTTTCTGCTCAGGGTCGCCCGGGAGGTACTGGGGACGGATCAAGTCGCGGCATTCACCGCGACTTCGCCGACCTATCCTCTCCATGAATTTGAACAAAGCCGCGAACTGGCCCGGCAAATGGGAGTACGACAGATCGTCGTCGACAGCAACGAGCTTAAAATACCCGGATTTTCCGAAAACACGCCGCTGCGCTGCTATCATTGCAAAAAAGAACTCTTTACCCTGTGCCGCCGGCATGCAGATGCCCTGGGACTCGAAACCATTGCAGACGGCTCCAATCTGGACGATCTGCAGGACCACCGTCCGGGACGGCGGGCCGCTCAGGAATTGCAGGTTCGCTCCCCTCTGCTGGAAGCCGGTTTGACCAAAGACGATATCCGGGCACTCAGCCGCCGCCTTAACCTGCCCACCTGGGACAAACAGGCCCTGGCCTGTCTTTCTTCACGCTTTCCGTATGGGACTGAAATCACGGCCGACCGCCTCGAGCAGGTGGCCCGTTGCGAAAACTTCCTCAAGGACAAGGGTTTTGACACTTACCGGGTACGCTACCATGGAGACCTGGCGCGCATCGAACTCTCCAGTGCAGGACTTACCGCAGTGCTTGAAAATCCCGACCTGCGGCAGGAACTGGTGCAAGTCTGCAAACAGGCAGGATTCACTTACGTGACCCTCGACCTGCAGGGTTACCGCACCGGAAGTATGAACGAGGTTCTGTAGCACCCTGCCGATACAGACCTATGGAGAAAAAAGGATGGATCGCAAAGGCGCATTGCTGGCTTGCTGTTTTTGCGCGGGCCTGATGGGGGCACTTCTCGCGAGTCTCGGCCTGTGGATCGCCGGCCAGTGGGGCATAACCGCAGCAGCCGGTGTCCGTCTTGCCCCGGAGTGGAGCTTTCACTGGCTCTATCCACGCCTGCTGCACGGCGGCCTCTGGGGGCTGCTCTACTACCCGACCGTCGCGTCTCCCCGCCGTCGCCGTCACTGGATCCGCAAGGGACTGTGGATCGCGCCGCTGCCCTGCGCCTACACCCTGCTGCACGCCTACCCGAAAGACGGCCTCGGCCTGCTGGGCCTGTCCCTGGGGAACCTCACCCCCTTCTTCATTCTTCTTGTCTGGCTGCTATGGGGAATGGGAACCGGTTTTTTCACCCGCCTGTTCTGGGGGCGATGAGATGACCGCCGTTTCTTTTTTACGGGTGATCATCGGTCTGATCATCATTTTGCTTCCCATGGCCGGCGGCTGCACTGAGCAGGACGAACTGCAGGGACAGGTCACCTGGATTCACGATGGAGACACACTGGAGGTCAGAGGGCTGGGCAAGGTGAGACTGCTGGGAATAGATTGCCCGGAGATGGAAGGTTCAGCCCGCGATCGCTTTTATCGGGACAATTTCAATATCCCGTCCTCCGCGCTGCGCCGCACAGCGCGTGCGGCTCTCGATTTCAATATCCAGCAGGTCAAAGGGCGACAGGTCACACTGCAATTTGACGGATCGCGCCGTGACCGCTACGGCCGGCTGCTGGCCTATGTCATGCTGCCCGACGGCCGCTGCCTGAACCATCTGCTGCTGGAAAAAGGCATGGCAACGGTCTACCGCAAATTTGACTTCAGCCGCAAAGATGATTTTTTCGCCGCCGAAGAGCGAGCGCGCCGATCCGGCCTCGGCATGTGGCGCACACAGTCATCATCCTCACCCTTTCAGGGGCTTACATTTCTTCGACCAGCTTGGGCAGCGTAATAAACAGCACCCCCCTTTCACACGCCGCTTCGATCCTGTCGCGGTCGACCATGGCCGGCAAGGCAAAAACCCGCTGGAAGGTTCCGCAGGAGCGTTCAACACGATGAAACGTCCGCTCTGCCCCCCCCTGTGCCGGCATGCGTTCTCCCCTTACCCGCAGACACGATCCGTCGAGTTCAATCTCAAGCGCATCCTCCGCCAGACCGGGAACGTCCATCAGGACGACCAGCCGTTCGGGTTCTTCAAAAATATCGACCGGCGGTTTCCAGCCGCTTTCATCCGCAGGTGAATCGATCGCCTGATCCCGAGTACGCTCGAGCAGCCGATCCATCTGTTCCTGCATCATCTTGAGTTCCTCCATGGGGTCACCCTTGACCGTCGCCATGTGGTCATTCCTTTCGTAGAAAGTTGAATTAAAAGGATAATCGCCATAAAATCGGTGTCAAGTCTGTCCCGGGGTGAACGCAGCACCTGCTGTACCCTCGTGAAACAACAGCCTTGATTCCCGCACCTTTAATGGATATAAATTTCTGGCCTTTTACCTCTTATGAATGCTATTTTGCCGGAAATCATTACAGGAAAGAGGATGAAAAGGTCGTTGGAGTCCAAGGGGGTTTTTGTTATGCACAACGAGATTGCCTCGCTTTTTCGTGATACCGGTCATGATGACCGCGCGCTTGTTACAGGAATTGAGCAACTTGCCGATCGCCAGGGACCAGGCATATACAGTCAGGCACTGCGCATTCTGGCAGGGCTCAACCTGCCGCCTGCGGACGCCGAAAAACACTGGGAAGCCATGCTGAACCACTGCCGGAAATTCTTCCCCTTCAAAAACGAATGCCACCTTCGAGCCGCTCTGGTTGATTATTTCCACCGCGAGGCACGGATTCTAAGGGATCCACGTATTCTGGAAGCGCATGATCTCGAGGAGGTACGGCGCGCCTCCATCACCGACGGGCTGACAGGCCTCTATCATCAGGGATACTTCAAAGCGCGTCTTGAACACCAGTTCAACTGGAAAAAACGCGGTCCGCGCGACCGTTTCGCTATCGTATTGCTTGATCTCGACCATTTCAAGCAGTATAACGACCACTGCGGACATCTGGCCGGCGACGATGCCCTGCGCCGCGTTGCCGAAATCATTCGTCTCAACATCCGCGATTACGATGTTGCGGCGCGCTACGGCGGCGAAGAATTCGCCCTGCTGCTGTTCAGGGTCGCCCCCCGCCAGGCTCTGCTCATTGCCGAGCGAATTCGGGAGATGATGGAGAAAACCGTCTTTATCGGTCAGGAATTGATGGAGAGCGGCAACCTGACCATCAGTGCAGGTGTCGCGACCTACCCGGAAGATGCCCAGTCTCCGCGGGAACTTCTGACGCAGGCGGATCAACGCCTTTATCAGGCCAAACAGCGCCGCAACCGGGTGGTGCCTTCCGAATCGGACCGCCGCCGCGTCGACCGACGCAGGGTTCGCTCCATTGTTGAAGTTGTCCCTTGCGACGGCGGCAATGACCAATCCTCTCCCGGAGTGACCACCGATCTCAGCCGTCAGGGCCTGTCTGTCGACTGCGGCGTCTCTTTTCAACCCGGCAGCACTGTTCAGGTGCGGTTTCGCAAACCTTTCTGGAACCGGGAAGCGGCAACCGAAGCGACGGTGCGTCGCATCAGACGGGATGAGGAAAGCGGCATCGTCCACCTCGGCCTGGAATTCCGGGAACTCGGCGACACCATCGATGCGCTGACCGGGTCCCGCGCCCAGGATCGCCGTGACGAAGGGATGAAAACCACCGGCCCTTCTCCTGCTTGAATGTGCCCCATCTCCCGTCCGGTTGAAAAAATTCTTACCGGGACGGTTTTTTTTCGCCGCAAAATCGGTTAGCATTAGTGTTTGGTTGTTTCATTGACAAAACCACACAACTCAACAGGAGCACTTAGAT
>NPID01003423.1_pt1 | contig 23786 bp, 18 predicted proteins | sample 8637491 | NCBI WGS metagenome assembly NPID01 (sample SAMN07420843, study PRJNA396082) | bioreactor metagenome | isolation source: sample BA6 brine-fed electro-methanogenic bioreactor BA | place: Japan: Kochi | collected 2016-06-14 | reverse complement strand
GTTTGATTTCCTTGGCCATTTTATCATCTCCTTAAACTCTCATAATTAGACAGATTGAAGTCCATAATTCTTATGTGACTTTAATGGTCTATATTTATCCGATATCACATTATTATGTATGGGAAATCCGGTAATGATTTAGTGTTAAAAAACCCGGACAAATAAACCAGAACATTAGGAAATGTAAAAAAAATATTAAATGATAAAAAAAAGATTGTTGATTAACTCTTAAAATAAGTTTAAAGAGCTTTAAGGACTATTTCACTGTTACTATCCGTGGATTTGAGATCATCAATTATGTATGACTCTCCAGTCACATCCTCCATCAAAGCGATTAGTGACAGGGCCATAGGACAGCCTATGGAACGAGGGACATCCTTGGCTTCCAGGTAGTCCGTGAAGTGGTGCATTTTGCAACCTTTAATACTGACGTTGAGGGAATCTTCACCTAAATCGTAACTTATTCCATCGGCAATGTGGAAATATCCTCCCAGGTACTCGGCATAGAATTCCAGGGCATTTTCCGGGGTACTGGTGTCCTTTTCCTCACCCAACATAACTGAACCGGCCTTGACCAGGTTCCACAGATCCTCACCAAAGGCCCGGGTGATTCCCCCTGATCCTTCCCCACTGACCTTCCACAGGCTGTTGGTGAACCCCATCAACACCGCGGTGAGTATGATATTCACTGGATTTTCTTTAGTTTCGCTTAAAAAAGCAGCTGTTATTTTCTGTACTTCCTCTTCTGACATGTCATTAACTCCTCTTGATATAATAAGCTCCAGGTTATGCTTCCATGACTTCTTTTACTTTGAGTGCGGTTCTCTCCAGTTCCAGGAGGGCCAATCCCAGGTTCACTTCCCCTGGAGATAGTGCAGCCAGCACTGCCTTCTTACCAGCATAGGATAGGATGGCCTTACCAATGGCACCGTCGATAACCACCTGGTTAAGGTCTCCCCTTTCCAGCTCATCACAGGTTCTCTGGGAAGTACCCACCATGGCCGCCGCCATAGCCGCCACCCGTTTCTCATCAGTACCACTGGGAAGGGCTGAAGAGATCATCAAACCATCCGGTCGCAGAACAGCCACTCCATTAACATCCCCCGGAGCACGCTCCAGTAACTCTTTCAAAAGACTACCAATATCCTCTCTTAATCCCATTAAATCACGTCCGTTGTGGTAAATTAATTATCCTGTTGTTTATAACCAATAATGCGGGATAAAAATAATATCTAACTGTGAATTTTCACACGAAATCTATAACAACCGTGCACAGTTAGCAAACAGTTATATAGGATAATAGAACTTTAAAGGAGGGTTGAGAAGGGTAAAGTTATATATCAAAGAAACAATCTGGTTAAAAAAAGATAGAAAATGAGTTATTTTTAATGAAATAATTAACAGGGACCCCTTTAATCAATATAGGCGTCCTTGATTATCTGGAATATTTTTTCCACCGCTCTTTTCATTTTCAAAAAAACCATACCCAGATTAGCAGTGGATTCCACTGCACAGACCAGGGCTACAGTGGATGAACCCATGATAACGATTTGTAGTTTTTCCCCTTTGATCAGGACTTTTTCCAGGTTGTCTTTACCAATATCATTGAGTGTTTTTTCACCGATATTGATGAGGGAAGCAGCCATAGCCGCAATCATATGGTTTTTCACATGGGGATTGCTGGAGGTCATAATCAGCCCATCTTTACGGATTACATAGGACTCTAAAATGTCACTTTTGTACTCCATCTGCTGTAGAACTTCATTGATCTGCTCGGAAATAGGTTTCATAGGACATCAGCTGGAATAACTATTGATTGTTGGTGAAATCAGAAATGGCCTTCTTTAACATCACCCTGATCATGCCAATATTGGCATTTATCTCGGTTAAAACTATGATAACATGGTCCATACCAAATTCATCAATCACTATTTTTCCCTGTTCTGTTTCCACGATTAACTGCTCTAGATTCCCGTAACGGACTGTTCTGGTAAGTTCTCGCACTGCTCCCAGTGCCGCCACCGTGGTGGCACTTAAAATTGAACTTTCCCGATCCACCTTGGTTACAGGAATACCATCCAGACCCGCCACCAGGGAATCTTTGACTCCCCTGATTCGGTTAATATTTATTAAAACTTCATCTAAATTCTGAACAACCATTTTTATCCGCCTACCAAAAATATTTGGCCTATCACTTGTTTTTCCCCGTAATATCATTAATAAGATTGTCCATGAAACTGGCCAGATCATCATTATTCAATGCCGAAGTATTAAAAATAGGTACATCGCCCGAAAGATTCAATTCAGCACGTATAGCTTCCGGATCCAGTCTAGAAATATCTTCCTTATTGGCCACAATAACATAAGGCACATCATAGCCTTCAATGAATTTGATTAACTCGAAATCTACCGGGGTTATCCCCACGGTTGAGTCTATTAATAAGATTGCCCCGTCCATACCTGTAGCCAGTGTTTCCCACATAAAAGAGAATCTTCGATGCCCGGGACTGGCAAATAAATGTATTAAAAAACCGCCCTGTTGGATCTGGACAAAATCAAAACTGGTGGTAATATCTTCGTATTCACCTTTCAAGAAAAGTTCATTTCCACTTAATCTTTCAACAAAGGTGGTTTTACCGGCGTTTAAAGCGCCGAAAACCACAACTTTAAGGGCATCCATAGGTGTACTCCCACAATCTACAGGGATTTGAGTACAATTTCACTGTTACCATCCTTAGATTCCAAACTATCCATTATAAATGGCTCTCCAGTCACGTCTTCCATCAAGGCGATTAGTGACAGGGCCATAGGACAGCCTACGAAACGGGGAACTTCTTTGGCCTCCAGGTAGTCCGTGAAGTGGTGCAGTTTGCAACCCTTGACCTGGACCTTCAGGGTATCATTGTCGACGGTGAAATCTATTTCATCGGCAATGCGGAAATATCCTCCCAGGTACTCGGCATAGAATTCCAGGGCTTTTTCCGGGGTGCTGGTGTCCTTTTCCTCACCCAGCATAACTGAACCCACCTTGATCAGGTTCCACAGATCTTCACCGAAAGCACGGGTGATTCCCAGGGAACCTTCACCACTGACCCTCCACAGGCTGTTGGTGAAGCCCATCAACACCGCGGTGAGTATGATATTCACTGGATTTTCTTTATTTTCACTTAAAAAGGCGGCCGTTATTTGCTGAACCTGCTCTTCTGACATGTTACTGTACTCCCTATGCTTCCATGACTTCTTTTACTTTTAGTGCGGTTCTCTCCAGTTCCAGGAGGGCCAATCCCAGGTTCACTTCCCCTGGAGATAGTGCAGCCAGCACTGCCTTCTTACCAGCATAGGATAGGATGGCCTTACCAATGGCACCGTCGATAACCACCTGGTTAAGGTCTCCCCTTTCCAGCTCATCACAGGTTCTCTGGGAAGTACCCACCATAGCTGCCGCCATAGCAGCCACCCGTTTCTCATCAGTACCACTGGGAAGGGCTGACGAAATCATCAAACCATCCGGTCGCAATACTGCCACTCCATTCACATCCCCCGGAGCACGCTCCAGTAACTCTTTTAAAAGACTACCAATATCCTCTCTTAGTCCCATTTAAACAATCTCCCATTGATCTTTATGCAAATACTTATCTAAACCCCCGACAAAAGGAATCATTGAAATTACATTTTTGTCGTTAGTTATCACTAAATTCGCTTAATTAATAGTAAAAAAATAATTATAAAGTGCGGTTGCATAAGTGTGCACTTGAGATAAATTTATATAAGAGTTCTTTACGGGTAAAAAATTAATATTGGAATGAATTTAGGATTTGGCGAGTTCACGGTAAGGTATACCATAAATGTTTTATGGATAATTCAACATTCCCTAATTAGTGGGGGTTAGTTACTATCCACAATCCCGATTAATAACTACAGGTAAGGTAGGATGAAGAACTTATTATCACAAAATAAGAGGGTGACGGTTTCCGTTGACACCCATCTGGATTATGAATTCAGAAAATTGGCTTCTCAGAAGTTCCGGTTTGAAAAGGGGTGGTACAGTAAAGCTATTGCCGAAGCCATGGATGTTTGGATTAACTACAATGAAGTGGGAATTTTAACCGGGGGTATCACCAACATTGCCCGTTTAACTGGTCATAACCTGTGGAGCATGTTGAAAAATGATTTTAACCACAAGTACCAGCATGATAATGCAGCTATGTTAAATGATATCTGTGAATATTTTGTTGACCAGTCCCCCTACATTGAGAATTTAGATTACCAGATCCAGGGGGAAGACTTCCTGATTAGTGCGGATACTCCCCTGATAACCCAGAACCGGGACTGTTTCATGGTGGAGGAACTGGTGGACCGGTGCACCGTGCCGCTGGTGGTGGTTTTAAGGGCGGGCATTGAGGACATTACCCATAACACCTACAAAATCAATAGTTTAGAATTTGGTGAATCCAATCAGATTCATTTCAAGAAAATCAACTCTCCCGTATCCCCTATTGAAGTTATGCCCTATGGAATGGTCGGGATAAAAAGGATATTAACAAAGCTAGGGCCCTATGTGTTATGGTCCTATATGCTGTGGTCCTATATGAATCCGAGTAGGAATTATAATCTCAGAATAGGGATTGTAATCTCAAAATAGGATTTGTAATCTCAGAATAGGGATTGTAATCTCAAAATAGGATTTGTAATTAACAATAAAAATAAAAAAAGGGGTAAAGTAATTTTTAACCCCCTTAAATGTTTTCTTTTCTTCAGTACTTAGGTCAGGTCGAACCGGTCCAGGTTCATGACCTTGTCCCAGGCCCTTACAAAGTCCTGCAGGAACTTCTCCTGGGAGTCCTCACAGGCATAGACTTCAGCCACTGCCCGGAGTTCAGAGTTTGAACCAAAGATGAGGTCCACCCGAGTGGCGGTCCACCGGGATTTGCCGGTTGCCCGGTCACTTCCCTCGAACACGTTTTCATCTTCGGTGGCCTTCCATTCAGTTTGCATGTCCAGCAGGTTCCGGAAGAAGTCATTGGTAAGTGTCCCTGGGTTTTCGGTGAAAACACCCTGGGGTGACTGTTCATAATTGGCATCCAGGACACGCAGACCCCCAATGAGGACTGTCATCTCGGGAATGGTCAGGGTTAAAAGTTGCGCTTTGTCCACCAGTAACTCCTCTGGTCTTTCCTCGGTTTGAATCATCTGATAGTTCCGGAAACCGTCGGCAACCGGTTCAAGGACGGCAAAGGAATCCACATCAGTATCTTCTTCCCGGGCGTCCATTCTTCCCGGTGTGAAAGGTACGTTTACCTGGTAGCCTGCATTTTTTGCCGCCTGCTCCACACCGGCACAACCGGCCAGGACAATGAGATCCGCCAGTGAAACCTTCTTGTTACCGGGCTGGGCCTGGTTGAATTCATTCTGGATGTCTTCCAGTGTCCGGAGCACTTTTCTCAGCTGTTCGGGGTGGTTGACTTCCCAGTCATTCTGTGGTGCCAGGCGGATACGGGCACCGTTGGCACCTCCCCTTTTGTCGGAGCCACGGAAGGTGGATGCTGAGGCCCAGGCCGTGTAAACCATCTCTCGGACAGAGAGATCTGCAGCCAGTATTTTTTCCTTGAGGTTCTGTATGTCCTCTTCACCGATTAACTGGTGATCGACTGTTGGGATGGGGTCCTGCCAGATGAGGTCATCTTCGGGTACTTCCGGGCCGAGGTAGCGTGTTTTTGGTCCCATGTCACGGTGGGTTAGTTTGAACCAGGCCCGGGCGAAGGCATCGGCCAGTTCATCCGGGTTCTCGTAGAAGCGTCTTGATATCTTCTCGTAGACGGGATCAAATCGTAATGATAGGTCGGTGGTCAGCATGCCCGGGGTGCGGCGTTTTTCTCCGTCGTGGGGATCAGGTACGGTATCTTTACCGGCACCATCCTTGGGTTTCCACTGGTAGGCACCGGCTGGACTTTTTTCAAGCTCCCATTCGAATTCGAATAATATGCGGAAGAAGTTGTTGTCCCAGGCAGTGGGGGTGTTGGTCCAGATAACTTCCGGGCCTCCGGTGATGGTGTCGTTACCTTTACCAGTTTTGTAGCTGCTCTTCCAGCCCAGACCCTGCTCCTCGATGGGGGCAGCTTCCGGTTCTGGTCCCACATATTGGGGGTCACCTGCTCCGTGGGTTTTACCGAAGGCGTGGCCACCGGCAATGAGGGCCACGGTTTCCTCGTCGTTCATGGCCATACGGGCGAAGCTCTCCCGGATATCGCCGGCTGCAGCCAGGGGGTCGGGCACACCATCTGGGCCTTCCGGGTTTACGTAGATTAAACCCATTTCAATGGCGGCCAGTGGTTTGTCCAGGTCACTGCCCTTGGCGTGGCGTTCTCCTCCCAGCCACTCTTTCTCGGAACCCCAGTATATGTCCCTTTCTGGTTCCCATATATCCTCACGTCCGCCACCGAAGCCGAAGATCTTGAAACCCATGGATTCCAGGGCCACGTTGCCCGCCAGGATCATCAGATCGGCCCAGGATATCTTCCGGCCGTACTTCTGTTTGAGGGGCCAGAGGAGCCGGCGGGCCTTGTCCAGGTTGGTGTTGTCGGGCCAGCTGCTTAGTGGTGCTAAACGTTGGTTACCATGGCCTCCCCCTCCACGGCCGTCTCCCACACGGTAGGTTCCGGCGCTGTGCCAGGCCATGCGGATGAACAGGGGTCCGTAGTGGCCGAAGTCTGCCGGCCACCATTCCTGTGAATCCGTCATGAGTTCATGGAGGTCCTTCTTCACGGCTTCTAAGTCTAGGCTCTCGAATTCCCGTGCGTAATTGAAGTCCTCATCCATCGGATTGGATTTTGGTGAATGCTGACGTAGGATGTCGAGATTCAACCGATTTGGCCACCAATCAAGGTTCGTGATACCACTACTAGCAGTCATTTTGCCTTTTTCATCCATAATCTCACTCTCTTTTTACATCACTTTAATTCATCTATTTTATTTTCTCAAAAACTGTGAATTTCGTGTTTTTTAGAGCTAATTACTATTTTTATGGGCCTTTTCGGAAATACCATTGAATTATTTAATATTTTTTAACATTTAGTTATTAGTTCTAAGTTTTATTTAGAAATTTTTATTTGATTTTGGAGGCAATCGAATTCAATACTAAATAGAACTTAGTACTATATAGAATTTCGTATTGTTTGGATCTGCCACTGGCAATTAATCTTCAACATTCAGAGAATTATATTCCCTTTTTTATAGCAAGAGAATTTAACTAATCAGAAGATTCCCTTTAATTTGTTCTGGGTTATTTATAAAAATGTATAGGGATTTAAAAGCCGTTATATACAAAAAATGATTTATAAAAAAGGGCAAAGTAGTTTTTATTGACTTATTTCATTCAGGAGGATTAATAAACCTATAAATGTGGGTTAAAATAGTAAATATTTTCAATTTGAATAAATCAAGGATTATTAAAAATGAAAATTGATGGGTTTTTTATAATAGATAACTAAGTACTTTCATTATTATTATAAATAAAATTAAACCGACAAAAAAATATTTCTTAAATTTTTCATTGGTTCTTAAATCAATTTTGAATATTTTTTCTAATTTATCCGGAAATAGAGTAATTGTTTCAAATATTAATCCTACTAGAAAACCTATATTCATTGCATCCGCAGTGATGACATTACCACTGAAGAAGGATAAAAAGATCATAGTTCCAATTGAGGTACCAAGCCCAATCATAAAAGAATATATAAAAATTATATTACCCAAAGGTGAGTTTCCCTTACTGGTCTTTTTAGAAATATTCATGGTATTCTTAAAGACTTTTGGCCTTAACTGAATCATGATAGCAGGATAAAGGAACCATAAACAGATAAATGCAAAGATCATCAGGCGCATGTAGTTGATTTCTTCCATAATTAATCACCAATTTCGTTTTTTTATTTAAATGGTTGATTTAATATTAACCTTCATAATATGGGATTTTTTAAATTAAAATGGGCATTACGATTATTTAACCATTTGTATTTCTAAGAATGATAAAAAAAATGAACAATCCCGTGATTCAACAGGTTCCATAGAGTTAACAGATTATTTATGGTTTGTTTCCTTCCAAATTAGATGGGCATAAAAAAAAGAGGTTAAGGCAAATTGATGAAATATTTGGAGGAAAAATATCATTATGAATTTGCATAAATATTATTGTGCAGCAGTGTTTGAACTAAAAGGCATTATGATTCCTTTTCCCGCATTATGTGACCTATTTCTTTAAATTTTCCCGGTATTCCCTCATGATTTCTCTATAATTACTTTTTAACATGATTAATACCATAGCCGCCGTTATAATGGCGAGTACAATAACCATTGCTGTTTCTACGTTTCTGGTGAAAATTATCACCACAAAGGGGGATGAAAAAAGAACCACCAAAGAAAGCCATCCCTGCCAGCGCACAGGCTTGGGGAAGCCACCAACTTCATATTTAAGCCAATATTTTTCAGGATTTTCGGTAGTGAACCCTTCATTTAATTCATCAGATGATATGTCATCGTGGGGTATACTCCTTCGAATTAACCAGCTCGTGACCAGCATAATAATCGTGGCCACCCCCATTATGAGGGATAAGGTGAGATTATTAAAAATAATACCCATTAAAATAAAAAGGCTTACTGCAAATACAAAGGATCCAGTCCAGGATAAAACTTTCACTTGTTTATTGGGGGGATTTTGGGGTTTAAAAGAATAGTAAAAGGTTAAAATAATACCGGAGCTCATGGTTAAAAGTAATATGTAGAATACTGTGTTCTGTGGAGGTATCAGGAAATATTCCAAAATAAACATCAGGGCGGAAGCCACAACCAGGATTATGCCCGCAGTTATATCCTGATTTTTACCCCTAAACATGATGAAGGTAAAAATGGTAATCCCCACGAACATTATTATGGGACCCATGGCGTTTTGAACCAAAACCACCGAAAATAGACCCAATAATACATTGAAAATAGCCAAGTACTTCAAACCCTTGTAATTCTTCATTGATAATCACCATTTAATATAAATTAATACCAGATGGATTGGTAATTATTTAATGAATGTTAATGTATAAAAAATAAATGATAGAATTATCATCCAGGGGAGACATTTACCACTTAAAGTGTGTTGATACTATTTAAAACAAATTATATTTCAATTAAGCTTTTTTCGTCAAACCACATACTACCTTCGGTAGGATTTTTAACAGATACATCTTGGTATACCATGATCCATCAGTTGTAGGAGGAGTTACGGTCATTTTTTGTTCAAAGTAGACCTTATGTGGGTGTATTCGTTCCTTCTTATCAACTACGATGCCTTCAAATCCTAATTTTACATTTCGTACTTTTTTACCCAATCTTATCAATTAAATCCCTCTAATTTACTTAATTTCAAACGGTTTATCTGGTGTGAGATGAAAATTTCCCCCATAGATTAAAGGTTTCCCCATAGATTAGGGGTTTCCCCATTAATGAAAGGTTTAACTTATCGTCCCACCGTTTTACATGAGTATAGTCATCGATTACCAATAATCATCGAACAATTTTCGAATATTCCTATACTCTAAAATGCCATATAATATGTGGCAAATTCTATAAACACACATTTAAATAATCTATATACTAGATTAAAACTAAATAACCACAAGGTTTATAGAAATTCCCCTTATTTAATTGAAATAACCGTTGCCATATTTAATATTTGTGATCGTTTAATTAATAGAAGTTACAATTCTTGTTTTGTTGGACAGGTCTTTGCAACTCGTTATAATTACTCTAAAAAACTAGAATCAAAACTAAATAAAGAAAACTGGAGTCTTCTAAAAGAGATTTTATCCAAACTCACAGATTAAATTCGAGTGAATGGTTTGAAGGATAGGGATAATTATCCTAATTCCATTCCTTATTTTAGATTTGTTTAATCGATCCCTTTTTAACGTAACCTTTTCCCCCGCATACTTCACATTTTTTACTGTTAGGCTTGAAAACTCTACCATACTCACAGTTGGGGCATGTTTGGTTACCTATCATTCCAGTTCCTCCACATGAAGAACAATCCACCCACTGTCCCACTAATCCAGTTCCTTCACACATGGGACATTTTTCTAGGGATTGTCCAGCCTGAACATTGCTACTTGACTCCCGGATGACTGTGGTAGTATTGTTTGAACTATTCAGTCCCGTTTGATTAGTGGCATTGTTTGCCGGGGCAGTTATCTTAATTAAAATAAGTGCAGAAACAGCTGCTACTGCAGCAATCAGAATAACTACTATTACAATTAAATATTTGGTTTTTATTTCCAAGGAATATCTCCTAAATTTTACTTTAATTCAACAAGGAGTTTATTTAGCTCCGAAACACTAATAACAGGCTTTATCCATTCAAGTGAAACTTCATTTTTCAAGTTAGCATGTCTTCTCTTATAATTGTGAGAAGAATTTAATGACATTATCCTTAATCTGTGTGGAATATCTCAAGCACTCAACACGCACTCAACACGCACTCAACACGCACTCAACACGCACTCAACACGCACTCAACACATGTTCTATGCAGACAGATAATTATGATGTTAAGATAGAATATAATGTGCATATCGCCCCTTTCCTTCAAGAGAGATAAAACCTTTATCCACCAATTCTTTTAAATCATTTAGTGCTGTTCTTTCTTTAATTTCAGGATTTATTTCCCTGTATTGGCTATTTGTTATTTTTCCATGTTTTAGTAGATAATCTATTGCTCTTTGTTGCCGTATACTTAATTCGCTCTTCTTAGTTTCTATGAATTTATACTTCCTAAGAGTAACCACTAAGCTTCCAGATTTGATCTCAAAGAGAGGCTCAGGTAAACCCTGTTCCAGACAAAAATCGATGATCCTTTGCGTTCCAGTTCCCCATCTTTCTATAAATCCAATTTTAAAGAAAAATTCAGCTATTAATGGGTTTCTGCGAATAGATTCATGTTGGTTTTTTAGATCTTCAATTGTTAACGGTTTAGGCAGAGGTCCACAACCCCATATCTCCATTCGATCGTCAAATATGCGTATTTGAACACTAGAATTGATTCTGTAATCCCTGTGGCAGATTGCATTGGTAATTGCTTCTCTTATTGATTCAATAGGATATTCAAACTCTTCAACACGCTCTGATCCCTCTATCCTCGCACTTCTTCGGATATGTTTTTCCGCAAACCGCAATGCATCATCTCTTTGATCAATGATACTGGCCTTAAAATCATGCATATCCTCAAATTCAAGTGTGTCAACACCTTTAAATTTTCCACATTGCGTAAATGCCTGTAAAACAAATTTTTGGGGGTTTTTTCCAAAAAGTAGGATGGCAGCATTAGTTAATTTTCCATCTCTTAGAAGATCAAGTCGAGATAATGCTTCTTCTATAGGGGATTTAGGATCTAAATCTAAATTTCTTTTAAGGACTGCAAGTTTTAGAAAATCAGTCAATTTGTTCCCATCAATATCTTCAAAACTTGCTTCGGTAACTACCTGTTCATCCCATGAGGTAACCCTATGTTCAGTAGTGATCAGGTTCCTAATTTCAGTTGAAGAAAGTTTCTGGTTCGTCCTTCCAACCCTTATATAAGCTTTATCTCTGTAGAAAACAGGTTTTGAAGTGCTTTCTGAAACTTCAATTGAAATAATTGTTTTGCCTTCTTGCTCTGAATAACCAACAGATGGAAAAATTTGAGGGTCAGTTTCTCTCCTTATATTGTTTGCAAGTCTTTCTAGAGTATTTCTCCCAATATCTACCCCAACAACATTACGATCATTAGTTACACCTACTAAGATCGTTCCACCCCTTCTATTGGAAAACGCAGATATGGTTTTTAATATTTCATCCATTTCAGATAGGGAAGTCTTGAATTCAACATTTTCCGTCTCATCATCTCTAAGAAGTTCAGAAATTCCCATTTATCATCCCTCGATAATGATTTTGAATTTTAATGTTTTAATTAGTTTCAAATTCAATTCAGAATCATTAAAATAGGTTACTTAATATTTATTATTAAGATTCAAATTTGATATGATTTACCCTAGAACACGTGAGAAGTAATATATAAAATTAAATAATTACTATCATCATATCTAAAAAATTTCGATAATTTCAGAAAAATTAGAATCACTCCTCAAAGGACCCAATAGCCTCGAAAACTTCTTTTTTAAATTTAGCATTTTCAATCTCCCGATGTGGGTTCAGCCTAGTAAGTATCATGACCGGCATTATTTGTTTGATTTTCAATATAAAAGAATTCTCATCATTTTTAAATATTTTAGCCATTATTATTAGGGGATTTACAAATTCACGTAGATATAAAGTTAATTTTTTTATTTAAGCAGAAATTAACAATTTTATTTTTTCTTCTACATCTTGAATGTCATATTTATCAGATATGCAAATGAGTTCACAGTTATTCTCATCACATAATCGTTTTTTACGTTTATCCCTTTTTTGCAGTTTTTTAAAAGCTTTCTTTCCACCAAAATAAGATACCGGTTTGAAATGTTGTATGCCTTGATATTCGATCCCTATACTCCTTTCTGGAAAGAAAATATCCAGATGTTGTTGGCCTAACCATGAAGGTTTGCCATGTTGTATAATAATTTCATTTGGAAATAATTCTTTTATTTTTTTAAATAATAATGTTTCATTGATCCAATTTTGGCCTACTTCTGGCAAACCGTTGGCTTTTCTAACTTTGTTTTCAGCGTTTCTAATTAATTTTCGAGTATAATTAATGAATGCTTTTAGAATTATAGTAGGTACAATAAATTTCATAGAAGAATCAAAATCATCTAAATAGTCTTTAGATCGAACTTTAGGAAAAGGTATAAAATAAAAATACTCTTCGTTTGGAAATTGATGCCCATATTCCATTCCTTTCTGTTCACGTGAATAATGAAATTTCAACTCATTAAATTCGTATTTATCATCAAAGTATTTACCTAATATAATTAAATCATTATCTTCTAATGAAACACAAATATAATTCCATTTTGTCCTTTTTAACTTATCTGGATCCTTTTTTGATGAATAAAATATATGATCATGGATAAAATGGGAAATTAAATGTTTATTATATTTAATATAATTTTCATTTATCATTTCATCTAAAGAAACTTGGATTTCATTTTTATATTTTTCTCCAACTTCACTTAGACTATCTTTATCACTTAAATTTAAAATAATCTCACCGTTAATTAAACCCTTTTCTGAGGAGTCCAATAACATGGCAAATATAAATAAGTCTTCATAGGAATCTAATCCTGCTTTTTTCTTGTAATAAAAAGATTTTTCATATTCTTCAAGTGTAAAATATGCTCCAGATTTCCAGTTGTTTAAGTCTAGATGCAAATCCGTGTTGTTATAACTATTTTCAACAAACTCAAAATTAGAAAGTAAATTTTTAATATTTTTGTCTTCAGAGAATTTATGCACTGTTTCATATAAAAACATGTAGATATAATTTTTATTTTCTTTAAATTCCATAGGATTTCTTTTATGCAAATTTGATAACCATAACTCATAAGAAGATCTTTCTTCAGGAGAAGCATCTTCAAGAATGTATGCTTTCTTGTAATTATCTAATTCTCCTCTTCGATAAAGTATGGTTTTAGCTTTCTTCCGTACAAGTTTACTCTCATCAGTTAATGCTTTCTTAATGAACTGAATTGAAGTATTATCTATTCGACCTAATTCATGGATAACCGCTTTTCGCACATAGGGATCTTCATCATCAAAATATTCTTTTAAAATAGGAGCTACATTATAATTTGCTAATTTAGTTAATAGAGGAATAGCAAGTTCTCTTATTTTAGAATCTTCATCCTTCAGGGCATCTTCAATATAAATCAGCAACTGATCATTATCATACTTTTTTACAACTTTTAAAGAACTATCTGCAACACTGATTTTATTTTTGACAGAATTTAACAGATTTTCTCTTAAAATCCATATATCCAATAATCGCTTTGATTTCTCTGTAATCGTATCTGACTTGAAAGTATCTAGTTTAATATCAGTTTTTAATTTAATTATATCCTCATCTAACTTAACAATATGCTCATATTCCCCTTTAATTTCTTCCAATAAAGTTTTTAAATTATTATGAAGAGTTGAAAACACATTTAAGCTAACTCTTCTTGTTAATTCTAACATCATTCTTTTTCTTACTGTTTTATTCTCATCGCTCAATGCTTTCAAGACGGATTTACTAATTATTTCGTGACATCTTATAAATTCTGCAATATCAAGGTTTTTATCAATATTATAAATATCATTAAGCCTATAAAGATACCAAATAGCCCATGCTACTTTAACCCTTACTCTAGCACTATCATCTTCGATTAACTTACAAATAGACTCTATTGCATTAGAAGGAATTATGTTAATCAATAAGTCAATTGCATTATATTTAATAACCCAATCTTCATCTTCAAGTAGTTTAATATATAAATCAAAGCATCTTTTATCAGGCATCCCATTTAAAGCTTTAATAGCGCCCCTTCTTACATTCTTATTAGGATTTTTCAATTCATTTATTAAAGGTTCCCTAGAACATTTCTTGATTCTTATTAGGCTCTTGATGCATATTGATCTAAATCCCCTATCTGGATGTTTTAAAGAAGTAATTAGTGGATCTACAGATCTTTTATCGTGAAAATATCCTAAAAATTCGGCGCATTGTTTATTAATGGAGATATTGTCTGATTCTAGTCCAGAAATAATTATAGAAAAATTTTTATCAATGAAATTAATGGATTTTTTGTAGTTTTCATAATCTCTTTTTGATATTAATCCATCTTCCATTTTCAATATAGATTCAACTGTCAGGAAACGATATGGTCTTGTTTCAGTGTGAGGATTAGTTATATAATCCAAATACTGTTCAAGCATTTCATCTGTTAAGTTTCGTGTTCTCATTTCCTATTAAAATCCTCATAAAGCAAATCAAACAAAGCCAATTTCAATTTATCCCTTAATTTCTCATTATCAGCCACTCGCTTGTAGAAATCCATATTACTCTTCAAAAGTCCGGTCATTTCCTGGTTGAAATATTTGTCAAATACTGCCCGCACATTCTCCGGAGAATTGTGTTCCATTTTCTTAACCAGTTCATCATTCTCCAGAAGGTTGTCTTTCACTCTTTCCAGGAATACGCGGTCATCATCGGTAAAGTCCGTGCCAAATGCATCGTTGAGATCATGGATGATCTGGGATAATTTTGCCTTTTCTTCTTCTCTAAAACCAGTATCTCCGGCTGAAGGTGGTTTTAATCCTTCACCACCACTTAGTTCTAAGGATATTTCACCTTTATCCACTACCTTGTAGGAATCCATATCCACATCCTCCCGGACACTGAAGGGCAAAGGATTGTCAATGGTTGGAAGCTTCTTAATCAGATATTTGTTGAAAATAAACAGTTTTTCCAGATACACATCACTGAAGGGCATTAGCTGAGATAGGAATGAATAAATATTCTGGTATCTGCGCAGAGCCTTCTTAAAACCAACCTGACCCTCTTTTTCCAGTTTAACAAAATCATTTTTAACCTGATCCAGGATGTGGTGGAGTTCTGGCTGCTTGGAACCCTTCTTGTAAGCGTTGACAAATTCATCAACCTCATCCATGTCAAATATATGGTAATCCAGGAGTTTATCCTGTAATTCATAGAGTTTATGAGGGTCCGTGCCTTCCTCCAAGTAGGTAGCTTGGTAGTATGGTTCGAAGGATTTCAGGATGGTCTCAGTTTCATTGGCAAAGTCAAGGATGAGTGTATCGCTCTTGTGGTTGGCTATCCGATTGACCCTGCTCAGGGTTTGAACTGCTGCCACACCGTTTAAGGATTTATCCACGTACATGGTGTGCAGTAGTGGCTGGTCAAATCCGGTTTGGTACTTGTTGGCCACAATTAAAATCCGGTAGGGATCCTCCACCAAGGCGTTTTCAATACTTTTATTCTGGGGGAGGTTATTCATGGAGTTTTCAGTGTAACTCTTCTCATCATGCTTAACCTCACCGGTGAAAGCTACCAATGTCTTAATTGGAAAACCATTGGCTTTTATGTACTTATCAAAGGCTTTTTTGTACAGTACTGCGTGTAATCGGGATCTCGTAACCAGCATGGCCCGAGCAGTGCCTTTGATCTTGTTCCTAGTGGAGTTCATGAAGTGGTCCACCATGATCTCGGTTTTGAGGCGGATGGCATGGGGATGTTCTTCCACGAACTTCCTGAGCACCCTTTTGGCTTTCCTTTCTTCAAACTCAGGATCATCCTCTATGGTCTTAACCAGGTTGAAATAGGTTCCGTAGGTTAAGTAATGCTGCAGAACATCCAGGATGAATCCTTCTTTAATGGCCTGTTTCATGGTGTACTTGTGAAATGGCCAGAAGTTACCGAGATCGTTCATGGTTCCGAACATTTCCAGGGTCTTACCCTTGGGGGTGGCCGTGAAGGCAAAGAAACTGATATTTTGCAGGTTACGGAAGGATTCAATTTCCCTTAAAAGTTCTTCTTCCACCTCATCATCCACATCGTCCAGTAATTCTGCTTCTTCCAGACTGTTGGTGGTAAGAACCTGTTTCATCTTCCTTGATAGGGTCCCAGTTTGGCTGCTGTGTGCCTCGTCAATTATAACTGCGTAGTTCCGGAGCTCCATATCCCTTACTTCCTCCAGGATGAAGGGGAATTTATGGAGGGTAGTGACCACGATATTGCTACCAGTCTGGAGGGCTTCACCTAACTGCTTGGAGTCCTTATCAATGACTTCAACTGTTCCTTTCCTTTTTTCTATGGCTTTAACCTGTTCCTGGAGTTGTTTATCAATCACTTTCCGGTCGGAAACCACAATTACCATGTCATAAACCCGTTCATCGCAGGGATCGAACTTCTTGATAAGTCCATGGGCCAGCCAGGCAATGGTTTTACTCTTACCACTACCGGCACTGTGCTCTATGAGGTAATTCTTACCCGGACTGCAGTCGCCCAAGAGCAGGTTCACACAGTCCAGCTGATGGTATCTGGGGAAAATTGGGGTTTCTTTCTTGGTTTTTTCATCCTTTTCAATGTAGATGAAGTTGGATAGGAGGTTGGAGAGTTTGTTCACCTGGAGGATGTCGTTATAGAGGTAGCAGGTTTTGTAGTCGTTGCGGACTTCAGGGTTTTCCAGTCCCTTGTTGAAGGGTAAAAAACGGGTTTGGCGTCCTTTTAGTTTGGTGGCCATGTAGATCTTCTGGTCACTCATGGCAAAATGAACCAGACAGCGCTGGAATAACTTCTCCCGTGGGTCACGGTCGTTCTGGTACTGTTTCATGGCGTTTTCCACACCCTGACTGAAACTGTCCTTCAGTTCAATGGTCAGAATGGGCAAACCATTAATAAAAATCACTAAATCAATACGATTTCCACTTTCGCGGTCCTCATATTCCAGTTCATCAATAACCGAGAAAATATTAGAAGAAAACTTCTCAAAAAGGTCAGGATTACGGTTATTATTGGGTTGAGGATAGAATAAGTCAAAGTAAGCTCCAGCGTCACGGAATCCATTACGCAGAACATGGATGGTGCCTTTATTATCAATCTCGTTTATCAGACGATAGAAAAACTTCTCTTCAGATTTCTCACCGTACACCCGTTTGAATTTCTCCCAGTCACGAGGCTGAGTATCCATAACAAACTGGAGAGTTAACTCAGGGTCTAAACACATTGCCTTATGATAATTCCGGATACTATTTCGACGAACATAACCCGTACTTTCCAGATGATTGATAATATCGTTCTGGAATCTTTTTTCAGTGGTGTCTGTACTCACACTGCCACCTCCCGGACATCCACTTTACCTGTGACCACGTGGTGGATTAGGGATTTTTTGTATTCTTTAAGGAAAGATATTTTCTCTTCAATTTTCAAGATTATTTCATCAATTTTTGGTATTTCATTATCTAAAAATTTCACAATTTGTCTTTGTTGTGATAGTTTAGGTGTGGGAATATTCAATTCATCATATTTTTCGGCAGAAACATTTTCAATTGTGGATTGTGTTGAAACAACCTTTATCCACTCTTTGTAAGATTTAGACAGAGAATAATATAACAAAAATTGAGGCTCAAGTAATTCGTTATTTGTCACGTAACGAATCATATATCCTGCAAAACAACAATTCCCATCATCCTGGGAGTAATAATAAACTTTGCCCACTGTTGCACCACTTCTAGCAAATAGTACGTCCCCTTCTTCTAAAACAAAGCCCCTAGCATTTTCTTTACTGAGATACGCATATGAATCTTTTTTTAATCCCCCATTATCATTAACATCAGTGATTCTAACATATCTATAATCAAATTTATTTTCATTATATTCTGGTTCTTCATTAGCTCCATATTGGGCTTTCTTGGCTGTCAAAAATTTAAGCCTATTAACATCCCAATCATCAGGTATCCTGCCGATCCATTCCACCCCTGAATCCTTCATCTTCACTGTGGGGTCCAGACCCTTGGTCACCACATGATTTATCAGGGCAGTTCTTTTTTCCTTGAGAAGTTCAATAAGACCGGTGTCTTTTTCAATTGTCAAATCGATTTCTGAAGTTTTTTTATCTAAAAATGATGATATTTTTCTTTGTTCATCAATAGGAGGAACACATACTACCATATTTTGTATCTGATGCGGGTTAGCTCGGGGCATTTTAACCCCATATGTTAAGGCATTAATAATGTTAATAAAACGATGCGATAATAACTGATGGAAAATAAAACGATTATTAACATCTCCATTTACACTGAAAACAACTAATTCAGTTGTGCAAACACCATCAAAAGGTGCTTCAACAACTTTAGCTAGATAAGGCCTCAATTTTCCAAATAGAATATCTCCTTTGTGAAATAAATTGACTGAACTATCAACTTTGTCCATTTGATTATCAGTTAAGACACCTGTCCAAGATTCTATATGCTCTAATCCAACATAAGGAAGATTATCTGGTTTTTTATTTAATTTATCAGTGGAAATATGAGCTATGTATTTTAATTTTTTTGCTTCCCAATTTTTAGGAATTTCATCAACCCATTTCACCCCAGAATCCTTATATTCATGATAAGGTTCAAATTTCATCCAAATCCTCCTTAATAAGTTCCTGGATCTCAGCAGTGACCTTCTTTATATCAGCTTCAATCTCTTCCAAGGGCCTTGGAGGCTGGTACTGGTAGAAGTACTGGGTGAAGTTTATTTCATAACCGATCTTGTCCTTCTTACGGTTCATCCAAGCATCAGAATAATACGGCAGGACTTCCCTCTGGAAGTATTCATCAACATCATCCTTTAGTGGAATCTTCTCTGTGTCCCTATGTTTAGGATCTGGCTTCATGTTGCCTTTGGCATCAGTCACATAGTCTGCAGTATCATCATGCTCGGATAATGCCATTATAATATTTTTTATAAAGGCAGGTGAAAGTTTGAATGGTTTTAGTGCCTCTTTTATTCTCTTTTCAAATTCATCCCAGTTTTTGTAGTGTTGGTCGATTTTTTGGAGAGATTTGATGATCTCGTTCTGTAACTCTTTTCCCTCATTTTCTTCCCGGAGTTTGGTCTCCGGATCTTTACTCTTGCTTGCTGCTAACTTGCTGAAGGCATTAACAGCATAGAGATTCTCCAGTCTTTCTTTGTTTACCTCGAAGTTCAGCTGTAATGGTCTTTCCACAGTTACCTTAGTGTAGCCGAAGTCCTCATTATCAAAGACTTTGATCACATCGTTCTCATCGAATTTACAGTACAGATCCAAAATATCATCAATATCCTTGTCACTGAGCTGGTGTCTCTTGTTTCCCAGGCTCTTCCGCATTTTTATGTATTTCTGGGAGGCATCCACCAGCTGAATCTTACCCTTCCTTTCTTCTGGTTTCTGGTTGGTGAGGACCCAGATGTAGGTCCGGATACCGGTGTTGTAAAATAACTGATCCGGAAGTCCAATTATGGCTTCCAGGTAATCGCTTTCAATTATCCATTTTCTGATGTTGCTCTCACCGGATCCGGCATCTCCAGTGAAAAGTGGCGAACCATTTGTGATTACTGCTATCCTTGATTTTTCATCTATCTTCATCTTGGATAGCATGTGCTCCAGGAATAGTAACTGGCCGTCGTTTATTCTGGGCAGTCCTGCACCGAATCGTCCTTCAAATCCCTGTTCAGCTTCCTTCATCACCGCATCTTTATCCTGCTCCCACTTACGGCCGTAGGGTGGATTGGAGATCATGAAGTCGAATCTGTCAGTTGGAAGCTGGTCTTCAGATAAGGTACTGGAGGGCCCCTTGATGTTATCAGAGATTTCTCCCTTAATGAGCATATCCGCTTTGCAGATAGCATAAATCTCCTGATTGATTTCCTGACCGTATAAAACCACGTCTGCTGTGGTGTTGAATTCTCTTATGAAATTCTCACAGCTGGTGAGCATTCCCCCGGTTCCACAGGCAGGGTCGTATATTTTTATAATCAGGTTAGGGTCATTGAGATGAATACCATTTTCAATGAAAATGAGGCTGGTCATTAACTTAACCACATCCCGTGGTGTGAAGTGCTCCCCTGCTTCTTCATTGGATTGTTCTGAGAATTTCCTGATTAATTCCTCAAATATGGTTCCCATCTCATGGTTGGAAACCTTGTCCGGGTGTAAATCCACCCGGGATTCTGAAAATTTCTTAATGAGTAAAAATAAAAGGTTAGCCTTGGACAGGCGGCTGATATGGTTTTTAATGTAGAAATTATCGAATATATCCTGGATGTTGGGGCTGAAGCTGTCCAGGTAATGCATCAGGTTCTCTTCAATATGATCCGGGTCCTGAATAAGGGATTTGAAATCATATTTTGAATAGTTGTAGAACCCTAACTCATTACCATCCTGATCCACTGCAGCTCTACTGAGAATAGGTTCCAGATTACCAATGGTATCCTTATAATTATTGTAATTGTCCAGAACATCCTTTTTAGAATATTCCAGCACACTGTCAAATCTTTTAAGAACTGTGAAAGGAAGGATGACTTTCTGGTATTCGTTCCGCTTGTATGCACCTCGTAATAGGTCTGCTAAGTCCCATATGAATGTTACTTTTTCTTGAAAGTTGTTGCTCATAGTTTCCCCTGATAAACAATATTGATAATCACTTTAGCAAAGTTAATCTTAAAATTTACTATTTTAATCTGGAAACCCAACACTAGCCATTAAATTTATTATGATAACACAACAATGTTACCATGGCCCTATTTCTGAATTGACTCTATTTCTGAATGTAAAAAAAATAACTCCCCCCTACTTTCCCAAATAAACAATATTCAGCTTACAATAACAATTTTCCTTCATTTATGAAAATTGATATAAACTTTTCTATTTGTTTATGAAGTGAATACTTTATATCAATAGATAGGTTAGAATATTCTGTGTAATCTGTTTATCCAGCATAAGGGAGGTGAAAAGATAAGAAAGCAAGCGATTACATGCAGATATTTAATCCCTTTACTACTCATATCCATAACTCTACTATTTTGTGCTAGTACTGCTTTTGCAACGGATGAAGCTATTTTTGTGAATGGTTTATCGGGAAACGATGCAAATGATGGTTACACTCCGGATACAGCAAAATTAACCATTAGAAACGCCACGGGAACCGTAAGTTCCAATGGAGTGATAACCATTGCTGATGGTGTTTACACCGGAACCGCTAACACCGATATTATCATTGAACGGAACATGACCATCCAGGGTCAAAGTCAGGCCGGGACCATAATATATGGAACTGGTACCAGCCGGATATTCAGTATCCCCAATGGAATCAACGTAACACTGTCCAACCTAACAATAATTAACGGGAACTCAACTAACGGTGGAGCTATCTACAATAATGGTATTCTAACTGTAACCGACACTACATTCCTCTGCAACCAGGCCACAGGTTATGGTGGGGCCATTTACAACCATCATAAGCTGACGGTAACTGACTGTACTTTCACCAGTAACAATGCAGGTAATGGTGGGGCCATCCTGAATGGGGGTGCTTCGACTGTAACCGGCTGCACCTTCACCAGCAACATAGCAACTCAAAATGATGGGGGGGCTATCACCACTGATGGTACTTTAAATTTAATTGGCAGTACCTTCACCAGCAACATAGCAACCCGTCATGGTGGGGCTATCTTCAATTATGATACTTTAAATGTAACCAGCAGTAACTTCAACAGTAACACTGCCGCTGATAACGGTGGAGCTATCTTCAACCAGGGCCGTTCAACTGTAACCAGCAGTAACTTCATCAGCAACATTGCCGCTAATAACGGTGGAGCTATCTTCAACCAGGGTACTTCAACTGTAACCGACAGTGCATTCACCGGTAATAACGCACTTAGTTTTGATGGTAGTGGTGGAGCTATCTACAATGATAGGAATTTGATTGTAAATAGCGGTACATTTACCAGTAACAGTGCAGGTTATGAAGGTGGAGCGATCTTCAACCGTGATACTGCCACTGTAACCGGCAGTACATTCACCAATAACAGCGTAACTGAGGGTAATGGTGGAGCTATCTACAATTCCGATTCCTTGACTGTAGGAGGCAGTAACTTCTCCAACAGCACTGCAATTAACGGTGGTGCTATCTACAACAATAATCAGTTAATTGCCAACAACAACACATTCATCAAGAACACAGCCCATAGTGGTGGTGCTATTTCCTCTGAGGGTGATATTACCATGCATTTTAACCGAATCGTGGAAAACACCGCCCAATACGGTAGTGCTATCTACAATTCCAAGGGAGATATAAATGCCACTGATAACTGGTGGGGTTCTAATAACCCAGATTTCGGCACACTGATTGATGGAGATGCCAATTACTCCCCATGGTTGTATTTGACCTTTAGCGCAGACCCAAACACTACTCAAGGGTCCACATCCACTTTAACTGCCAGTTTCAACCAGGACACCGATGGTACTACCATCAACCAGCTGGACCCGGCCAATGGCCATATACCCGATGGTACACCCGTGACCTTTACCACCACTTTAGGTAATGTGGGCAGTAAGTCCGTGGTGAAATACACCGTCAATGGTATAGCCACTGCTATTCTGCGTGCAGATGAAGCAGCAGGAAGTGCACTGGTAGGCATACTTGCTGATAGTCAATCATTGACTTCAACAGTAACCATCAACCCCGCAAGTGCAGCCACAAACACCAGGGTTAACGCCGCAACCAGCAACACCGTAGGAATGCAGAGTACTGGAGCACCACTTGTGCCCCTGGCCTTAGCAGTTCTCAGTGTACTGGGCGGATTAACTGCAGCCCGGAAAAAACAGTAAAACCTAAGGAACAATGAAAAGGATTTAATGAATCCTTTTTTTCACCCTTTTTTTATTTAAAACCCTTTTTTTATATTTTAAAATGAAGTGAATCAGATTTATTACTACCTGGAATACCGAATGAGTTATTTATCCAGATTTATTATTGGCTATTTGGTTTTACGTATTATAGAACAAATTATTGTGTTATCAGAATAGTTAATCATGATTTGAATAAGGAAGGAATCGATTAGAATAAAGAATTGATCAGCCATGGAATGAATTGAAGAATTGAATAGAATAAGGAATGAACTGAGTAAAGAACTGAGTAAAATAAGGACGGATTGAAGAAGATATTGATTGAATAAGGAATTATCGTTAAAAAAAGGATTCAATTTAATTTTTTATGTGAATAGAATGGCCGGCGACGTTGTGAGCTTC
>NPID01000449.1_pt4 | contig 23839 bp, 21 predicted proteins | sample 8637491 | NCBI WGS metagenome assembly NPID01 (sample SAMN07420843, study PRJNA396082) | bioreactor metagenome | isolation source: sample BA6 brine-fed electro-methanogenic bioreactor BA | place: Japan: Kochi | collected 2016-06-14 | reverse complement strand
TCAACTCGCTGAAGCGATAAAACAAAAACGGGCGGCCCTGTGCGGGTCGCCCGTTTGTTGTGTCAGGCATGCCGGGGTCAGCGGGCCAGGTAGCCGCCATCCACCGGGTAATACGCGCCGGTCACAAACGACGCCTTATCCGAGCTGAGCCAGATCACCAGCTCGGCGATCTCCTCCGGCTTGCCCAGGCGCCCGATCGGGTGCAGCGAAACCAGCATGTCGTTGGTCTCCTTGTCCTCTTCCAGCTCGCCGATCAGCGGCGTGCTGATGAAGCCGGGGCCGATCGCGTTGACGCGCACGCCGCTGGGCGCGTATTCAACCGCCGCCGTGCGGGTCAGGCCGACCACACCGTGTTTGGCGGCCACGTAACCCGGCGCGCCAGCAAAACCGGCCTGGCCCAGGATCGACGCCATATTGATGATACTGCCGCCGCCGTTCTGCAGCATCGCTTCCAGCTCGTACTTCATCGAATAAAATACGCTGGACAGGTTGATGTCGATCACCTTCTGCCAGCCTTCGATGCTCATATCCGCGGTGGGGTTGGATTCGCCGGCGATCCCGGCGTTGTTGCAGGCGTAGTCCAGCCGCCCATACGCATCCATCGTCTGCCTGACCAGGGCTTCCACCTGGGCCGGGTCGCTGACATCGGCCTTCACAAAAATCGCGTCCCCGCCAGCACTCCTGATCAGGCCGACAGTTTCCTGCCCGCCCTGCTCATTCAGGTCAGAGACCACAACCTTCGCGCCTTCGCGGGCGTAAAGCTCCGCGGTCGAACGCCCAATACCTGAGGCTGCGCCGGTCACCAGTGCGACTTTACCAGTAAACGCTGTCATGGGTAGCTCCTGTGTCTATTCCAATACGATAATCTCAGTGTAACAAACAGTACTGAAAGCCGCCCGTAATCCGATGGGGTTTATATACATTTCATATACTTAACCAGCGCCTTACCGCATGAAGTCCCGGCCAGAAACAGCAACCCTCAGTCGCCAACTACCGGCGCGCCCTGCCCGCTGACTGCCCGCACCCGTGCGGCGGGTCGCACCTGCACCAGCAGCGTGCCGATCAGGGCCAGCGCCAGCCCGATGATCGCCTTGCCGTCCAGCGCCTCCCCCAGGAACAGCCAGGCCAGAATCGCGATCTGGATCAGCATCGTGTTGTTGATCACGCCTGCCTCTGCCGCGGGCAGCACGCGCAGCGCGCCATTCCACAGCGTGAAGGCCAGCGCCGTGTTCACCACCGCCAGCCCGGCGATCAGCAGCCAGCTCTGGGGCGTCAGGCTGGGCCAGCCCTCCGCCAGCAGCGCGATCGCCAGCATCAGGATGGAGCCAATGCCCATGCTGACCACGGTCACGACCACCGGGGGCAGCGCCCCGCCCCGGTTGATGTAGCGCCCCATGACAGACGACACCGAGTTCGCCAGCATGCCCACCAGCACGACCAGCACGCCGATCCACTGGGCCGCCGGGAACTCCACCGGGTAAAGGTACACGAACGCCCCCACCAGCGAGATAACCACGCCCAGCCACTGAACCCGGCCCAGCCGCTCCCGCAGGAAGGCCATGCCCAGCAGCGCGATCGTGACGGCCGACAGGTTGAGGAACATGCTCACGGTGGCGGAGGGCAGCCGCTCCAACGCGATAAACTGTGAAGCCTGCGTAACCGTGTAGAAAATCACGCCCAGCAGGACCAGGCGCAGCCAGTCCGCGCGCCTCAGGCGGCGGAACGCGGCGCGGTTCGCCGGACGGCTGAAGGCGACCGGCAGCAGCACCAGTGCCGCCAGGCTGTAACGCAGTCCGGCAAACGTCACCGGCGGGATTTCCTGCCGCAGCCCGATCTTGATCAGCACGAACGAGATCGACCACAGCAGTGTGACAAACAGGGCCTGCAGCACAGCGCGCAGATGAGACTGAGTTTCAGGCATGCCGGTTTCCCTCCTGGCAAGAGCATAAGATCACACTATACAGCATCCCCCCGGCGGACTCAATACCCCGGCGCACAGGGAGGCGACAACTGCATCACTGGGCCGATCTGCAACGCGCGAATCGGCCAATATTCACCATTCCCAAAATCACCCAAACAGTGTAGAACATGGAGGAAGCGTTGATCCGGTTCGAGCGGCATCAATCCTTCCGCCATCACCGGGATCATTCGCCCTGCGCCAGGGCGCTTTACCATGCGGCAGGGGTCACCTGCCCCATGTCTCACAGGGGAAACGACACACCATGGGCGCGTCAACGACGACTCTGCAAATCTCCCGCCAGGAGACCGAAAATCACCGCCACCTGGTCGCCGATATCGGCTGGTTTGGCATCGCCATCCCCGCCATCGGCAGCTTTCTCTCGATCTACGCGATCAATCTTGGTGCGGACGCGCTGGCGCTGGGGCTGCTCTCCTCCCTGCCGGCCATCGCCATGCTGGGCGGCACGTTCCTGACCGAGTGGTGGAGCAACCGCTACACCGACCCGGTGCAGGCCATGCTGCTGCCCGGCCTGGGCATGCGCCTGCGCATCCTGCTGCTGGCGTTCATCCCGTTCCTGCCCCCGGAATGGTGGGTGCCGGCGCTGCTGGCCGTCATGACGGTGATGGCCGTGGCCACCAGCATCTCCAACGTGACCTTTCTCGTCGTGCTGCAGCATGCAGTCACCCACCAGCGCCTGACAAGCATCGTCAGCCGGCGCCAGTTTGTGATGAACCTGTGCATCGCGGGCAGCACGCTGCTGCTGGGCGTGTGGCTGGAGCGGGTGGCCTTCCCGGTTAATTATCAGGTGATGTTCGGGGTGCTGTTCGCGGCCACGATGATGAGCCTGTGGCACGTCCAGCAGATCCAGCCGCTGCCGGAGGAGGCCGACACGCCCCCCGCCGAAGTCGTGCGCGGGCCGGGGCCGCAAACCAGCGCCCGCCCCTGGCGCATCCCGGCCTTCCGCAGCACGGCGTTCCTGATCGGGCTGGTCTTTCTGTGCTACTTCTCCATCCTGCCCGTGATTCCGCTGCGGCTGGTGAATAACCTGGGCGCCAGCGAGGGGTTCATCTCGATCTACTCGTTCCTGGAGCTGATGGGCGCGGCCACCATGGCCCGCTTCGCCAGCCAGCTGGTGAGCCGCTTCGGGCATCGCACGCTGGTGCTGACCGGCATGACCATCACCGGGCTCTCGGCGGTCGTCCTGAGCGTGGCGCCCACGCTGGTCATCACGCTGCCCGCCGCCCTGATCAACGGCGCGGCCTGGGCCGCCACCGACATCAGCCAGTTCAGCTACTTCAACCAGACCGTGCCGCAGGCGCGCACCACGCCGTTCACCAACGCCTATTTCCAGGCGCTAGCCGTCGCCATGTTCATCGGGCCGATGATCGGCAGCACGCTCGCCAGCAGCGGGATCGCGATCCCGGTGGTGCTGCTGATCGGCGCCGGGCTGCGCATCCTGTCCGGCTGGCTGATGCACCGTCACCGGGTCGAGACGCCCACGCCCAGCGGCTCCCCGGCCAGCGCATAAAGGCTGCCCGCGTGATCAATATCCGGCGTGCCACCCCCGCAGATGCCCCGGCCATCGCCGCGCTTCAGGCCCTGTGCTGGTCGGAGCAGCCCGCCGACCCGGCGCGCGTGGCGGGCGTGCTGGCGGAGCCGGACCACGCCACCACCGTGATCGTGCAGGATGGGCGGCTGGCCGGGTTCGTGGACAGCTTCATCACGCTGGGGGCGGATGGCGCGCGGCGCTGGGAAGTGGATCTGCTGGCCGTGCATCCTGAATGCCGGGGGCAAGGGCTGGGGCGCGTCCTGATCGGGGCGAATTTCGGGGCGGGCCGCCGTTTTGCCCCGCACCTGGCGCGCGCCCTGATCCGGCTGGACAACATCGCCAGCCAGCGGGCCTTCGCCCGCGCGGGGTTCGCGCCGGAGCCCGCGACCTGCCGCCTGATGATCGCCGCCGACGGCCCGGCCCACGCCATCAGCCCGCCGGAGGATGCCCACCTGATCCCGGTGCAGACGCTGACCTACCAGGGCGTATGGGTGGAAGGTGCACTCCGGGCGGAGGCGTTCGCGGCGGCGCAGGGCGTGCGCGCCCGGCACGGCTGGGACGCGGCCGGGAGCGTGATCCCGCTGGCCCAGCCCGCCGCGCTGGAAGCTGCCTCAGCCGCCGGGTACGCGCCGGCCGGGGATTACGCCTGGTGGACACGCCCCTACCCCTGAGCCGCCCGCCCGAATCAAAAACGGGGACGCCGCGCGCCCCCGTCCGGGTTGCATCACCCCCCTGCGATCAGTCCGCGGGATCCATGCGCCACAGCGCGCCGCCGTTGTAATCCACCAGGTACAGCTCCCCGGCCTCATCCTCGCCAAACGAGCTGATCATCCTGCCCGGCAGGTGAACAAACTGCATCGACTGCCAGGCGCCATCCGCGTCCCGGTACAGGGCAAACACCAGCCCCGTGCACCAGTCGCCATAGAAATACACGCCCTCCATATCGGGGATGGCCTCGCCCCGGTAGGCATACCCGCCGGTGATCGAGCAGCCGCCCTCGCTGTGGTTATATTCCGCCACGGGCAGCACCATATCGGCCGGGGCCTCACCGCCGCTGTAGGGATGGCTGGCTTCGTAGCGGTTCCAGCCGTAGTTCTCCCCGCCAGGGCTGTCCGCCGGCTGGAAGTTCACTTCCTCCCACTGGTTCTGGCCCACATCGGCCAGGTACAGGTCACCGGTCGCGCGGTCAAAGCTGAAGCGCCACACATTGCGCAGCCCCCACGCCCAGATCTCCGGCGCGCCATTTCCCGCCGCCACGAAGGGGTTGTCCTCCGGCACGCTGTAGGGCCGCTCGCCATCCACATCAATGCGCAGGATCGAACCCAGCCAGGTCCAGGGGTTCTGGCCGTTGCCTTCCGGATCGCCGCCGGAACCGCCATCCCCCAGCGAAATATACAGGTAGCCATCCGGCCCAAAGGCCATCATGCCGCCGTTGTGGTTGGCGAAGGGCTGTGCCTGGCGCAGCAGCTCACGCTCGCTGATCGGGTTGGCGATGTTAGGGTCGTTGTTCGCCACCGCGAATTCCGCCACGACCGTGGTCCCCTGGCGGTCAGTGTAGTTCACAAACAGGCGCCCGTTCTCGGCATACTCCGGGTGGAAAGCCAGCCCCAGCAGGCCCCGCTCCGAGTACCCCTCAAACTGCGACACCTTGTCAGAAAGATCGAGGAAGGGGGTATCCAGGCGCGTGCCATCCGCCTCCACAATCCAGACGCGCCCGGTCTGCTCCAGGACGAACAGCCGCCCGGAGCCATCCCCGGCATGGGTCGCATAAATCGGGCTGCGGAAACCGCCCACGTACTCCGAGAAGGTGACCGCGGCCGAATCCGGCGCGGCATCCCGCGTGATCACCGGCTCGTCCGCGCCGCCCTGGGCCAGCACGGGGAACACCGCCACAAGCAACAGCATCAGTACCAGACCTGCACCAGTAAGTCGCTTCATTGTCTTGATCCTTTTAGTTCCAACCAGTAGTCTGCAAACGGACAACGGGGATGATAATAGCCCGATTGGACGGCCTTTGCCATGTGACTGTGGGACTGCAGGGGCCAACGAAAGGGGAAAAAACAGGCGGGCCGGTCAGCCGACGTAGCGGCGCACGATGGCATCCACGCGCGCGCCATAACCGCCGCCGAAGAGGTTCATATGCACCAGCAGCGGGTAAAGCTGGTAAAGCTGGCGCCGTTTTTCGTACCCTTCCAGGGGGTACGCATCGTTATAGGCGCTGTAAAACCCGGCGGAAAAGCCGCCAAACAGCTCGGTCATGGCCAGGTCCATCTCGCGGTGGCCGTAGTAGACCGCCGGGTCGATCAGCACCGGGTCGCCATTAGCCGCCACCATGTAGTTGCCGCCCCACAGATCGCCGTGCAGCAGGCTGGGCCGGATCGCCTCGTCATCCAGGAAGACCGGCAGCCAGTTCTGCAGCCGTTCCAGCGCGTGCTCACGCTGGGGGGGGAGCTGGCCCCGCTCCCGCGCGATGGCCATCTGCGCCCCGATGCGCTGATCCCGGAAGAATCCCACCCAGCTGGTGGTCTGGACGTTGGGCTGCGGCAGGGAACCGATATAGTTGTCCCCCTCCAGGCCGTGCCGGTCGGCGGTGTAATTGTGCAGCGCGGCCAGCTCCTGCCCCAGCCGTTCGGCGAAATCCATATCCGCCATGCCAGCCCCGCCGGTGTCGATCCACTCGGTCACCAGGAACGCCGGGCCGCTGCCCACCGCCAGCACCGCCGGGACACGAATCGCCCGCGCCTCGGCCAGCGTCTGCAACCCGTTCGCTTCCGCCATGAAGAAGTCGGGCCCCACGTCCGTGTTCCATTTGATGAACACCCGGTCGCCGCCATGCAGGGTGAACTGCGCCGCCTGGTTGATATCGCCGCCATAAACGCGCTGCACGGATTTGAGCGTGGTACCCAGCGCCGTTTCAACACTATCCTGCACGTCAGAAGGGATCATGCCCCCGGTTCCTTTCCAGGCACAACTGGCCGCGGCGTGTCGGCGAGCGCCGTTTCAACACTATCCTGCACGTCAGAAGGGATCATGCCCCCGGTTCCTTTCCAGGCAGAGCCGGTTTCAGCGCCGCCAGCAGGCCCGCCACCCCCTGCCGGATCAGCGCGAACGCTTCCGGGTAGCGGTCGCTGCCGTACGGGTCAAACACGTCCTGCACGCCCGCCTCCGGCGCGTAGTCCATCAGGAGCCGGACGACCGGGCCGCTTTCCCCCGCCGGGCAGAGCGCCTTCACCGCCCCCCGCGTAGCGCGATCCAGCGGGATGATGAAATCCGCGCGGGCGCACAGGGCCGCATCAAAGCGGCGGGCCTGCCCCGCGTGGCGGATGCCATGTTCCGCCAGGACAGCCAGCGCCGCAGGGTTGACCGGATCGCCCGGCCGGGCGCTCACGCCCGCCGAGCCGACCGCCACCCGCTCCGCCAGCCCCTCCGCGGCCAGCATGTCACGCAGCACGGCCTCGGCCATCGGGGAACGGCACGTGTTCCCCGCGCAGACAAACAGCACGCGCAGCGGCTCCGCCATTACAGGCCGTGTTCCGCGCGGATGTGGGCCAGCAGCCCCGCCGCCGCCTGCCGGACGAGATCATACACGTACTCAAAACGCCCGCTGTAGTAGGGATCAGGCACTTCGCGCGCGCCCGCTTCCGGGGCATAGTCCATGAACAGGCGGATCTCCGCGGAGGTCTCGCCCTGCCGGGTCAGCGCGCGCACGTCATCGAGGTTTTCGGCGTCCATCGCCAGGATGTATTCGAAGTTCTGGAGGTCGGCGGCGCTGATCCGGCGCGCCCGGCCCTGGTAGCGGATGCCATGCGCGGCCAGCACCTGGCGCGTGCCACGGTGCGCAGGCTCGCCGATGTGCCAGCTGCCCACCCCGGCGGAGTCAACCATGATCTGGTCACTCAGCCCGGCCTCATCCACCAGATGCTGAAAAACGCCCTCCGCCATAGGAGAACGACAGATATTGCCCATGCACACAAACAAGACACGGATCATACGGCGCTGGCTCCTCAGTGTCAGCTGCAATTCCAGGGCCAGTTTACCGCAGACCGGGAGGGCAATCTACCCAAACTCAGCGCCAGCGAACTAGGCACGCGCCATAACAAGATCGGCCAGCGCCTGCCCCGCGGCCAGCCCGGAGAGCGCCGCGCCCTCTATCCGCGGGCCACCGAAGGCATCCCCGGCGAAGACCAGCGGGCTGGCCTCCACCATCACAGCCAGCTGACGCTCAGGGTAGGTCGCCAGCGGCAGCGCGTAGCGCCAGCGCTTGAGCTGCGCGTCCCGGATGGTCGCCCGGGGACTCATGAACAGCTCGAAGCTGGCGCGCAGCTCGGCCAGGATCGCCTCATCGGGGTCGTCCCAGTGGGCCGCGCTGAATTCCGGCGACGCCTGCGTCGTGATCACCGGGGCGTCCGGGGAAATCCCCTTCTGGCGGTTGTCCGCGATCCAGCTCACCGGCAGGCCGACGCGCTGCACCGCCCCCGGCGTGGGGAGAAACACCTCGCCCTCCACGCGGAACAGCCCGGTCAGCGAGGGCGCGTAGGTCAGGCGCTGGAGCGCGGCCAGCTCATCCAGCGGCAGGGTGGTTTCCCCGGCGTGCAGCAGGGCCAGCGCCTGCGGCACCGGCGGCGTAAGCAGCAGCCCGCGCCCGCGAAACGTATCCTGCGCCGCCGTGGTCAGCACCCACTGGCTCGCCTCCTGCCGGATCGCGCTGACTTCCACGTTCAGGCGGCAGTCCTGCCCGGCGGCCAGGGTTTTCGCCAGGGCGTTCATCCCGCCCCGCACGGCGTAGCGCGGATGGCCATCCGGGACAGCCGCATGCAGGCTGCCGTTGCTCCACCCCCGCGACCATTCATACACCAGCCCGGCGGCCTGCCAGCGGGCCACGCGCTGCTGGAACTCCGGCGAACGAGCCGTGAAGAACTGCGCGCCGTGGTCGGCCAGCCCGGGGCCAATCCGCCGGGTGGCCAGCCGCCCGCCCACGCTGCGCCCCTTATCCAGCACAATCACGCTGAGGCCCCGCGCGCGCAGCAACTGCCCGGCCAGCAGGCCCGCCAGCCCGCCACCAACAATGATTACATCACCTGAGTCAGAAAGGGGTGCAGTCATAGGAGGCTCCTGTGCGCTACGTTTCGGGCATTTGTGGCAGATCGGCCGCCAGGGCCGCAAGGATGGCAGCGGCCCGGTCCAGCGCGGCGCGGGCGGCGGCAGCGTCCTCCGCCAGGATGGCGGTCTCGCTGCCCCGACACACGGCATTCCAGGCGTCGGCGGCGCGGTGCAGGTCACGGATGGCCGCGTTCAGATGGTCGGCCCGGGCAGCCAGCGCCGGATGCGCCGCGCGATCCCGGCTCCGCCAGGCGATGAAATAGGGATGGCTGACGGTTTCGGCCTCACAGCGCAGGGCCTGCCCGCTTTCCAGGCGGCGCCACAGGTCATCCAGCCCGGCATGTACGGCCTCCGCTTCGACCAGTTTCTGGCGGAGCGCCGCCTCCAGCGTCGCGGCATCGGTCGCGGGCAGCAGACGGTCGATCAGCAGCAGCGCAGCGGCCAGCCCGACGCACAGGGCCAGCGCCAGCCCGATCAGGGCCAGCAGCCAGCGCCAGCGGCGCGTTTGCCGGGGCGCGGGGTTCATGCGCTCAGGGCTGCGCCTGCAGCCGGATTTCGCCCTGGAGCCGGTCCAGCATGTCGGAAGCCTGCTGCAGGGCGGTCTGGGCCTGCTGGGCCTGCGGCTGGCCCAGCTCCACCAGCGTGCTGAAGTTCCCGGCGGCACAGGCCTGCTGGAAGTTCGCCAGGGATTCACGCGCCAGGGTCATGCCCACGTTGATCGTCACCTGAATATCGTTCAGGCGCGGATCCAGGCCGGCATCTTCCGGCGAAACGCCCAGGTAATTCTGGATCGATTCCGCGGTGAGCACCTGCCCGCAGCCGAACGTCTGGCCCTGCGTCCGAACATCCTGCCAGTACTGGTTGAGCTGGGCCACCAGCCCGCGCCCCACCAGCGCCCCATCGATCCGGTCGCGCATCGCGCGGATGTACGCGGCGTAACGATCGGGCGTGATCAGCAGCGCGGTCGGCTCCGCGCGCGGGGGCAGCGTCACCGGGATCGCCCCCGCCGGGCCAGCCGCGGTAGGCTCCTGGCCGGGGATGGGCGTGACGGTGGGGAAGAAGGCTTCGGCCCGGTCCAGGGCCAGCGCCACCGTCGCGATCTCATCCGTGATCGTGTCCAGCCGAGCCAGGTTCGCCTCCGCGCCGCTGGTGGGCTGGTCGCGGCAGCCGAGCGTCCAGTCATTCGCCACCAGGATGAATTCGTTGATCGCGCGCCCAAAGACACGGCCCGCCTCCACCAGGGCGGGGTTGGTCACCTCCTCAAACGGCATGGCCGTGATCCAGCGATCGCTGGTGGAGGTCTGGGCGGGGGGGGAGAACCGATCGCAGCCGAGGGTCTGGATCGCCTGGAACTGGCGCCAGGCCTGCTGCTGGTTGTCCACGTCCTGGCGGAACTGATCAAGATTCATGCGCAGCTGGGCCGCCATCAGGCGCGGCTCGGCGGGCGGCGGGGCCAGGGGGGCATCCTGCAGCAGGAAGAGCGCCGCATCCAGACCGACCAGCACGACCAGCACCACGATCAGCAGGCGCAGCACCCGGCGCAGGGCGTCCACGCTGATGGGCGGCTCCTTAACGGCATCCGGATCCGGCAGTTCCACATCGACGTTGTTGTCCAGCGCGACCTCGATCGCCTTGAACACGCCCAGCGCTTCCCGCGCGGCCTTGCGCACCGCGGGCTTTTCGTCCTCGCGCTGGTACACCGCCGCCAGCTCCGGGATCGCCTGCAGGTCGGCGATTGCCGCCAGGCGGCGGATCGCGCGGATGCGCGTCTGCGGGTCCGGGTCCTGAAGCTGCTCGTATAGCCGATCGTTCTCGTTCCTGATCATCCCACCGTTCTCCCTGTCCATCCCGGCGGCCATGCGCCCGCCCTGTGCGCGGGCAACGCTTAGGCTAATCATAGTTGAAACCGGCAAATGACGAAAGCAGAGATCAGAGACAGGAGAAAAGCGGCGAGCGGCGAGCGACAAGCGGCCAGCGAAAGCAGAGGCCAGAGGCAGGGGGCAGGAGTCAAGGGGCAAGGGAAAAGAGGGCCTTAAAGACGAGGCGGCAATTCACGGCGAATGAGTCCATTCGCGGCACGCTACGGAGTGGGTGATCTTTGTCGCGGTAGGATGATGGCGTTTACCTGTTAAATGCGGCTATGGCATTATCAGTTCTGGCCGATCGATGCGGCCTGTGCGCAGCGTCGCTTTGCAAAGCGACGCTGCTAATACCGCGTATGACATAGCCGTACTATTTTGTGAAAAATCATTGTCCCGGCGCCTGCCCACCAATTGCTAAGACATTTCGATAGATCACTCAATAGCCAGGAGCCAACTGCCAATCCTTAACCGCCAATCCCCGACCGCGCCCCAAATCAAAAAGGGCGGAGGTTGCCCCCCGCCCCTGTGATGTGCCTGCGCGCCGGTTAGTTGAAGATCGGCTCCAGCCAGTACTGGCCGGGAATACCTTCCGCCGTCCAGCCCACCAGCCCATTGTAGTTCACCTGCCACCAGGTCATGCCGCCGATGGCGCACTGTGGCCCGGCCAGCACGGTGAACACACCGCCCGGCGGGATTTCGCCGATGGCCTCTCCCGCCTCGCCCGGCGTGGCGCGCACGGTGTTCGCCACGGGCGGCTGGTAGGCCACCCGCCCCTGCATGCCAGGCATCAGCTGGGAGCGCAGATTGTTGCCGCACATCAACGGCTCCAGCCAGTACTCGCCCCCCTGCCCTTCGGCAGTCCACCCGGTCAGCGGGCCGGTGGTGATGCGCCACCAGTTGTAACCCTCCACGCAGCGCGGGCCTTCGATCACCCTGAAGACTGTGCCGCCGGGGATGTTCGCCTGGACGGTACTGCCCGCCCCGGTTCCCGGCGCGGTGCGCACCGCGTTGGGCAGCCCTTCCGTCACGCGCGCGCTGTAGCCCGCGGAAAGGCGCGTGGGCAGCGTGCAGGTGGGCGGCGGCGCTGGATTTTCCACCACCAGCTGCGTCACGCTGATCTGGTTGTTGTTGTAGTCCGGCACATTCAGGCGCAATTGGCCCGAGATGCGCACCAGCGTGCCTGTGTTGCGCAGGCTGACGATCTGCTGCGCGATGACCGGATCGGTGGACGTGATGCCGTAGCGCACGGCTGGCCCGGACGTGTTGTAAACCTCGAAGTAGTCGTCCGCGGCGTTGCCCACCTCCGGCAGGCCGATCGCGTGGATCGTGCCGCGCAGGTTGTTGATCGTCTCGTACACGTCGCCGGAATACGGCTCCAGCCAGTACACGCCGCCTTCGCCCTCGCCCGTCCAGCCCAGCAGGCCGTTGTAGTTCACGCGCCACCAGGCCATGCCGCCGCCGTCACACTGAGGACCGCTGAGCACGGTGAAGATACCGCCCGGCGGGATTTCGCCGATCACGGCCCCCACCCCGCGCCCCGGCTGGGTGCGCACGGCATTCGCCACCGGCGGGGAGAGCGTCACGCGGCCCGTTTCGCCGGGGATCATGCGGATCGAAAGGCCGTTGCCGCAGGTCAGCGGATCCAGCCAGTACGTGCCGCTCTGGCCCTCGGCCGTCCAGCCCACAAAGCCGTTGGCGTTCACCCGCCACCAGTTGTAGCCGTCGCGGCAGGTTGGGCCTTCCAGCACGGTAAAGACCGTGCCGCCAGGGATATTGCCCAGCACCACGCTGCCGCTGCCCGTACCTGGCGCGCTGCGCACGGCGTTCGGCAGCGGGCCGGGGGCCACCCGCCCGGCGTTCCCCGCCTGCAGGCGCGGCGCCAGCGTGCAGGCCACCACGACCGGCGTCGCGGCGGGCTGGCGCGGGACTGCGGTGGGCGCTTCCACCTCAATCGCCGAGATGTAGATCACGTCATCATCCGGCGTGGCCCGGTCATTGGCGTAGAGCGTGCCCCAGATGTGCACCCGGCCCGCGCCGGCATTCCCCGCCAGCGCGATGATCTGCTGCTGGATGCTGCCATCCACCGAGGTCACCCCCACGCGGCGCATGGCCTCCCAGAACTGGAACGCGTAGGTATAGGGCGCGCCCGCGCCGTTGCGCACGATCGTGCCGACCCAGTTCGTCACCACCTCAGTCTCGGTGGAATCGCCCGTGTCGCCCGCCGTGTCATCCGCCGGGTCGCCCGGTTCCAGCTCCTGCAGCTCGTCCAGCTGAATCTGGCAGCCGTTGACATCCATCACGCCGCACACGACCTGCCCGGTCACGCTCAGCAGCGCGCCAGAGTTGCGGTAGCTCGCCAGTGTCTCCGAAAAGCCGCCTTCCTGGTCATTCTGCGGCGGGACGGCGATCCCGTAGCGGATGGCGAAATCGCCTTCCAGCACGAAATAATCATCGAACTGGCTGCCATCGGCGGTGGCGTACAGGCGGCCCTGCCACCCGCTGATCGCGGTCGGGTCGCTGCTGCCTTCACCTTCGGCCAGCACCTGGTCTACCTGGAGCTGGCAGCCGTTGTAGTCCTGCACGGCGCAGTACAGGCTACCCCAGAACCAGGCGCGGGTATTCGCCTCCCGCAGGGCATCGATCTCCGCGGAGCGCGCGTCATCAGCGCCCGCGATGCCGATCGATCCCGCCCCCTCCGAGAGCAGGAACAGGTAGTCATCAAACTGCGCTTCTTCCGGCAGGCCGGTCACCAGGCCATACCAGCCCACCGCCGCCAGCCCGTCCGCCTGGGGAACCGGTGTCGCGGTCTCCAGGGCGATCGGGGTCGGTTCTTCGGTCGGGGTAACGGTGGGGTCACCCGCCACCGTCAGGTTACAGCCGCTGAGGACCAGCCCGGCCAGCACCAGCCAGATCAATCCGGTTTTTACATGGAGTTTCATCAAACATTCCCCCTCTGGGCATGTTGAACGGCGCGCAGCTTAAGGTTTCTGCGCGCTTGGTGCTTCGATATTGTATAAGACGTAACATTAAGATGAAAAGTTCCAAACGAGGCAACGGCGGGCAGCCACCCGAAAAAAAGAGCACGCCGGGTCGGGCGTGCTCTGGGGGGTGCGGGCTAGGTTTCCAGGTGGTAGCGCAGCGGGCGCGAGCGGGTGGGATGGCGCAGCTTACGCAGCGCCTTCGCCTCGATCTGGCGGATGCGCTCCCGCGTGACGCCGAAGTGCTTGCCCACCTCCTCCAGCGTATGCATCTGGCCGTCGTTCAACCCAAAGCGCATCTCCAGCACTTCGCGCTCGCGGTCATTCAGGATACGCAGCGAATCGCGGATCTGCTCCTTCAGGAGCTGGCGGCTGGCGGCCTCCACCGGGCCGGGCGTCTTGTCGTCCTCGATGAAGTCTCCCAGCGAGGAGGAATCCTCCTGCCCCACCGGCATCTCCAGGCTCATCGGCTCCTGCGAGATGCGCATGATGCGCCGCACCTTGCCCGCCGCGCGGCGCAGCCGCCGATCCAGGTTCTGGTTGAGCGGCTCGCCCGCTTCCTGCGCGGCCCGGATGGCTTTGATCTCCTCATTCGTCAGGAAATCCATCTCCATCGCGATCTGCTCGGCGGTCGGCTCGGTGCTGAGCTTCTGCGTCAGGTCACGCTCCACGCGCATCAGGCGGTTGATCGTCTCGACCATGTGTACGGGGATGCGGATCGTGCGGGCCTGGTCCGCAATAGCGCGGCTGATCGCCTGCCGGATCCACCAGGTCGCGTAGGTGCTGAACTTGTAGCCGCGCGTGTGGTCGAACTTCTCCACAGCGCGCAGCAGCCCGATGTTACCTTCCTGGATCAGATCCAGAAAGTTGATGCCGCGCCCCATGTAGCGCTTGGCGACGGACACGACCAGCCGCAGGTTCGCGCGGGTAAGCGCTTCCGCGGCCTCGCTCTGGCGCACCTCGGCCAGCTCGAACGAATCCAGCATACGTTCGGCGGCATCGGGGGTATCCGCCAGCCATTGCAGGGCCGGATCAATATCGAGCGTTTCGCCACGCAGGGTTTCCAGCAGGGCATTCGGCATCAGGCACAGGATCTGGAACAGGTCAAAGAGGCTGCGGGCCAGCTCCGTCCACTGATCCTCGTGGCCCCAGTCGCGCTGCTGGAGGTACTCGCGGATGGCGGAGTGCGCATCCGTGTCCCAGCCGTCATGCAGTTGCTGCGCCTCATCAATGATGGCATCCAGCGCGGGCGGGTCCAGCTTGAAGCGGGCGGCCTGCTTGCCCAGCGCCTCCCAGCTGGCGACCGCATGCCGCAGCAGCGCCTGCGCGACATCCGTGGTCTGGTTCAGGCCATGCTCAGCGGCATCGGCGGCGTATTCGTCCAGCATGTGGGCCGCCGACATCAGGGCGGAAAGCCACATCTCGCGGTTTGAATCGAGCAGCTGTACCTGGCCGATCTCTTTGAGGTACATCCGCACCGGGTCATCGGTCAGCGAGCCGAGGCTTTCGTACTGCGGCTCGTCGTCTTCCTCGTCCTCCTCGTCGTCCCCTTCATCGTCTTCCACGACATCCAGGAGGTTGAGATCATCCAGGCCGCTCAGGTCTGGATCGGCGTCCTCGACCTCATCGGAAGAATCGTCAAAGTCAAGCTCTTCGTCGTCTTCCAGCTCCAGCTCCGTACCGACCTCGCTGTTGTGCGGCTTGCGCTGCGGTCTATCCGTGGTGCTGCGGGTCTTTCGCTTGGCCATGGTGGTCCCTCAAATGCAGGCATCGGCTGAACGGGTTCGTATATGGCGGACTGAGACGGTACCCCAATGCCAGGTCCGGCTAGGGTATTTCTAGTACGAACAGCGGAAAAACTCAAATCATGAGCAGGCACACCCTTCACTGGCCCGGTAAGCGCTCAGGCCCGGCTAACCGTTCAGCAGCTGCATACGCTGGCGCAGCGCCTGATCCAGAAAGATGATCGCGGCCTGGTTCGCGTCGATCTCATCCTGGTAGCCCTGCCGCTCGTCTTCCTCAGCTTCCATCACCATAAAGCGCAGCATATCATTCACCTGGCGCAGCCGGTCGCGGCGCAGCTCAAAAACCTTCTGCACGAATTCGTCCTCCGGCGCAGGCAGGACCCGGCCCTGTTTATGCATCTCTTTATGGATGGAGTATAACTCACGCGCTGTGACGCCCTGCAACTGCCGGGCGGCCGGATCGGCCAGGCTGGTCAGCGCGGCGAGCTGTTCCTGAAAGACCTCACCGATCGTCTGCTGCAGGTATTCGTGTGGCTCCAGATCCAGCTGGGCCAGCGCCTCCCGCAGCGCGCGGAAAATCGCCTGGTAGGTTGCTTCGCGGAAGTCGTCCGGGCCAAGCGCCCCCAGGGCGTGCCGCAGGCGGGTCGCCCGCCCTTCATCCCGAAAGCGCACCTGCGCGGCCTCTGCCACCTGGCGCAGCTCGCGGTTGGCCTGGTAGATCAGGTCGGGCCGCCGCAGCAGGATGGCGACCAGGTAGCCCTCCCGTGAGGCGGTGAGCGCGGGCCGGGCCGGGGCCGGGCGCGGCGCTTCCACCGTGGGGGATGGGCGGGGCTCCTCCGGCAGCGGCGCGTCCTCCTCATCCGGCGGGATGGCGGCGCTGTCCCATTCCGGGCGCGGGCCTTCGTCCCAGCGGTCCATTTCCGGTGACGCGCTATCCCCCGACGCAAAAGCTTCTTCTGGCAGGGGGACATCTTCTGGCGAAAGAAGTTCTTCCGGCGGCGGATCAGCCGCTATCTGGCGCGGGCCTTCGGGCGGCGGCGCGGCCTCCGGGCGAGCCTGCTCCGGTGGTCGCTCCGGCCGGGATTCCGGGCGGCGAACCTGCCGCCGCGCCTGCTCCATCGCCTGCGTCGGGCGGGACTGGCGCAGGTTGGCGCCGGTGCGCTGCCGTCGCGAAAGCGCCGCGCGGCTCTCCAGCGCGATCTCCATCAGCCGCTTTTCGGGCAGGTGCAGCTTATAGGCCAGCTTCTGGACGTTCACTTCCTTTTGCAGGTCGCTCTCCGTGGCGGTGAGCAGGGGCAGCAGCGCCCGCGCGACCTTCTCCTTGTCAGCGATCGGGGAGCGCACCGGGTCGACTTCGGCAGTCCCCACCCGGATCACGTAGTCGGCCACCGGCTCGGCCCCCTCCACCAGCCGCCGGAACTCGTCGGGGTCCTCGCGGATCAGGTCGTCAGGGTCCTTGCCGGACGTGATCACGATCACGCGCATGTCAATGCCCATCCGGCCCGCCTGGCGCATGGAGCCATCCCGCCCGAAGAGCGCCGTCGCCGAATCCTGCAGGCTCTCCCGGGCGACATTCAGGCCGCGCATGGTGGCATTCACCCCGGCCTGGTCGGCATCCAGCGCCAGGATCAGGCGGTCGGCGTACTTGCGCAGGGTCTGGAGCTGCGGCTCGGTGAGGGCCGTCCCCATCTGGGCGACCACGTTGCGGAAGCCAGCCTGGTGGGCCTGCATCACGTCCATGTAGCCCTCCACGATGATCGCGGTTTCCGATTCGCGAATCTCGCGGCGGGCGAGGTCCAGCCCGTACAGCGTCTGGGATTTGTCGAACAGGTCGGACTGGGGCGAATTGAGATACTTGGGGTTGTCCTCGTCGCGCAGGGCGCGCGCGCCGAAACCGATCACGCGCCCTCGCCCATCCCGGATCGGGATCACGAGCCGGTGGCGGAAGCGGTCGTAGACACGGCCCCGGTCGTTGCGGATCGCCACACCCGCCGCCACGATATCGTCCACCGCATAGCCCAGCTCCTGCAGGTGATTCAGGGTGTGCTGCCAGCCATCCGGCGCGTAACCCAGCAGGAAATCGCTCACCGTCTGGTCGTTCAGGCCGCGCCGGGCGATGTAGTCGCGCACCATGGCGGCCTCGTCGCTTTCGACCAGCAGGCGGTGGTAGAACTGCGCGGTTTCTTCCAGCAAGCCCAGCTGGCGCTCAAAGAGCGCTTCCTGCTGACTTTGCTCCGGCGTGCGCGGGGCCAGGTCCACCCCGGCGCGCTGGGCGAGCTGCTCCAGCGCCTCTCGGAAGTCCCAGCCCTGCTGTTTCATGGCGAAGGCGAAGATGTCCCCACCCTCCGCGCACGCGCCAAAACAGCGCCAGGTCTGTGTGTCCGGGAAGACGACGAACGACGGCGTGCGTTCCTGGTGAAACGGGCAGTTGGCTTTGTACGTGCGCCCGGCCTTCTTCAGCGAAACTGTCTCTGAGATATAGGCGACCAGATCAAGGCGGGCTTTGATTTCGTCGGCGACAGACAAGGGGATATTCCTTTAAACCAGGTTCAGATCGATTATACGCGGCGCAGAACACTCGTGCAAAATAAACCTGCGGCGCGCGCGCATCCCCCGTGCGGCAAGAGGCTTTTTGGCGGGCAGCACATCCATTCGCTATAATTTCTGCGGCGCGCGGCAGGGGCAACCCGGTGCCGGACGCCCCGCTACCCGAATTATCTGTTTTCTGGAAGAGAAGGACGCTGGATGGATATTACCTGGTATGGGCATAGCTGCTTTCGACTGGTAGAGCGCGGGAAGGCCACCGTCGTGACCGACCCCTATAACGGCGGGATTGGCTACAAGTTCCCGAAGAAGCTGCGCGCGGATGTCGTGACGATCAGCCACGATGCCCCCGGGCATGCGAACCTGGAAGCCTGGCCCAAGGACACGCATATCCTCGACCGCCCCGGTGAGTACGAGATCGGCGGCGTGTTTGTGATCGGGGTAGCCACCCACAACCCCGCGAACCCCACCCAGCAGAATATTGTCTACGTGCTGGACTTTGACGGCCTGAATATCGTCCACCTGGGCGACCTGAGTTATGTGCCCTCCCAGGCCGAGGTGGACATGTTTGGCACGGTGAATATCGCGCTGGTCCCGGTGGGCGGGGGCAACGCCCTCAACGCCACGCAGGCGGCCGAGGTCATCAGCCTGATCGAACCGGATATCGTCATCCCGATGCACTACAAGACCCCGCTGACGACGCTGGAGCTTGACCCGCTGGATCGTTTCCTGAAGGTGATGGGCGTGGGGAGCATCCAGCCGGAGGAGATGCTGCGCATGACGACCTCCAGCCTGCCACCGGAGCCGCAGGTGATCGTGCTGGAGCCGCAGCAGCAGTAGGACCCGAAAATTAGTAATCCTGTCATCCCGCGGGAAGCCCCCTTCGGGGGGCTTTGGCGAGGAGGTTGTATCGTTATGGAATACAAGTTAATGATGACCTGGGATATCAAACCCGGTCAGGACCAGCAATATTTTGAGTTTGTGGTGCGCGAGTGGGTCCCTGGCATCACGCGGCTGGGGATGCAGCCCCGCGAGGCCTGGTACGCGGTATATGGGGGTGGCCCCCAGATCACGACCTCGATCGTCTCGGACGACCTTGACCGGCTGCGCGAGGTCATCGCAGGCGACCAGTGGGCCACGCTGCATGAACGCCTGATGGACTTTGTATACAACTACGATCAGAAGATCGTGCGGTCTTCCGCCGGGTTCCAGCTTTAGCGCGCCTTCCCCGGCCACCGGGGGCAACCCCTGCCCACAAAAAAAAGACGACCGCGCCGGGTCGTCTTGTTGTTGGCAGGCTGTGCAGCGGGAAATCCGCCGCCATGATCGCCTGGAATCAGGCGTCCTTCTTCTGGTCCTTGCTGGCAGCCGGGGTCTCGGAGGTGCTGCTGGGCGTTTCCTTGTCCTTCTTCGGGCTGCCAGTCAGGTTAGACCGATTCGAACGACTGTCGGTGACATAGAACCCGGAACCCTTAAAAACCACACCGACCGGGCCGATCACCTTCTGAGTGGCGCCGCCACATTCCGGGCAGACGTCAATCGGGCTGTCGGCAAAGCTCTGCTTGGCGGTGAACCGAACTCCACATTCCTGACATTCGTACGTATAAACTGGCATCCTGCAACCCTCGCTTTTTGTTTTACAGGCAGTCCGATCTGGCTGCCCACAACCTGCCATTCTATATCGTTTTGAAATGCCCGTCAACGTTATGATAATCCTGTTGCGTCAGAAGAACGTAAGAAACCAGGGCGCGCGTCCGGGGCAGAATCACCAGATCACGGCCCGCTGGCCCCCGACAGCCCGGCGCCGAAAAACTGCGTGCAACCCGCCGCTGACTTCAACGTATAATAGGATAGTGAAGGCAGTTACCCTTTCAGGGGAGACGTTTTGTGTCCGAAGAAGCACCGATCGTCCTGGAATGGGTAAAGGCGGCCACCGAGGGGGACCAGGTAGCATTTGGTCAGCTCGTCGAGCACTACCAGAAGGCTGTCTTTAACCTGACCTACAGAATGTTAGGCGAGGCCCGGGAGGCCGAAGACGCGGCACAGGAAGCGTTTCTGCGGGCGTATGCGAACCTGAAGCGCTACGACCCGAGCCGTTCCTTTAAGACGTGGCTGCTCTCGATTGCATCTAACCACTGCATCGACCGGCTGCGCAAGCGCCGCCTGACCTGGCTGTCGCTTGACCAGGAGGAAGGGCTGCCGCCCCACCCCTCGCTGGTCAGCGCGGAGCCAACGCCCGAGGCCGCTTACCTGGAGAGCGAACGCGCCGCCGATATCCAGGAGCTGATGGCACAGCTGCCCCCCGATTACCGGGTGGTCGTTGTGCTGCGCTACTGGTATGACCTTAGTTACGCTGAAATTGCCGAGTCGCTGGAGACCACCGAATCGGCCGTCAAGAGTCGTTTGTTCCGGGCGCGGCAGACGCTGGCGAAAATGATGACGCCCGACCAGCTTGCCGCGCAGGGCATGCAACCAGCCATGGAGGGTTCTTAACAATGGCTTTGACTCCCAAGCAAGACCGTATCAACCGCGCCATTGATGACCTGCTCACCAATGCCGAACTGGCCGATTTCCAGGCGTTCCTGGAGGCCGATCAGGAGCATGCCGTCCTGTACGACCGGCTGCGCGATGTTGACCTGCTGCTGCGCCAGCCGCCGGCAGCCGCCCCCGCGCCCGATTTCAGCGCGAAGGTGATGGCCCGGATCGAGGCAGGCGAATACCGGCAGTATGCGCCGCATGCCGGCCTGCGCCGGGTGCTGTCGTGGCTGGTTGTGGTGGGCGTGTTCGTCCTGATCCCGACGCTGATCGTCCTGGCGATCGCGCTGCCGGTGATGGCCCAGCCCGGCGTATTCATGAATATTTTCCAGCAGTTTGTGGGCAGCCTGGGGACGGTGAGCGCCTGGATGCAGGGCGTGCTGACCTTCCTCAGCGACCTGATCGCCACCTACCCGATGGCCCCGGCGCTCTCGCTGACGATCATCCCGGTGGTGATGCTGTGGGCGTGGCTGGTGTGGTATCTACAGCAGCGCAACCGGCCCGAAACTGTCGTGATCCCGGTTCAGGTGCAGGCATAGGAATGGTACGCATGAAACAGCGGATGGGGTGGTTGCTGGCGCTGCTGGCGCTGCTGACCCTGCTGCCGGGCGGGATGGCCCTGGCGCAGCAGGGCGGGCGGCCGCAGGTGATCCTGACTGACCACTATCTCCTGCCCGAAGGCCAGCGCGTGGAAGGCAGCCTGATTGTGGTGGCCCAGACGATCACGCTGGAAGCGGGCAGCACCGTTAGCGGGGATGCCGCGCTGCTGGGCAACGCGGTCACCGTTCGGGGCATGATCGGGGGCGAGCTGACCGCCCTGGGCGAAGATGTCGTCCTGGCGGATGGCGCCCACATTCAGGGCAGCGTGTACCTGTGCGCCGATGCGATCCACCGCCAGCACAACGCCCACATCAACGGCTCCTACCAGCCCGGTTGCGAGCAGATCGGCGGCCTGCTGGAGCAGGCCGTGCCGGTCGCCTTCGACTCCTCGCGCTGGCAGTGGGAACGGGGCGAATTCAGCCTGGCGGACTGGCGTGGGCGCCTGGGCGTACCGGCGCAGGTCGTGCCCGTGGAAGGCCTGACCTTCGGGCAGCGGATGGCGGGCGTGCTGGGCACAGCGCTGCTGGGCGGGGCGCTTTCCGCCCTGTTCACCCTGATCATCCCGCTGCGGCTGCGGCGTGTCAGCGATGCGGCACTTTCCGCCCCGCTGACCACCGCCGGCGTGGGCCTGCTCTCGCTGGTGGTGGCCGGGGGCGTCAGCGGGCTGGTGGCGCTCTCGCTGGTGCTGGTGATCACGTTCTGCCTGGTGCCGTTCGTGGGGCTGGGCTGGGTGATCCTGGGCGTGATGCTGCTGCTCGGCTGGGCGGCGATCAGCCTGCCCTTTGGGGCGTGGTTCCTGGCGCGGCTGGGGGTGCGGCGCGTCAGCCCGGTGGCCGCGGCGAGTGTCGGCGCGGTGCTGGTCGCCGGCGTGACCGGCCTGCTGGCCCTGACATCCTGGACGCTGCCATTCTACGCCCTGGTGATCGTCATCCTGGCGAGCTGGGGACTGGGCGCCGTGGTGCTCACCCGCATGGGCGGGCAGATTTATCCCGCGCCGCGCCCGCACTATTCCAGCACGTCGCGCCGCAAGCCGGAGATGGATGAATTCCCCTTCGAGGCGTAAGCTTCCCCTCCCCTGAACACTCCGCCGCCGCAGACCGGTTTTCCCGCCTGCGGCGGTTTTTGTTTGAAGGGGCATGCCCCGACTGCCCGCAAAAACCCAGGCCGGCGCGCAAAGCCTATATAATGAGTGTGACGCAGGGCAGGCCATACGGAGGTGAGTATGACACGGCGACACTGGTGGCGGGCGATCCTGGCGCTGACGCTGCTGCTGCTGATCCCGGCGGGCGGGGCGCTGGCGCAGGGCGGGCTGAACCCGGATGGCACGCCCGCCTACGGCGCGATCACGCTGGCCGAGGGCTTCCTGCCCGATCCGGTGAGTCTGCCCATGACCGTGCTGGGCAGCGTGGATGTGGCCGGGGCGCTGGGGACGCGCTGCCGCGGGCTGCCAGCCGGGTACACGGCTTCCGCGCCGCATTACCGGGTGGTTTACACCGGCCCCGGTGGGCCGCTGCGCTTCTTCTTCGTCGGGCGGGAGGACGCGGTGCTCGCCATCCAGCACCGGCTGCCGGGCGAGTCGCCGCGCAAGGGCCGCTGGTACTGCGACGACGATTCGGGCGGGCGCCAGCACCCGATGATCACGCTCACCCCGGCTGATACCGGCATCTATAACATCTGGGTGGGCAGCGCCGCCCCGGGCCGCACGATCAGCGGCAGTCTGTTCGTCACCGCCGCCCGCGCCGAAACGCCGGAGCGCTACGCCGAAGCGCTGGGGGCGCTGCTGCCGCCCGGCGACCTGGCCCTGCAGCCCGGCCTGGCCCTCAGCCCCGGGCGCGCGCCGCTGTACGGGCAGGGGATTCTGCAGCCGGCAGCCGGGCTGGAACCGGCGCCTGTGACGCTGCGGGCCGGGGGCCGCGCCGTGCTCAGCCCCGCCCAGCGCCAGGCCTGCGTGGCCCAGGATGGAGAGGCCGATGCCGCCAGCGGGTATTTCACGCTGCCAACCCCGCCGGATTACAGCGTCTATGCGGAGCCGGGCGCAGCCGCGATGACGCTGCGCGTGTTCTTCGTGGCGGAGGGAGGGGATGCAACGCTGGTCGTCACGGATGGGCGCGGCAACTGGGCCTGCGATGATGACGCGGCGGGCATCGCCGGCACGCTCAACCCGGCGCTCAGCTTCACCGTCACCCAGCCGACCACGTACTCGATCTGGGTCGGGTCATACTACCCCGGCGAATACGTGGCGGGGCAGCTATATGCCACGACCCGCACCGACCTGGCGGCGGTCCTTGCAGCTCGACAGACCGAGCTGGCAGCTCGGCAGGCGACGCTTGCGCCGCCCGTGATTCAGCCGCCGGGCGCGCTGGCGACCACCCCGCCAGTCGTCGTCGCGCCGGGGGCGGGCAACCCCGGCCTGCTGGCGCTGGACGCGCCCCCCGCCGCGGGCGTGATCACGTTCGGCGGCCCGCCCCTGCCGGACCCCACCCTGCAGCGCACCGCCATCGCCGGGCGGGTCAGCACCGCGCAGGCGCTGGGCGGGGTATGCGTGGGCGAGACGGATGGCTACCTGGACGCCGCCCCGGCTTTCAACATCGCCTATACCCCCACGGGCGCGGGCCTGCTGCGCCTGTTCTTCCTGGCGCGGGATGACGCGGTAATGGCCGTGCGCACACCGGATGGGCGCTGGTACTGCGACGACGACACGGGCGGCGATTCCGACCCGCTGATCGACATCCCCGCGCCTCCGGGGGGGACGTACCAGGTCTGGCTGGGCAGCTTCAGCATCGGCAACTACGTCAGCGGCACGCTCTACGTTACGAACCAGGCGGCGGTCACGCCCGAAAGCCGCCGGTAAGCAGCGGCGTAGCGGTGTAGCGGCATAGCGTAGGGGTCGAGCATGCTCGACCCCCTGGACTTTGGCACTTTGTGACTCAAAACTCAGCGCATAGTACACTGAGTCTATGGCAAAT
>NPID01000138.1_pt1 | contig 23922 bp, 21 predicted proteins | sample 8637491 | NCBI WGS metagenome assembly NPID01 (sample SAMN07420843, study PRJNA396082) | bioreactor metagenome | isolation source: sample BA6 brine-fed electro-methanogenic bioreactor BA | place: Japan: Kochi | collected 2016-06-14 | reverse complement strand
TGCGGCGGAAAAAGAATGGAAAAACCCATCCAGACTACCAGCATGAGAAGTATCGCTATCAGGGTTTGCTTGTTTTCCATGAGAACTCCCGATCAATAAAACATCAGGGGAGAGGATCGTATCCCCCTGGGTGAAAAGGATGACATTTCGCCAGGCGCTTGCAACCGAGATAAACCCCGCGCAGGATTCCATATTGACGAATCGCCTGAAAACTATATTCGGAACAGGTAGGATAAAAACGACAGGAAGGCCCCTTCAACGGAGAGAGGCAGATCTGATAAAAGCGAATAAGGGCAAGTAGGATGCGACGCATGATTACTCCCGCGTCAAAACCGCCTGGATTTCCAGAAGCACGTCGGAATAACCTAACGCCGGGGCTCCTCGACGGGCTATAATGCTGAAATCCCGGTTAGGATTGGCCGCCTTGAGATGCCGTCGAAAGACTTCCCGCAGCACCCGTTTGACCCGGTTTCTCTGAGGCGCGTTTCCGACTTTTCGACTGGCGGTGATGCCAAGACGATTATATCCCAGACCATTCAATCGCTGGTACACAAGAAAGTGGGGCGTTTTAAAAAAACGCCCCTGCTTTCTGACCAGATTGAATTCACGACTGTATTTAAGACGTGCGGACGCAGGAAAAGCCTGTGGTTTACCCGCGGTCACCGATCTATTTTTTAGGGGTGGTGACGGCAAGCTGGCGCCGGCCGCGGGAGCGACGACGATTAATGACCTGACGCCCCTTCTTGGTCAGCATCCGCTTCCGGAAGCCATGGGTTCTTTTACGACGAATACGACTGGGCTGGTACGTTCTTTTGCTCATTATGCTAGCTCCTCTGGAGTAATTGATTCTTCAGGCGAAATCCAATAAAAAGCATATCCACAGATCAATGTCAACACTGTTTCCTGTTCAGACCCAAGAAAACAGTTGAATGCCACAACCAACAAATCCCCTTGAAATTAACAGGCGGCTCTGTTAGTTTATAGTGTTTCTAATTCTATTAAATAACTGTTTTTTCTTACAAATTTCACCTTATCCACACCTGTTTACAATATTGTTAAAAACCTGGCAGTCGGGTGTGGACTGCTTTTCGACCTCAAAAAATGAATCGATTTTATGGATACTCTCTGGCGTGAAACCCTCGAACAATTGGAACAGAAGCTGAGCCCCCAGCTTTTTTCGACCTGGATAAAACCGATCGAATTCATCCGGGTCGATAAATCGAATGTTTTTTTACGGGTTCCCAACCGGTTCTTCCTTGACTGGATCCGGGACAACTACGTCCGTAAAATAGAGGAAACCCTGGCCGACGTCGGCGCAGTCGACTACAAAGTCGAATTTGAAGTTTCCTCGCGCCCCCGGCAGCAGGAAAATTCGTCAGAAAAAAATACCAACCCGGTTAAAAAAGAATCTTTCACGCCGTCACCTCAACCGACGGCGTCCAAACCCGCACCGGACAGCTGGAATACCAATCTCAACCCCAAATATGTGTTTACCGAATTCGTATCGGGATCCTCGAATCAGTTTGCCCATGCAGCCGCCATGGCGGTGGCCAATAATCCTGCCACCACCTACAACCCCCTGTTTATTTACGGGGGAGTAGGTCTGGGCAAAACGCACCTGGTCAACGCTATCGGCAACGCAATCCTTAAGAAAAACAGCTCCATGCGGGTATGTTATTATACGTCCGAAAAATTTATGAATGAATTGATCAATTCTCTGCGCTATGCGCGAATGGACGAATTCCGCAATAAATTCCGCTCAATGGACGTCCTCCTCATCGATGATGTCCAGTTCATTGCCGGCAAGGAGCGGACCCAGGAAGAATTTTTTCACACCTTTAATGCCCTGTACGAATCACATAAACAGATTGTCGTGACTTCGGATAAATTTCCCAAAGAGATTCCGGGGTTGGAAGAACGACTGAGATCGCGTTTTGAATGGGGGTTAATTGCCGATATCCAGCCGCCGGACGTTGAAACCAAGCAGGCGATCCTTAAAATGAAAGCCGAGAAAAACAGGATCAACCTCCCGGAGGAGGTCATCCAGTTTCTGTCCAATTCCATCACCAGCAACGTCCGTGAACTCGAAGGGTTTCTGATCCGCCTCGGGGCCTACGCCAGCCTTACCGCAACCCCGATCACTCTGGATCTGGCACGGGAGGTGCTCAAGGACATCCTGGTAGAAAAAAACAAAGAGATCACCGTCGAAGAAATACAGAAGGTGGTCGCCCAGCATTTCAGTCTCAAGGTTGCTGATCTCAAATCGCCCAAAAGGCTCAAGGCCCTGGTGCTCCCCCGTCAGATCGCCATGTATCTGTCGCGTCAGCTGACGTCTCAGTCCTTTCCGGAAATCGGCGACAAATTCGGCGGGAAGGACCATTCCACCATCATCCACGCAATCAAAAAAGTCGAAAAACTCATGGAGGATGACTTCCAGTTGCGCACCACCGTCGGCAACCTTAAAAATGCCCTGAGCCGCTGACAGGGAATAAACTGTGGATGAAGCAGTGCACCCACCGGGGATAAACCGGCCAACGACGCTCATCCACAAATGGCCGTTTTTTATGCCGCCTTCAACCACGTTTTGATCAACATCGCAAACGCGGACGTTTAGCGGACTCAGTCATGCTGTTCACAGTTTCCACAGACAACGACTATTTGCTACTATAAGAACCTTTAAAACCTATAGTCTATAATCATTTCCTGTTGATCGGAGGATTCATGAAATTCGCGGTGGAAAAACAGGTCTTTCTGAAGGGCCTGGCAAAAATTCAGGGAATTGTTGAGAAAAAAAATACCATCCCGGTCCTGGCCAACGTTTTGATTACAGCCCAGGAGGATCGTCTCTGTCTTACCGCTACCGATCTGGAAGTCGGCATGCGGGCCTTTTATCCGGCTCGCATCGAGAGCGCCGGGTCAATTACCGTTTCAGCCAAAAAGTTGTACGAGATTATTCGGGAACTTCCGGAAGGCGAAATTTCCTTTCGCGCCAAGGAAAACTGCTGGATAGAAATTCGTGGAGGGAAAGCGCTCTTTAACCTGGTAGGGCTCTCACCGGAAGAATTTCCCTTTTTTCCCACCGCCGACGACAATGAAACCATCAGCCTGCAGAGCAATATTCTCGCAACGATGATCGAGAAGACCGCATTTGCCATGTCAGCGGACGAAACAAAATACAACCTTAACGGTATTTTTTTCAAAACCCGTGAAGAAGAGGGGCAGCATTCCCTGGTCATGGCGGCTACCGACGGCCATCGCCTGGCAAAAATTCAGCGCCCCATCGATCAGACTTCGGTCCCACAATTACAAAAAGGGGTCATATTCCCCCGCAAAGGCATCTTTGAGTTGAAAAAAATCGCTGAAGAAGGGGACGATCAGATCAAACTCGGCTTTCTGGAGAACAGCGCCATCATCAGCAAAGGTGATACGACCGTGGTTATGAGACTGGTCGATGGAGAATTCCCCGAATATGAACGGGTGATCCCGACCGGCAACAACCTGACCGCTCACATCCCTTCTGAAACGTTCCTTCATGCCTTACGGCGCATGGCGACGCTCTCAAGCGAAAAGTCCAAGGGCGTTCGCATCTCCCTCAAGGAAGGGCTGATGGAAATCTCGTCCTCCAATCCCGAGCTGGGAGATGCCCGGGAGGATATTGAGGTGGAGTATTCCGACCAGGAGGTTGCCATCGGTTTCAATGCCCGTTACCTGCTTGATATTCTTCAGAGCATCGACGAAGAGCAGGTGGCTTTTCATCTCAAGGACAATCTGTCGCCCGGCCTGATGACCCCCGTCGAGGATAAAAATTATCTGGCGGTCATCATGCCGATGCGTTTATAGTGGGCAATTGGGCTTCGAAAACTTAAAAAAGCCTTTGATTAAAAGGCTTTTTTTTTAGAAGTCCGCCTGATATGCTGATAAGCGCTCTCAAATACTTGAATTTTCGCAATATCGCGGAAGAGGAGCTGGCACCTTCCCAGGGATTCAATGTTTTCTGGGGCCGGAATGCTCAAGGAAAAACCAATCTCCTTGAAGGCATTTACCTGTTGGGGACCCTGAAAAGTTTCCGTTCTTCCCGCATCGAAGACCTGCTTCGGTTCGAAACGGACCGGGCGCGTTTGAGCGCGAAAATCACCACCGGCCGGGTTGAACGTCATCTTTCCCTGATTTTGGAAGCGCAGGGAAAAAAAATCGAGCTGGACGGCAAGCCGGTTCGCAAAGCGACCGATGTTTTAGGCACCCTGCGCCCGGTGCTGTTTTCGCCGGAGGAAGTTTCGCTGGTAAAAGGCCCGCCGGGAGGGCGAAGGGATCTGATCGACCGGGCTCTGCTGCAGGCGGACAGCAGTTATCTGCAGCGTTTCAATGAATTTCTGCGTATTCTGCGTCATCGCAACCAGCTGCTCAAGGAAGACGCACCCACGCGGATTCTGGCCCCCTGGAACGAAAGCTATCTGAAAGCGGCGGCGCGTGTCTCTGCCGACCGTTATGCCTTTGTCGAAGCCATCCGCCCCGGCTTGCAGAAGGCCTACGCCCATATCGCTCAGAACGGGGAGTGCGCTGACCTGCACTGTCGGGCACCGTCAAACGGCGATTTTTACGACGATCTTGACCAAGCTCTGCAACGCAGCCGTTCAACCGAGCAGCGCCTCGGCCAGACCCAGGTCGGTCCCCATCGTGACGATCCGGGTTTTATGGTCGATGGTCGTCCTCTGCGGATATTTGGTTCGCAGGGCCAGCAGCGCTGTTTCATTCTGGCTTTTAAAGCCTCGCAGATTGCCCATCTGGAACGGCAAGCCGGCGAACCGCCTGTGCTGCTGCTCGACGATATCACCAGTGAGTTGGACGCTCGCCGCAAAAACTATCTCTTCGAGTTTCTGCGCGAACGTCGCGGACAGGTTTTTCTGACCACTACGGATCCCGAGGCGTTGTGTCGCGAGGGACTGGAACCGGCACGTTTTTATCACGTGAAAAAAGGACAATTGCACCATGAGTGACAACCAGCAAAATCTCCTGCCCCCGGAAATCAAAAAAGACTACGGCGCCGACAGCATCAAGGTGCTTGAAGGGTTGGCGGCGGTGCGCAAACGCCCGGCCATGTACATCGGCTCCACCTCTGTTCAGGGATTGCACCACCTGGTCTACGAGGTGGTGGACAATTCCATCGACGAAGCCCTGGCGGGCCACTGCGACGAAGTGCTGGTCACCCTGCATATCGATGGATCGGTCACGGTGGAGGATAACGGCCGCGGAATCCCGGTGGACATGCATCCGGGCCTCAAAAAACCGGCCGCTGAAGTGGTTATGACGGTGCTGCATGCCGGCGGCAAATTCGACAACGATTCCTACAAGGTGTCGGGGGGACTGCACGGCGTCGGGGTATCGGTCGTCAACGCTCTTTCTTCACAGCTTGATCTGGAGATTCGCCGCAACAACACCATCTACCGCCAGAGCTACCAGCGCGGCGTACCGACCGGCACCCTGGTCGAAGACGGGGCCACCAAGAAGCGCGGCACCAAGATTACTTTCTGGCCGGATAACGAGATATTCGAGACGGTAGAATTTTCCTTTGAAACTCTCTCTCAGCGCCTGCGCGAGCTGGCCTTTCTCAATGCCGGCGTCAAAATCAATATTCTCGATGAGCGCAGCGAGAAAAAACATGAGTTTCACTACGAGGGCGGCATCGCCTCTTTTGTGGAATATCTCAACCGCGCCAAGACGCCCCTGCATCCGCAGCCGATCTATTTCAAAGGGGAAAGGGAAGGGGTCGAAGTCGAAGTGGCGATTCAGTACAACGACGGCTACGACGAAAAAATCTTCTCTTTTGCCAACAATATCAATACCCATGAGGGCGGCACGCACATGGCAGGCTTCAAGGCGGCGCTGACCCGCACCATGAACCACTATGCTACCGCCAACAACCTGCTCAAGAACGTCAAGACCTCCATCAGCGGCGACGACCTGCGCGAGGGGATGGCGGCGGTGGTTTCGGTCAAGATTCCCGATCCCCAGTTCGAAGGGCAGACCAAGACCAAGCTTGGCAACTCCGAAGTCAAGGGCTATGTCGAATCTCTGATGAACGAAAAACTGGCGGAATACCTGGAGGAAAATCCCCAGGTGGCCCGCAAGATCCTGGAAAAGGGCATCGAAGCGGCCCGTGCCCGCGAGGCAGCGCGCAAGGCTCGCGACCTGACCCGCCGCAAGGGGGCTCTGGAAGGGTTGTCGCTACCGGGCAAGCTTGCTGACTGCCAGGAGAAGGACCCCGCCCTGTCGGAAATCTACCTGGTCGAGGGTGATTCGGCGGGTGGCAGCGCCAAGCAGGGGCGTGACCGGCGTACCCAGGCCATTCTGCCGCTCAAGGGCAAGATCCTCAACGTCGAGAAGTCGCGCTTCGACAAGATGCTGACCTCGGCCGAGATCCGTACGTTGATTACCGCCATGGGCACCGGCATCGGCAAAGATGACTTCGATGTTGCCAAGCTGCGCTATCATCGCATCATCATCATGACCGACGCCGACGTCGATGGTTCCCATATCCGTACGCTGCTGTTGACCTTTTTCTTCCGTCAGATGCCGGAGCTGGTCGAGCGCGGCCACCTCTACATCGCTCAGCCGCCGCTATACAAGATCAAGCGCGGCAAGAAGGAGATCTACCTCAAGGATGATGCTTCGCTGCTTGATTACCTGCTTGAAGAAGGGACCGAGGGCGCGACGGTGCAGATGGAGAAAAGCGGCAAAGTGGTGCGCGGCAAGCAGATCATTCCGACCCTGCGCAACATTATCGATTACAACAACCTGTTCGCGAAGATGACTCACAAGGGGATCAACCGCGAGATTTTGCGGGTTTTCGTTACCGGCAAGATCCAGAACGGTTTTGCCGACATGCTCGACCTGACCCCTCTTGCGCAGCGGCTTGAAGAGGTTGAGCCTCGAGCCAGCTATCAGGTGCTGGAAGACCCGCCGCGCATCCTGTTCACCCTCGGTAACCTGCGTGCCCGCCTTGACCAGAACGGCCTGGAGATCCTGTCCAGCCCTGAGTACAAGATGCTGCTGCAGGCTTACCGCAAGGTGGAAGATATCTGCCTGGAGGAGAAAGCCTTTATCTCCTACGAGAACAAGGACGTGCTGGAGGTGACAGATCGCCAGGAATTGCTCGATCATTTCCTCGAGCGTGCCAAGAAGGGACAGTACATCCAGCGTTACAAGGGGTTGGGGGAGATGAACCCGGAGCAGCTGTGGGAGACCACCATGGACCCGGACAAGCGGGTGCTGCTGCAGGTCAAGATCGAGGATGCGGTGGAAGCCGACGAGATCTTTACCGTGCTGATGGGTGATCAGGTCGAGCCGCGCCGCGAGTTTATCGAAAACAACGCCCTCAACGTCTCAAACCTCGATATCTAAACATCGCCGGCCGTGCGGCGGCGATCGATGCCGCCGACGCCTGCTATTACAGGGGATCAGCGAACCATGCAGGAACAACCACCGTCAAATCGCTTTACCGTCAATATCGAAGACGAAATGCGCAAGTCCTATATGGACTACGCCATGAGCGTCATCATCGGGCGTGCCCTGCCCGATGTGCGCGACGGCCTCAAGCCGGTGCACCGGCGGGTACTGTTCGCCATGCACGATCTGGGCAACGAATGGAACAAACCGTACAAGAAATCGGCGCGCGTGGTCGGTGACGTGATCGGTAAGTATCACCCGCACGGCGACTCGGCGGTGTACGATACCATCGTGCGCATGGCGCAGGATTTTTCCATGCGTCACCCGCTGGTGGACGGTCAGGGCAATTTCGGTTCCATCGACGGTGATTCTGCCGCCGCCATGCGTTACACCGAGGTGCGCATGGCCCGCCTGGCTTCGGAGTTGCTGGCCGACATCGAAAAAGAGACGGTCGATCACGGTCTCAACTACGATGAATCACTGAGCGAGCCCCTGGTGCTTCCGGCCAAGTTTCCCAACCTGCTGGTCAATGGTTCCGAGGGGATCGCTGTCGGCATGGCGACCAAAATCCCTCCCCATAATCTGGGAGAGGTGATCGACGGCCTGGTGGCCATTATCGACGATCCGCGCCTGCAGATCGAAGATTTGATCGAAAAGATTCCGGGACCGGATTTCCCCACTGCCGGCTTTATTTTCGGTGTCGAGGGGATTCGCGAAGCCTACCGCAACGGCCGCGGCATCATCCACATGCGGGCGCGCGCCCTGGTGGAAGTCGACAAGCGCACCAGCAGGGAAGCGATCATCATCACCGAAATCCCCTACCAGGTCAACAAGGCGAGGCTTATCGAAAAGATCGCCGACCTGGTCAAGGAGAAGAAGATTGAAGGGATCAGCGACCTGCGCGACGAGTCCGACCGCGACGGGATGCGCATTGTCATCGAACTCAAGCGAGACACCATTCCGGCAGTCATTCTCAACCAACTCTACAAGATGACGGCGATGCAGTCCTCCTTCGGCATCATCATGCTCGCCATCGTCAACGGACAGCCGCAGATTCTCGATCTGCGCCGCCTGCTCGACCTGTTCATCGATCACCGCAAGGAGGTCGTGACGCGGCGCTGCATTTTCGATCTGAAGAAGGCCGAAGCCCGCGCCCATGTTCTGGAAGGTCTCAAAATAGCCCTCGAAAATCTCGATGAAGTGATCGAAATCATCAAGGGCAGCTCCAACTCTGCGGAAGCCAAGGAGCGTCTCATCGCGCGCTTCCAATTCTCCGACATTCAGGCGCAGGCCATTCTCGATATGCGTCTGCACCGCCTGACCGGTCTTGAGCGCGACAAGATCATGGCCGAGTACCAGGAGGTGCTGGCCCTGATCGCGCGGCTCAAGGAAATTCTCGCCAGCGAAGTGGAAATTCTCAAGATCATTCGCGCTGAACTGATCGAGGTAAAGGAAAAATACGCCAATCCGCGCCGCACCGAGATCGTAGCCCGCACCGGTGAACTGTCGCTGGAAGACCTGATCGTGGAAGAGGACATGGTGGTCACGGTCTCTCACAGCGGCTACATCAAGCGTAACGCCGTCTCGCTTTATCGCGCCCAGCGCCGCGGTGGCAAAGGCAAGACCGGCATGCGCCCCAAGGACGAGGATTTCGTCGAGCGCCTGTTCATCGCCTCGACTCACAGCAACGTGCTGTTCTTTACCGACCAGGGCAAGGTCTACTGGCTCAAGGTGCATGAGATTCCCCAGGGAGGCCGTGCGGCGCGGGGCAAGGCGATTGTCAACCTGCTCAGTCTCGCCCCCGGCGAAAAGGTGATGACGGTGCTGCCGGTTAAAGATTTCGTGCCCGGTAAATATATCCTGACGGCCACCCAGAACGGCACCGTCAAAAAGACCGACCTGATGGCCTATTCCAACCCCCGTGCCGGCGGCATCATCGCCCTGACCATCGACGAAGGGGACCGCCTGATTGCAGCGCGTCTCACCGATGGCGATATGGATATCCTGCTGGCCAGCCGCAACGGCAAGTCGATCCGTTTCCATGAAACGGATGTGCGTGCCATGGGGCGTACCGCACGCGGCGTGCGCGGCATGGCGCTGGAAGGCGATGATCTGGTGATCGGCATGGAGACGGTCACTGAATCCACTGCTGCGACGCTGGTGACGGTGACCGAGAACGGTTACGGAAAGCGCACCAGCCTCGACGAGTACCGGGTGCAGAGCCGTGGCGGCAAAGGGATCATCACCATCAAAGCCTCGGAGCGCAACGGCAAGGTGGTCGATATCAAGCTGTGTGAAGAGGACTCTGATCTGATGTTCATCACCGACCGCGGCAAGGTGCTGCGCACCTCGGTCGGCCATCTCTCCATCATCGGGCGCAATACCCAGGGGGTACGCCTGATGGTGCTGGAACCGGATGAGCGGATTGTGGCCGTGGCCAAACTCGCCGAGAAGGAAGAGGATCAGGAACTCGACGAGGTGTTGGAGCAGGCCGATGAGGATGCAACCGACGACAATCCCGACGAAACGCCGTAAGCAGCCGCGCGGCCTCATTTTTGCCGCGCTGCTGCTGGTTGTTGCCGCAGCCCTGGCCGGAGCCTGGGGATATTTCAATCAACCGCATCAGCGCATCGTGCGCGGCAAGGCCCAGGTCGACCAGCTTCTGATGGAGCAGCGCTTTACGGAAGCGATCCACTTGCTTCGCTCGATGCAGCAGGAAAATCCCCGCTCTTCCCAAGGGGCGGATTTTCTGCTGCGGGCGGGGGATGTGAGCCGGATTCATCTCGACCAACCGCAGCGGGCGCTGCTCGACTACCTTCTGCTTATTCAGCAATATCCCGATCACCCGGCGACACTGAAAGCACAGCGGCGAACAGCCGATCTGTATTTCGACCGATTGCAGGATTATCCCCGGGCGATCACCTTTTATACCGATCTGCTGGAAGCCGGGGCCTCCGACACAGACCTGCTGCATTATCGTCTCGGTGAAGCCTACTTTCGCCAGGACAATTTTGAGCAGGCCTGTATTGAGTGGGGGCAGGCGCTTGAGTTGTACCCTGATTCATCGCTGGTTCCCGAAATTCTCTATCGTCTCGCCCGTACACGCGCCCTGCAGGGAGAAATTGATGAGGCCATCCGGCTTTATCAGACCCTGATGGAAGATCATGCCGGCGATCCTTTTGTGCAGGAAGGGCGCATCGGTCTGGCAGCGGCCCTTGAGGAGCAGGGCAGACTGCGTGAAGCTCTTGATGTCCTGGAAAAATTGCGCGAAGATGCCAATGACAGTCCTGCGCTTATGAGACGCATTGAGCAGATACGCGGGCGCATGGATCGAAAAAAAGAGGCGATCTGAAAAAAGTTGGGGGAAACCATGAATATCGCAGTGATTGGAGCAGGCAGCTGGGGGACCACGCTCGCTGATCTGCTGGCACGCAAGGGCAACCAGGTGACTCTTTGGGCGTATGAAGCCGACCTGGTTGATCGGATGAACGCCAACCGGGTGAACGACCTTTATCTGCCGGATACCGTTCTGCACGAAAACCTGACTTTCAGTAACGATCTGCCGCAGACCGTCATCGGCCGGGAAGTTGTGCTGCTGGTCCCCCCGTCCCAGGTCATGGCCGGGCTGATCCGGGTCGCTGCGCCGCATTTTTCCGAAGATGCGCTGATTATTTCCGCTTCCAAAGGGATCGAGACCGAAACCCTGCGCATGATGTCGGAGGTGCTCGAGGATGAGCTGCCTGCCACACGTCATGGGGGATTGACTTTTCTGTCCGGCCCCTCTTTTGCCAAGGAAGTGGCTGCAGGTATGCCGACTGCGGTGGTGGTCGCCAGCCGTGATCCGCAGCAGGCGCTGCGGGCCCAGCAGATCATGAGTACCGAAAGCTTTCGAACGTATACCAACAACGACATCATCGGGGTCGAACTCGGCGGTGCCCTGAAAAACGTCATTGCCCTCGCCGCCGGGGTGGCCGACGGTCTCGGCTTCGGATACAACAGCCGGGCGGCTCTCATTACCCGGGGATTGGCCGAGATAACACGGCTCGGCATCGCCAAGGGAGCCCGCCCCGATACTTTTGCCGGACTGGCCGGTATGGGTGACCTTGTACTGACCTGTACCGGCGATCTATCTCGCAACCGTTCGGTGGGGATCGAACTCGGGCGCGGGCGCAGCCTCGAGGAGATCATGGCCGGCATGAACATGGTGGCAGAGGGGGTTAAAACGGCTCTCTCGACTTACCGCCTGGCCTCCAAGCTTGGAGTCGAAGTTCCGATCACCGAGCAGATGTACCGAATCCTGTATGAGGGAAAACCCCCACGGCAGGCTGTTTCTGACCTGATGGCGCGTGATCTCAAAGGGGAAGGATTTTAAGGAGACGTTATGAAATTTATCAAGGGACTTACTCTGTTTCTGCTTCTGTCCGCATCCACTGCAATGGCTTCCGGCCCTCAGGCAGTAATCCTGACGGATCACGGTGAAATCCAGCTGGAACTTTACGAAGAGCAGGCGCCGCAGACGGTCGCCAATTTCAGGAAACTTGCCGAACAGGGTTTTTACGACGGCCTCAGTTTTCATCGGGTGGTTCCCGGCTTCGTCGTACAGGGCGGTGATCCGGCCGGCAATGGTACCGGGGGGCCGGGATACGATCTGCCGGCTGAAATAGACCCGCAGCTCAAACACCGCACCGGCACCCTGGCTATGGCCCGCAAGGGCGATCAGGTGAACCCGCAAAGACGCTCCTCGGGCTCGCAATTCTACATCTGTCTTGCCCCGCAGCCCCATCTGGATGGGGCCTATACCATTTTCGGCCAGGTTCAGGAAGGAATGGATGCGGTTCGCAAGGTACGCGCCGGGGACCGGATTCTGGAAATCAAATTCATCGAGGAGCGTTGAAAAATAACTCTTCAACTTGATTGATGTCTGGTGTTTTGCGTTGAATATTTTATAATTTCCACTGCTTGTCGTTAAACAGCCCCTCAACGGGAGGACCCTGCGGGCTAAGGCTGGAATCGGATTTTCAGGGGAGCAGCGGGAATGTCTTCGACCATCATCCGCATTATGACCTATCAGGTCGACCACTGCAGGGGGCGTGACGGAAAGGTCGATCCGGATCGCATCTCCGAAGTCATCGCTTGTGCCCGACCGGATATCGTCGCCCTGCAGGGGATCGACGCCGAAGCCCCCCTTGACCATCTGATCCGCCTTGAGCAGCGCCTGGGGCTGAAAGCCTACAGCCCGGGACGCCGCGATTGTAATGCCTACCTTTCCTCCTTCCGCCTCGCCGGCCTGCGTGAATACGATCTCGGTCAACAGGGTGTGTGTCTGCGCGCCGACGCCGATGTCAACGGCAAGCGACTGCATCTGTTCAATATTCGCATGCAGCCGGCTTTAGCCGGCAGAATCCGCCAGATTCATGCCCTGCTTGGCAGTGAGCTTCTCGGTGACGATGCGTTGGTCTGCCCAGTCATGGTGCTTGGCGACTTCGGCGATTTTTTCTGGAATCTAGGTAACCTGGAACTCAACGTGCGTTTGCGTCCGGTGGCTCGGCCCCTCTGGCGCGGGACCTTTCCGGCCTGCTTTCCGGTGGTCGGGCGGGATCGCGCCTATCTGCGCGGTCAGGTCCAGGTGACGGATTCCTTTATCGAACGTTCGGCCCTGGCGCGCGAAGCGTCGAGCCACCTGCCGTTGATTCTGACCACGGAGATCCATGAACCCGCCCGAACCCTGCGCGTCAAGGAGATCAAGCGCACCGGCATGGAGGTAGCGGCGGGATAAGGGGGGGGCAGAAGGGTTGTGGATAAATCTGTGAAAAATGTGAATAAATGCGGTGATCAGCAAAATGAAGACGTTTGCGTCAAGGCTCTTCGGGTTCTCGATGCGCTGGAAATTGCCCACCGGGACGCCCATTGCGCGCTGCGTCATGAATCCGCCTGGCAGCTGCTGGTGGCGACCATTCTCTCCGCCCAGTGTACCGATGAGCGGGTCAATCAGGTGACGCCCGCGCTGTTCGATCGTTTTCCCGACCCCCAGGCCATGTGTCAGGCCCCGGTGCGGGAGGTCGAAGAATTGATCCGATCGACGGGATTTTTTCGCAATAAAGCGCGTCATCTGCTGGGGTGCGGATGTGTGCTGACGGATAAATTTCAGGGGCGGGTTCCCAAGAGAATGAAAGCCCTTGTTCAACTGCCGGGGGTCGGGCGTAAAACGGCCAATGTGATTCGCGGGGTTGCCTTCGGACGTCCGGCTGTGGTGGTTGACACGCATGTCAAACGTATTGCACAAAGGCTGGGATGGACTCGGAAAAACGATCCTGTCGGCATAGAACGGGATCTGATGCGGTTGCTGCCTCGCCAACGCTGGACTCATACTGGGCATGTGCTGATCTTTCACGGGCGCCGCATCTGCCGCGCCCCCACACCGCAATGTTCCATTTGTCCCGTAGAACTTTGTTGTCCACGCTACGGGGTGGACAGATCACGGTGATATGTATGAAAAAACGGATCCTGGCAACTGTTTTGGCTGCACTGTTATGTCTTGTCGTCGGTGCAGGGTGTGAGAAGCGCGGGCAGGGGCTGCGTCTGGGGGCTGGTCCCAGCGGCGGGACGTTTGTGGTTGCTGCACAGGCGATCGCTGATATCCTGCAGGAAGAGATAACGGGGCTGCGGATCAGCGTGGAACGCAGCGGCGGATCTGTGGCCAACCTTGAGGGAATCGAAGAAAAAAAACTGCATATGGCACTGGTGTATGGCGCCGATCTTTATCTTGCGGCAACACCGTCGGAGGGTGAAAGCAGGCTGCCCTCTCTTAAGCACACCCGGGTGCTGGCGCATCTTTATCCGGCCGCTGCACAACTGGCGGTCCGTGATGACGGGCAGATCAGGCTGCCGAGCCAGTTGCGCGGAACCCGGGTGGGTATCGGCAGCCCGGGCTCCGGTGCGTCCCTGGCTGCGGAACGTTATTTTCGGGCCCTTGGCATATGGGGGCAGATTACGCCGGTTTATATCGGTTATGAAGCGGCAATGGCCGAATTGTTGCGGGGCAACCTTTCGGCGGTCTGGGAGATGGTCGGCGTCCCGAGCCCCTCAGTCATCCAGGCATCATCCAAGATCCCTCTGCGTCTGCTCAACCTGCGCAGCTCGGCGGACCATGGTAATTTTTTTATTTCCTATCCGTTCTATCAGCCGATGGATATTGCACCCCATACTTATCCGGGTCAGGACAAAGCAGTCGAAACCTTCAGCGACAGTGCTTTTCTCGTGGTCAGTGATACTTTTCCCGCTGCTGATGCGGCCCGTGTCCTTCAGGTCCTTCTGTCCGAAAAGGGGATAGAGCGCTTGCGTGCCGCCCATCCGGCCTTAAGCACATTCTCGGCCGGAGAGGCGCATAAGCAGGTCCCCGTACCTCTCCATGAGGGCGTGAATGAATTGCAGAATTTCGTAGCTCCCCCTCAGGTTTCGCCCCAATCCAATTAACGGACCATCATAGATCGAGACGAAAAAAATCCTCGGCGCGCGGTTTTTCCTTATCCATGCTGTAGCCTGCCGGTGCCGTGCCGGGGGCAAAGGCCTCGATGTAGAGGTCCGGGTCGTCTTCCACGGCCAGCAGGCCGTTCTCCGGATCGATGGGCGCAAATTCAATGCTGTCGGGGACGGTAAAATGACGGGGCGGAACCTCGCGCAGGGCGCTTTGCATAAATTCAACCCAGGCCGGCGCTGCGGCCCGCGAGCCGGTTTCCTGATAGCCCAGGGGGCGTTCCTGATCATACCCGACCCAGGAGACGGCCAGCAGCTGGGGGACATAGCCGACAAACCAGGCATCTTTAAGATCATTGGTGGTTCCGGTTTTGCCGGCCACCGGTCGTCCCAGAGCCCGTGCTCGCCAGCCGGTTCCTTCCTGCACCACGCTTTCCATGAGATTGGTGGTCAGATAGGCGGTTTCCGGTGAGATGACCCGCACCGGCTCCTGGCGCAACAGGCGCTGATCGGCCTCCAGCCCCCGGCTGAAATCAGCGGGATGGATCGACTCCAGCACCCGCCCGTCGCGATCCTCGATCCGCTCGATGTAGGCCGGACTGACGCGAACCCCGCCGTTGGCGAAGGCGCTGAATGCAGTCGCCATCTCCATTGGGGTCACCGCACTCGAGCCCAGCGCCAGGGTCAGATCCCGCGCCAGCGGGCTTTCGATACCGAGTTTGCGGGCGTAATTGATCGCATAGCCGACCCCGATGTCCTCCAGGATCTTGACCGTGACCACATTGCGCGAATGGGCCAGGGCCTCGCGCAGAGAGGTCATGCCGTGAAATTTGTTCTCGTAATTTTTTGGCTTCCACACATTGAGCTCGCCGGATTCAGCCTGTTCACGATAGATCAACGGATTATCTAGAATCATGGTTGCCGGCGTGTAGCCTTTATCAAGAGCCGCGGCAAAAATGATCGGCTTGATGGCCGAGCCGGGAAGTCTCTGCGCCTGAACGGCGCGATTGAACTGGCTCTGCGAAAAATCCGCGCCTCCCACCATGGCTGTGATCAGTCCCGTTTTCGGATCCATGGCGACCAGTGCGCCCTGGGCCAGGGGAGGCTGCTCGAGTTCCACCTGCAGCGGACCTTCCTTGGGCTCAGTGGCGGAGACGATGCGGACTTCAACCACGGAGCCAAGGGGCAGGCGTGTCTTTCCTCCATCCACGTTGCCTGAGGGTGCGGCATCTGCCGGCACCACTTCGATGGATCCGGCCCATTTGGCCTGCCGCTTGTCGAAAACAGCCTGCCAGCGACCCAGGCGCAGTTTGACCGTGGATTTTGTGGAACCGGTCACCACCGCGCGAACCGGTTTCGCCACGGTTGCGAGCCCGTCGGCAAAAGTGCTCTCCATCTGCTCGGCGAGAAAATCCGCCACCTCTTCTTCGGTGAGAATGTCGAGGGGGCCGCGGAAGCCGCGCCTTTTATCATGGTCGCGCAGGTTGTTCCGCACCGCTGTCTGTGCCGCCAGCTGCTGGTCGAGGTCCATGGAGGTGTGAACTTCAAGTCCCTGCGTGTAGAGCACCTCTTCACCAAAACGGTTTTCGAGGTAACGGCGCACCTGTTCAGTGAAATAGGCGGCATCGCGGATATAACGATTTTCCCGCGGGTGTATTTCGATCGCCTGCTCGAAGGCCTGCGCGGCCTGCGCGGCATCAATGAAACCTTCCTTGACCATGCGCTCCAGGACATATTGCTGACGGACTTTGGCGCGGTCGAAGTTGCGGTAGGGTGAGTAACGGCTGGGTGCCTGCGGCAGGCCGGCCAGCATGGCGCATTCGGCCAGGGTCAGATCCTCCACATCCTTGTTGTAGTAATTTTCTGCCGCCGCCTGCACGCCGTAGGCGCCGTGACCGAGGTAGATCTGATTGAGATAGAGGTAGAGGATCCCTTCCTTGGAAAGCCTTTGTTCCATGCGCCAGGCCAGGATCGCTTCCTTGAATTTGCGCGAGAATTTGCGCTCCGGAGTGAGCAGCAGACTTTTGGCCACCTGCTGGGTGATAGTGCTTCCCCCCTGAACGATGCCGCCGGCGCGCAGGTTTTTCAGTGCCGCGCGGGCAATGGAGGGCAGGTCGATGCCCTCATGCTCGAAAAAATTGGCATCCTCGGCTGCCACGAAAGCCTGAATCAGCTGCTGCGGCATGCGCTCCACCGGAACCACGATACGTCGCTCTTTGAAATATTCGGCGATAATCTCGCCGTTGGAGCTGTAAACGCGGGTAATGATCGGCGGTCGGTAATCGGAAAGCGTGTCGACCTTCGGCAGGGAGGCGGACACGTAGTAGTAGGCGCCGACAAGGGCGATGGCAGGGATCAGGATAGCCGCTGCCAGAGCCAGGGCAATGTATTTGACGACAGGACGTAGAGACATGGAAAAAAGCCTTTTTTCAGGTGTTTCGACAAACGCTCATGGTACCATGCAGACAAAAGGCCAGCAACTGTTTTGCCGTTTCCCTTCACAGGGTGCTGTGATATGCTTTAAAGGTGTGTGCACGTTTTTTTCCTGCTTCATTCAACAAACAGGTGTTGTCCGTGATGAAAAAAATTCTCTTGTTTTCACTCTTTTTTGCTTATGTTGGGCTGATCGGCTGTGCCATGTTGGGCAGTTGGAAGGCAATACCCGCTCCCGGCGGGTGTGATCAGTGTCATGAAGCGGAAATCAACAACGACTGGAGCGTCAAGGTTTCGCCGGTTGCTCTTAATGATGAGAGCGGCACGCCCAGCTTTCAAAAGCCGACTTCAGTCCTGCCCCCTGCTGTTTCTCCCCTTGAGCAGCAGAAGGTCACTGATCAGCGCTGCTTTCGCTGTCACAAAGGCCCGGATAAGGCTCACACCGAGTACAAGGGACGTTATCACCACTGATTTGCGGAGACAAGGAATGTTCAGACGAACCAAGATCGTTGCAACAGTGGGACCGGCCTCGGCCGATAAAGAACAGCTGCGTGCTTTGATGGAGGCCGGGGCCGATGTGTTCCGGCTCAATTTTTCTCACGGCAGCCATCGTGATAAGGCTCAGTGGATCAAGGATATCCGCCAATTGTCCGCCCAGCGCCGCCAGGCGGTTGGAATTCTCGGTGATCTGCAGGGACCCAAGATCCGCGCCGGCCTGATGGCGGGCGGCGCCATGCTGCTTGAGGCGGGTCAGCAGGTGGTTCTCACGACCCGTGATGTGCTGGGTGCAGACGGTGTCATCCCCACTACCTATCAGGCGCTGCCGCATGATGTGGAGGCCGGCAACCGCATTCTTCTCGATGACGGGCTGCTGGAACTCGAAGTCCTCCGGGTAGAAGAACAGGATGTTCAGTGTCGGGTGAGGGTTGGAGGCGTTCTCAAGGACCGCAAGGGAATCAACCTGCCGGGCGTCAAGGTCTCGGCGCCGGCACTGACCGAAAAGGATGTGGCGGATCTTGAATTCTGCCTGGAACATGAGCTTGATTATGTGGCGCTTTCTTTCGTGCGTCATCCCCGGGATATCTGGGAATTGAAAAACCGGTTGTTTCAGGTCAAGGCGGATCCGCTGGTGATCGCCAAAATCGAGAAACCGGAAGCGGTTGAAAATTTTTCCGCCATTCTTGAAGCCTGCGACGGGATCATGGTGGCCCGCGGCGATCTCGGCGTGGAGATACAACCGGAGAAGGTGCCGCTGATTCAGAAAAACATTATCCGCGCCTGCAATGCCGCCGGCAAACCGGTGATTACCGCCACCCAGATGCTCGAGAGCATGGTCAGCAATCCGCGTCCAACCCGCGCCGAAACCTCCGATGTCGCCAATGCCATTCTCGATGGCACCGATGCGGTGATGCTTTCAGCGGAGACTGCCTCCGGCAACTATCCGGTGGAAGCGGTTTCGCTGATGGCCCGGGTCGCCGAGGATGTGGAGACCGATCCCGCCCTGCGCAAGGTGGTTTTTCATCCCATTTCGGAAAACCGCGGCTATCGCCACCTGCCCGAGGCGATCGGTCAGGCCGCCTGCCAGGTGGCCTCAACCCTGGATGCCGCCGGCATCCTTGCTTTCACTCAGACCGGCAGTACCGCGGCGCTGGTTGCCAAGTTCCGCCCCAATGTCTCCATCTACGCGGTCACTCCCGCCCAGAAAGTCCGCCGCCGGCTGGCCCTGTATGCAGGAATCCGTTCTTTGCGCGTCGATATTGAAGGGGATACTGAAGCGCAGATCCGCTCCGTCGAAAAGGCGGTGCTTGATGCCGGTGTTCTCAAGCGGGGGGAGGTGGTGGTTATTACCATGGGCAGCCCTGTTTCCGCTCCCGGGACCACTAACCTGATGAAGGTTCATCGTCTCGGTACCGGTGATTTTTATGAAGTACATTGAAAAATGACGGATGCGGAGAAAACGACCGAGATGAAAAAAGCCGTTGTTCTTTACAGTGGCGGGCTTGATTCGACCACCTGCATGGCCATCGCCCGCAGCGAGGGATATGCCACCTACGCCCTGTCTTTTGCCTACGGGCAGCGCCATTCGATCGAGCTGCAGAAGGCCCGCGAATATGCCCCGCGCATCGGCGCCGCCGACCACCTGGTGGTCGAGGTGGACATGCGCCGCATCGGCGGCAGCGCCCTGACCGCCGACCTCGAGGTGCCCAGGGACGGGGTGGCGCCCGAGGCGATCCCGGTCACTTATGTGCCGGCGCGCAATACCGTGTTTCTCTCCTTTGCGCTGGGCTGGGCCGAGGTGCTGGGGGCCTTCGACATCTTCATCGGCGTCAACGCCCTCGATTATTCCGGCTACCCCGACTGCCGCCCGGAGTACATCGCCTCCTTCGAACAGACCGCCAACCTGGCCACTCGCGCCGCCGTGCAGGGAGAAGGGCGCTACCGCATCCACGCCCCGCTGATCGACCAGACCAAGGGCGAGATCATCCGTCGCGGCCTGGAGCTGGGTGTGGATTACTCTTTGACACACTCCTGCTACGATCCCACCCCGGAGGGGCTGGCCTGCGGCAGCTGCGATTCCTGCCGCCTGCGCCTCAAAGGCTTCGCCGAAGCCGGAGTCAGCGACCCGGTCACTTATCGTTGACAAGTTTTTTTAGCCACTAAGACTCTAAGAACACCAAGAAAATCAAAAGATTTAACGGAGAGACGCAGAGGACTTAACGCAGAGGCGCAGAGAAAAACGAATATTGAAGCCAAGATTTTTTAGATTTTAAAACCAAAAAAACTTTTGGGTTTTCTCTGTTTTTCTCTCAGCCTCTCCCTCTCCGCGTCTCTGCGTTAAAAAAGATTTTATGATTTTCTTAGTGATCTTTGTGTCTTCGTGGCTACAGATGTTTCGCACAAAGAGGTCCAGTTATGCCAGAGATGCCCGATCTGCAACAGTCCCCCGATACCCGCAACGTCGCCATCGACAAGGTCGGCGTAAAAAATATCCGCTATCCCATCGTGGTCAGTGACAAGAGCAAGGTGCGCCAGCACACCGTGGCGCGGGTCAACATGTATGTCGATCTGCCGCATCACTTCAAAGGCACCCACATGAGCCGTTTCATTGAGGTTCTGAACCTTTATCACGGTGAGATCAGCATCGAGAGCCTCGACACCATCCTGCATGAAATGAAAAAACGCCTCGAAGCGAGCCGTGCCTACCTGGAGCTGGATTTTCCCTATTTCATCGAGAAAACAGCGCCGGTTTCCGGGGCGGTCGGTTTAATGGAATATCAGTGCCGCATGCTGGGCATCCTGGGGGACGAGCAGGATTTCGTGCTGGGGGTCACGGTGCCGGTGACCTCCCTTTGCCCCTGCTCGCGCGAGATCAGTGCCCGTGGTGCCCATAACCAGCGCAGCCTGATAAGTGTGCAGATACGCTATCGCGATCACGTCTGGATCGAAGACCTGGTCGGTTGGCTCGAGGCGTGCGCCAGCGCGCCGGTCTATTCCCTGCTCAAGCGCGAAGATGAGAAGGCGGTGACGGAACAGGCCTATGATAATCCCATGTTTGTGGAAGATATCGTGCGGGCGGTGACCGTGCGCCTCTCCTCCATCCCTCAGATTACCTGGTTTCAGGTTGAATGTGAGAATTTTGAATCCATTCACAACCACTCCGCCTATGCCCTGGTTGAGCACAGAGAGCAGCCGTGATTTTCGCCAGCTCCGAGAAGCCTGTTGTGGATAAATCTGTGAAAAAAGTTGATAACTGCTGAGTTGCATAAAGCTTAAAAGTGGTTTAATATTCATGGAAGCTAATATGGTTATTTAAAGGAGCTTCCATGCGATCAGTTAAACTGCTGATTTTTAATATTTTTTGTCTAATTCTGTGCCTTGGCGGTATTTTTTTCTGGCATTATCACGCTGCCATGACAATGGGAGAAAAGGAGTTTTTTGCCCAACAGATGCGGTTGGCGCGACAGAGCGCACTTCTGATCGAACAACAGGCCGAGGGTGGCACGCCTGAAACGATTGTAACGCAGTTGTTCGGTGATCCCGGCCAGGGGCTGCTGGGAAGCAATCAGATTGCTTTCTACAGCCGTGAAAAACAGAGCTTTTCGCAGTCTGCGAAGTTACCGCCGCCACTGATGCCGTCTCTGGAAAGCAGTCGCGATCTGGCCCGGCGCCTGCAGCGCGGCGCGCATGGAAACCTTTCGGTTGATTCGGACAAGGGCAGGCTCCTGCTGACTTTTCTACCCCTGAATCATAAGACAACGCTGGTTGTGGCCGCTGCACGAGACGAGGCGCTGGCGCCGATCAAACGTATGGGGCGGTCCCTTTGGCTTCTGGGCCTGCTACCGCCTGCAGTGTTTTTGATGGTATGGCCCTTCAGGCGTGAACAATCTGATTGCCACGGCAGCAAGGATTGCCATGGCGATCCCGAAGCGATTTCCGACCTGGAAGATAAAAACCGGTTGCTGGAGCAGGAAAACTCCATGCTCTCCGTTGCCCGTCGCGAATATCAACTGCTGGTGGAAGGCACCAATATCGGGCTGGCGCGTCTTAATTCCAACGGTCAGATCCAGTTTTGCAGCCACGCGCTGCTTGACCTGGTGGGATGCCGACGTCAGGATATTACCGGGCGCAACCTGCTCGATCTTGATATTTTTCCCGCAGCGGATCAGGAAATTCTGCGCAATTCCATGGCGCAGGTGCGCGAAGGTGTTTATGCCGGGCCGATGATCACAACTCTGCATCCGGGGGAAACGGATCACTCGGTGGAAGTTTATTTTTCTCCTCTTCACATCGAAGGAACCCTGACCGGTATGATTGCGTGGTTGCGTCCCGTTGATGGAAAGTTCAATCTCGCTGCCCAAGTCTGCTGAATCTCTCCTCGCTGGCGTTTTTTCGCTGTCCGCCTCCGGCAAAAATGGCGCAACTCATCGGCGGAGTTATGAAAATCTGCCGAGCCTGACCGGCTATTGCCCCATCGGCCGTTGTTGACTTGTCAGGTGTGATCCTCGATAATCTGCACGTTGTCCTGAAGCCAATCTTTTTTCCTCAATGGGAGGCAATCCTTGTTCGAGCTGATTCTCGACGCCGGACCGGTCGTCAAGCTGGTCATGGCGATACTGGTCTATTTCTCCGTCGTATCCTGGGCCATCATATTTTACAAGTGGCGAGTGGTTTACCGGGCTCTGGCCGATTCAGAGCGGTTTCTCGACTTTTTCTGGACTAAAAAACGCTTTGATGCCATCGGCCAGGGATTGCGGGATTTTCCCCATACTCCCCTGACCACCCTGTTTCGCGAAGGGTATCAGGAGATGATCAAGGGGCGCCAGCGCCGCGAAGGGGAGGAGCCCGGGGCCGATTTCGGTTCCGGCGGCAATGTGGAGCGCGCCCTGCGGCGGGCAACGACCTCCGAGATCCAACGGCTGGAAAAATTTCTGCCCTTTCTCGCTACGACCGGGTCCACCGCTCCTTTTATCGGCCTTTTCGGCACAGTGTGGGGGATCATGGACGCATTTCACGGTATCGGCGAGAGCGGCAGCGCCTCGCTGGCGGTGGTTGCGCCCGGCATCTCGGAAGCCCTGATCGCAACGGCCATCGGTCTGGCGGCCGCGATCCCGGCGGTGGTCGGCTACAATCATTTTATTGCCAAGGTCAACAACCTGACCAACGAGATGGATAATTTCTGCCAGGAATTCCTCAACATCGTTGACCGCATGGGAAGGCGCTAGCCGTGGAAGTGGGTCGACGCGACAGTGGCGGGCGGCGAGTGCTGTCCCAAATCAATGTGACGCCTTTTGTGGACGTTATGCTGGTGCTGCTGATCATTTTCATGGTCACCGCGCCCATGATGGAAACCGGTGTGGATGTCAACCTGCCCGAAGTCAGCGATGCGCCGACTCTGGAACAGGCCGACGAACCGGTGATTGTCTCCATCACCCGCGATGGTCAGATCGCTGTGGGAAAATCGCGGGTGGAAGGGGTCGATAAGCTGGTACCGGTTCTGCGCCAGATTCTTTCCGCCCGGGAGAAAGAGGAGGTCTTTCTCGAGGCCGATCGTGATGTGGCCTACGGCGTGGTGGTGCAGGTGATGGCTGCCATCAAGGGCGCCGGCGTGGCCAAACTCGGCATGGTGGCCCAGCCGCAGGAAAAGGAAAGCGGTCGGCGTGATCGCTGATTCTCTTCGCCTATGAGCTTGAATCTGTTCGGACCGCGGGACGCAAAGAATAACGGGCCCGATCCGTCGCTGACGCCGATGGTGGCCACTTCGCTGCTGCTCCATCTGCTGCTGATCCTTCTGTTTGCGGGGTTTCTCATCCCCCGCTCCACGCCCGATCAGCGACCCGTTTACTATGTCGACCTTTCCCAGCTGCCGGTCGCCAATCCCCAGGCGGGTCGCCCGGCAACCGCGGAAAAGAAATCTTCTTCTGCAAGTGAATCCCCTCAACCGGCACCGGCGCCCAAACCCGAACCCAAACCCGAACCTAAGCCCGAACCTAAGCCCGAACCTAAGCCCGAACCCAAGCCGGAGCCTAAGCCGGAGCCTAAGCCGGAGCCTAAGCCGGAGCCTAAGCCGGAAAA
>NPID01001132.1_pt2 | contig 23927 bp, 22 predicted proteins | sample 8637491 | NCBI WGS metagenome assembly NPID01 (sample SAMN07420843, study PRJNA396082) | bioreactor metagenome | isolation source: sample BA6 brine-fed electro-methanogenic bioreactor BA | place: Japan: Kochi | collected 2016-06-14 | reverse complement strand
TTATATTAATTATGAGAACTTTTCTAATATTGGCGCTGAAGTAAAATATATGAAAGATAACTTTGATAATGTTATTGCTCTTGGTAATGGGGATATTTTACAAGGAACAGCTATATCTAATTATTATTATGGGTTACCTTTTATTGATGCAATGAGCGCTGCTAGATTTGATGGCTTTGTTCTAGGAAATCATGAGTTCGATTGGGGAATAGAAGAAATTGCTAAATATAATGATAACATATTAGAAAATGGTGAATCTGAGTTTCCTTTCTTAGCAGCTAATATTGTTTATGAAGATACTCAAGAGATGCTTGATTTTACTATTCCTTATCTTATAAAAGATATTAATGGGGTTAAGGTTGGAGTGATTGGTGTAATTGGTGATGTAATCAATTCAATTAGCGCTTCAAGAGTTGAAAATATTATTTTTCTTGATCCTGTCAGTACAATTGCTGAATATTCAAGCTATTTACATTCAAATAATCTCGCTGATGTGATTGTTGTTTATATCCATAATGGTTCAAGTATTAATTATGATATCGCAAGTCTTTCAGGTAATGAAAGAGTAGATGCTGTCTTTAATGGTCATACTCATCAAGATGAAGCAGGCTTTATTACAAGAGATGGGTTTGATTTAGTTTATGCTCAAGCTCGTTCTAACTCATCTTCATTAATGGCTAAAATACGACTTACTTATGATCGCTTAAATAAAAATATCTATCACGCAGAAGCAGAAACATTAAGCTTGAATGACTTAAGATCTACAAGTGGAGAGATTGATTTGATATTAGAAGGTTACGCAAACAATCAAGAGTATTTAACTTTTGTGAATCAAGTTTTAACCAATGTAGACAATTATTATAATCGTTCAGATTTAGCTCCTTGGGGAGCTTCAGTAATTCGAGATTACTTAGGAATTGATATTGGTGCTGTAAACACTGGTGGGTTTAGAGTCAGTATGGATGCTGGAACATTAACAATGGGAGAAATGGTTGTAATATATCCTTTTGATAATGTGATTAAAACCTCGAGAATGACTGGTCAGCAAATCCTTGACTTTTATCGAGAAGTTTTAAATTATAACGAAGATGTAGTCTTTGATGATGAGTTGACTTATGATGGAACAACACTCTATATAGATGGTCAAAGCATCAATCTCAGTGAATACTATGTTGTTGGAGCAGTGGATTATATCTTCGATAAAACCAACTATGATTTTATCGAAGGAGAAGATATTACTTATACAGGTTTATTCATGCGAGATTTACTAGTACAAGACTTGTTAAACTCAAATGGTAGTTTTAATCCTTATAATGGTACATCTTATCAAAATCAAGTTTTGCTTCATTATTACCTAGAAGATCGTAAAAAATTAAGTATATAAAATAATAAGGCTGGTCATTTTTTCTGACTAGCCTTTTTTGTTTTTATGATTGGGTTAATATTATACTCGATAATTTCAAAATTACCATCCTGATACTTAATCTTATTGATTGAGCAATTATGAAGAAAGTTCATATAGGTAAAATCATCTAAGAAACGATTTAGCAGGGCTTTTATCACATGTGAATGAGTTACAATTAACAAACGTTTATTAGGATACTTTTCTGCAATTATCTTTAAAGCTTCAACAACCCTAGTTTCTAATTGCTCGTCGGTTTCCATATGTGGGATTAACCCTTTTCTCGTTAGTTCATAATAATCATCAGTTATTGCTTTGCCATCATAATCACCAAAATTTCTTTCAATAAGATTTCTATCGATAATTATAGGTCGGCTTAGAAGCATTCCTCGATTAACTAATTGAGCTGTCCTATATGCTCTTTTTAAAGGAGAAGATATCACTAAATCAAAAGTAATCTTTTGTGACTTAAGAAACTTTCCTGTTTGGATTGCTTGTTCAATTCCTTTGTCATTTATGGGATTATCCATTCTGCCTTGGACTATGAAGTTTTTATTAGCATTAGTTTCTGCATGTCTTAATAAATACATTTCAGTCATTTTATCACCAAAGACATTATACTATATAAATGATATTTTTAAAGTCTATAATGATGAAAATGTTTACATTCTCTTGGTTTACTTATGAAATTAATTGTTGTATAATATTATTACTTAAACGGGGTGATAGTATGAGAATGGTAGACTTAATAGAAAAGAAGCGTGCCGGAGAGGTTCTCAGTGAGAAAGAAATTGATTTTATTATTAAAGGTTATGTTGAGGGAAAAATACCTGATTATCAAGTTAGTGCTTGGTTAATGGCAATTTTTTTCCAAGGGATGAATAATGATGAAGCTGCTTATCTGACTAAGTCTATGTTAAACAGTGGGGATGTAATTGACCTATCAATGATTGATGGTGTAAAAGTCGATAAACATTCTACTGGGGGAGTTGGCGATAAAACCACTTTAGTTTTAGGTCCATTAGTTGCTTCTTTAGGTGCTAAATTAGCTAAACTTTCAGGAAGAGGCTTAGGTCATACTGGCGGAACATTAGATAAAATGGAAAGTATTCCTGGGATGAGGTTTGCCTTATCTGAGGAAGAATTTATCAATCAAGTAAATAAAATAAATATAGCTGTTGCTGGTCAAACAAAAAAGTTAGTCCCAGCGGATAAGTTGTTATATGCTTTAAGAGATGTTACAGGTACTGTTCCATCAATTCCTTTAATAGCTTCTAGCATAATGTCAAAAAAACTAGCTAGTGGAGCGGATGTAATTTGCTTAGATGTTAAAATTGGTGATGGAGCTTTTATGAAGACCATTGAAGATGCCCGTGAGCTTTCAAGGATTATGGTCTCTATTGGTAAGGCTTTTGACAAAAAAGTGACAGCTTTCATTACCAGTATGGAAGAACCTCTCGGATTTGCTGTGGGGAACCGTCTAGAAGTAAAAGAAGTTATTGAGACTCTTAATGGTAAAGGACCAAAGGATTTAGAAGACTTGTGTATCAGCATTGCTGCTTATATGGTGTATTATGCTGAGAAAGCTGAGTCTTTGGAAAAAGCTATGCAAATGGCTCGTGAAAACCTTCATAACGGCAAAGCATTAGAGAAATTTTATGAGTTTATTACAGCACAAGGTGGGAAGATTGAATCGCTTGAAGACTTTATTAAGACTGAAGAGATTGTACCGTATAAAGCAAAAAAATCTGGTTATATAAAAACAATTAAAGCTTTGAATATTGGCTTAGGCTCAATGAAATTAGGTGGCGGAAGAGAAACGAAAGAAGATGAAATAGATCCAATGGTTGGTATTGTTTTAACTAAGAAAGTTGGAGATATGGTCAAAAAAGGTGATGTGTTAGCTAATATTTATGCTAATAAAACTGTAACTGAAGATATCATTAGTTTGCTTGATGAAGGATATCAAATTATTGATGAACCAGTTGAAAAGAGCGATATTATTAAAGAGATAATTTCTTAATATGAGAAAGAGTATATTAGAACATCCATATCTTAAATTGGTTTTGGATTATGTAAATAAAAATTATTCTGAGGATATTGATATTATTACCTTATATGGCTCATTTTTAAAAGGTGACTATCATAAAGACTCGGATATTGATTTATTTTTCGTGCCAGCCAATAAAAATGGTTACTCTGCGAGTTTTACTGTGATAATTGCTGGAATCGGTTATGATTTCTTTCCGATTTCTTGGGAAAGATTAGATAAAATAAGCCGTTTTGAAGATAGTTTAACTTCACTTATTACTAGTGGAGAAGTTTTGTATTGTAAAGATGAACTAGTTTTAAATAAGTATTTAAGTTTAAAAGAACAATGTATAAATTTTAATGACTTTTCAATAGTTATTGAGAAGAAAATTATTAAAGTTAAAGAACTTTATTTTGATTTTCCGAAGAGCTTACCTGATTTATTAGGTAATCTGATTGAGATTATTTCTTTAAAGAACAATCGTTCAATCCAAAAAGGAATCTATTGTTTTGAATCTGAGTTAAGCGGTTTATCAACACCGAAGAACTTTAAGAATAATATCAAAAGGATAATTGATAAACCTGATTTAAAGATCCTTAAAGACTTGATTAATGAAGTTATTTGCTTTTCACAAGCAGAAGATGTTTCTAACTATCCGTTAGAATCAGGTTTTTATGAAGAACTAAAATCAATCTATTTAAAAGCCTTAAACAATCAAGATAAGTATCAAAGATATTTTATTAAGGCGATTATTGATCTTGAGACGATCAATCAATTCGGTGAAAATCATGATTTTCCAGTTTTAGAGACAGATTTTACTGAATGGTTGAAAAAACATGAAGAAAAACTACTAGAGAAATTAGCTTTAGCACAGGTAAAGGTAGCTGAATATGCTAGTTTTTCTGAGTTTAAAAAAGATTTAATGCAAAGATAGTTTGTATTAAATCAGTAACGTGTTATAATTATGATATAAAAGGGGAGCTTGGAGAACCAGGCTGAGAGTATAACTGATCTGTTATAGACCTTACCTGATCTGGATAATGCCAGCGGAGGAGTATTTTTATACTTATTAGGTCCCTTTATCAGGGGCTTTTTTTGTCCCAAAAAGAAGGAGATAAATTATATGAGAAAAGAAACAAGAGTTATCGCTGAAATTGCAATACTTGTGGGTGTTGCCTTGGTTTTTGATGTTATTGCAGGGTTGTTTTCACCGTTTAAATACGGAGGATCGATATCACCTGCAATGTTACCAATCTTTATTATTGCCTATCGAAGAGGCTTAAAGAGTGGATTATTTGCTGGTTTTATCTTTGGGGTATTACAAGCATTACTAGCGGAAGCGTTCGGTTATGGTGTGTTTGCCTTTATTGTCGATGAGGGTTGGTGGAAGTTTATCGTAATGTTTTTGTTAGATTATATCTTACCATTTACTTTGTTGGGCTTAGCAGGAATCTTCAACAAACCTCTTAAATCGCAAAAATCATTTATTATGGGAATTACCTTAGGTTCGTTTCTAAGATACCTTTCTCACGGGATAAGTGGTGTCTTGATTTGGGATTACTATGCAGGATTAGCTGGTATGAATCCATGGTTTTATTCTTTTGTAGCATACAATCTACCTTATATGCTTAGTTCATACGCATTATGTATAATAGTGGGTGTAATCTTATTTAAAAGAGAAGTTTGGAGTTATAACCTCAACACATAAAAATTTTAATTAAAAGAAAATATTAGCACTCAATTCTTGACAGTGCTAATTTCTGTGTTATAATATTTAGTGAATACTAGATAATGGAGGTTATTATGAGCAAAAAAGAATTAAGAGAATTTAAAACGGAGTCAAAAAAATTATTAGATTTAATGATTCATTCAATTTACACAAACAAGGAAATATTCTTAAGAGAGCTTATTTCTAATGCATCAGACGCGATTGATAAGTATCACTTAAAAAGTTTAACTGATGAGTCTTTAGAAAAAAGAAATGATTATGAAATTCATCTAGACATCGATAAGAAGAAACGTAAAATTGTTATCGCTGATAATGGAATAGGAATGACCTATAATGAATTAATTGAAAATATCGGAACAATAGCTAAAAGTGGTACATTAGAGTTTTTAAAGAGTATCAAAGAAAAGGAATTAAAAGATGATGATCTAATCGGTCAATTTGGAGTTGGTTTTTATTCTGCGTTTATGGTAGCGAATAAAGTTGAAGTCTTAACCAAATCACCTTATGATGAATCTGCTTACTTATGGACTTCAACTGGAGAAGAAGGCTTCACAATTGAAAAAGCAGATAAAGATTCAATTGGTACAGAAATAACCTTAACAATCAGAAAAAATGAAGCTGAAGAAGAGTATGATGAGTTCTTAGAAGAATACAAGATTAGATCTTTAGTTAAGAAATATTCAGATTATGTTAAATATCCTATCACGATGGAACACGAAAAATCTGTTCCTCTAAAAGATGAAGATGGCAATGAAATTGAAGACAAGTATGAAACAGTCATTGAAAATGAAACTTTAAATCAAATGACACCAATCTGGAAGAAGAATAAGCGTGAAGTAACAGATGAAGAACTAAATGAGTTTTATAAAGCGCAGTATTATGATTACACAGATCCTTTATTTACTATATGGACAAATGTTGAAGGAGCATTAACCTATAAATCTATTGTTTATATCCCGGAAAAAGCACCACAAAATCTTTATTCTGAGAAGTATGAAAAAGGTCTTCAACTTTATGCTAAAGGTGTCTTTGTTATGGAAAAATGTAAAGAGTTAGTTCCTGATTATTTACGTTTTATTAAAGGGTTAGTTGTTTCGCCAGATTTGAATCTTAATATTTCTCGAGAAATACTTCAACATAACCGCCAGTTAGTTAAGATTCAAAAGAATCTTGAAAAGAAGATTTTAAATGAGTTAGAAAAGACTTTGAAGAATGAAAGAGAAAAATATGTTAAGTTTTGGAAAGAGTTTGGCGTAAATATTAAATATGGTGTTTATGATAATTTTGGTATCAATAAAGAAATGCTTCAAGATTTGTTGTTATTTACAACAGTTAATGAAGAAAACATGATTACTTTAAAAGAATATGTTGAAAAAATGCCTAAAGACCAAAAAGATATCTATTATGGTTCAGCACATTCTAAAGATGCGATTAAAGTATCACCGCAAATGGACTTATTAAAATCGAAAGGTTATGATGTTTTGGTTTTAACTGATGATGTTGATGAGTTTATGATTAGTATCCTTAGTGAGTATAATAAGTTGAAGTTTAAATCGATTAATCAAGGAGATTTAGACGTATTAGATGAAAAACAAAAAGAAGTAATTAAAGATTTAGAATCAAAGAATAAGAGCCTATTAGAAAAATTAAAAGAAATTTTAAGTGAAAAAGTTGATGATGTTAAGCTTTCAACAAGATTAACAGATTCTCCAGTTTGTTTAGTTAGTGGTGAAGGTTTGTCATTTGAAATGGAAAAAGTCATGAATCAACTTCCAGGCGACAAAAATCTGAAAGCACAAAAGATTTTAGAGATAAATCCTCAACACGAGTTGTTTAAAGCAATTGATCACCTATATCAAACTAATTCAGATGCAATTGATGATTATGCTGAAATCCTCTATAATCAAGCTCTGTTAATTGAAGGTTTAGAAATCAAAGACCCTGTTAGTTTTGCAAATAAGATGGTTAAAATATTAATCTCAGCTGCAAAGAAAGAAAGTGTGATAAAAACTGATGAACAAAACTCTGAAGACAGTAAAAACTGAGTTAGAATGGCTGGAGAAAGAATATAAAGCAAATTCTAGTTTTAAAAATCATAAGAATTTAGAAAAGCTACTCTACCAGGTTTTGTACAACCGAAAGAAAATAAGTCTGATGATAGAATTTATCTTCTTACCTAATGAAGAAGCTATGATGGTGAATCTATCATATAATATTAAACTTAAAAATAAGGAAGAAAAAACTGATGAGTTTTCCTTCTCAGATGTTTCTAAAGGTAAAACACTACCGATAATTAATCCAGATGATATTAAACGAATTTCTGATGCGATTAATTATGAGGTGATAGATGGAAAGATAAAATCTTCATTATCACCATTAACTCAAGCATTAACTTTCACAGAGATTATTAAACGAAATATTGATACTATTATTGATTATGGAAAAATAATTCAAAAGTCAATATAAATTAAAGGCTCCCAGACTGGGAGCCTTTATAGATAATAATCGTCAATAATTTTTAAATAATCAATTGGTTTGCGATATCTCTCTTTAATTTCATAACCATTTTTGATTATTTCTTGAAGGGTTATCGATTTTCTTTCAGTAATTGCCCGTTTATAATATTTAATAACATATAAAGCGTCAAGAAAGAAGATTCTTTCTAAACTAGAAAAATAGATAATAATGAAGCTANNGCTAATCGCACCATGATTGAGAACTCTTTCAAGGTGATTTACCTGATGTTCGTGGATGTTTTTAATAGGAAATGATGTTTTGTTTTTTGTTTCTTTAGCTTCGAAATCAATATATCTACCCTTATATATTCCGTTATAATCGGTTGTTGATGGTAACTTATAATAAGCTTCAGTAATCTTTGCAGCAGACCTTGCTTTATAATCAACATTTACGATTTGAATCGGAATAGGTTTCTTATATATAATAGCTATATCATTGTCGAGATAGAACTGATTTGTTTGATTTATCATTGATTCCAGATTCATACCGCGATTAGCTGATGTCGAGATTTTGACATCGGATGTACGTTTTTTGTTTGGATAGTTTATCATATTATCACCATAACAATTCTATCATATTATCAATTAAATGTCTTTAGAAATTAAATATTCCATTTGCGTTTTAAATTTGCATAAAATAAGGTATAATATAAATGACATTTTTAAGAAAAGAGTGGTATTAACATGAATCAAATTAAATTTTATGCTTTAGGAGGTTTAGGCGATAACGGAAAAAACCTCTATATTGTTGAGATCAATAAGAAGATTATTGTCTTAGATTGTGGTCTACAACATCCATCAGGAGATTTGCTGGGGGTGGATGCTCTAGTCCCAGATATTAGTTATCTCGTCGGTCGCAAAGATGATGTTCAGGGTATCTTTTTATCTCATGCCCATGATAAAAACATTGGAGCTTTGCCATTAATCTTATCACAAATAAATAAACCGGTTTATGGTACAGATTATACAATAGCAGTTGCGAGAGATATATTAAGAGAGAACAATATGAATCCTGATGATTATCAACTTAAAGTTACTGAGTACAAGAAGATTATTAAGTTTGATGACTTCTATATTGAGTATTTTTCAACAACTCATTCAGTGCCTTTAAGTGCGGGAATCGTAATCTATACAAAGGATGGTGCGATAGTTTATACTACCGACTATACCTTTGATCAGAATGTTCCTGAGTTTTACCGAACAGATTTTCAGAAAATTGCTAAAATAGCGGATTATGGTGTCTTAGCTTTTTTAAGTGAATCACAAGGAGCGATGAGTGTTGGTCATTCCACAACGGATGATTATCTTCGTAAGGTTATTAGAAATACCTTCGCTAAAGCAAAAAACCGGATCATTGTTTCAATGTATTCAACTGAGTTATCTAATATTCAGTTAATTATCAATGAAGCTATTCGAGTGGATAAGAAAGTAGCGATTATCGGAAGAAAAGCGCAACGATTGGTTTTTATTGGCGAAATGATGGGTTATATTAAAATTCCTGAAGATCATTTGGTTAATTTAAAATATATAGATCAGGATAATTCTAATGAGTTTAATGATGTAGTATTCTTAGTAACAGGTGAAAGACATGAACCGTTCTTTATGCTACAAAGAATGGCTAAGGGTTATGATCGTTTAGTTAAGATGATTCAAAGTGATACAGTTATGTTGCTCTGCCCACCATTAATCGGTACAGAAAAAATAGCCGCAAAAACCTATGATATACTTGCTAAATTAGATGTTGACATGATTAAGATTGATAAGAATTATTTTTCAAGATTTCATGCTTCAGTGGAAGATATTAAATTTATGTACTCCTTATTGAAACCAAAATATATCATACCAATCACTGGTGAATATCGTTTGTTATTAAGTCAAGCTAATATTGCCAAAGAATATGGCTATAAAGAAAACGAGGTCTTTTTACTTGATAATGGAGAAGTGATTTCTTTTACAAATGGTGAGAAAGATAAGTTTCATGATATGGTTGAAAATGGTACCATAATGGTTGATGGTAGTTTTGAAACTGATTTAAATGATCAAGTGCTAAAAGAACGTGAATTATTGTCTCAAGATGGCTTTTTATTAGTAATAGCTAATGTAAATGCAACGGAAAAAACAATGTTAAACTCTCCTGAGATTGTTAGTCGTGGTTATATGTATATGAAAGATAATGAAGATATTGTTAAAGAAATTGAAATAATCTATCAAATAGAGACAAAAAAACAATTTGCTCAAAAGAACATAGATTGGAAGAAATATAAGGATAACTTACGTTATCAAATTCAAAGGTATTTATATTCAACAACAAAGAGAAAACCGATAGTAATTCCCGTTATTATAAATACTTCTAAAGAACATACTTGTGATATAATCTAAAAAAATAAGGCAAGCTAATACGGCTTGCCTTAATTATTGTTTTTTACTTTGGTAAGATAGGCTTTCATTGCTTGATAAGATTCAACACTTAAGACATGTTCAATCTTACAAGCATCCTCAGCTGCTACTAAATCATCCACTCCTAAGTAAATCAAAAAATCAGTAAAAAAGCGATGTCGATCATAGATTCTTGTAGCTGTATTTAAACCAGTCTCTGTAAGTTCTAAGTGACCTAATGAGTCGATTGTGATATAACCATTTTCTTTGAGTTTATTAACCGCCCGACTTACACTAGCTTTTGTAAAGTTCATTTCCTTAGCTAAATCAATCGATCTTACTGTATCTTGCCTTTGTTTAATTATTAGAATAGCCTCTAGGTAGTTTTCTCCAGATTCTTGGATTTTCATATTATCACATCCCTCAAACAATATTATATCATATTGATTATTATTTTTTATAGAAATGCTTGACTTTTATATAAAAAATCGTTTATAATACATTCTAGTTAGCAATGCCTAACTGAAGATATGTAATGTTAAAAAGTTAAATAGATTCAAAAAGGTTAGGAGAGTCTTTTTTAAGATAATAAAACAAATGATTAGTTTAGACAAAGCTGAAATGGATACGGATGTTTTAGTAGTTAAGGTTAGTGGTGAGAAAGCTATAAAAAGAAGACTGATGGACATGGGTTTAATTCCGGGAACTAAGATTTATGTTAGAAAGTTAGCTCCGCTCGGGGATCCTATGGAGATTAGAGTTCGAGGAACCGAAATTACTTTAAGAAAAAAAGACGCAGTAAATGTAATAATTGAAATTATTGCCGAGGATTAATTTCTTGGCATATATATTTTTATAGTAGTTAGCAAACGCTAACTTTTAAGGGAGAATAGTAAAGGATGAGAATTGCTTTAGCTGGTAATCCAAATAGTGGTAAAACAACATTATTCAATAGTTTGACGGGGAATAATCAACACATTGGAAATTGGCCAGGTGTAACAGTAGAAAAAAAAGAAGGACAATTACGGACTGATAAATCAATTACAATTATTGATTTACCAGGAATATACTCTTTATCACCTTATTCATTAGAAGAGGTGATATCTCGTGATTATATCATTAATGAGAGGCCTGATATTGTAGTAAACATTGTAGATGGTAGTAACTTAGAGAGAAATCTTTATCTAACAACTCAATTAATTGAAACTGGTGTACCAGTTGTTATTGCAATAAATATGATGGATGTTATTGCGAAGAATAAGGATGTTATTCGTTCTAATCAAATTGCTAAAATGCTTAGTTGTCCAGTTGTTGAAATCACTGCTTTAAAATCTCAGGGATTTGATGAACTAATTAATAAGGCAAAAGAACTCTTTCAAGAGAAGAAAAAATATCGACCGGTTTTATGGTATCAAGAACCTATCGAGAAAATAATTGCAAAAATCTCCGAAATTATAAAAGACAGAGTTGATTCTGATAAACTTAGATGGTTCGCAATAAAGATTTTCGAGCGAGATCAAAAAGTCTTAGATGATCTTTCTTTAAATAAAGCGGATTTAAAAACGATATTTAAGGAAATATCAGAGTATGAGAAAGAACTTGATGATGATAGTGAATCTTTAATTACAAGAGAAAGATATGCTTTTATCTCGCGTTTTGTCGATAGAGTTTATATAAAGAATAAAATTAAAGCTCAAAATATCAGTAGTAAGATTGATAGTATTCTGACAAATAAATATCTAGGGTTACCAATATTTGTTGTAATAATCTTCCTTGTTTATTACCTTTCTATAACCACAGTTGGTGGGATAATGACTGATTTTGTTAATGATGTAGTTTTTGGCTCTGGAGGAATACCTGATATAGTTAGAGGATTTTTAGAATCAATCAATACATGGCCATGGTTAGTTGGGGCAATAGTTGATGGTGCTATTTCTGGTGTTGGAGCAGTTTTAGGTTTCTTACCACAGATGTTTATGTTGTTTCTTTTATTAGGAATACTAGAAGAAAGCGGTTATATGGCAAGAATTGCTTTTATACTTGATCGTATTTTTAGAAGATTTGGTTTATCTGGTAAAGCATTCTTCCCAATGTTGATTTCGACTGGTTGTGCAGTGCCTGGAGTTATGGCTGCTAGAACTATTGAAGAAGAGAATAATCGAAAAATGATGATTATGACTACTACCTTTATGCCTTGTGGTGCTAAATTACCGATTATTGCTTTGATTGCAGGTGCGATGTTTAGAGGATCGAGTGTTCAATGGCTAATTGCTCCATCTGCTTATCTTTTAGGAATACTGATGATTATCATCTCAAGTATAATCTTAAAAAAGTTTAAAGGTTTTGCTGGTAAGGCAGCTCCATTTATAATGGAGTTACCAGATTACCATTTACCAAGAGTTAAAGGTTTAGCATTTCTAGTTTATAACAAATTAAAATCATTTATTAAAAAAGCTGGAACTATCATTTTATTTGCTTCAGTTATAGTTTGGTTCTTATCTTCATTTAGTTGGTCTTTTGTATTATTAGACAGTCCAGAAACATCAATACTTGCTAGTATAGGAAAAAGCATCGACTTTATCTTTAGTCCTATAGGATGGGGTGATTGGAAAGCAACTGTCGCAACTTTCACAGGTTTAATTGCTAAAGAGAATGTAGTGGGTACTTTTGGAGTTTTATATGGCTTTGCTGAAGTAAGTGAAAGTGGTTCAGAGATATGGTCTTTATTATCGGTAGATTTTTCACCGTTAAGTGCATATTCATTTCTAGTTTTTAATTTAATCTGTGCTCCATGTTTTGCAGCGATAGGTGCAATTAAAAGGGAAATGGGTAATAGAAGATGGACCTTTTATGCAATCAGTTTTCAGACGCTTTTAGCTTATGTGCTGGCTTTGATAATTTACCGGGTTGGATTAATCTTTACAGGAGTTTTTAATGTTTGGTCAGTAATTGGTATTCTTGCATTTATCCTCTTATCATATTTAATCTTTCGACCTAATCCTTATCTTGATAAATCTGATAATTAAAAGAAGAGAGCTTGGAAAAATCCAAGCTCTTATTTTGCTTTTATTATCTTTTCATTTTTTTGATATTCTTCACCATAGGCAGATTCAAGTTTAGTATGGTTTTGTGGTTCATAATAAACAGTGCCTTGTAGTTCTTTAGGGAGATATTCTTGTTTTACAATATGGTTTTCATAATCGTGAGCATATTTATAATTCTGTAAACCATCATAAGTTGGATTGTTTATTAGATGAGAAGGAACTTGATAAGTTTTTCCTTCTCTTACGTCAGCTAAAGCTTTTTCGATTGCTAAATGAGCCGAATTAGACTTAGGTGATATACACATTTCAATCGTTATTGCTGAAAGTGCATTTCTTGCTTCTGGAAAGCCAACGCTTTCAGCAATATTGCAGGCAGCGTTTACTTTAACTCCCATTAAAGGGTTAGCTAGACCGATATCTTCATAGACTATCGCTCTAATTCTTCTAACCAATGATTTCAAGTCTCCTGCTTCGATTAGTCTTGATAGATAATGTAGTGCTGCATTAACATCACTACCTCTAACTGATTTATGAAAAGCTGAGAGAATATCATAATAATCATCACCGGTTTTAAAGGCAGATATCTGTGCATTTGGTAAATGCTTTTCCATATAAGAAAAATCGATAACATCGGATTTATTAGCTGTAAGCACTAAAACTTCTAACATATTTATTGCTGTTCTTACTTCTCCATTACAGGCAATAGCAAGTTTTTTATATACCTCATCTTTTACAGTTAAGTTTTTTTGATAACTAGAAAGATCTATTTTTTTAATAAATGTTTCAATCTCATTAGAACTTGGTCTTTTAACTTTATAAATTGAAACCCGGCTTCTAACTGCTGGATTAACACTAATGTATGGATTTTCAGTGGTAAGACCTAACATAGTTATCTGCCCTTTTTCAACATATGGTAACAGATAATCTTGAATATCGCGATTCATTCTGTGAATCTCATCGATAATTAAAAGAGTAGAGTTGTAATGTTTTACTGTTTCTACTATTTGTTTTAAACTCGCTTTATTATCTGTTGAAGCATTAAAACGAAAATGATTTAAGGGATACTTATCAGCTATGATATTAGCTATGGTGGTTTTACCAACTCCAGTGGGTCCATAGAGGATAAGTGACACTAATGCATCGTTCTTTTGAAAGGCTTCCAAGGTTTTAATCAAAGAACTATTGCCTATCACATCACTGAATTTTTTAGGTCTCACTTTATCGGCTAAAGGTTGATACATCTAATTCACCTCACTTCTAAATAAATTATATCATATTCTTGGAAAATAGACTAAAAAAGCATATAATATTAATGTAAGTTTTTATAATACTAAGGATGGTAAATTATGTACATAGAAGAAATTAAAAGATTAAAGAAAGAAAAGAACGCTGTTATCCTAGCACATTTCTATCAAAATGATGAAATTCAAGATATTGCTGATTATGTGGGTGATTCTTTGGCGTTGAGTAAGATTGCTGCTTCAACAGATGCTGATATCATCGTTTTTTGTGGCGTTTATTTCATGGCTGAAACAGCCAAACTTTTATCTCCAGAAAAGAAAGTATTATTACCAAAACAAAATGCTCTTTGTCGAATGGCCGCAATGGTTGATTATGATGAGTTGAAAGCATACAAAGAAGCTAATCCAGATACAGTAATTGTAACCTATGTTAATACTAGAGCAAATATCAAAGCTTTATCGGATGTGATTGTTACTAGTTCAAATGCTGAGAAGATAATTAGAAACTACGCTGATCGAAAAATTATGTATGTACCAGATAAGAATCTAGGTTTATATTTAAAAGATAAACTTGGATATGATATTTCTGTATGGCCAGGTTTTTGTTATATCCATGAGTTGCTAACTGCAAAAGAAGTTAAGAAGATGCGGGAAGAACATCCAAACGCTTTAGTTTTAGTGCACCCTGAAGCACCATTAAAAGTATTGAAAGAAGCAGATTTTGTTGGTTCTACAAAACAAATTCTTGATTATGCTACTAACTCTGAAGCTGAAGAATTTATTATCGGAACTGATAAAGGTATTATTCACGCAATGGAAAAAGCTAATCCAAATAAGAAATTCTACCTTTTATCAAAAGGGTTAAATTGTATTAATATGAAAAGAATAAGTTTAGAAGACTTATATATCTCATTAAGAGATGAAGTGTTTGAAATTGAGGTTGATCCAGCAATAAGAGAAAAAGCAATTGTAGCTTTAGATAAAATGATGAGGTTGAGTTAATGGTAAAAAAATGTGATGTTTTAATTATTGGCACAGGATTAGCTGGATTATTTACTGCTTTAAATCTGGACCAGAAACAAGAAGTGATTATTATCTCAAAAACCAAAATTAATTTTTCTAATTCAAGTTTAGCTCAAGGAGGGATTGCTTGTGAATACAACGATAACGTAGAACTACATTCATCCCATATTAATGATACTCTTAAAGCAGGATCATATCTTAATGATGAGCTAGCAGTTAAATTTTTAGTGGAGAATGCCTATGATGCTGTTAAACAATTGATATCCTTTGGTGTGCAGTTTGATATTGATAATGATAATAAGTTTTTAGTTACTAAAGAAGGTGGACACTCTCATAGAAGAATATTCCATAGCGGGGGAGATGCGACTGGAAAGAATGTAACTGATACTTTGATTGGTCTGTTATATAAGAAAGATAATATAACTTTTGTGGAAAACACAATGGCTTTAGATTTAATTGTAAAAGACAATGTGGTTGGTGGTTGTATTGTAATTCAAAATGAAGCTGATTACTATCCTATCTATGCAAAGAAAGTGGTTATTGCAACCGGAGGAATAGGTTCTGTCTATGGTGCTACAACAAATGACTTAAACGCGACTGGTGATGGAATTGGAATTGCCTCTAGAGCTAATGCAAAGATTGAACATATGGAGTTTATTCAATTTCACCCTACTGCTCTATATTCAGAAAAGCATCCTTCAAGACAAAGATTTCTCATCTCTGAGGCAGTGAGAGGTGAAGGAGCTTATTTATTAAATATTGAAAATGAACGTTTTATGCATAAGTATCATAATTTAGAGGAGTTAGCTCCAAGAGATATTGTTTCCCAAGCAATTTATCGTGAGATGTATGACACTTGGACAGATCATGTTTATCTTGATACGAGACATCTTGATCCCAAGTATCTTGAGAAGAGATTTCCAACTATCTTTGATAGATGTAAAAAAGAAGGATATATTCTTGGTTTAGACTTAATTCCTGTTGCTCCTTGTGAACATTTCTTGTGTGGTGGGATTACCACTGATTTACATGCAAAAACTTCTGTAGAAAACTTGTATGCTGTAGGAGAAGTAGCTAATACAAATGTTCATGGAGCCAATCGTTTAGCTTCTAACTCTTTGCTTGAGTGTTTAGTTTTTGCAAAGACATGTGCTTATGATATAATCAGTAGTATCAGTTCTGATAACTGGTTTAAGGAAATTGAATTAATAGAATTACCAAACTACAATTACAACTATAAACCTATTAGAAAAAAGATAGGTGATTATATGGATGAACATGTAGGTATAGTTAGAAATACAGATGGTTTAAAGTTATCCTTTATGGTAGTAAAAGATATTGTAAAGAATTTATTGAAGTATCCAAACTTAACTCAAAATTACTATGAGACATTAAATCTAGCAACAACAGCTTATCTAATTACTAAACAAGCCTTAGAGAGAGAGGAAAGCATTGGATGTCACTTGAGAATAAAGTAATGAAAGCAAATTATCATACCCATATGTATTTATGTAAACACGCTATTGGAACCGTGGAAGATTATGTTAAAAAGGCAATTGAGTTAAATTTTAAAATTATTGGTATGAGTGATCATGCGCCATTTAGTTTTTTGAAAGACCGATCGGTGAGAATGTTTGATAGAGATTATCCAATCTATTTACACGAACTAGAAGAAGCAATCAAAAACTATGGTAGTAAGATTAAAATCTACAAAGGTTTAGAAATTGAATATTTTTCACATAAGCGAAATCACTACCAAGATTTGCTAAATCATTTAGACTATATAACGCTTGGACAGCATTATATTCAAGATGGACAATATTTGAAAAGTATTTATAAACTTCAAACAGTAGAAGAAATGAGAATTTATCGTGATACAATTATTGAAGCGATGGAGACGGGATTTTTTAAGTTTATCTCTCATCCTGATATTTTCTTGTTCAATCAACATGTTTTATCAGAGGATGTTTTAGAAGTTGCTAGAGAGATAATTTCAGCTGCTAAAGAAAATAATATTCCCTTAGAGATAAATGCAAACGGAATTAGAAAAGGCTCTTTCATAGTGAAGGGTGAAACGATGTATCGTTATCCGAGAAAAGAGTTTTGGCAAATCGCAAAAGAAATTGGTGTAAGAGTAATCATCTCATCAGATGCACATAAGCCAGAATATTTATTTGATGAAGCGGTTATTGAAGCTTACAAATTTGCTTCAGACATTGGTATAGAAGTAGAAGAAGAATTGGTCATAGACTAATTCTTTTTTTGTTTAAAGTTAAAAAACCAATTTTTTTATAGAGGGTTTTTTATGGTATAGCCCGGTATTTATATATAGTAAGGGAATAAAAATTAAAATATAAGCCATTTTTTCGTTCCCACATTGCAATAGTAGAATAAGTGAGGTTTCCTCAAAGTTATCATAGTCATCAAGGCTCATGTGAGTATATTTAAACCCAGAGAAAAGAGGGTATAACCCCAAGTTATCGTGTCATTAATTTGATATGGGTATAATTCGTGGATAATTCCACTTCTTTTTATAAATCTATTTAACTTCCTATAATGTATATTATGTTAACAAGATACTAAGCACTATATCTCGCGGAAGATAATGGTTATGTGGAAATTGTTAGAAAACTATAACTTGTTATTCCCGTAAAAATAGACCTGCATTTTTGAGGTCTTGAGAAAGGGTCTTGAAAACTCATAGACAATTTAGTTAAAATTTGATTTTAAGTAATCTCATTTTTGAGATATTATGTTATAATACCATTAGTATTGAGGTGATAATCAATGGGTAAGATATATATGATATTTACTGGAGGCACAATCTCAATGAAGATTGATGATGTCTCACATACAGTGAAACCGGCTTTATCAGCCAAAGAAATTATGCAGTCATTGTTACATTCAGAACTTTATCATGAATTAGAGGTAATCGAGTTTTCAGAAATTCCTTCACCTTCAATGACTCCTATTATGATGTTAGAAATTTCTAGACTAATAAAAAAATTGATTCAGGAAAATGACCCAACTGGATTCGTTGTTGTCCATGGTACAGACACTTTAGAAGAGACAGCATTCTTTTTAGACACTGCTATTGAAACTAAAATTCCGATTGTTGTTACAGGATCTATGAAGTCAAGTTCGGAGTTAGGCTTTGATGGAATTAACAATTTGGTCTCTTCGATTTTAGTTGCTAAGTCAACTAAATCAAGAGGGCGTGGAGTTCTTGTTGTCATGAACGATCAAATAAATGCTGCTAGTGAAGTGACAAAATCTAATACATTATCACTTGATACATTTAAGTCTTTAGACTATGGTCCACTTGGAATTGTTGATAATAAGGAAGTCTTATTTCATCGTGATGTTACAATTTATCGAAACAAAATTGAGATTGATCAAATGGTTGATAAGGTATATTTGTTAAAGGCTTTTGCTGGTTCAGACTCATTGTTGATTGATTACCTTGTAGATAACAAAGCCAACGGAATTGTTATCGAAGCTTTAGGAAGAGGAAATCTTCCACCGAGAATGATAAGTGGAATTGAACGAGCGTTAAGCAATAAAATACCAGTTATCATTTGTTCAAGATGTCCATCTGGAAGAGCGTTAGATTCTTATGGTTATGTTGGTGGCGGTAAGTATTTAACTGATATGGGATGTATTATGGCTTCTTCTTTAAACGGACAAAAAGCCAGAATTCTTTTAACCCTTGCTTTAAGCAAGTCATCAGATCCTGACTTTTTACGTGAGTTATTTACATTTTAAAAAACAAGCCCCTGAAATATTCAAGGGCTTTTTATTTGGTTTAAGACTTTTCTTTCTTAATTCTATTCTCTCTAATGGCTAATATTGCACCAATAGTCATGATAATAAAAGCTATCAGGAAGAATATTGTAGGGTTTTCTTTTAAGAATATAATAGAAATCAATGAACCAATAAACGGCGCTGCAGCATAATAGGCACTTGTTCTTGCTGCACCTAGATGTCTTTGGGCACTGATATAGAAAAATAAGCTGAGACCATAAGCAATGAAACCTAAAACAAGAGCAGATAATATATAGAGAAGATTAAGATTAACTGCCTTAAGTATAATTGCAATAATTAACGCTCCTACTCCTGAACCTATACCTTTAATTACAACAACCTTAAGCGGATCCCTTAGGGAAAGCATTCGTGTACAGTTATTTTCTAACCCCCAAGCAAGACTTGCCAGGATAACAAATATAGAACCGGTTGAAATAGAAAAGGTTTCGATATCCTCAATACTTAAGATTACACCAGCTATGAAGATAAGGATTATTGCTATCCACATTCTTCTTCCGATGATCTCTTTAAAAAAGATCATCGCTATGAATGAAGTAAATACGATTTCAAAATTATTAAGTAAGGATGTTGTGGAAGCTTGAGTCATCCCTAAACCAACTAATAACAAGATAGGAGCGATGATATCTAAGATAATCATGGAAACAATGTAAACCAAATCAGTCTTTTTAAATGAGGTATTTAGGTCTTTGCTTTTCTTTTTTACAAGGATAACAATCATCATCCCAAATCCAGCGCCAAAATATAAAAGCGAGGATAAAAAATAAGGAGAGATTTCCTCTAATATAACCTTCGCAAAAGGTGCGCTTATTCCGTAAAATAAAGCTGCTAGAATGGCAAATACTATCGAGATGTGGGTTAAGCTTCTTTTGTTTTCCATAAACGACCTTTCCTTTATTAATTTTATAATAATTATAACATAGTCATTAAAAGATTTAAAACAAATATTTCCGTAAAAAAAACCTATGAAACAAATGTTTCATAGGCGATCTAGTTCTTTAATTCTTCCTCTTCAGTTTTTTCTTTGATTAATTTGTTTAATTGTTCAACTTCAGCTTTGTATTTTTTTGAAACAAATAATAAGGCAATACCATAGATTATTCCGATAATAATCATTAAGATATAAATAACCCAAGCTGACCTAAATAAATAAGTCCCAAAGTTATTTCTTAAAACAAACAAACTAGGTATAACAATCAGATAAGCAAGAATGACATTGACAATTGAATTCCCTTTTTCCAGCTTATAGATAAAGATTGCTAAGGAAATAATGGCACTCATAATAATCACACCAAGTTCTAGTTTTGCAAAAGGTAGTCTAATATCTGCTCTACGGAAAACAACGATTGCTAGAACCATAAAAACTAAGTTGATAATTAGGAATACTTTTAAGTAAATGCTTATGTATTTTTTCATCATTTGTTACCTCCTAGTTTTTCTTTCAGCATAGGCACATAGTTTCTGGTTATTTTGATTTTTTCTCCATTTATTAAAGTTGCTTCCATTCTGCCATTGATTGTTGATTTAAAAGATTTAAGTTTTTTTATGTTAATTATCGTATTCTTATTTACCCTAATATATGGTGTTGATTTCAGTTCATCTTCCAATTGATAAAGTCTATGATTAATCTCATAGACTTTATCTTTATCATAAGCAAATGTTTTGTTATCAACACTATCAAAATAGTAAATTTGATTAAGAGGTAAAGAAAAGTTACGATCATTAATTTTGCCGATGATTGATGATTCAAAGTAGATTAGACTTTTATAGATTTCTTTGACAAGTTCAGATTTTCTTGAACCTTTTATTATAACTTCTACTTCATCAAAATTGTCATTTTCTTCAACTCTAATTTTCATATATTAACTCTCCAAATATTGATTTAGAATGTTTAAAATATTATCCATTTCCTGATTAACATTAACGAAAATATTATATCTTGTATGTAATACTTCATTAACCTCTGTGAAGGTTTGGTTTATCTCTTCAAGATTATCAACATTATATTGTCCTCTTAATTGATAAATTCTCTGATAAGCTTCACCTTTTGTATCTATTAATTCTTGACGATAGGCTTTTAAATTATTGATTGACTCTACTATCAGTTCTCGATCTGTTTCAGATAGTTCTAATTCTAATTCTTTGAAACTTTGAATTCCAGTTTGTAGCAATAATCTGTTTTCAGCAAATACCAAACGTTCTGTCTGCAAATCTACATGGCTTTCCATTAGTTGGATTCTTAGTGTTCGAAAGTCTTGAATAAGGGTATTATCACTTAGTTGTATCACTGTATTGGTACTAACAAGTGGATTGCTTAATTCAACAATTTCTTCTAATTCTCCTTGATCAACCGATTGTTCTACTCCATCAACTGTTCTAGCTAATCTGTCTAAAACGCTATTGTTTGTACAACCTATTAAAACTAAACTAATTGCTAATAAAAATAGAATGCTTAAAGACTTAAATAATTTCATAATATTCCTCCTTGATTTACTCACATTATATTAAATCGATTTGCTTGTTTCAAGTAATCATGGACTAAGATGCAAAAAACACTAGGTAAGTTGTTATTTAAGCATCGTTTGTAATGCGTCCTTAATTAATTCGTTGGTTGATTTTGTATTGTCAAGGTGCTTTAAAGCTTTTTCAATTTCTTTCGTTTTATAACCAAGAGCAATCAAAGCTTCTTCAACCTCAAGCATATTCTGTGAAGTGATACTGACATTTTCAAAATCAATTTTACCTTTTAAGTCAAGAACAATTTGTTGAGATGCTTTTGGTCCGATACCTGGGAATTTCTGTAGATATTTGGCATCGCCATCTTCAATCGCCTTAGTTATCGAAGCAACTGTACCGCTTGCTAAAATTGCAATAGCACTTTTTGGACCTATGCCGTTAACTGAAATTAACTTAATAAATAAATCTCTTGCTTCTTCAGATTTAAATCCGTATAAAGTAATTGAATCATCGGTAACCTTTTGATAAACATGAATTGTTGTGTTTGCATCATGTTTAAAATTGTAAGGATTTGGCGTAATTATCTTGTAGCCTATTCCATTATTATCTAGAGTTACATAATTCGGTGATACTTCCGTAATTGTGCCATTGATATAGCTATACATTAAACTCAACTCCTTAAAATTTTCAAATAAAAACCATCACATAATATACATATATAAATCAAAATAAAAACTAATTAATAACAACTAATATTAACATAAAAAACAAATAAATATCATATCAATTTTTGAAAATATTTATTCAACAAACTCGTACTCGTCACCAGCGATGACGATTATATCGCCTTCTTTGGCCCCGGACTCGCGTAGTTTGTTATCTAAACCAGCTTTTCTTAATTTAGTTAGAAATATACTAATAGACTCATCGGTCATAAAATTTGCTCTATTAATATATTTTTCAATGATTTTACCGGATACTTCGTAACGATCTTCATCAATTTTAATTATAATAAAGTCTTTTTCTTCCTCTTTAAAATTATATTCAACATACTCATCAATAACTTCTTCTTGTTTATAAAAGAATGGTGTTTCTTTTAACAACTCAGCTACTCGATAAACTAGTTTATCTAAATTATCATTTGTTAAAGCCGAAATTGGTATGATGATTTTATCTTCATCAAAATGTTTCTTAAATTCTTCAAGGCGTTCCACTGCTCCATCTTCATCCATTTTTGAACCTACGATAACTTGTGGTCTCAGCAATAGACTTGGGTTATATTCTTCTAATTCCTTATTGATGACTTGATAATCATTATAAGGTTCTCTTAGTGATGAAGGTGACATATCAACCATATGTATTAAGACTCTTGTTCTTTCAATATGCTTTAAAAACTGAATTCCTAATCCTTGTCCAAGCGAAGCGCCTTCGATTAAACCTGGCATATCGGCAAGAACGAAAGATTCCACTCCTTTTTTACTTACTACTCCTAGATTAGGTATGATAGTAGTAAAAGGATAATCTCCAATTTTTGGCTTTGAATTTGAGAGGATGGAAATTAATGTTGATTTACCAACAGAAGGAAAACCGATTATTCCGACATCAGCTAATAGTTTCAACTCGATATGAAGATTTCTTTCAATACCTAACTCGCCATTCTCTTGAAATCTTGGAGCTTTGTTTCTCGATGTAGCAAAAGCTGTATTACCTCTACCACCTTTACCACCTTGAGCAATTATCTCTCTTTGACCATGAGTAACGAAGTCGGCTAGAATCTCTCTTGTTTCTGCGTCATAACAAATGGTTCCAACTGGAACCTTTACTATTATGTCATCAGCGTCTTTGCCTCTCATCTTTTTGGTTTTACCGTTTCCACCTGCTTCTGCAAAAACGTGTTTTTGGAATTTCAAATCCATCAAAGTTGACATGCCTTCATCGGCTTCAAAGATTACCGAACCACCTTTTCCCCCATCACCTCCAGATGGACCACCTAAAGGAACGTGTTTTTCCCGGTGAAAAGCAACTATTCCATCTCCACCTTTTCCTGATCTTACTACTATATTTACTTCATCTATAAACATTATATTCTCCCTTTTTTGTTTCTATATCAATAACTCATAAGCTAGACGATTAATTGACTCTAAATATCCTCGATAAATAAAATTTAGTGATTTTAACATACTTTGCATTTTTATATTATCAGGGTGAGTATCAATTTTAATCGCTGTATACAGTTTACTTTTTCCGTATTCACTAGCATAGCTAACTAGTTTTTTTTTTTTTTT
>NPID01001992.1_pt4 | contig 23945 bp, 26 predicted proteins | sample 8637491 | NCBI WGS metagenome assembly NPID01 (sample SAMN07420843, study PRJNA396082) | bioreactor metagenome | isolation source: sample BA6 brine-fed electro-methanogenic bioreactor BA | place: Japan: Kochi | collected 2016-06-14 | reverse complement strand
ACAGCTCTGTTTGTAGTTCTTTCATGTGGTGACAACCCAACCGGTTCCCCGGAGCCTGAGAGCGATTTTGAGGTGTTCCTGCCCGACAGTAATACTGTGTGGCATTTGTGGCAGATCGAGGCTCCGGTTGAATACGATCTGCAGCCCATAGCTGAATCGTACTGGATCTGGGTTGAAGTGCTGAAGAGCGATTCCACCGTTATTCCTATCGCCAAGTTGAGGAACACGGGCAGCATTTCCATACCCGATCAGATCCCCACCGTCTGCTGGATGGGGGATGACTTCAGGATAAGGCTGTACACCGCGGAGGGGGACACCGGAGTAAGCGCTGAGTTCTCCATACAGGGTTATGAGATCGGAGACTTCGCAGAGATACCCGCCGGTTCATTTCAGATGGGTTCGGACAGCACCGAATGGTTCCATCAGCCGGATGAATCCCCGGTTCATACCGTAACATTCAGTTCACCCTTCGAGATGATGACCACCGAGGTTCCCCAGCGAATCTGGGTGAATGTGATGGGCTTCAATCCCTCAGAATTTCTGGGAGACAGCCTTCCAGTAGAGTATGTGAACTGGAACGATTGCCAGGATTTCATTGATGGTTTGAGTGCCATCGATCCGGATTACGACTACAGACTTCCCACGGAAGCTGAATGGGAGTATGCCGCCCGGGCCGGAACCGAGACCTGTTTCTACTGGGGCGACGACAACACTCCGGAAGTTGTTGGACAGTACGGCTGGTACAATCCCAACTCAGGCAACTCAACCCATGTGATCGGATCCCTTGAGCCGAACCAGTGGGGGCTGTATGACATGCTTGGCAATGTATTCGAGTGGTGCCAGGATGTGGATCACGATGACTACACCGGCGCACCTTCAGATGGCAGCGCCTGGGTATCTGGGGGGAATCAGGGTAGTAGGATCGTCAGGGGAGGCAGCTGGAGCAACAATGCCCAGTTCCTCCGTTGTGCCAGCCGCAGCGGCTTGAACGAGGAGACAAGGAGCATCAGCTGCGGCCTGCGACTGATAAGGGAAGAGGAATGAACCACCGTTTTGTTCCTCGATATGCCCCACGCAAGTTCAGTGAATAGAAAAAGCCCCCTGATTTAATCAAGGGGCTCTGGCGCCTCGTGGAGGACTCGAACCTTCGACCTAGTGGTTAACAGCCACCCGCTCTACCAACTGAGCTAACGAGGCACTGCGCCGAGGCGGTAATATTAGAACTGCAGTGCTGTCTGTCAATGCTCGGGAGCAATGGAAAACCCGGGGTTTGCGCCCCGGGTTCCCATTCGATTTATCGTGTAGCTATATCTTTACCAGGTCAAGGGTTTCAACGTTGCCGCTTTCGTCGCTGACCACGAAAACATAGCTGCCTGCGGGGGCTGAGGAGTTCCATGTCCAGCTTTCCTGGAAGCTGTCGGACTCCACCTGCCTGCCGTACATGTCGAACACGGTTACCGATGCTGTGATTCCGGGTGCCTGGATGGTCACGGCGCCGTAGAAGGGGTTGGCGGAGGCTTCAAGGTTGAATGCGCTCACACCGGCGCTGGTATCGCCTATGCCTTCCGTGAGGTCCACCTGGTGGATCTTGTCCGTGTTGACGTCGCTTATCCAGAGATAGCCGCTGGGGTCCAGGGCCATGCCCCTGGCATTGGGGATGAGGTCGGCGGTTATGTAGTCCACCATGGTGTTGTTGTTGTCGTAGCACTTCACCGCGATGCTTGAGTTCTCGGAAGCGACCCAGACCAGGTTGTCCGCTCCGTTAAGGGCGATGTCGCAGGTCATGCTGTACCCGGTGAGGTAGGTGTAACTTGCCATGGAAGTAATGTTAGGAAGTGTGTACCTGTAAATCCTGTTCTGGTTCCTGGAGCCGAGGTAGAGGTAGTTGCCGTAGGCGCTGAGTCCCGTCACCGACGAGACAGGGTTGCCTCAACCACCGCACATGTCTACCATGCCCTGGTAAGCGCCGGCTGTGGTGTACTTGTACACATAGCCGGTGGTGCTGTACCAGCCGCCGAGGTAGAGCATGTCAAGGTTTTCGGAGTATGCCAGCCCGGTTGGCACGATGTTGGTTGCGTGGGGGAAGTAGAAGCTGTTCTGTACAGCTCCCGTAGCCGGGTCCAGCTGGTAGACGAAATCGGTTACCGCGTCCATTGCCCAGAGACAGTTGTCGCCCCAGGCGAGGCCGGAAATGTTCGTGTCCGGCGCGTCGATGGTGGATATGATGGCCTTGGCGGAAGCCGCCGCTGCCAGCACCATCATCAACAGAATGACCTTCTTCATGTTACCTCCAATGGTTACTACTAAGCATGCTAAATACTAAGATGTTTCCCGAAACGAGTCAATCCCCGCCACCGTAGTCGAGAATAATGGTAACCGGCCAGTTTTTTCCCGTGCAGTAGATGCGGCCGTTCCCATCGGCTGCTAGCCCGTTCATTACTCCCGGGGCGTCGGGAACCACATTGCTCAGGTTAACCACCCTTTCAACTGTGCCGCACTCCGGATCAATGAAGAGAATACGGCTCGTTCTCCACTGGTTCGCCGCTATGCTTCCGTTAATGAACTCCAGCTCATTGAGGAACGGCTGCGGTGTTCCATTCAATGTAACACATATGGAACCGGTTGGTTCAAGGGTGTGAGGATCGCGGATGGTGATGGCTGAGGTGCCGTCGCTGTGGTAGAGGACCCCTTCTCCATAGCAGAGTCCCCAGCCCTCACCCTGGAACGGTACTGCTTCGATTATCTCCATGTTTCCCGTGTGGATCAGGAAGGCCGTGTGCTCCTTCCACGTGAGGAGAACCACCGTGGAATCGTTCAGGAAAGTGAATCCCTCGGCAAAGACGGAATCAGGGAGGCGCAGTGTTTCCAGCACCTCCCCGTTCTCCATGGATGTCTTCCTGAAGGTGGACTGGCCGTAAAGACCAGCCGATTCCCACAGGAAGCCGTTCCGTATCTCAAGACCCTGGGTGAAGGCCCCGGGGTCGTGGGGTATGATCCCATCGACTCCGGGGGAGCACAAAAGAAGCAGGATCAGGTGTATCAGCGTCCTCCGCCGGTAACTTCGCCGCCGCGGGCACCTGTGGTAGTGGAGGGTCTTCCAGTGGTGGTGCCCTCTCCACGGCCACCGCTGCCCTGTGTGGTGGCTCCTCCTCTATCAGGCTCAGCTGTACCCGGACCCTGGGATGTGCCTGCGTTGGTGTACCGTTCGGTGAATCTCAGCCTTCTTGTCTCCATCTCCGCCGCAGGGGGAGAGGAGAGACCGGCCCCACTGATCTCGCTGCGTACCCAGGCCGCCCTGTCGGACGGATCCGGGTGGGTCTGCCAGAATCCGGGGCCGTTCCTGTTGGTGACTCCGCTCATCCTGTCCAGCACCGATGCCAGGGCGGCGGGGTCATAACCGGCCCTGTAAAGGATGTGTACCGCAAGACTGTCGGCCTGCCTTTCGGAATCCCTGCTGTAGCCCCTTGTCACCAGGTTCATGGTTATGTCGTCAACAACGTCGCCGTAGGTGTCCGAGAGCTCCTGGACCTCCTGGCTGCCCAGGTGCCTGGCACCTTCGTGGCCAAGTGTGGTCCATGCGGATGTGAGCTTGGCCTTTTCCACGGACCTTATGCCGTGGCTGAGGACTACATGGGCGGCTTCATGGGCAATGATCGCCGCCAGTTCGTCCTCGTTCTGAGCCAGGTCGCAGAGGCCCTTGTTCAGGAGGACGATTCCCCCGGGGCAGGAGAGGGCGTTTATCCCCTGGTCGTTCAGTATCATGAAGTGCCATCCGCCGTAGGTGGAGGGCCTGGGTGAGAAACCGGCAATCACGGCACCTATCTCGTTTACGTATTCCACCGCCGCCCAGTCGAACATGGCCGTTCTGGTGGCCAGGATGTTAGCGGCCACGGCTCTGCCTATGTAGTGTTCCTCGGATTCGGTGATCTCACGGTTGGCCTCGTCGAATGCCTGGTAGACCGTAACTACGCTTCCGACCTCGTCGCTCTCGATGATGTCCACCACGTCGCCCAGACCGAATGCAGTCAGCGACAGGATGATAAGGGCTGTCATAGTGAACCTCCCTCTATCAGCAGCCCCTCCATGAGGAAAGCCTCGATCTGGGAGGGTTCAATCTGGATGGCTTCGATCAGGTCGACCTGATCCCAGGGAAGGTTCTTCCCCTGGGCGTAGGCATCCTCCACGTCGTCGTTGAAGCCCCTGCCTGCCAGCATGATCATGTCGCTGTCGTCGGTGGATTCCGACCCCTGCGACAGGAGGGCTCCAGTGAGGGCGGTGGCGTGTACCCAGCCCTGGGTACCCGCCGAGGTTTCCACGCTGAACCAGTCTCCCTGCTCGCCGGTTACCTGAACCACCTCTCCGAAGGAAAGTTCGGCAATGGGCTGGGCGTAGAAGACAGGGGAGGGGAACAGGTGCTGTTCCCGTATCTTTACAGTGGCGCTGCCACCGGGCTCCACCGGGGTGTCCCCGGCCATGAGAAGCGCGGCGGCCGCCAGTGTGATGGCGATAAGTGCCGTTCGCATATTTACCTCCGTTGTGCCTTTTCCGTTATTTTGAACTCAGTATCCATACGCCGTTCCAGTTTTCAGGAACGCCCTTTTCAATGAATATAGCACACCTCTCCGCCATCACCTGCGACGGCGGGTCACCCTGGATGCTCCTGAAAAGCTCCGCAGCTTCCGCGAACCTGCCTGCCCGGTAAATCTTCAGGGCTTTCGAGTAGGCCATGTGTGCTTCGGTTTCTTCCAGGAGGGGTTCCCAGATGGTTACAGGCGTTTTCTGGCCCACCACCATAACGGTGTCTATCTCCCTGCACCTGATGTCACCGGGAAGGCCCTTCCTTGTGGTGCCTGCAATGAGTATTCCCGTTCCGTAGACCTTGTTCACACCCTCCAGCCTGCTGGCCAGGTTCACGTCGCTGCCCATCATGGTGTAGTCGAACCTTCTGGTGCTCCCCATGTTGCCAACCACCATGGGCCCCGAGGCCAGCCCCATCCTGGTGTGCAGTTCCGGGAATCCCTTTTCCCTCAGGCTTCCGTTCAGGGCATCGTGCCTTCTCTGGCATTCCAGGGCGGCCCTCACCCCCCTTTCCGCGTGGTCTTCGTAACTCACCGGAGCCCCCCAGAAGGCTATGATCGCGTCTCCCTCGAACTTGTCCACCGTTCCGCCGGACTCCAGTATCACATCGGTCATCTCGGTGAGGTAGATATTCAGCAGGCTGACGAGGTCCTGAGGATCAAGCTTTTCGCTTATGGTGGTGAAGCCGGCAACATCGCTGAAGAAGGCTGTCATCACCCTCTTCTCGCCGCCCAGCTTGAGCATCGCCGGGTTGGAGGCTACCTGGGAGACAACATCGGGAGAAAGGTACTGGGAGAAGGCGCTCTTAAGGAAGCGCTTCTCCCTTGTGGCGTGCTGATAGGCAATCACAGAACCGCCAAGAAGCGTCAGGAACCCCGAGGTAAGGGGGGGGACGGATTCCAGCCAGATGTCCTGGTGGCTGAAGAGAAGGAGGGATGATCCGGCGAAGACTGCAAGTATTCCAAGCCCTGCAAGGGATGCGGGTATGACCCTTCCGATGAATGCTATGGCGGAAGCAACCGCCATGGCAAGGACGAGTGTGATAAGGGCGGTTGCAGTTTTACCGTGGGTTCTCAGGTACCGGCCCTGGAGGATGTTGCCGGTGGCGTTGGCTATTACTTCGACACCGGGGCACCTGGGGGAGTATGGCATCGGTTTCAGGTCCATGAGGTCAGAAGAAGTATAGCCGATCATCACTATCTTCCCCTGGAAGAAGCCGCTGGAGATTGCGGAGGTGTCACCGGTCATCGCCTGGAAAACGCTGGAGACCCCTATGGTGGCGTGGGTGCCCACCGGGCCGGCGAACCTCAGCTGAAGCTCGTGGTCGTCGGTGAGTGGAAAGACCCTTTCTCCCAGCATCAGATTTCCGTTCTGGTACTCCGGTTCCATCTCGTTCAGGAAGAGCATGGCGCATGCAAGGGGCGGTGAAGGGACAGCGCCTCCCTCGGCGGGGAAGGCCAGGGGGAACTGCCTGAACATGCCGTCGGGGTCGGGGTAAGCGTAGGGGGACGACAGGATAGCAGCTCCGGCTGCTATTTCGGCAACCGGCGGGGAGGCGTACCTGTAGGGCAGCGTATCCCAGGGGAGATCGAGGTTCAGCAGGGCGCTGCCGGGTATGGGCTGCCCCTCGTTGCGCCCCAGACCGGTTATGAAAACCGTTCTGCCGGTGGCGGCAACATATCCGAACACGCTGTCCTCCGTTGCTGAGAAGGTTGAACTGTTGGGAAAGGTGATGTCGAAGTAGACCACCTCGGCGCCTTCACTGAAGAGGTACTCAGTAAGATCGGACCATATCTGCCTGGGCCAGGGCCAGCCCAGCCAGTTCAGGGACTCCAGTGAGGCGTCGTCAACGGCGATTATCACAATGCTGTCACAGGCGGAGGCCGTGTCCGGGAAGAGGGAGAACCTCAGGTCCAGGGTAAGATGTTCCAGGTTGCCGTCGAACCCGCTGAGGGAAAACGTCATTGCGATCGCGGCGGCCGCCCCGGCCAGTATGAACAGTTTTTTCTTCATGGTGAGGTAATATAACCGAAGTATTAACGCCGAAGAGCGCCGCCCGAGTATATTCGCAGGCTGCAGGAAATCCCGCAAAAAGGAGATATATTCTTGGAACTGCCCGTAATAGCCATCGTGGGCCGGGTCAATGTCGGCAAATCGTCCCTTTTCAACAGATTCACCGGGGGCAGGGCCGCCATAGTGGACAACACCGCCGGTGTGACCCGCGACCGGAAGATAGGCACCGGAGAGTGGAACGGTAAGAGCTACATAGCCGTTGACACCGGGGGACTCTCCCCTGGAAGCGACGACCCTTTCCAGGAGGCCATCGAGAAACAGGTCAGACTGGCCGTGGAGGAGGCGAGCTGCATTGTGCTCCTCACCGACGGCAGCGAAGGCGTCCACCCCTTCGACCAGACTGCGGTGGAGCTTGTCCGCAGGAGCGGCATACCATCCTACCTGGCCGTTAACAAGATAGACACCGCCGAAAGGCTCAATCTCATACACGAGTTCGCATCGCTGGGCATGGGGAACCCCTGGCCGGTGAGCGCTTCACACGGCCTGGGTGTTGCCGACCTTCTCGACGAGATAGTGAAGGATTTTCCCGAGGGGGAGCCGGAACCATTCGACGGAATCTCCGTGGCGGTTATCGGCAGGCCCAACGTGGGGAAAAGCTCCATAGCCAACAGGCTGCTGGAGTCCGACAGGAACATAGTGACCCCGGTGGCCGGTACCACCAGGGACTCCATCGATTCCTTCATGGAATGGAAGGGCAACAGGTTCCGCCTCATCGACACCGCGGGGCTCCGCAGGAAGTCCAGGAAGATGGAGGATGTGGAGTTCTACAGCACCCTCCGCTCCTGGAAAAGCGTGGGCAGCGCCGATGTGGTGGTGCTGGTGCTGGACGGGATGGAGTACCCCACCACCCAGGACCTCCGCCTTGCCACCAGGGCCTGGGAGATGGGCAAAGGTCTCCTCATCTGCGTGAACAAGACCGACCTGGGCATAGACAGGCCCCTCTGGATCAGGAGCGTGAAGCAGAGGTTCCCCCTTGCCAGGTGGATACCGATCTTCTTCACCAGCGCACTGAACGGCCAGGGAATGGGCAAGCTGCTTCCCATGGTGCATGCTGTTGCCGAGAGGCGTTCGGCGAAGATCGCCACATCTAAGCTGAACAACATCCTCCGGGATGCCGTTTCAAAGGTCCAGCCCCCGTCGCCCAAGGGCAAGATGCTCAGGTTCTTCTACATTACCCAGGTGAAGCAGTCGCCGCCTGTGCTTGTCGTATTCGTCTCCCGGCCCGACCTTCTGCCTGAGAACTACAAGAGCTACTTCGAGAACACCATGCGTGAGGAGCTGAACATGAACGGTGTCCCCATGAAGGTGATCTACAGGAAGAGGGAGCACTGATGCACTGGGCCGTGTACCTGCTGCTGGCCTTCCTCTCAGGGTCCGTTCCCTTCTCATGGCTCCTTGGGAAGCTCAAGGGTGTCGACCTTCGGGAACACGGCTCCGGAAACCCCGGGGCAACCAACCTGCTCAGGACCTGCGGAACCGCCATGGGGGTGGCCGGGCTGCTTCTGGATGCGGTCAAAGGCGCCGCCCCTGTGTTCATCGCCACCTCCTCAGCCTCCCCGGAACCCTGGCTCCCTGGAGCGGCGGTCCTTTCGGCGATCCTGGGCCATGTTTTCATGCCCTGGTTCGGTTTCCGCGGGGGGAAGGGCGTGGCCACCGCCCTGGGAGCCCTTCTGGTGCTGGCTCCCCTGCCGGTTCTCTGCGGTCTGGGGGTATTTCTGGTACTGGTTGCCCTTTTCAGGATGATCTCCCTGGGAAGCGTTCTCGGCGGTATTTCCCTGCCCCTCTGGGGCCTGCTCTTCAGCCAGCCGGGGTACAGCATGACGGTACTCGCCGCCGTAGCCCTGGCGATCGTGGCGACACACCGGAAGAACATAGGCCGGATACTCAGCGGCACCGAAAGGAAACTGGGCGGTAAGGAATGACCGGCGTGGTTCTCCTCATGCGCAGCCTTGTTGAGAAGGACCTGAAGGTAAGGTACAAGCGGAGTCTCCTGGGGTTCCTCTGGTTCCTTCTCAAGCCGCTGTTCAGTATGGCCGTGTACACCATAGTCTTCACAAGGATCATACGGTTCGGCGGCTCCATAGAGCATTTTTCGCTATTCCTTCTTACAGGGCTGCTTCCATGGAATTTCTTTTCGGCATCCCTTTCTTCTTCCGCAAGGACCCTGCTTGACAATCAGAAGCTCATAAGGTCGGTTTACTTCCCCAGGGCGGCCCTTCCCGTTTCAGCGGTCATCGCCAATTCGGTGCACATGATACTGGCCATGGCCGTGCTGGAGATCGTGCTTCTGTTCGCAGGGCACACCCCCGGGCCCTCGCTGCTCCTGCTCCCGGTGGCGGTGCTGCTGCTGGCGGTTCTCACATCGGGCTTCGCCATGATGATCTCAGTGGGGAACGTGTACTACCGCGATGTCTCCCAGTTCCTTGAGGTGATCCTTCTGGCATGGTTCTACGCCAGCCCGGTGATCTATCCCCTGGGACGGGGGCTCATCCCCGAAAGGATGGAGGCCTTCATAAGGTTCAACCCGGTTTCCGGGGCCCTGGAGGTCTTTCACTCCCTTATGTACTACGGCACCTGGCCGTCGGCATGGGCCTGGGCATCACTGGCCGGGTGGGCGGCGGTGATTTCCCTGGCAGGCTACCTTGTGTTCCGGAGGGCTGAACCCTCGGTGGTAAAGGAGCTGTGATGAACAGGGGCCTCGTTCGGTTCACCGATGTTTCACTGGACTACCGGCTTTACCGCGACAGGTCGGTGAGCATCATGGAAACGGTTCTGAACGTTTTCAACAGGAAGACCAGCCGGGACACCTTCAGAGCCCTGGACCATGCCACCTTCCAGATATCGCCGAGTGAATCGGTGGCCCTCATCGGCGCCAACGGAGCTGGGAAGTCCACCACTCTGAAGCTGCTGGCTGGCATATACAGCCCCACATCCGGCAGGGTGGAGGCATCGGGAAGGATCGCCTCGCTCCTGGACCTGGGGGTGGGCTTTCACCCGGAGCTTACAGGGGCGGAGAACGTGTACCTCAACGGCGCTCTCCTCGGTCTTGATCGAGGGGAGATGGATGGTCTGCTTCCTGAGATCGCTTCCTTCTCCATGCTGGAGAGGTTCATGGACACCCCGGTGAAGTATTTCTCCTCGGGGATGTTCATGAGGCTGGGATTCGCCCTGGCAACCAGCGTCGATCCCGATGTGCTGCTTATCGACGAGGTTCTCGCCGTGGGTGATTCAGCTTTCCAGGACAAATGCTACGACAGGATATTCGGCTTCAGGGAGGCGGGGAAGACCATAGTCTTCGTGAGCCATGATCAGGAAGCGGTGAGGAGGCTCTGTTCCCGTGCCATCTGGCTGGACTGCGGCAAAGTGCGGATGGACGGACCCGTGGACGATGTGATAGGCAAGTACCTCCAGGAGAACGCCGGCAGGGTGAGCCGTCAGTCCGCCACGGCGGCTCCCAGGGAATGGGGTTCCAGGGAAGCGTACTTCGAGTCGGTTGCCATAAGCGACGGAAAGGGGACTCCCACCAGGACCTTGAGACAGGGTGAAGAGCTCCTGGTGACGGCTGTCATCGGCACCAGGGAGAGAGCCAGGATCGAGGGCATCATACTGGGATTCTCCCTCCATCGCCTCGACGGAGAGACCGTCATCGCCTCCAACAACCTCGAGAATGGAGAACCCCTGATCACCGCTCAGGGCTCGACCCCTGCATCCATCCGGCTGAAGCCGGGGATACTGGAGCCGGGGAACTACCTCCTCTCGATATCCCTCACCGGGAACGACACCGACTACCACTGGCAGGATTTCTTCTACCCGATCTCACTGCTGGGTGAACGCATGGATCCGCCGCTGAAGCTCGAAGGCCTGACCATAACCTCGGGAGGTATAGACCATGGAAGTGAAGCTCGAAAGGGTCAGTGAGTCCGACAAGCCGGTACTGGCCAGGCTGCTGGAGCTGTATCTGTACGACATGAGCCTCTACGAGGGAGACGGTCCCGGCCCCCACGGCCTCTTCGGCTACAGGTGGCTGGATTCCTACTGGAACGAAGCGAACAGACACCCCTTCTTCATCACCGTAGACGGCGAGCTTGCGGGTTTTGCCCTGGTGAACGACTTCTGCAGATTCACGGAACCGGGCGCGGCAATGGCGGTGGCCGAGTTCTTCGTGATGAACCGTTTCAGGAGGAATGGCGTTGGGAGTCAGGCGGCTCTGAAGCTCTTCAGGATGTTCCCGGGGCGGTGGGAGGTATGCCAGCACAGGGAGAACACGCCGTCCATCGAGTTCTGGGAGAACCTCATTTCGGACATTACCAGGGGGCAGTACAGGAAACTGGAAGCGGAGAGCGAGGAATGGACGGGGCAGGCCCTGATCTTTTCCATTGATCCCCCGTGATTTGCCTTTTCTTGAAGAAAGTGTTATTATTGGGCTCGTGATTTTTTATCACGAACCATCATTACTCCCAGCCGCGGGTTCAGCGGCCCTTTCTTTTCCACGTGTCCGGCGGGTAGAGATCTGTAAGAAGCCCCGGACCAAGGAACAGAAATGACAAGAGACAACGGAAGACCCTCCGCGGGCACGTCGCCCCGTGGTGTATTCAAATCACTCATACCAGGCATAGTCAGAGCGCTTGGGGACCAGGGCTACGTAACGCCCACCCCCGTTCAGACACAGTGCATACCCCCTCTCCTGGCGGGAAGGGACGTTCTGGGAACGGCCCAGACCGGTACCGGCAAAACAGCCGCTTTCTCGCTGCCCATACTTCAGCAGCTGTCGCGGAGGTCGGTCTCGAGGAAACCTGGAACCCCCAGGGCCCTCATACTGGCTCCCACCAGGGAACTCGCCGCCCAGATCGCCGAGAGCGTGGAAACCTACGGCAGGTACCTTCCGGTGCGAACCGTGATAGTCTTCGGCGGGGTCAAGCAGAACTCCCAGGTCACCGCCCTCAGGAAGGGCGTTGATGTGCTGGTGGCAACCCCTGGAAGGCTCCTGGACCTCATCGGTCAGGGATACATTCACCTCGGTTCGATCGAAATGCTCGTACTCGACGAGGTTGACAGGATGCTGGACATGGGTTTCATAAACGACATCCGGAAGATACTGGGCAAGCTGCCCCGGGAGAGGCAGACCATGTTCTTCTCCGCCACCATGGCAGGGGAGATGAAGCGTCTTGCGGACAGCATGCTGAAGAACCCGGTCGAGGTGAGGATAGAGCCTGAGAAGCCAACCCTGGAAGCCATAGAGCAGCGGGTTTTCTATGTGAGCAGGTACGACAAGGACGACCTCCTCGTTTCCGTGCTGGGGGATCCCAGCGTAAGCAAGGCGATAGTGTTCACCCAGATGAAGCACACCGCCAACAAGGTGGCGTCGAAGCTGGCAAAGAGCGGCATCAGGGGAACCGCCATCCACGGCAACAAGAGCCAGAACGCCAGGACACGCTCACTGGACGGCTTCAAGGACAACAGGTACAACGTGCTCGTGGCCACCGATGTTGCAGCAAGGGGGCTGGACGTGGACTCCATCACCCATGTGATCAACTATGACCTTCCGGTGGAGGCGGAGACCTACGTTCACCGCATCGGCAGGACCGCAAGGGCCGGTTCACAGGGGGACGCCATCTCATTCTGCACCAGGGACGACAAGGCATACCTCAAGGAGATAGAGAAGCTTCTTGGAAAGCCCGTTCCCGTATTTTCCGACCATGAGTACCACTGCTCGGCGGCTGAGAACGGCCCGGTCATCCCCCAGAGCAGCGGCGGTTCAGGAAGAAGGCGTCAGCAGAGGGTCCGGCGCAGCCACTGACCCCAGGAACACATTGGCAGCCTCCCTGCACCCGCCGTCGCACTCGGTCATCCGGCCGCATCCGCGGCATTCCGCGGGGAGGTAGGTCTTCATGGTGAAGGTCCTCCAGTAGTCATTCTCCTTAAGGTCCCTCCAGCGGGTTATGTGGCTGAGCCTGTGTTCCGAGTGGTTGCACACCCTCACGTAGCCCGACGGACCTATCACGAAGAATCCCCTGGCGGCCGAGCAGCGGGTCCCAACCTGAAGCTTCTTCAGCTCCAGCCCGTCCAGGGCGCAGAGGGGTATCTCGGTGCCCAGGTGACCGGTCCTGTTGGCTCTTACCAGTATATCGTCCGCGGCGGAAAGCATCTCCCTTACCTGCTCGAGGTTCAGGACCAGCCTGTGGGCATGGGCCAGACCCCTGCCGCCGGGGAGGAACCTGTTCATCAGCAGCTGCCCGGCCCCCGCCAGGAATGCCGCTGAAAGGGTTTTGGGAAGCTCGTGCAGGTTCAGCGCGGTCACAGTGGAGTTCACCGTGGTCTGTATCCCCAGCTCCTTCGCCCTGCGGAACCAGCCCAGAACCATGTCGGCATTATCGTGGCCGGTGTGCTCCTTGAAGGTGGACAGCCCAGGGAGGCTTATGCTGAGCTTTACATCCTTCTCCGCCAGAAAACCCATTATTTCCTCAGTAAGGGTAGAACCGTTTGAAAGCAGGTAAAGTTCAGGTGTTTTCCTGTGCTGAACGAGTTTCCCGTCGATGGTCTCCGTCTTTATGGCCTGCAGGGTGGAGGCAAACTCCATGAGTTCGATGCAGTCATCCCGGAGCAGTGCCTCTCCGCCGGTGAAGGCGAAGCTTGAGACCCCCAGTTCGCACAGCTCTTCCAGAACCGTTTTCCACTCCTCCGTCGACATCTCCTCCAGCCTGTCAAAGGAGCGGCCGGCTTCCCATGGGCAGGAGCAGAACAGGCATTGGTGATTGCAGGCATAGGTGAGTTCCAGAACCGCTGTGGCCGGCAGGAAGGAGGGGGACTTAAGTCTCATTCCGACTGCAGTCCCAGCAGCTCCGCCAGCCTGTGGACATGGTCCTTCAGCGGAAGCCTGTCGTCGGTTGCGGTGGACCAGTACAGGTTTCCCTGAACGAAACCATACAGCATCCTGAGATCTGTCTCGGAAACCGGGCTGCGAAGGGTGTCATCCACCACGATGAACAGACCTGGAGAGCCAGCTGAATCCCTGGAACAGTTTGAGCAGAAAGCGGTCTCATCAAGGGCCACTGAAAACGCCGTGGCGCTGTCCACAGCCGCCGCAAGCCTTCTGGCGGACTCAAGCCGGTTCTCGATGAAACCGGTGAGTTCATCCGTATAAACGGTTTTCTCACCGCACACGGGGCATGTGTACTCGGCAACGGAAGGAGGGCCGGCCACCCTGTAGCACATAGCGCCGGGTACCGGTTCAGGAGGTTCCTCCTGCTCCAGTCGGGCAAGAAGGATGCTGATGTCCCTGCTGGAGAGGCGACGCACTGAATCGGCGGTTACAGGGGGAGGGTCCCCCGCCGATGCTCCGGATACCGTTCCCGCCGCGGCAAGTGCCGCAAGGGCGGCTGCTGTTCTGCGCATATCAGAGCCCAAGCAGTTCCCTGATAAGCTCGGCGTCTTCCTTAAGGGGTTCCTGGCCGTCGTTGTCGGTGACCCAGTAGAGCCTTCCCTGGAGGAAGGAATCAAGCTTTCTCAGATCGCTTATGGAAACCCTGTTCACCGTTTCGCCCTCGTCTCCCTGGACCCTCAGGATCAGATGGGGTTCCTCATCGGGGTAATCGGAGCAGTAGTCGCAGAACATGGTTTCGTCCAGTGTTACCTGGAAATCGGTGGCTTCGTTTATCGACTCCACGAGCCTTCTGGCCCCGGGGAGCTCCCACTCTATGAATGCGGTGGTAAAGTCCTCGTAGAGGGTTTTCTCTCCGCACACCGGGCAGATGTACTCGGCCACCGCCGGGGCGGCCATCATCTCGTAGCACATGGCGCCGTACATGGGCTCAGGTGCTTCCTCCCTCTCCAATCGGGCCAGGAGGAAGTTGACCTACTGGATGGAAAGGGGCTTGATCGCCGCCGAGTTCAGGAAGGTCCCGACGGGATCGCCTTCCTTGAAAAAACCGGTTCCCCTTGACTTGACCACCCCGGCCAGGGTTCCTGCAATTACAATTCCCGCTACCGCTGCAACGTACCACATGATCTGTTTCCCTTCGATAAGGACCTTTACCGATTATACGCCGCGAAACGGGCCTATATTCCCAGCAGTTCCCTCATTCTTCCGGCATGCCGCTGCAGCGGTTCCTGCCCGTCGTTGGACGTAACCCAGTACAGGCTGCCCTTCAGGAAGGAATCCAGCTTCCTGAGATCGTCCACCGAAACGCTGGTGGCGGTTTCCTCGCCGTTCTCTCCAGCTACCCTGAGCACCAGAATGGCGCTTCCCACACCGTGGACTGAGCAGAACTCGCAGAAGGAACTCTCATCCAGCACCACCGAAAAGTCCGTGGATGTGTTTATCGATTCCGCAAGCCGCCTTGCCGCGTCGAGCTCATGGTTCATATAGGCATACATCCCGCCGCCGTACATGGTCTTCTCGCCGCAGACGGGGCAGATGTACTCCGCGGAGTCGGGGATCATCATGGGTGCGTAGCACATGGCACCCATCCTGGGTTCCGGCGGCTCCTCCTTCTCGAGCCTTGCCAGGAGCAGCTCGATCTGGTCCATGGAGAGGGATACCACGGTTTCCGAGGTGATAGCCGGATTATCAGGTTCCTTCCGGTTCATGTAATGCACCGCCCCCGCCGCCGCAGCGGCCGCTATGAGGATCAAAGGCACATAGAGCATAACGGTGTGTTCCTTTCCTGCATGAGCCTGATAATCATGCCCCGGGTTTCATCCGCAGTCAATACCCTCTGGCCGCCCGCAAGTATGTCAATCAAATCCTGTAAAATACCACAATAAGGCAAAATAACCCGTATCAGGTCAGGGTTTACAATCGGGATGCCGTTTCCGGTGAAGGTCATATCCCGATTCGTGTTTCCCGCCAGGTAGGCTCCAGTCGGATATTTTGGTATTTTCCACCCGGAGCATCATCCAGCGGCGCCCAGCCGAAACTCACAGGAAGGAGCCTCATTGAGGATAAGGGGCGAGACGGGTTTTCTGGTCTTTGCGGCGGCGGTGGTGCTTGTCCTTTTTTTCGCTTCGGTCCCGGCTGAGGGAGGCCCACAGACCCTTTTACGCCTGGTTCCCGCTGCGGCCACCTTCATGGCACTGTGGGGGATGTACCGGGTGGGTGAACGGCTCGCTTCCCCGGTTGCAGGCTGGCTCTCGGCACTGGCACTTCTGGCCAGTCCGCTGTTCCTTGTGCACTGCATGAGACCGGTGCCTGAGAGCGCCGTTGTTGCCGCCGTTGTCTGGTCACTGTACTTCCATGTCGAAGGGAAGTACGCTCCAGCGGCACTCCTCTGTGCCCTGGGCGTTGCGTTCAGGGGACAGGTCATTCTGATGGCCGCCGCATTCCTCATCGCGGAGATGACCGAGACCGGTGTCAGACGCCCGGGCAGGCTCCTGCTGCTCGCTTCACCGATTCTTGTAACTGTGTTCACCGGGCTGGCGAGCATAGCTGCCGGGGGACATTTTTTCTTTGCATCCCATACCCGGGATGGTTTCGCGCTTCTGGACGGCTGGTTCGTTCAGCGGCTGCGGGCTTTCGGGACCCATCTCCTTGCCGGGGATAACAGGTGGATCCTGGTCACGGCTGCCGTGGCTGGTATGATCAGGGACAGAGGGCGGGACAGGCATTCGCTGCCATTCATCCTTGCCCTTCTTTTTCCCGCCCTGCTTCCACCTCCGGAAAGGCTGCTGTTCATTGCCTTCGCGGGAGCCGGGACCGTTGTTTACATGGTGAGGGAAAGGCTTTACACCACCAAGCTGTCATGGGTCTTCATACTGTTCCCGTTGCTGATGGTAATCGTTTCACCGGCTCCGGCGCCTGATATGCTCAGCGGCATGCTTCCCGCTTATCCCTTCATTCTGCTTGGCGGCATCGTCATGCTGTTCAGGTACTACTCGAAGGGTACGGCACTGGTCCTGTGCATCGTGTTCCTGGCTGGAACAGCATATTCCAGCAGGGAGATACTCTTCTCCGCCGGGGCGAACACCGCGGAAACATCACCCTGTTATTGCGGGGAATAAAAGCCGGCCCCGCGGCTGTCCAGCAGGGGTTCACCTCATACTGTGGAAAAGCTCCGAGCTCATTGGCTTCATTTCCTCGGTGGAGAAGATGAACTCCACGGGGAAACCGAAGAACTCGCTGATCCTGAAGGCCAGGTCCAGGCTGGGGTTGTACTCCTGCCTTTCAAGATAGCCAACGGTCTGGAAGTTTACCCCGATGGCCTCGGCAAGTTCTTTCCTGGTGATTCCCCTCTCAGCCCTGAGGGCCGCTATCCTGTTGTAGAGCCTCCGCGACTTCACACCTGTTCCCTCCAGGCAATGAACGCCCCGGGAAGAGTGTGCGCCAGGTAGATCAGACTTCCTACCAGGGGAACGGTTATGGTGTACTTCGGACAGACGTTCATCCTTGAGACAACCGACTGGGCCAGCATGATAAGAAGGCATACTACGGCGAACCACCCGTAGGAATCGCTGAGGGCCTCCCTGGTAATGGAAACTTCCCTTTCATCCAGGCTATCCCCTTTTTCATGGGTCAGTTTCCAGATGCCCGATCTCCAGTAGAGGGGGCTGAAGGTCAGCGCGGTCACAGCGAGGCACGAGATGCCGAAGATGTCCACCAGGTGGGTGGGATCCTTGATGAATGCATAGTAGAAGGCGGCATTCATAAGGAGCAGGGCCCCGTAGTTCAGTATCACCAGAGTTCTTTTTCGCATTTCAACTCCTTAGCGTTATGGCAACGATGTGTTGTAAATATACGCAATGAGATTGAAATGTGCAATAACAGTATCCCTGCCGGGTCACTCGTCCTGGGAATACTCGATCCAGGTAACGCGCCAGGTTTCTGAACTGTCGGGCCTGCAGTGTAAGATCGTCTGACCGGTGGTGGTCCAGCCTTCCTGGGTGCCCTGGGAAACTTCCATGAAATAGTCCCTGACATACATCATGGTGGTTCCCGTGGTGTCCCCGGCCCATGGATTCTCGCTGCTTCCTGAAAACTCTAGTTCGACTGATCCGTACTCCTGGAAGAGATTAACTGCAGATGAAATGAACAGTTCACGGTTCAGGATGGTGTCGACGATGCCGTCCCCGTTGTAGTCGTCCCACTCCTCTTCCGGGAGGAGGAAGAGGAAGTCCGGGTCAAGGGTTTCATCCAGGAGTTCGGAATCACGCTGATTGAAGGAGTACTCCAGGTTTTCAACCGCCTTCCAGCCCTGATCCACTGGGTTGTGGGGCAATACGGGGGGAACAATGCCGGTGGAATTTTCGCAGGACAGGAACAGTGACACAGCCAGAATCTGGATGTACTTCGCCATGACGGATCAGCTCCTTCTTTGGAAACCCTTTTCCTTCCTCAGTTTTATTACCAGGTAAAGGCATAGAAGGATAGTCAGAATTATCGCAGGTGTTCCCGCCTCCATTCCGAAACTGCCCCCGGTGAGCCAGTCGGGTCCTGAGATTTCTGCGGAGAGAAGACTGCTGGCTTCGGTCCCGGATACGTTCACCCCGAAGATGCCGCCCATGGTGAAGTTCCAGGCGAAGTGAAGTGCGGAGACGGTCCAGAGGTCCCTTGTGGCCATGTAGACCAGTGTCATCATAACCCCGAACTCCAGCCCCACCGCAGCGCTGGTCCAGAATGTGGAGTTGGGATTCGTGGCATGGGTGAGGGCTCCTTCCAGGCTGACCACCGCGATGGCTATAACGCTGCCGGCCCATCTTTCCACCAGCCGGAAGATGACACCCCGGGTGACCAGTTCTTCCAGGAAGCCCACGAGGATCATGAGGAACAGATATTCCAGCACAGCCGCAGAGAAGGAAACTGAAGCTATCGAATAGCTCCCGGCGATGGCCAGAATGCCTGTCTGAATGCATACCAGAGCTGTTCCCGCCGCAAGACCGGTGAGGATCCCCCGAAGGGCTGTCCTGCGTGGATATTCCCTTCCCAGACCGGTTCCCTCATGCCGCTTCAGATAGAGCCGGTAGAAGAAGAGGATGGCTCCCACCTGCAGGATGAGCTGCAGGAACCTGCCTGGAATGGTCTCCCTGATGCCCGTGGCATCCAGGCCCAGCTTTATTCCGATCGCAAGTATTCCACCTGCAAGGAGATAGAGCAGCGCGAGAAGCAAGAGAACCCCAGGATGTCTTTTCTTTACGGTCATATCGCCGCCTTTCCGGGTGCACACTCAGGACGGCGGTGAAGCCTCATGCGTTACATTTCACTGAGGGATGCGCTTTCGAGGGTGATCCAGCCCGTCGTGCCCCAGGAGTCGGTGCCATCCACGCCTGCTATCCTGTACCATTCTCCCGATGTCCCGACCACCTCCGCGGCTTCGCCGTGGTGAAGGAGCGCACTGATGGTTGAGCCGTATTCCGGCTCCGCCCTTACCGGGGTATCGTCCAGTATCATCACATAGGTGATAGCCGCTTCCGGTCCCCAGACCACAGGGATGCCGGTGGTATCAGCCCCGGCTGTGCCAGGCGGGATCCACCTGTAACGGAAGCTTCCCGTATTCCCGGCCTGCGCGATTCCCGGATCGAATCCCAGCCATCCATCCCGGGTCCTTACGGTTACTTCCAGTGTGTCGCCTGGAGCGATGCAGCAGAATACGGGGGCCAGGGTGGAAGGCCGGACATAGGCCCTGATGGAGTCAGCCGATACGAACGCAAGTGAGAACAGGACGGCAGCGAGAAGCTGTGATGGCACGGGATACCTCCTCTATGATCATTCCATTTCCATTACATACTCTTTTCCGTTTCCGCCGGCAGCGGCTTTGACCTGACAGGCAAAATTGACGATTATTGCAGGAACATTCCGCTCTTTCAGGAAGGGGTCTGTCTTGAGGGTAACCCTCGTTTACCCGAGGTACGGCGAGGAGCATCATTCGCTCTATTTCCCGTTCGGTCTTGCCTATGTGGCGTCATCACTGCGAAATGCCGGTCATGACGTAACCGTGGTGGACATGGAGGGCGACAGGCTTTCGGTTACCCGTGCAGTGGAGCTGGTGGTTGGATCCCGGCCTGAAATGGTCGCCTTCGGTGGAATGGTCACCAGGTTCAGGTATGTGAGGGAGCTTTCCCGGCTGATCAGGCAGGAGCTTCCAGAGGCGTTCTTCACCGCTGGCAACAGCGGAGCCACAACCGTGCCCGAACTCTATCTCGGGTCATGCGGTCTCGACTGCGTTGTGCTGGGCGAGGGAGAGGAAACCTCCGTCATGCTGGCCGACGCGCTTTCCTCAGGGGAGGACTGGAGACTGGTCCAGGGTCTTGCGTGGCTCGGGGAGAACGGCTTTGAGAAGTCTCCTCCCCGGGAACCCATTGCCGACCTGGACTCCCTTTCCTGGCCGGCCTGGGACCTTTTCCCCACGGAGAATTATGTCTCCAGCATGGACCACAGGCAGAAGAGGGTGCGGCACATGGAGGTGCTTGCCAGCAGGGGATGCCCGTTCAACTGCGTCTACTGCTATCGGATCTACGGCAGGAAGGTTCGCCGCCGGTCACCCGCCTCCATAGTGGCGGAGATCAGGGAACTCGTGGATCGCTTCTCCATAGAGTACACCGGCTTTCCCGATGACCTTTTCACCAGCGACAGGGCTTTCGTGATGGAGTTCTGCGATCTCATGAAGAAGGAACTCCCAGGAATGAAATGGTCGTGCCTGGGTCGTGTGAACACCGTGGATCGGGAGATGCTGCTTGCCATGAAGGAAGCCGGGTGTGACTGGATCTCCTACGGGATCGAATCAGGGTCCGATATCATGCTGGAGAGAATGCGGAGGCAGGTTACATCGCAGCAGTGCCTCGAAGCGATAAGGCTTACAGAAGAAGCGGGGATACACGCTGAGGGCAGTTTCATCATCGGCATGTTCGGTGAGACCAGGGATACGGTTACGGAAACGGTGGATTTCTGCCGCAGAGCGGACATAACGGCGCCCATGCTCTTCGTTACCCCCTACCCGGGAACGGCGATCTTCCAGGAAGCCATGGACCGGGGGCTTATCCCGGACCTCGAGAACTTCCTGTCGTCGATGAATGCCGCGGACGAACTCCTCGTGAACCTCACCGATTTCACCAACGATGAGCTGAAGGAGCTTCGTGACTGGGCGCAGGGTTCCATAGGCAGGAGCTATCTGCTGAGGAAGCCCCTCAGCAGGATACCGGCTCTTCTCTGGAAGCATTTCAGACTTCGGGGCTTCAGGGGAATCTCCCATGACGCCAGGGCCTTCATGGCCTCCATACTCAACCGGCGGAGCACTTCATGACGGAACCGAAGCTGACAGCCTTTCTGCGGAAGCTGACCCCCCATTCCGGGATCATCCTGCTGGCAGCGGTGGTCCTGCCCAGGTTCCTCTGGTTCGTTTACCTGGGTGGAGTTCTTCCAACGCCGGTGAGGGATCAGGCGCTTTACCTGCACACAGCAGGGAGGATTTTCAACGGATACGGCCTCTCGTTCTCCAGGGAACTCGGCGCGGCAAAGCACCTGAGGAACAGCGATGATAACCCGCTCAGGGTATGGACGGAAGACCAGGACTACATGTTCGGTCTGGCCCCTGTGGAGACCCCCACAGCGGTCATGGAACCTGGATATTCGGTGCTTCTGGCGCTGTTCTTCAGGGTTTTCGGAGTCGCGACGGGAGCGGTGTTCGCTCTTAATCTGGCGTTCTCCCTGGCCGGGGCCTTCGCCGTCAGGAAACTTGTCTCCGATGTGTGGGGTCCGCTGTCGGGCATGACCGCATCGATACTCTGGGCGCTATATCCTCCATATGTTTATTACACGGCTTACGCAATGACGGAAACAGCTCATTCCGCACTTCTGATGATATCCCTCTGCTTCCTGTTCTCCTGTTCAAGGGGAAGAGGGAATGGTTTCCTTACCGGGCTTTTTACCGGCGTGTTCTTCCTTGTGAGGGCAACGGCGCTCTTCCTGCTGCCGCTGGAAATGGCTTACCTGGCCTGGCGCAGGCGGTGGAAAAGCCTGCTTTTCGTAGTTCTGGGTTTCATTGCGGCGGTTTCACCCTGGGTGATTCGAAACGCCGTGGAACTCGGATCCCCTGTGCTCATGCCCACGAAGGGCTCTCTGAACCTCTGGATGCGTAACCACCCGCAGGTCCTTTTGCTTGAAGGGATAGAGGTTCCTGAGGGGATCCCGGTTAACTCCCTGGAACTGCTCAGCTACCCATCTACGGATTCCATCCCCGGCGAACTGGCCAGAAGCGATGCCATGGGAGGATCCGCAAGGGAGTTCATGCTGAGGAATCCCAGGATGATGCTCTGGCTGGCATGGGACAGGGCGGGCGAGTTCCTCTCTCCGGGGGGAGGCACACTTGGAGCCAGGGCGCGCACCGCCGGTCTTCTTTTTTACGGCATATTGCTTTTCGGCGCCATAGGACTCTGGCGGAACAGAAAGCACCCTGAAACGATTTTCCTCTTCGCGGTGTTCATACTTTATCTTCTGGTGCACGCAGCAGCCCACGGCGGAGTAAGATATCGCCTTCCGGTGGACTCGGTGTTCCTTCTGGGAATGGCGATGTGCGGATGTACGGGAAAGGATGGTAAATGCGCCCTCTGAAAAGGATACTGTTCGTCTTTCCGGAAACCAGGTATCCATCGGGACAGCCAAGCCTTGGAATAGCCATGCTCTCGGCTGTGGCAAGGAGAGCGGGAGCGGATACGGCGCTCTGCGACATGTCCTTCCAGGCAAGTCCATTCGAGCATCTTGCGGCCATGCTGAAGGAGTTCCAGCCGGATGCGGTTTCCATAACCGTGGTCACCCCCCAGATCCATGCGGTGCTCCAGGCGGTGCCCGTGGTCAGGCAGCACGCTCCAGGGGCGTATCTCATGATAGGAGGACCCCACGCAACGGTCCTTCCCGAAGAAACTCTCAGCACCACAGGAGCAGACCTCGTCTATTCCGGCGAAGGCGAACGGGCAATGGAACTCATCGTTTCCGGCCAGGATCCCGAAGGTATCCCGGGGGCATGTCTCATGATGGATGGAAAGCCCCACCTGGTTCCCGGCAGGCTTCTGGTGGAGGACCTGGACTCCCTTCCCCTTCCTGACAGGTCGATCTTCGACATGGACCGCTACTTCGACACATGGTACTCCATGGACAGGGTGGACCCTTCCCTGAAGGGAACCACCATAATGGGCACCAGGGGCTGCCCCTACAGGTGCACGTTCTGCCAGCCGACCCTCTCCGAGATATTCGGGAAGAAAATGCGGAAGCGTTCGCCCGGGTCGATCATCGCCGAACTGAAGCATCTGAAGGAAACGTATTCGATCGACGCCTTCATGTTCGAGGATTCCACTTTCATAGTGGACCACGCATGGGTGAAGGAGATCTGCGCTGGAATGATACGGTGTGACCTGGGCCTCAGGTGGTGCTGCAACGTAAGGGCGGACCTTCTCACCGAGGACCTTCTCGACGCCATGGTGGAAGCGGGTCTGTCAAAGGTGAACATGGGCGTTGAATCAGCTTCCCAGCGCGTTCTGGACGATATTTACCATAAAGACATCACCGTTGATGGGGTCCGCAGGGCCCTGCGGATGTGCAGGTCGAGGGGTCTTTTCGTACAGGGATACTTCATGCTCGGGGCTCCCGGCGAAACCATCGACGAGATGAAGAAGACAATTTCATTCGCCGCGTCGGAACCCTTCGACGACGCCCTTTTCGACATAACGACCCCGTTCCCGCACACGGGCCTCTGGGAAATGTCCAAAGAGCTGATAGTCGCGGACTATTCGGATTTCGACTGTTTCCACAAAAGCGTCTACAGACTCGACGGCATCACCCCGGAAGAGATAGAGAAACTGAAGAGGAATGCGTTCTGGAAGTTCTACGCCCACCCGGCGCGGATACTCCGAACGCTGCGCACCGTTCTCGGACCAAGGAACTTCAGAAGAACGCTGCTTAAGGTAAGGAGAGTATGAGAGAGATAACCGTAACCATAGATGACGGTGGGATGCATCAAGCCGTTAACGAGGCCATACGGCGTTGCATGCCCTCCGGCAACGTGAACCGGGTCAGTGTGATGGCCACCGGCAAGTACCTCGAGGAGGCTGTTGCACTGGCCATGGCGGGTGGGCTCAGGCTTTCCGCTCATCTCGACTGCTGCCAGGGCCCTTTCCTTCTGGAAGAGAGTGATTTTCCAGATTCGTTCGCCTCCTGGCTGAAGGCCGGAGCGGACCTTGCGGAAAGGGTACGCAACGAATGGTCCGCCCAGATCGAGAGGATACTCGCCACAGGCGGAGTGGTCACCGCTCTGGACAGCCACAGACACCTGCATCACGTCCCCGCCCTTCAGGATGTAATTATATCCCTTGCCCGG
>NPID01003291.1_pt2 | contig 23958 bp, 22 predicted proteins | sample 8637491 | NCBI WGS metagenome assembly NPID01 (sample SAMN07420843, study PRJNA396082) | bioreactor metagenome | isolation source: sample BA6 brine-fed electro-methanogenic bioreactor BA | place: Japan: Kochi | collected 2016-06-14 | reverse complement strand
CATGCATTAACGGCGTCAGCCTCGTTGACCTCCACGATCTGCCAGTAGTAGGTGTGGCCGAATTCCAGAGCGGCCGGTGCATAGACGGCCTCACTGACCGAATCGATCCGTGGCAGCGCATTCGAGTCCGTCCCGAGATAGACCTCGTGTGAAACGGCCCCTCTACCCGCGCGCCAACTCAAGGCCGTACCCGGATCGATTCCCGTGGCGCCGTCGGTCGGCTGGGGTTCGCGGGCTTGAGCTGGGATGGACAGGAGGCGCACTTCGCTGAGACCATATTGACCGATCACGCCCCATCCAGTGTTGGCAGTCAGACGGACGTACCTGGCCGCAACGCCACCGAAATCAACCGTCGTGTTGGCGGCGTATGCGGGCTTGGAAGTCCCTTGGGCAAACTGGACGGCGCCAAGCGTCGCCCATTCGATGCCGTCTATGGAACATTCCACGGTCACATCCTTAACAGGATTGGATGGCAGCGGCCGACGCGGTCGTTTGGATATGGCGGAAGCCGTCAATCGGTTGCAGACGCGGCGTCAAACGGCCCCGATGGCGCTTGGCATCGGGGCGGCAGGCCAAATCAAACCGGATCACAGCCAACACGGTCGCTCAGCAATACCGCATCGAAGATGTCGTGGCACGTCGACTCATTGATCAAGCCACAGAAGCCTTACTCGCCGGTTCTGTCAGCCTGATCAACATATGCGATCCAGGGCATCTGATACTTGGCGGAAGAGTTGTCGAAGGACTGCTCGCGCTATTGAAACGCATAGAAGAAAGAGTACGGCAGCGGCTTGCCGTCCAAACCACTTCTATATCTCTTATCTGTCAATACACTGTGCACTGAAGAACATCCACGGCGCGCATGCTACGCTACCGTCGCCGCCGCATATCAGATTTCGAAATCGAGCGTGGTCCCCGGAGCGGCCTCTACAACGTCCTGGCGAAAACCAATCTGCAAGGGCGTACGGCAGGTGGGCGAGACCGTCACCTTAAAGCGATCCTGAGCGATATCCACCGCCAGCGGGTGGTGACTGTAGACCATCTGGAAACGCAGATGTTGCAGGCGTTGCGGCAGTCGGGGGTTGAAAAACAGAATGCCCTCGCGGGCCTCGAGCCCGGTGTATCCCCGCTGGACCAGATCCACCGTCCCGGCCATGGCGCCCAGGTGAATCCCTTCCGGGGTGGTGCCGCCCTGGATGTCGGCGACGTCGCTGTCGAGCGCCTTGGTGAACAGGTCCCACGAACCCGACCGACGAGAACGGCTCAACACCCATGAATGGACCACCCAGCTCAGCGTGGAGCCGTGCGACGTCCGCTGGAGATAGTAGCTGATGTTTTTCGGGATCGTTTCTCGATTGAATTCGTACCCGAGTTGTCCGAACAGCTCGCGCAATTGTTCCGCAGAGAACAGGTAGAACAGCATGAGCACGTCGGCCTGTTTCGAAGCCTTGTACCGGTTCACCGTGTCGTCTTCGGCTTCCAGAATGCGGTCGAGACGCTGGATGTTGCCGTATTTCCGACGATATCCNNACGAATTCTTCCAGCCGGCCGTATCCTTCGAACTGGCTGATGATTCCATCCTCATGGAACACCACCAGCATCTTCCGGGCGATGTCCCTCCATCGCTGTCTTTCGCTCTCCGTCAGCCCCAGCGCCGCGACCAGGTCGGCGCTGCGGTCCTGGGGCAGAAGGTCGAAGAGCTTCGTTGCCTGGTTCATGATCCAGACAACCATCAGGTTCGTGTAGGCGTTGTTGCTGATACCCGGTTCTCTTGCATCCGGGTACCCATCGTGGAACTCATCCGGGCCCATCACCCCCAAAATCTCATAGCGGTCGCGCTGGGGATTGTACGTGGCTGTGCCCGCCCAGAACCTGGCGATCTCCCAGATCATCTCCGCGCCGTAGTAGCAGAGGAAATCCGTATCTCGCGTGGCTTCATAGTACTGCCACACGTTGAATGCGATGGTGGCGTTGACGTGTCGTTGAAGCCGGCTGTGGTCGGGGATCCAGCGACCGGACTGGGGATTGAGGTGAACCTTTTGACTCTCTTCACGTCCGTTGCTGCCGCTCTGCCAAGGGTACATGGCTCCACGGTGACCGGCGGCTCGGGCGGCTTCCCGCGCCTTGCGCAACCGCCGGTAACGGTACAGCAGGAGAGATCGTGTGACCACGGGCAAGTGCAGGTTCAGAAACGGCAGAATGAACAGCTCATCCCACAGGACATGTCCACGATAGGCCTCCCCATGCCAGCCGCGCGAAGGCACACCCAGGTCCTGGTAGAGGGAATGGGGGGACACCGTCTGGAGGATGTGAAAGGTATAAAGATGCAGGACCATCTGCATGCGCTCGCCTTGCGAATCGTCTTGCATCGCGAAATCGAGATCGATGCGCTGCCACAGATCCTCCCACGCGCCGAGGTGACTGGCTTCCAGAGACGGATAGTCTTCGGCTCGCTGCACGTCGCTGGTCGCCTCCAGAGCGGCTTCCGAAATCGCCTTGTCTTTCGATGTATACAAGGCCAGGGTCTTCTCTATCGCCACACATTGGCCTTCGGTCACATCGGCGCAAAAGTCTTGTGCGATGTAATCCGCCTCCATGGCAGTATCCCGTTCCAGGCGCAAAGGCTCGCCGTCGGAAAAGACCCTCGTGCGGACCGCCTCGGCGATCTCGATGTGCGACTGATTCGTTCTCGCCTTCAGGAGCAGACTCTCGGCGCCAACCGCCTCAATCGTCAGCGTCTCGAGATGTCGGTTGGCCAGGCTCCGATAGCGCGCCACCCCGTTGTTGACCACACGTCCGTCGATCGCCGTGCGAATCTTGAACTCGCCGCTCCAGTTCTCGGGCACCAGTTCGAGACGCAGCGCCGCGAGGTGAGGCAGTGCCATGTGCACCAGTCGGCGGCTTCGCAGGNNGAGGAGCCCTTCACGCAGGTGGAGTTGCTGTTTATACGAAAGGATCTCCGCCGTGGACGCGTCGAACCACGCTTCTCCGCGCACACGAAACGACAGACACAGCCAGTTCGGCAGATTGACCAGATCCTCGTTCTCGATCGTATGTCCCGCGCTTTCCGACGTCAGACGGTTATACCCTCCCGCCAGGTAGGTGCCGGGGTAGTGAACGTCGTCGTCCTGTGATTCGGGGGCCGCGCCGCGGCTGGCGAAATATCCGTTGCCCAACGTGCAGAGCGCCTCGCGGAGCCCTTCCTGGTCGGGATCAAAGCCTTCGTAGGTCAGAATCCATTCACTCATGGCGTTCCCCCTGCATTGATGCGACCAGCAGGGCCAGGAACTGCCCGACCTCGTCGGGATCGCGAAGCACGTACCGAGCCTTCGTTCTGCTTGGCTCCTCGCTTACGAGAATTCCAATGCCCTGATCTTCCAGCACGCCAAATGCGTCTTCATCGGTCACGTCATCGCCGATGTACACGCATTGGATCTCTCCAATATCCAACCCAAGTGCGTCCAGAAGCCAGAGCAACGCCTTTCCCTTATCCCATCTGATGTCCGGCTGCAATTCATAGACCTTCTTGCCCTCGGACAGCCTCAGTTGTGGGTGTTGAGCAACCGTGTCACGGAGATGATCTCGAATGGCATGTACCTCGNNACCTGGCGGTAGTGGATCGCCAGGGAGAACTTCTTGGGCTCGAAGTGGATGCCTTCGATTCCCTGGAGTTGTCGCCGCAACTCCTCACTGGCCGTCTCCAACAAGGGCAGCAATGCGCGCGCCTCGGGCAGATCCTTGCGCATGCCGCCCGGGCCTTCGATGTCGAACCCATGGCTGCCGGCGTAGACGATTCCGTCGATCCGGGCCTTCTCTTGCACGTCCTGGAGATCCCTGCCGCTGATGATTCCGACGGTGCATTCCTGGGCCAGCCGGGCCACCGTTTGCCTGATTCGATCGGAAAGCCGGGCCAAGTCCGGACGCGATACGATCGGCGTCAGCGTACCGTCATAGTCGAGAAACATGGCCAAGGGTCTTCCTTCCGCAGCCTGTTCGACTCGCTTTGCGCATTCGCCTGCATCCAGTACTTCCGGTCCATCGCCTCCGACCGGCCCATCGGAGGCGGCTACCTCCATCCCGTCGAATGATTCGATGACCACGTCCGCACCGTTGTCGCGAAGCTGCTGCGTACGACCCTTTCGATCTATGCCGATCACCTGATGAAAGCGACCCGCTTTTGCCGCCTGCACGCCTGCCACGGCGTCTTCCACAACCACCGCTCGATCGGGTGGTGTACTCAGTCTCTCGGCTGCCTTGAGAAAGATGTCCGGCTGCGGTTTTCCCTCCAGTCCCAGTTGCTCACTGTCGACACCGTCGATCTTGGCGTCGAAGACTTCCTTGAGCCGGGCTGCCTCCAGCACGGGCACGCAGTTCTTGCTCGACGACACTACAGCGGTCATGATGGCGTGCCGCTTGAGCTTGTCGATGAATCGCGTTGCGTCCTCATATACCTCGACACCGTCCTGCTGTAGCCGACGGAGGAAGTACTCATTCTCCTTGTTTCCCAGGCCGCAGACGGTTTCCTTTCCCGGCGGGTCCGTTGGATTACCGTAAGGCAGATCAATGTCTCGGGATGCGAGGAAGCTCCGGACCCCTTCGTAGCGAGGTTTGCCGTCTACATATTGGGTATAGTCGCTCTCGGGGTCAAACGGGCGGTACTCTCTCTTCTCACGCTCACCGCGTCCGTCCAGGTAGGCGTCAAACATCTGCTTCCAAGCTGACGAATGCAGTCTGGCGGTCTCCGTGATGACACCGTCCAGATCGAAGATCACCGCGTCGTACCGTTCTTTCTCTAGCGTCCGTTGGATCTTGTTCTCCTGCATTGAGGATCTCATTGGAACCGTTCTGAGCAAAGCATGCACGGCTTCCGGCACACCTGATACCACTACAACTCCAGCAGCTGCCAAAGACGACAGGGATTTCCCTGCAATAAAGGCTGGAATTGGAGGTCGGACGATGGAAAAGCTGCGGACTACTAATAGGGAGCGAAACTCGTCCTGCGTTGGCCAGCGTTGGTGGATGACTTGCCTCACAACCGGGTAGGAGAAACGNNGACACAGGCCTAAAGGTATGGTCTAAACCAGCGGGCGGCATAGAGAGCATCAGTATTACCAGCAAGGGGAGCGATTCTATGGGAAAGAAAAGTGCCAATGGCCGGAACGCCGAGCGCAAGGCCTGGCACGCCATGAAACAGGATGAAGTCCTGTCGCATCTGGAGGTGGACGACAAGGGCCTGACCGGGGACGAAGCCCAGCGACGACGCGAGGAGCATGGGGCTAACGAATTGCCCTCGGAGGAAAGGCCGAGCGCCTGGCAGAGGTTTCTCCGGCAGTTCAAAAATGTGCTCATCTACGTACTGCTGGCGGCGGGAGTGTTGACGGCCGTACTGGGCAAATGGACGGATCTGGGCGTGATCCTGGGCGTGGTGCTGCTCAACGCCATCGTGGGATTCCTTCAGGAGGGCAAGGCGGAGAAGGCCATGGAATCCATCCGGGGCATGCTTTCTCCCAAAGCCAAGACATTGCGCGACGGCCAGGAGCAGGAGCTGCCCGCCGAGGAACTGGTCCCAGGCGATATCGCCCTGCTGGGCTCGGGTGACCGCGTGCCGGCGGACATGCGGATTCTGGAGGCGCGCAATGCGCAAGCGGACGAGGCGGCGCTGACGGGCGAGTCCGAGCCGGTCAGCAAGCAGGCTGAGCCCGTGGAGGAGGACGCACCCCTCGGGGATCGCGCCAGTATGGCGTACTCGAGCACCATTCTCACCAGTGGTCGCATCCGCGGGGTAGTCGTGGCCATCGGACGCCAAGCCGAGATCGGGCGCATCAGTGAGATGGTCTCTGAGGTCGAGGAGATCAGTACACCGCTGCTGCGCAAGATGGATAGGTTCGGACGCCGGCTGGCCATTGCCATCCTGCTGTTCAGTGCGGCCCTCTTCGCGTTTGGCTACTTTCTACGCAGTTTCGGCCTGACGGAGATCTCCATGGCGGTAGTCGGTCTCGTGGTCGCGGCCATTCCCGAGGGGTTGCCCGCGATCATGACGATCACCCTCGCCCTAGGCATGCAGCGCATGGCCAAGCGCAACGCCATCATTCGACGCCTGCCCGCGGTGGAGACCCTGGGTTCCACAACTGTGATATGCAGCGACAAGACCGGCACCATAACCAGGAACAGGATGACCGTGACACACGGCTGGACGGCCGCAGGGGAGATGACCGTCGATGCGGAGGGTTTCCACGGAGCCAGCGACGATGGTGAACTGGGGATACTTCTCAGGTGCGGGGTGCTGGCCAACAACGCAACGGTTAGCAGCGCAGGAGCATATGAAGGGTCACCCACCGAGAGCGCGGTGCTTGCGTCTTCCATCCACGGAGGGCTTAACCCCGCGGAGACGAGGAAGGCCTTCCCCAGGAGGGATGAGATCCCATTCTCCAGTTCCAGGAAGTACATGGCCGTACTGTGCGGTGATTCCAGGCTCTACCTTATGGGCGCCGCTGACAGGGTGCTGGGGTTCAGTTCCCGCATCCTCGAAGGCGGGGCTCCCGGGGAAATCACCCCTGAGCGCCGGGAAATGATAGAGGAGCAGATCGAGACCATGGCTTCCAGGGGCCTGAGGGTGCTCGCCGGGGCGTTCAGGGAACTTGGGGATGACCCGGTCTCAATCTCGGAAACCGACGCGGAGAACGAGCTTGTTTTCGCCGGCCTCTGGGGAATGGTGGACCCGCCAAGGCCGGAGGCGGTTGAGGCCGTTGCCGCAGCCGGTGGAGCGGGAATACGGGTGGTTATGATAACAGGCGACCACGCCGTTACCGCCAGGGCCATCGCCGCCTCCGCAGGAATAGCCGCATCCGGCGCAAGGGTGATCACAGGGTCTGAACTGGACGGGATGGACCAGAGCGGTCTGGAGAGCGTTGCCGGGGAGGTTTCAGTTTATGCCAGGGTGACCCCCCAGCACAAGCTGAGGATACTCCAGGCCCTGAAGAGCCGCGGGGAGATCGTGGCCATGACAGGGGACGGGGTTAACGACGCCCCGGCCCTCAAGGGCGCCGACATTGGCATAGCGATGGGGAAGACCGGCACCGAAGTCGCCCGGGAAGCCGCGGACATGATCCTCACCGACGACGACTTCGCCACCATAGTGGAGGCGGTGGAGGAGGGGAGGACCATCTTCTCCAACCTCAGACGGGTGGTCTTCTTCCTGATCACCACCAACCTGGGGGAGATACTCACACTGGCGGCGGGGCTTGCCCTGGGAATGCCCCTGCCCCTCACAGCGGTGATGATCCTTTGGATAAACCTGGTAACCGACGGCGCCTGCACCATACCCCTGGGAATAGAACCCGGTCACGGAAGCGTTCTGAGGCAGAAGCCCAGACCCCCTTCAGAGGGAATACTCGGCGGGGGCTTTCTCAGGAGGATTTTCATCTTCGCCCCCATGATGGCAGCGGGGACGCTCTTCCTCTTCAACAGGGAACTGGCTGGCGGGGAGGTGCATGCCCGCACGATGGCCTTCAACGCACTTGCGGCTTTCCAGTGGTTCCAGGCTGTGAGTTCCAGGTCCCTTACATCTTCCGTATTCTCGGTTGGATTCTTCAGGAACAGATGGCTGTGGGCGGGTATACTGACCTCGGTGGTCCTTCAGGTGCTGGTGACCCAGACCGGATTCGGCCAGAGCATCTTTGGTGTACAGGCCCTTTCGGCATCCAACTGGCTCTGGATAACCGCGGTGGCGTCATCGGTGCTGGTGGTGGACGAACTCCTGAAGGTCATGAAGTTCCATGGAGATAAATAAGGATGATTGGATCGAGAATCTCCTTAGGAGGATCGGGCTCTGCCAGCAGCCCTGCGAAGGTTAATACTTCATTAACAATCCCTTCACATGATCCTTTTGACAGTTGCCAATACCCCAGCGAAGGGATCACCCATGGGAAAGACCAGGGTACTGTTCCTGTGCACCGGGAACTCAGCCAGGAGCCAGATGGCGGAGGCTTTTCTCAGGCTGCACGGAGGCGATGACTTCCAGGCCCTCAGCGCCGGGCTGGAGCCGGTTCCCATAAACCCCTTGACCATAGAGGTGATGAGGGAGGCCGGTATTGACCTTGAGGAACTGAACCACAGGAGCAAGAGCCTGTTGGACGAGTTCTTCGACAGGCAGGTACATGTGGGCTACCTTATCACCGTTTGCCGCAGCGCCGAGTCCAACTGCCCCATCTACCCCTGGGCCGGCGTAAGGGAGTTCTGGGACCTGGAAGACCCGGCTGCTTTCCAGGGCAACCGTGAGGAGAAGCTGCAGTTCTTCAGGGACACCCGGGACATCATACAGCAGAAGGTCCTGGAGTTCATCGAAAGGGTGAGGAACCAGGACTAGGGGCTTTACATCTCTAACGGCAGACAGCCAGCCTGCCTGAAACCGCCTGGTTGCCTGCTCTTGCGGAGACCAGGTAGATCCCCGGAGGGAATCCGCTCACGTCAAGGGGTGTGATCCCTTCCCGTGCCTGTTCCCGAAGCACTACTCTCCCGCTTACATCGAAAACGGTTATTGAAGCGTTCGCTGAGGTTTCCACATAGGCCGCAGAGGAGGCTGGAGAGGGAGATACCCTAACCGTAAGCGCCGGTTCCGACGGTCCTCCTTCAATGCCGCTCAGCCCGTTGGGAACCGCCAGTGAGGCCAGGGTGGCGGATGTTGCCTTGGCGATCTCCGTTCCGAAGGGAAAGAACTCCATGTAGTTCTCCAGCAGATCCTCCGAGGTGTGATACCATGGGGGGAAGAGGTACTCGTCGCCGCCGATCGCTGTGAAACCATATACCCAGAAGGAAACATGGTCGCTTCCGCCGCCGTAGGTAAGGGTTTTGTGGGTGTCCAGCAGGGGAACGTAGGTATTGGCGCTGGAAATGAAATAGTCGGCAAGGTCCTCGGCGAACTCCGTATGGTTGATGTTGAGTATGGAATAGTCGCTGGGGCCAATCTCGGGTCCGTAGAGTATCATGTCCAGGTTAAGGGCGGCTATTATGGAGTCGCCATTCATCCAGGCCTGCTCCGCGTAGTAGCTGCTTCCCACAAGACCTGCTTCCTCACCTCCCCACAGGCAGAGGATCACCGTAGAGTCGAAGTTGTACTTCACCATTGCCCTGGCCGCTTCCATCACCGCGGCTGCGCCGCTGGCGTTGTCGTCCGCCCCCGGGAATACCTCGAAGTTATTGTGCCCGCAGTCCAGATGGGCCCCGAAGAGATAGATCCGTTCGGGATTAGCCGTTCCGGGGTAAGTAACTATGATGTTCTGGGATGAGTCGCCGCTTATGGGGAAGTTCTGGATCTCAACGGGGCAGCCCTCCCGTACCAGCCAGTTCACCGCCCAGTCCCTTGCGGCGGGGAAGGAGTCGTTGCTCCAGAACCTGTTCTCGAACTGCTCGAGCCTACCCACGATGGAGATGATGCTGTCCTGGTTTATGGAGGCCACTATGTCCGCCACATAGTCATCGTAGTCAGCCCTCTCCGGGATCAATCCCCATTCGGCGGGGGCATGTATCTCCTGGAGCGGCCGCGCGGCAGCGGTGGGAGTGGGGCAGCTGCCCGGCCCGGGCAGCGTTATTGCGATATCCCTATCCCTGTATACGACTGCTCCGTAGCTTTCCAGCGACTCTCCAGGGTGGAAAGCCCGGGGATAGACCATGAAATAGTCGCCGGGAGCGTTCCCCGCTGTATCAAGTACCTGGCAGTTACCTCCAGGCGTTCCTGTGTAGATGGTCTCATCCTCGTTCCTGTATACAGGCACAGCTGACAACCCCTCAGGAAGGGGCTCGGTACACGGAAGGGTGAAAAGGGCTCCCTGCAGGAGAACCCCAAGTACTGTGGAAGCTGTAAAGCAGAGCATGACTACCTCCCTTCCGTTACTACAAGTTTGAGCGAAAGTGGTTCACCGTTAACGGATGCCCTCATCAGGTACAGTCCCGGAGAAAGATCCGCTACCAGCAGGCCGTGCTCCCCTGGGGGATAGTCGGCGGAGCTGAGATCCCTTACGACCCTGCCTCCGATGTCGTAGACCTTAAGGGAAACCGCAGCCGGAGCTTCAAGGTAGAATGTCAGTTCGGCAGCCCCGGGAGCCGGGTTGGGAGAGACGCCGATGAAGGGCACTGCATCCTGTTCTTCAACACCTGTGGGGGAGGTGGTGAGCCTTATCTCGTAGAGGGTTGATGGTATGAAGTCACCCTGGGCGTAGAGGGTAACAAGATACTGGCAGTAGGTGTCGCCGGGCTGCACCAGGGAGGACACTTCCTCTATCTGTTCAGGCAGCACATCCGACCACTGTCCCATGGCGCTGGGGTCGTCCGAGGCCCTGAACCTCATTATCGAATTACCTTGCACATCGGACTCCATGAACAGGGGGAACAGCTGATCCAGGGAGTCGCAGTGGAGGATGGAGGAGCTGATGGTCGCCGATGGATGGTATGTGGTGAGAAGGGCGCCTTCGCACCACACCGCCCTGTCCTGGTAGTAGCAGGCCCCCGCCAGGTCGAGGGGAGCCTGGCCGTCGATATTTGCCACCACCATGTCGCTGAAGCCGCTGGTCCCCAGGTCCGACTGGTAAATGAGCCAGATGCCGGCATCGCTCTTCAGACACACAGTTGCGTAATCCAGAAGCGGGCTGGATGAGACCAGATCAACATCCCCGTCCTGGTCGATGTCCGAGAGGATCAGGCACATGCTCCGTGTATTCCCCACCGCAGCGCTGCTCCATTCATCCCAGGGATCACCGGGGTTCTCGAATGTTCGGGTTCTGAAGTTCGAAAGGCTGACCGCCGCGATATCAGGCAGGCCGTCGCCGCTGAGGTCGCCGGTGGCTATGTCCTCTATCATTCCTACCGAATCCACCACCGCGTACTTCTCCCAGAGCGGCGCAGTGTAAACGAAAATGCCTCCGGCTTCGCCACCGGACACTATGGCATCGATGCTTCCGTCGTTGTCCATGTCCGCCGCCTCGGCATTGACCGAGGGCAGCAGTGGATCAACGGTTTCCACCGACCAGGAGGTGCCTGCACCATCCTGGTTCCAGCAGATGAAGACCCCCTCTTCCTCCGAAGCGCAGAGAATGTCGGCATCTCCATCACCGTCAAGATCCTGTGCTGCTGTCTCCCTGGGGGAGGCGGACTGGTGGACAAGGGTGGATTCCCAGGCGGAACCCCCTGGAAGGGGGTTTCTGTACCAGAGAATGTCGCCCTGGCCGTAGAAGCATACCGCGATGTCATCCATTCCGTCTCCGTCGACGTCCGCCAGGCGGAGGGAGGAAATGGAGAGCCCCGTATTGTCAACTTCCAGTGTGGTCCATGATGAGCTTCCGTTCTGCAGGCACACCAGTATCTCGCCAGAGTAACTGGCCACGGCCGCGTCCACAAGTCCGTCGCCGTCGAGATCGGCGGCATCCATGGTGAAGACATCCTCCATGCTCTGCAGTATCTCCTGATACTGTAGGAAGCCGGCGGCATCTCCGCTGGTCTGGATGGTCAGTTCACCCGGTGTAGCGTGGTCAGCTTTGTTGCTCTGATCGTAGAGGTCGGTCCACTGGTCCACCGGCCCGGGCTGGCCTGAGCCGCCGCTCCAGTCGGTCTGTATGCCGGGATCTGAAGAAATGCCGGCAGCAAGAAGGAACATGACTGCTGAAAGCATAGAATATCTGCCTTTCCATATGCGTGCTGTTCCTATTATTCCATGAAAGGTCCTTCTTCACAAGTTCATGCCGTTCATTGACGGGATGGCACAAGGATGCTATATACCATCCATAGAACATCCATGTGGATGTAGAGAGGATGACGAAATGAACGAGAACGAGAAGATAACCATTAACCTGGGCCCCGCTGACCTGGGCAGGCTGGACCTGCTGGTGGACCAGGGCATCTACTCCAACAGGAGCGACGCCATAAGGACCGCCGTGAGGAACCTGTTCGAGAAGCACTACGAAGTCATAGATGATGTGAAGAAGAGGACCTCAGCTGTTCTCGGAGTGCTGGTGCTGGGAAAGAGCGACCTGGAGAAGGCGGTGTCCAGTGGGAAGAAGCTCAGGCTGAACATCATAGGCATGCTTGTGCTGAAGAACGACATAACACCGGAACTGGCGACGAAGGCCATCGAGTCGGTTTCGGTTCACGGGGCGTTCAGGGCTCCCGAGGAAGTGAAGAAGGTCTTTCCGGGCTAGGGCATTCCAGCAAGACGGAGCAGCTTCTCGATAACACCTGCGTAGCGGTCTATCTTGTTTATCAGAAGCGCTTTCCTGCGGTTCTCGCCGGAGGCTTTCTCCATACCTTCGGCGAGTTCCACAAGCAGGTCCAGTTCCTCTTCACTGAAAACTCCTTTTATATCAGCTTCTTCGAAGCGAAGCCATGAGGCGTCTTTCCTGTACCTGTTCAGTATCCTGCCTTCGGCATCCCTGTACTTTTCGCTTATCTCGTTGTAGCCGGGCATGAGCCTCCTTTTACGGCAGCTTTTCCACGAGGCCGGAAACCGTTCCAATGATGGCCTGTGAGTCTATTCCCGTGAGGCTGCCTATCCTCTGTTCTATCTTCGACCTGGCCTCATCAAGGGTTTCCTGCGACTGGAGGTAGGCCGTTACGATGTCGTTCACCTCGGTGAGGAGCAGGGCGTTGGTGCGCGCCTGGAGGATCAGGGTCTGCTCCTTCATGGCGATCTCCGCCTGGATGCTTTCCCTTACCATGGACGCAAGCGTAGCGCTCTCCAGCATCTGCTCGTCGGTGAGGGCAGCTCCAGGGGAGAGACCGTACTCGGCCCTTATCTCCTCGACTGCGTAGCCGTGGATCTCGTCCCACCTTTCGCTGAGTTCTTCACGTTCGATGTCGGCAAGGGTGTGGATGAGTTTCTCCACCTCTTCCTGGTAGCGGTCTATTCCCACTGAGACCTGGTGATTCAGCAACGAACCGTCCGCCGCCACCGTTCCGCACCCGGACGTGGCCAGCAGGATCACCAGGGCAGTAACTGCCGTCCTCATTTCATTCCTCCCTTATCCTTACTTTATGAATAAAGATATCTACTGTTGTGGCCGTCATGTCAACTTCGTAGTATTGATGTGAACACTCACTGAGGGGCATCGAAAATTATGAGGAAACTCGTGTTCTGTTCCGACGGAACCAGCAATACGGCGAAGGACAGGACCAATGTTTTCCAGGTCTACTCCATGCTCAGGGAAACGCCAGGCCAGATAAAGGCTTATGACAGGGGGGTGGGCACCCGTTTCGGGAATGTTCTCAGGGGGTGCGCGTTCGGTGTGGGTCTGCACCTGAACATACTCGACGGCTTCCGTTTCCTGTCCAGGAACTACCGTGAGGGGGACAGGATCTACCTTTTCGGCTACAGCAGGGGGGCGTACACGGTGCGGAGCCTGGCCTCCATGATCTGTCTCTGCGGCCTTGCCCCCGGCGACTTCGATGAAAGCACTGTCCGTCACTTCTGGAAGGCTTACTGCGCCAACAGGAGACCGGAGGAGTTCAGGAAGAGGATGGCCGGTGTGGAAGCCCGGGAAGCTCTTGTGGAAGCGGTGTGCGTGTGGGACACCGTGGGCTCCATCGGTATGCAGACAAGGACCGAGAACATAAGGAAGAAGCTGGCCCACCGATATCACAGGATGACCGTTCACGGGAAAGTCAGGCGCATCTACCACGCCGTGTCCATCGACGAGAGGAGGACCCAGTTCTTCCCGCACCTGCTCTTCGGTCAGGTGGAGAGCCCTGATACCGTTACGGAAGAGGTCTGGTTCCCCGGGGTGCATTCCGATGTGGGGGGCTGCTACAGGGACGGGGATCCGTCACTGGGAGACGTTGCCCTCTCATGGATGATATCGAAGGTTGATGGAGAACTTGAGTTTCACGAAGGAGCCATGGAATCCCTCCGTCCTGATCCTCTGGGCAGGATGCACAACAGGGAGGGAGGGCTGATCTTCAGCTTCTTCAGGAAGAGGAACCGTCCTGTGCGCAGGGGAAGTGTCCTTCACCGCTCAGTTCTTCAGAGGATAGCGTCCCCTCCCAAGAGCTACCATCAGCACCGGGAGCCTTCAGGGAATTACTGCCCGCTGGCCCTTAACTTCTGCAGCTTCTCCCGGCCTCCGGATTTCGGCATACCAGGCAACTACAAAATAGAGGATGAATCATTTCCTCCGGGAAGGGAGGGTCATGAGAATAGGGCTTGAAACACTGGAGAAGATGCCCGCCGCCGTTGACAGCTACGGTGAAAAGGCAGGCACTCTTCTCAATCTGGGAGCAAGGCTCAGGGATCAGCCATTCGCTCTCTTGAGCAGGAAGCTCTTCGGGGGTTCAGGGGAGGTCTTCACAAGGGACAGGTACATCTCCTTCAAGTCCAACGGCGGCTTCACGAAGCTGAAGGAGCAGGTTTCCATTCCCTATTCGGATGTTACGGTATTCGAGCCGTCCAACGGTTCCACCGGACTGGACTGGACCTTCAGAAGCCAGGAGGGCAGCTTCTCCATCGGGCTGGTCTACTACGGCAGCGTTAAAGGGATAGCACCCAGGGACATCTTCTGGTACCAGATGAAGGAGTTCCCCGAGCGCTCCGGAGCGTTCTTCAAACTGCTGTCCGCGGTGGTTCCGGAAACCGGGTTCACGTCGGAGCTGAAGCCCTCCTCGGTGAAGAGGGACATGGAGAACGCTCTTACGCTGCTTGAGGGGAACGCATCCCAGGGTGACCCGGGCATTACAGCTCCTGGTCCCTATCCCGAGTTCACCGCTTTCCAGCTGGCCTTTTCAAGGTTCCTGGCGGGAACGACCATGGCGAACGATGACAATGCGGATGAATACCTTGCTGTCTTCAGAAGCATGGACAGGGCCTTCGCGGCCATACTGAAGAAGCTCATGACGGAGTACAACGCCGGCATGGGCGGCTTGTTCAGCAGGGAGCAGAAGATCTACGAGGCCGACGATAAGTTCCAGAGGCTCTCATCGCTGTGGTACCTCAGGCAGATGGCAAACCTGCACTTCGCTTCGAAGCACCTTGCGAAGGAGGACATCCGCCACTGGTCCCTGAAGGTGCTCAAGCCAAGGGCAAGAAGGTACAGCAGCAATGGACGACCCACCATAGAGATCAAGCTGCCGCCTATGGAAGACTACGAGGAAGCACTGGCTGCTCTGGACTGACGGGTAAAAGCCCTGTGACTGTTGTTTCCTGGAACACTTGACGAAGAGATCCAACTCAGCTAATTTAGACGAGTCTAAATTTGAAGAAGGCTTTTTTTTTGACCTTCAATTTAGACACAGCTAAATTTATTAGAGCCATAGAAAGAAGGTGCGGTTGTGTTTTCAAGAATGGTTACTGTCTCTCTGCTGATATCCTTTACGGCGGCGGGTGGTGAATACATGCCTCAGGTGCATGCGAACATCATACTGGACTTCCTGTCGTTCTCAGGCGACTCAGTTTACAGCGCCCAGGGTTACCTTATGGAGGAGAGCGATCGCTTCCGAATACGGAAGGCGGCTGTTTCCCTTCACGGCAGGGCAGGCGATATGGTCACCTACGAAGCTGAGGCAGCCATGGCCTCTTGCGCAGGGGGTACCGGGCTCTCCATCATGGAGGCTGGTGTATTCCTGGAACCTGAGGGGTCTCCAGTACGGCTGGGAATGGGGCAGCTCCACGCCATGAGGGGATTCTCCATGGGGGAGGAGTGCGGTCATTCACTCCTGTTTGAGAAGCCTGTGTGGAGCAAGACCCTATCTCCAGCCTGTCACAGTCTGGGAGCCCTTGCCGAGTTCGAGATATTCGGCGGCTTGTCCGGTCAGACAGGGATTTACAACGGGCCCTCAGGCAGTCTGGAAGACAGCTGGGACGCCGTTGGCTGGCTTGAGTGGGCTTCCCCGGTGGATGGTCTCAGCCTCGGCGGCTTCATGGAGAGGACCCATCTGGAAATGGATCCCCAGTCCGAAGGGCCTGAGGAGGCTGACAGGTACGGTTTCGGCGCTGACATGAATAACGGCAGCCTGTTTGGACGGGTGGAATATTCCGCAATGTCCGGAGTTCCCATGATGAGCCTTCCGCAGGGCTGCGAAGAGACAGCCTCTCAGGTTGAGAACACAGGTCTTCTGATCCAGGCGGGATACGGCTTCGATCTGGGATCAGAAATCATCACAGGCGTGAGACCCTACGCAGGATACCAGCTCTGGAACAGGTGGTCCAACGCCGAAGCCGGTGACTGGGACTTCGGGTGGCTTGAGACAGGGGTCCAGGTTAACATTGATACAGGCTCGTGGCTGACCCTGGGCTGGTCCGAACCTGTGCAGGCTCCTGAAGGAAGCCCTGAAGAATCATCCCTCTTTGTGGTCAGACTTGCCACTGAGATATAGGAGGACAACACGATGAAGTTCATACCAATGATCCTTGCCGCAGCTCTGGCTGCTTACGGGGAGAGCCTTGTCCTCGCCCCGTCATCGGATTCATACACCATTCCCGCCGGTGGATGCTACGGAACCGAGAGCGAGTTGCTGCTGGCTAACAAGAGTTCTTCCGGTCATCCCGATGAAAGATCGATGATCTTCTGGGACCTATCTGAGTACGCCGGGCGAACCGTCCTGTCTGCGGTGATCCGCATCGACGTTTTCTTCCAGTGCGGCTCGGGATCAGGGACCGACACCGAGTTCTTCGCCGCAACGGGATACTGGGACGAGTCCTGGAGCGGGGCCCACGTTCCCATCGAAACATCCCCGTCGGGTGAGTATTTCTTCCTGGGAAACGGATGGCACGAGATAGAAGCTTCATCCCTGGTTCAGAGATGGCTTTCCGAAGAGATCCCCAACTACGGCGTTGTCTTCAGGGTGAACGGCGTCTACCCCTACACGAAATGCCGTTCGAGGGAGACCTCAAGCGGTCCTGAGCTTGTTCTGGAACTGGAGGATAACCATCTTGAGCCCCACACCTGGGCTGGGATCAAGAGCCTTCTGTAAGAACCATACTCGAAAAGGCCGGGGAGGGTTCCTCCCCGGCTACTGGCAGCCGCAGGGCAGCTGGGATATGTTCCATCCAGGAGTCATACCTTAGGGAGGATACATGGTCTTGGCCTTACTTCTCGCTTTCTCGCAGTTCATCCCGGTGGAGGATCCCTGGGTGCACAGGTTCGCCGAAGTGGAGGAGCTCTCAGACGGAACCCTTGCAGTGGTGAACGGCCTGGTGATGGAAGACCTTTGCGTATTTCTCTTCGATCAGCAGGGGGAAATGATCGCCTCCAGGGAAGACCTTTCGGTTCCCGGCAGGGCCCTGGAAAGCGGGGGATGGATCGTACCCGCCGCTGACGGCGGTTTCTTCATGGTCTCGTACAGCGAACCCAGGGCCACGGGGAAGGATTCGGACATAGCGGTATTCAGGTTGAACGGAGATTATTCCACCAGATGGGTCGATGTGATCGGAGAGGGAACGGATGACGTGTTCACATGCTTCGGCGCGTCGGGCTCACCCGGAGGACGGGTGGCGGTCCTTGGCGGCGAGGGCTACGCCGGGTTGAACTCCTTCCTGCGGGTGTACGACGACGATGGCTCGGTGGCATGGGAGCAGTCATGGAGTGAGGATCAAGGATACCTTCCTGTGGCAGTCGGTCAGGTGAACGGGGGCAACCTGGTGCTTCATGCCCACGTTTACGGCGACAGCACCATCATTCAGATGTTCGATACCCTGGGATGCAGGCGGTGGGAGCTTCCACTCTCCCTGGGAGCGACCCACGGACCGGTCTCTTTCGTTGACACCGGATCCGGCTACGGCGTTCTCTTCACAGGAGGGGAGGATTCCCACAGAGGGGGAGTAATCCTCCGGGCAGGCTATGACGGTGATCCCGTCGAACTCCATTCCTTCGACCACGGGATGATCCTGAGCGGAGCAGTGCTCAGCGTGGGTCTGAATGCGGTGCTGGCAGGATCCATGGAGATCGGGGATGAGTACAGAGGAGTTTTTCAGGCAAGGGATCCATCGGGTGAAGTGCTATGGTCTAGAACGCTTCAGGGCGGCGGCGAATCAGGCTTCGAAGCCCTTTGTGCGCTGAAAGAAGGAGGGTATGTCCTGGCGGGTCACCACTTCTCCGCGGACCCTGCTGAAAGATCAGGCGGTCTTTTGCTGAGAACGATGCAGGACGGTTCGGTGGAGGGAACGACTGAGCCTGGAGTGATACCGCTTCCTGAATGAAGCAGCGAAGGCACTAAGGAAAAGGAGGGGGCAATGAGACTGTTCGAGAGAAGACGGGACAGGACGGAGATACCCATAGACGCCGTGAAGAAGCAGCTGGAAAAGATAGCCAGGGAAGGCGGCTTCAAGGCGGCCCTGCTTGCCACCAGAGAGGGCTTCGACGTGGTGGAAACCGAGTCGGGAATCGATTCCTCCATCCTGGCCGCACTGGCCGGGCTCCTCTTCGAGATGAGCACCGAGATAAGGGACTTCTCAGGGGCCAGGCACCTGGATCACCTCACCATGAGCGGCCCAAGGGGGGACGCGGTGATCTGCAGGTTCTTCGACCTGATGGACCAGCCTGTGGCACTTATCATCATAACCGAGATGCAGTCCCGTTACAGGGAGCTTACGGACAGAGCAGTGGACGGCATTAAGAGAATACTGGAGAAGTAGCGGAACTGAAGACCACCATTTACGTAGACGCCGATGCCTGTCCTGTGAAGCGGGAGATCTACAGGGTAGCCTCCAGATACTCCCTGCCTGTGGTCCTGGTGTCCAACTCATGGATGAGGATCCCCGATTCCAGCCGAATCACCCTTGTGGTGGTGGATACCGGTGAGAATGTCGCCGACGACTGGATAGCTGACAATTCAGGTGAGGGCGACATCGTCATAACAGGTGACATTCCACTTGCAGACAGATGCCTCAAGGCTGGAGCACTGGTACTGGGTCATACCGGCAGGCCCTTCGACGAAAGGAACATAGGTTCTGCGCTTTCAATGAGGAACCTGCTCCACGATCTGAGGGAACAGGGGATGATAACCGGCGGACCGGCTCCCTTCGCGAAAACAGACAGGTCGAGGTTCCTTCAGGAGCTTGACAAGATGGTCGTTCAGCTTAAGAAAAGCTCGGGCAGCACCTAGCTGTTAGGGTTACCGCCGCCCTGGCCGCCGCCCTGACCACCACCCTGGCCACCGCCCTGACCGCCGCCCTGGCCGCCGCCCTGACCACCACCCTGGCCACCGCCCTGACCGCCGCCCTGACCGCCGCCCTGACCACCGCCCTGACCTCCGCCCTGACCGCCGCCCTGGCCACCGCCTTGACCACCGCCCTGGCCACCGCCCTGACCGCCGCCCTGGCCACCGCTCTGACCGCCGCCAGCTGATACAGGTGATGTGGCAAGGATAGCTGAAAGCCTGCTGCTGCCCAGACCGCCGGATGCAGGCTGAAGGAAACCCGGTGCGATCTCATTGATGGTGTTGAGGATCTCCTGATCGGTGGAGTTGACGCTTACGGATACCTCGCCGTCTTCTTCTGAGAGGTCATTCTCGAAGGAGAAGAGCACCTGGGAATCCTGGTACTTGGCGAAATCGAAACCCTCTCCCAGATAGGCCTCCAGTTCCTGGGGAACCACCCCTTCAGGTGCTCCTGAAGGGAAGGAGCCATTATCTGCTGCGAAGAGCTCTGCAGCGCTTACGATGACCCTGGCGTCTGACACGATGGAAGCTGCCCTGGCTCTGAGGGTCACATCGGTGTACTTGGGAATGGCGATCGCCGCAAGGATGCCAATGATGAGAACCACGATCATCAGCTCTATGAGCGTAAAAGCCCGTCTATTCATGGGAACCTCCGGTGGTCAGAATGCCCGGGGCGGACCTGTAGACGATACCTGATTCCATATAGGTGAACGATCCATCCTCGTTTATCATCAGCGACAGGTCTTCGCTGTTCTCTATCCTCTCCATGAGACCGGGAGGGAAATCACCTTCCTTGGACACATATTCCTCCACCGTCGTTATGGCTTCCGTGATCGATGCAGAGTCAGGAGGAAGGTACTCATAGGAAGGTTCCACTGGCTCTCTTTCAAACAGCAGGTTCCTTCCGGCCACCAGGATGAAAACAAGTGCCAGGAGGACCATGAAGTATGTCTTGAAAGGTCTGGCTCTCTTCTCAGGCCTCTTTTCAAGGGGAATCGGGAGGGACCGTTCGGCTCTTTCAATATCGGTTTGCTGAACATGATCCATTATCCGCCTCCAGGGCAGGAGATGCAAACTGAATCCAACAGCAAGATATAGCTAAGATCTTCCCCTGAGGTAAGGGTTCAGTCAGGGTCCACGGGCAGGTGAACGGCGAAGCTGCACCGCTGGTCGCCGCTGAGGAGGGATTCCACTATCTCCACCCTCACGGGAAGCCCTGTGGCCCCCTCCCACTGCTGCCGGTACCAGCCTGCGCCGCAGTAGCAGAATGCCCGGGGCATTCCCTCCGCCAGCTTCTTCCGTATGATGGGGCAGAAGCACGCCGCCTGGGCCCTTTCCTCCGGTGTCGCTGCCTTTTCGGCGGCTGACGGGTCCCTGGGGCCCTTGGAGGTGAGGATAACGTTTCCCTGCCGGACCGGGGTTTCCCCCCAGCCGGGATCGCTTGCCATGAACTCTATCACCCGGTCCACCGCCTGAAGCACCGGATCTCCAGATCCCCTGGCCCTATCGAAGACATCCCGCAGTTTAGCTATCTGCTCTTTCGGGAAAACATGGGCGCATTTCGACACGCAGTCGTATACGGTATCGTCGCCTGCGGTCTCCGTCAGGTCTTCCATTGCCTTCTTCACCGCCTGAAACCTTGTCTCGATATCGGAGAAGGGGCTGATGCCGCTCCAGCCCCGGGTTATCCTCATGGCCTCTTCCTCACCCAGGGACTCCCTGAGGTTCCTCCTGAAAAGGTTTTCCCAGGGATGAAGAACCAGCCTGGCCTCAACCAGGCATTCCCCATGGGCGCTGCTTTCATGGATTATCTCGATGCCATATTCATCGGAGATGAGACCCCTGTGATATGCGTAACCGAAAAGGCACTCGTATGCCCCATCGAGTTCCTCTGCAGGACAGCCGCTCTCCACCGCCAGGCACTGCACTGCGGGTAATGTCCTGGTGGAGATGCGGCTATCGAAGAAGTGTCTCGCTACTGGATAGCCCAGCTCCACCAGCGACCCTTCGGTAACGCTGCTCACGTAGTGTCGTACCAGCATGGGAGGCCCGGTGATCATATCCCCCGGAATCGACGCTCTGATGCCGGGGAGTCTCCCTAGGGCCTCATGGTAGGATCTTATGACGAACATCTCGCAGGCGAACATGGTCTCTTCCATGTTCACCAGTGTTACACCCGGGGCGGTCTTCATTCTGGACCCCTTCTGATCAGATGAGATCGTCCTTGCTTGAATCGATCCACCCGGCGTCGGACTGGATCTCGGTGAGGTATATCACCAGGTCAGCGTTCCACCTCGAGTCGGTGAAGTAGACCACCTTCTCAGCCTCGCTCCTTATGTCGGTGTAGAACCAGTTCTTCTGATCCGATGCCTCCCAGGAGCTCTCGGTTTCGTAGACCACCAGGTGCGCGTCGGACCGGATGTCGGTAACGAATACCTTCAGGTCGGCTTCCGATTCGATGTCGGTCTTGTAGAATCTGGGCATCCTACTCCTCCTCTTCATGGTGCGGGGGAAGAAGACTATAGGGCAGGGCAACGGGTATGTTCTCGGTCTGGGAAGCGTTCCTGCCGAAATCCAGTTCAGTTACCGCCGCCTCCACCGGCTCCAGGAGGCTTTCAAGACCAGGGTCGCAGGTTATCTCCACATCGGTTACGGTGCCCACCGGTATAATGGAGAAGGAGACAAATATCTCCCCGGAGGATTCGGGATGACTCCTGAGAAGCTCTTCGTAGGCTTCCGTAACCGCAAGGGTCACAGGGGCGAGCCCCTCCCTGACCTCTTCCATGTCCCTGGGGGGTTCCAGCGGAGCGCAGTCGGTAGCGCCGTTGCCCTGGGCGAATGCAGCTGCGGCTGCCACCGCGCATAAGATCATCCATTTCATAACAGGCATCTCCCTCTTATTAATGCTCTGTACATGGAAGCCGCACCGGCACATCATACCGGAAACGAACTTCCCGACAATGAAGATATAGTATTTTTTCCGAAGGTTTGTTTCATTGAAGGAGAATGATCTGAAAGAGATTCCGCCTCTGCTGTTATCGTGCGTTACGGCTGTTGCCCTTGTGATCACCGGATGCGGCGGAGATACCCGTGATGAGGAGCCCAGCCCTTCTCAGGAGACAGTTCTCAGGGCGGTTGATTCGGTGGGGATCGAGCTGGGCGACCCCCGGCTGATGTTCGGGAACCCCGTTCCATGCATGGATGCCACGGGTAACCTCCTCGTGCTGGACACCGTGAAACGCACCGTGGGGAAGGTCTCCGGCGGAGAGGATCCTCTTGAAACGGTTTCCGTGGAGGGCACCGGCCCGGGGGAGTTCATGCATCCCCAGGGGATAGCCCCCCTTCCGGGAGGGGGTTTCATGCTCTGGAGTCAGGCCGACAGGAAGCTGGCCCTCTACACCGATGAGATGGAGCTTTCCAGGGAGATGCTGAACACCGACGGCGCCCTCCTGGGGCCCATTTCAGCCGCTGCGGTGTCTGACACATCCGTTGTATGCTCGTTCCAGAGGTTCCAGGAGGATTCTGTTACAGGCATGATCTCACTCCATACTTCTTCACTTGATGAACCCGACCTGATACTGCTCAGCAGAACGGCTCTTTTCCAGAACAGCCTCCGCTGGCCGGAGGAGACAAGGTTCATGTTCACCGCGGTACCGGGAAGTGGTGTGTATGCCGCAACACCGGACAGCCTGAGATGGATGCTGCAGTCTGTTCCACCCGGAGGAGGGGCGCCATCTGAGGTTGAGATGGAGTACAGGCCCGTACCCCTCACCCTTGCCGAGAGACTCCATGAGCAGGACATGTTCATTCGCAGGCACCGCCACGCACTGGGCACCGCCGCCGGGGTGGAGTTCCGCCCGAGGATGTACCGTGATGCCATAAGGGGTGTTTATGCCGACGGGGAGGAGAGGCTCTGGATACTTTCCGGCAGTGGTCTTTCCCCGGAGTTCCTGGTAATCTCACCCCAGGGGGAATCCCTGTTCACCTGCCTGGTGGAGCTGCCCGGATGGCAGGACTGCGACGAGTGGAGGTTCTCCATAGGCTCGGGAGGCATTACGGCGGCGCCCTCGAATCCTGAGCTATTCCCGCTGGTCTACATCATGGAGCCTGTTCCCTCCAGGTAGCGAAGCGATACCTGCCTGCCATTGTTGCGGGGGCCGGGTTTTCTTATTCTCTGCCCCTGATGCACTATACACCCTTGAATGCGAGGTTGAAATGTCCGGAGACAGAATACTTGTAGCTGCGGATGTGCTTTACGACGGGAAGGGCGTTTCCGGCCAGCACACCATAGAGATCGAGAACGGAAGGATCACCGGTATGGCGCCAGGTGTGTCTCAGGACGCGGACTACAGGGGCGTGGTCACCCCTGCGTTCATCGACGCCCACTCCCACATCGGCATGGACAGGGAGGGGGAACCCTGGACGGAATCGGAGACCAACGACGTGCTCGGGCAGATCCTGCCGGTGAACGACCCGCTGAACAGCGTGTACTTCGACGACAGGGCCTACTCCGACGCGGTGGACTTCGGAGTGCTCTACAGCTGCATAGTGCCTGGAAGCGGGAACCTCTTCGGGGGCAGGGCCAAGGTGATAAGGAACTTCGCCGGGAACAGGAAGACCGCCCAGCTGAAGGACTACGGCTACAAGATGGCACTTGGTTTCAATCCGCGAAGCACCACCGACTGGAAGGGGGAGAGGCCCAACACCAGAATGGGTGTGTACGCCATGCTGGAGAGCAGGTTCGACGAGATACTGATGAAGCGGGAGAAGGCCCTTCTGAAGAAGGAGAGGGAACTGCACAAACTGCTCTCCGACGAAAAGGTCACGGCG
>NPID01000423.1_pt1 | contig 23980 bp, 17 predicted proteins | sample 8637491 | NCBI WGS metagenome assembly NPID01 (sample SAMN07420843, study PRJNA396082) | bioreactor metagenome | isolation source: sample BA6 brine-fed electro-methanogenic bioreactor BA | place: Japan: Kochi | collected 2016-06-14 | reverse complement strand
TGGTTATCGACCTGCTTGCGGTGGTTTTCAGCCTCCTGTCCGGAAAGGTTTATTTCAACAAACTTGTCGTCGATGACGTGCAGCAGGGTCAAGGAGGATTCGTATTTCTCAAGCAATTTTTCCAGATAGGCAATGATCTGGTCGCAGTTGGCGGAAAAATCCACGGGGACAAGGATATTCTGAAACGAGTTGAAATACACCGACAGCTGGCAGCTATCCCCCTCTCCCGTCACCCGGACTGGCGCGAGAAAAACGGGGCGATCGGCGATCTGCAGCATTTTAAAGGAGACACTGCCGAGCAATGACCGCCACAGGCCATGGCCACGGGAACCGATCACGATGGCGTCCACATCATGCTGCTGCGCAAGCATGTTAAGCTCCCGGGCGGGGATGCCGAGATGCACCTCAGTTGTGACATCCAGCCCTTCAGCACGCAAAAGATCCGCCTGCCGCTGTATTTCAGGCACATCCTCGGACTTCATCCGATCCTCGAGCCCCGGGGCGTTGGCGACGTGAATGATATGGGCAAGCACCACATGCTCGAGGCCCAGGGCTTCGAATTCGCCAACACAGCGCATCAGGCAATCCGACGCCGTGGAAAGGTCGGTCCCGATCAGAATCTTTTTGAACATAATCATTTCTCCTTCCAGAGAGTTGGCGACAAATGAACTCAGGATATGAAGTAGCGCCGCTGAAACCAGAAGGCGACATTCACCAGTGCGATCATCACCGGCACTTCCACCAGAGGTCCGATAACCGCCGCGAACGCCGCGCCGGAGTTGATCCCGAAAACGGCGATCGCCACCGCAATGGCAAGCTCAAAGTTGTTACTTGCGGCAGTGAAGGCAAGAGTGGTGGTCCTGCTGTAATCCGCTCCGACTTTTTTGCCCATATAAAAGGATAGCAGAAACATCAGTACAAAATAGATCAGCAGCGGGATGGCAATGCGCACCACGTCCATAGGGATCTGCACGATAAGATCGCCCTTGAGGCTGAACATCACCAGGATGGTAAACAGCAGAGCGATCAAAGTGATGGGGCTGATCCTGGGCACCACGACATCGTGATAACGCTTGCGTCCCATCATTTTAACGCCGATCAGACGGGTCAGAGCGCCGGCGAGGAAAGGGATGCCGAGGTAAATAAAGACGCTTTCAGCAATTTGACCAATCGTAATGTCGATCACTGCCCCTTCCAACCCGAAGAACGGCGGCAGGACACTGATGAAAAACCAGGCGTAGACACTGAAAAAGATGACCTGAAAAATACTGTTGAAAGCGACCAGACCGGCGGCGTATTCAGTATTGCCCTCAGCCAGCTCATTCCAGACGATGACCATGGCGATGCAACGCGCCAGGCCGATCATGATCAGGCCGATCATATATTCGGGGTAGCCGTGCAGAAAGACGATGGCGAGAATGAACATCAGAACCGGACCGATGACCCAGTTCTGAATCAGTGAAAGCCCGAGAATACGCTTGTTGCGAAAAACATCGGGCATCTCTTCGTAGCGCACCTTGGCAAATGGTGGATACATCATCAGGATCAAGCCAAGAGCGATCGGAATGTTGGTGGTGCCCACCGTGAAGAAATTGACGAATTCCTTCATCCCTGGAATGAGCCAGCCCGCTCCAACCCCGATCACCATGGCGGCGAATATCCAGAACGTGAGATAGCGGTCGAGAAAAGAGAGTTTTCTGGTAATGCCGGTAGACATGAAGGCCTCCTTTTAATATCCGGAAAATCTGTTGAAACACGACAAAAACCTTTATATCCGGATATCCGGATTCATTCAACGTTTTTCTTGTATATTCCTGATAAATAGCTGAGAAGAAGAGGGTTTAACGAGAAGATTGGGAAAATAGCAGAACGGATCCAACCTGACTGAAGGAATCCAATCACAGGGGCGCAGTATAAATCAGCCGAATTCCGCCGGCAATCACCAGGACACCGCAGATTTTTTTGAGCAATACAGCGCCCCTGGATCTTTCATTCCAGTCCAGATAGCGTTGAATCACTTCGGTGAAGGTGCCGGCCAGAACGATGACTGCACAGTGGCCGACAATCAAAGGGATGCTTGCCAGATGGCAGGGGGAGGGCACCACGCTCAACACGCCCCAGGCCAGAGCCGCCGACAGGGCCAAAAGCGGTGCCCCACTGACCGCCTCGGTGAGTGCGATAAACAACGATTCCATTTAAAACACCACGCAAATTCATAAACAGACCTCAAATCCTGTAGCGACCCTGTCAATCCCGCAATTCTGCCGCGCATTCAGACAATGCCCGTTTCAACCCGCCAGCAGTTTGGCGATCTGCTCGGGCTTGAGCAGCTTGCCCTGTGAGACGACCTTGCCGTCGATGGCGAGTCCCGGCGTCGACAACACGCCGAATTTGGTGATTTCGTTAAGGTCACTGACTTTTTCCAACTCGATCTCCTGTCCGACGGATTGAGCCGCAGCCTTGGCGTTGTCGGCGAGTTTGTTGCACTTGGCGCAACCGGTTCCAAGAATCTGAACTTTTTTCATCTGTCATCTCCTTTAGTTGAATTGAAGCACTTGCCTGCCGTGCTTCTACAGGGTGAAAAGCGAACCGTAAATCAGACCGCTGATGGTGGCCATAATGATGACCAGCACCACAAAGACAACGGTTTTTTTGGTGCCGATGACGCTGCGGATCACCAGCATGTTGGGCAGGCTCAGGGCCGGCCCCGCCAATAAAAGAGCCAACGCAGGCCCCTGTCCCATGCCGGAGCCGATCAGTCCCTGCAGAATCGGCACTTCGGTCAGGGTGGCGAAATACATAAACGCGCCCACGACGGAAGCAAACAGGTTGGCCTGCAGCGAGTTGCCGCCCACCATCTGCGCGATCCACTCCGAGGGGATCAGCGCCTCATGACCGGGACGGCCGAGGAGCGCACCCGCGATCAGAACGCCCCAGAACAACAGCGGCAGGATCTTTTTGGCGAAATCCCAGGTGGTTTCGAACCATTCGGGCAATTCCCCGTCTTCGTCATCGGATGTCGCAGTCAGAACAGAGAGGCCGATGGCTCCTGCGACAAACGCCAGGGAAGGATACTGGGGGAAAACCAACGCCAACAGCAGCACCGGCAGGCCTGCCAGCAGCATGCGCCACTTGTTGACGTTGAACCAGGTCACCAGAATGACGGCCAGCGCAAGTGCCAGCGCCCCGCTGATCGGCCACTTCATCTGATAGATGAGATGCCACACGCCCGTCGGTTCGCTCGACTGCCCCCAGTTGGCAAAGACCAGGATCCCTACCATGCTGGCGAAATAAAGCGCATTCTGCCACAGGGGACGGCTGACTTCCGGTTCCGGCATGGCGGCTGCCGCTTCACTCTTTTCCAGCTCCTCCCTGCGGAAGAAGAAGTGCATGCAGACGCCGATCACGATGGCGAAACTCACTGCGCCCACCGCGCGGGCGATCCCCATGGACGGCCCCAGCACCGCGCCGGTCAGGACAATCGCCAGGATATTGATCGCCGGGCCTGAATAGAGAAAAGCACTGGCCGGTCCCAGCCCTGCGCCCATGCGGTAAATGCCGGCAAACAACGGCAGGATGGTACAGGAGCAGACGGCAAGGATGCTGCCCGATACCGACGCCACGCCGTAGGCGAGAAACTTGTTGGCTTTGGGACCGAGGTATTTCATGACGGAGGCCTGGCTGACAAACACCCCCACCGCGCCGGCAATAAAAAAGGCCGGTATCAGGCACAGAATCACATGCTCCTGGGCGTACCACTTGACCAGGTACAGCGATTCCCACAGGGCATTTTCCACCCGCGGCGCCTGCTGCAGCCACTCCACCGGCAGGTAATAACAGGCGATGAAAACCGCAATGATTGCGGCCAGGGGCTTCCATTCTCTGGACCAATCCATTTCAACAACTCCGCGAATTATTCTTTTTGGTCAAATAGCCAAATATCAGAACAAAAAAAGGCAGACTCAGCCCGCCTCGGGTTCAAGAAACACGGCATGCTCCCGTGCCCGGGATTTAAGCACCGATTCCACGCAATCAAAGAAATTGAGAATGCAGGGCACGCGCAAGCGGTAGAAAACCTGGTTGCCGCGCTTTTCAGCCGCGACCAGCGCCGCTTCCCGAAGAACGGTCAGATGCTTTGAAACCGTCGAGATATCCGCCCCGGCGGCATCGGTCAATTCACGCACGCAGCGCTCGGCGACGGACAACTCTTCGATAAGAAGCAGGCGGGTTGGGTGAGCCATGGCTTTGAGCACCTGCGCCCGTGCCTCGAGATGCGCTTTGCGATCTGGATTCATTGGATCTCCTCTCAATATTTGGCAATATAACCAAATAGCCAAACACATGCAAGGGAGATTTTATTCAGGCTCTATTTTCCCCGAACCATCGGCCGGCAATGACGGCCTGCCCGAGAGCCAGTCCTCCGTCATTGGGCGGAACCTGCCGGTGAAGCAGGACGTCGAAACCCTCATCCCCCAGGATTCTGGACGTTTTTTCGGTCAGGATGCGGTTCTGAAAAACGCCCCCGGAAAGAACCACCCGCTCCAGCCCTGTCTGGAGTCGGATACGGCGGCACACCTCGGCGATGACTTGCGCCAGACCGTTATGAAAACGGAGACTGATCCATGCCGGAACATGTCCGGCGCGCACATCCTCCATCACCTGGCGGATCAGCGGTGCGGGGTCGCAGATCAGAAGATCTCCGTCGTAGCGAATCTCAAAACGGTACGCAGCGGCCTCATCCCCTCTTTCGATGGCCTGCTCCAACTCAAGGGCCGCCTGCCCTTCGTAGCTGACGACCTGCCGTACGCCAGCCAATGCCGCCACCGCGTCGAACAGCCGCCCACAGCTCGAAGTCAGCGGACTGTTGAGTTTTCTCGCCACCATCTGCTGCACCAATCGGCGTTCCTGATCAGTGAAGCCGTCATCATGACTCAACGGTGGGATGTCCTCTCCGTAAGCATGCAGCAAGGCGCTCAATGCCATGCGGCGCGGCTCGCGGGTTGCGGCGTCTCCGCCGGGCATGGGCAGGCAGGCCAGATGCCCGGCACGACGGAAATCTTCGAAATCACCCACCAGGAATTCACCGCCCCAAATGGTACCGTCGGTGCCTAGCCCGATGCCGTCGAAAATAACGCCGATCGCCGGGGCGTCCACTTCGTTGTCGGCAAGGCAGCTCGCAAGGTGGGCATGGTGGTGCTGCACCGCCACCTGTGGCAACTCGCCGCGCTGCTGGGCATAATGCGTCGACAGGTAATCAGGGTGCAGATCATGGGCGAGGACCTGCGGGCGCGTTTCGAGGATCTCCTCCAGGTGCCTCGCACTCTGCTGCAGGGCGCAAAAGACTTCGTGGTTTTTCAGATCGCCGATGTGCTGGCTCAAAAAAGCCCGGTCGCCCTGGGTCAGACAGAGGGTGTTCTTCAATTCAGCACCCAGTGCGAGCACCGCGGGCTGGGGATGGGGCAAAGAGACTGCTCGCGGGACATAGCCGCGCGAACGGCGCAGCATCAGGGGGCGGCCCGCCATCACGCGGGCAATGGAATCGTCGGTGCGGGTGTGGATACGGCGGTCATGCACCAGATAGGCATCGGCAATGCCGCAAAGGCGCTGCAGCGCCTCATCGTTACGGTAAACAATCGGCTCGTCGCTGATATTGGCGCTGGTCATCACCAGGGCGCTAAATTTCTCAAGCAGTAGATGATGAAGCGGCGTATAGGGCAGCATCACACCGAAGGACCTGTTGCGCGGCGCCACCAGGGAACTGAGGCCATGCCCGGGGATCTGGTCAAGCAGGACAATCGGGCGCGCGGTGGAGGTGAGCAGCTCTAATTCAGCATCATCGACTCGCACCAGCCCGCAGGCGGCCGTAAGGTCACGTACCATCAGGGCGAAGGGCTTTTCATCGCGCGCCTTGCGCCGGCGCAGCTCGGCCACTGCGTCCGAATGACCTGCGTCAACCGCCAGGTGAAATCCGCCCAACCCCTTGATGGCCACAATCCGCCCCTGCCGCAAAAAATCGACGGTCGCGGCAACAGGATCATCAATATCGGGCAGGGGCTGCCCCTGCGCCGATAAAAGACGGACCTGGGGGCCGCAGTCCGGGCAGGCATTGGGCTGGGCGTGGAAGCGGCGGCTGGCCGGATCTTCGTATTCCTTACGGCAGGCGTCGCACATGGCAAAATCCGCCATGGTGGTACTGGCGCGGTCATAAGGAATGCCAGTGACAATGGAGAATCGCGGACCGCAGTGGGTGCAGTTGATAAAGGGGTAACGGTAGCGACGATCGGCAGGATCGAACAATTCCCCCAAGCACGCTTCGCACACATGGGTATCCGGCGTGATACGGGCAGTTTTCCCCGTTGCCTCAACGCTGTCGCGAATAACAAACTGCGTATCCCCCTGTAGCGGGCAATCCGCCACATCAAACCGGTTGATCTCTGCCAGAGGGGGAATCTTGTCTCTCAAATCCGCCAGGAAAGAATCAAGGGACAAGGAAACGGCCTCCGCTTCAATCATGACACCGCGGGAATCATTGCACACCCACCCGCGAACACCATGAAGCTGCGCAATCTGATACACAAAAGGGCGAAACCCAACCCCCTGCACAATCCCTTCGATTTCAATACGCTTGCGCTGCAACCCGCATAACCCTTTCAATCCACGCCTCACACCGTTAACATTACCACCTATGGTGCAACCAAAGCAATGCGAGGCACCATACACTGACTCCCCTGCCGGATAAAAAAATCCCCCGCTTTCGGAGGGGATGAAAGCAGGGGAAACGACCCGGGAGGGGACCGGGTCTTTTGAAAAGGGGAAGAATAAAACTTACTGGTGAACAGTCGCGGCCCAGTTCGGAATCTGGTCGATGACCACGTCGAAAACTGGAATAACCAAAAGATAGGTCACCACAACCGCGACAACGATGCCGATCAGGTTGAGTCCGAATCCGCTGCGTGCCATCTGCGGAATCGTCACGTATCCCGAGCCGAAGACAATGGCATTGGGGGGCGTAGCCACCGGCAGCATGAAGGCGCAGGAGGCAGCGATGGCGGCAGGGACCACCAGCAGAAGGGGATTCTGACCAAGACCGACCGCCACGGCGGAAAGAATGGGCATAACCATTGCGGAAGTTGCGGTATTGGAGGTCATCTCGGTCAGGAAGATGATCAAAGCAGATACCGCCAGCACCAGCACAATAATCGGGGCGTTTTCCAGCAACCCGACGCGAGTGCCGATCCAGGTCGCCAGACCGGTTTCCTTGAAGCCGGCCGCCAGGGCCAGACCGCCACCGAACAGAATCAGCACGCCCCAGGGCATCTTCACTGCCCAATGCCAGTTCATGACGAACTCGTTCTTCTTCATATTGATCGGAATCAGGAACAGAAGACAGGCGCCCGTCATGGCAATAGCCGCATCCGTCACCAGTTTGGGGTCAGGGAATATAAAACCGATTTGCTTGCGGAAAATCCATGCCAGAGCAGTGAGGCCAAAGACCAGAGCCGTCCAGCGCTCGCCGGCATTCATCACCCCCATCTTGCGCAGTTCTTCGTTGATCAGGTCACGGCCACCGGGAACTTTCTTAAGCTTCATCGGGTTGGCCACCCGGGTCAGCCACAACCAGCAGACAGGCAGCATGACCAGCACCAGCGGCACACCCACCTTGAGCCAGGCGGCAAAGGTGACTTCAAAACCGTAGGTTTTCTGCAGGTAGCCGGCTAGAACTGTATTGGGCGGGGTGCCGATCAGGGTGGCGATGCCGCCGATCGAGGCCGCATAGGCGATCCCCAGCATCAGATTGAGACCGAAGGCGAATTTGTCCGGGGAGAAGTCAATTTCCTTGTCCAGCCCTTCCTTCTTCCCTTCTTCGACCACGTGAGCGATGATCGCAAGCCCGATGGGCATCATCATAACGGTGGTCGCGGTATTGGAGACAAACGCCGAGAGGGCCGCGGTCGCCACCATAAAACCGAAGATCAGCCGCGCGGGAGAGAACCCGACCGCCTTGACGATATTCATGGCAATGCGCCGGTGCAGATCCCAGCGCTGCATGGAGAGCGCAATGATGAACCCCCCCATGAACAGAAAGATCAGGTGACTGGCATAGGGAGCGGTCGCCTGCTTTGTGTGCATAATACCCAGCAGGGGGAAAAGAGCTATGGGCAAGAGACTTGTGGCCGGAATCGGAATCGACTCGCACATCCACCACGCAGCCATCAACAGCGCCACGGCCGCCATTTTCTGCGCGGCGGGTTCCATTTCGGCTGGAGTGGGAAGCAACAGCATCAGGATAAAAAGGACCGGGCCCAAAATAAGGCCGAAAAGCTGGCGCCGGGTGTATTCGTTGGGGTCCCCTTCCTCGACCCCCCCCGGCCCGGACTTAAGGCGTCCGACATGTTCCGCCGGCGCCTCTTCCATTTCGTCAGCCAGATCGACGTCGCTCTCCCGCCGACCATTGCTGAAAGCCAGATGATCTTCCTTAAAGCGCCGCAAAAGCGCTTGCGGCCTCACCAGACAGAGGGCCTTCGTTTCGTCGTGCATGCGCCAGAGGCGATCCCACATGGTTGAAAGCATCGTTCCTTCTCCTTCCAAGCAAATTGATAAAAAATCAGCACCTGAAAAACCAGGCGACAAAAAGACCGTTTTTTATTTTTAGCAATGCAGGTGCCAAATGCTCCGGAAAATATCAAAAGCAACAGGGCATCTCCGATAAAACCTTGTTTTCATATACTTTTAGACTTCAAAAAAGACTGTTTTCTAAAATATCGTTATAAATATTTTGATAGAGCAATACTGAATTTTCTATTCCGGCAAGGCTGATTTCAGCCTCTAAGATTTATAGTCGTTCCCGGAATTACCCCTTATTGCCGCCCAAAACGTAAAAAAACACCCCTGGCCGATTTTCGCCAGGGGTGTTTTGCCTGTGGCTATGATTATCACAGCTTTGGATAGTCAGACTTCCTGCTCCGCCAGCTGGTACTTTTCAAGCTTATACCTCAGGGTTCCACGCGGCAGATTGAGCAGTCGAGATGTTTTGGCCACATTGCCGCCGGTAATCGCGAGCGCCTTGGAAATCAGGTCTTTTTCAACCTGATTGATGATTTCCTCAATCACGATTCCTTCGGGTGGGATCTCAAAGGCGAAAGGAGCTTCACGCCGCGGCTGCTCGCCCCATATCTCACGGGGCAGCATTTCAGGAGTAATGACTTCCGCATTATGCATGATGCAGATCCTTTCAACGACATTCCGCAGCTCGCGCACATTGCCCGGCCAGTGATAGCGCATCAGAAGATCGATGGCCGGACGGGAAACATCGCGGATCGCCTTATTGAACTCCCGGCTGAAACGCTTAAGGAAGTGATCGAGCAACTGAGGGATGTCCTCCCGCCGTTCCCTCAAGGGCGGCATGTGGATCGGAAACACATTGAGACGATAATAAAGATCTTCTCGAAACTCCCGGGCGTCGATCGCCTGCTTCAGATCGCGGTTGGTTGCGGCAATCACGCGCACATCGATATCGATATTGCGCACCCCGCCGAGACGGCGGATTTTGCGATCCTCCAGGACACGCAACAACTTGACCTGCAGATTGAGATCCATCTCGCCGATTTCATCGAGGAAGACCGTACCACCGTTGGATTCCTCGATCAAACCGATCTTTCGGTTTTTGGCATCGGTAAAAGCGCCCCGCTCATGACCGAAAAGCTCAGTTTCCAGCAGGTTGAAGGGCAGAGATCCGCAATTGATTTCGACGAAGGGACGCTCCTTGCGGGGCGACAACTGATGAATGGCGCGGGCTACAAGCTCCTTGCCGGTGCCGCTTTCCCCGGTAATCAGCACAGTGGCGTGTTCATGCTTCGCCACCTCCTGAATCTGGCGGAAAACCTGCAGCAACTGGGGGCTGGAACCGATCATGTCCGTCTCGCCGAACTGGGCGCTGCCCTCACGTTTGAGATGCCGCACCTCGCGGCGCAGGTTCTGGGTTTCCAGCGCCAGTTTGACGATCAGATGGATAGCATCGGCCTTGAACGGTTTTTTGATGTAATCGTAGGCTCCGAGTTTAAGCGCCTCGACAGCGCTTTCAACCGTTCCGTAGCCAGTGATGATGATGACCAGGACCTCCGGATCAACTTCCCGCAATTCACGCAGGACATCGAGCCCACTGCGATGACCGAGATTGAGATCGAGCAGCACCAGGTCGATCTCCTCTTCACTCACCCGTCGCACCGCTTCCTCGCCGCTGTCCGTTGAAAAGGGGCGATAACCATCATCTGCAAGAATACGTTCCAGGTTCTCCCGGATAAACGCTTCATCATCGACAATCAGGATTTTTTCCATAGGCATTTATCCTTATCTGCTGTCCTGTCTTTTCAGTGCAGTGACCAGCAGCCTACAGCGTAAATTGTGAATAACACTTGATGCTATTGATTCAGGAGGTGCTTGGCAATAGAAAAAAGGTGAGTTTCCGCCACATCACTCGAGCGGAAACCAGAGAACAAACTCAGTGCCACCTCCCGGCTGACTGTTGACTTCGATACGGCCGCCGTGATCGGAGATAATATTGTGAGTAATTGCCAGTCCCAGCCCGGTGCCCTCCCCCTTGCTGGTGTAGAAAGGTTCAAAAATCAACGGCAGGCGATCCGGCGCGATCCCTTCACCAGTATCGGAGATTTTCACGCAGACATGATCATCGACCCGGGCGGCGGCAACCTGAAGACGCCCTCCCTGAGGCATGGCATCGATGGCGTTGGTTAAAAGGTTGAGAAAAGCCTGTTTGAGTTTTGCCCCATCGAGCGCAAAACGGGGCAAGGGCTCCTGGATATCCTCGTCCAGCGTGATCTTCGAGCGTTCGCACTGCTTCTGCACCAGAAAAAGAATATCGCGCAAAACGGGGGCTACATCCCCGGGCTGCAAAGATGAGTGAGCCGTGGTAGCAAAAGTGAGCAGTTCATTGACCAGCCCCTCAAGGCGCTCGATTTCGCAGAGAGCGCGCTGAATCAGCGTCTGATCGTCGGGATTGCGCAGCAAACGGTCATGCAGGTCATCGAGCATGATGCTGATGCCGGTCAAGGGGTTGCGTATCTCATGGGCGATACCGGCACTGAGGCGTCCCAGGGAAGCCAAACGTTCCATGCGACCGAGATGTTCACGCAAATTGACCCGCTCGGTCAAATCCTCCACCGTCAGAATGCGCCCGGACGAACGAGGCGCAACCAGTGGCAGAAACGCGAGCCGCAGGGTAATGCGTTTGCCGTTTCGTTCCACCTGAAGATACTGACTCCACCGCCGGCTGACGTCCTGTTCCAGAGCTGGCCGCAACACCTCGATCATCTCCGGCCAGGCCTGCAGGTAATTAAAGAGGTCGAGGCATTCCCCGCAACCTCCGAGACCAAGAATGGATCGCGCAGGGCCATTGACCGAGGTGACCTGGTGGCTACCATCGAGAGTCAGAATCCCGGTTTCAATATTTTCGAAAACCGTTTGTTTGAAATTGCGTTCGCGAATAATTTCCTTGCGCGAACGGCGCAATGCTTTCAGCGTTTTCATCAGACGCTCGCGGCGATGATTCAACTCTCCCGCCATGGCGTTGAATGCCTGCGCAAGCCGCCCGACCTCATCGTCGCCTTTAACCGCGACTTCAGTCCTCAAATTGCCGCGTGCCATCGCGCGGGTTCCATCCATCAACCTTTCCAGGGGTCCGGTAATGCTACGTGAAAGCCGCCAGGCAGCCAGAAAGACCACCCCCATGGTGAAGGCCACCAGCAGCCATGAGCGGTGCATGAATCGGGTCACTTCCCGCTGAATAACAGATGAGGTTTCAATGGCCGGCTGATGAAACTGCCGTAATTCAGCGCCGATGGTGACCCCCCCCCAAATTCCCTCGGCATGCCCTCCTTCAGGAGAGTAATAGACAGGCGCGTAGGCCATGATTTTACGGGACCCGCCAACATTGGTCACATCGACTACCCCCGAGCGACCATCCAGAACCTCCCGGGCGACGACAGGATAGTTGGGATGAATAAATCCCGCATGCAGCAGATTGTATGGAATGGCGCCACGTGCGACTTCTTCAGGCGAGGAGCGGATCGTATAGGGTGGAACCAGCCGTCCAGCGGGATCAAGCCCTCGTATGTCCCAGAACTTCGGATGGGTAATGATCCATCCTTCATGATCGAACATAAAGGCGTAATTACCACTGTCGTAGGAGGGAAAAACAACGTAATTTTCTTCCGTCGGCGTAATGTGCTGGGTGAATTCCATCAAATGGCGGTGATCAAGAGAGAGAACCACCACCGCCCGCAAAGAGCCATCGAGTGCATGCAGGGGTGCGGCAAAACGAACGATCCCCCGGTATTTTCGACCTTCCACCGCTTCCTCGGGGCGCCGAGCTCCCGCAAGCTGATCCTCCTTATCAACATGCCACCCCGTTACGGGCGAAACATAGACACTTCCGGCGGGCAGCCCCCGGGCCTGCAGGAAATAATCCTCGGTCAAATAGGTCGTATTGGCGGGGTCGGAGACATCACGCAGATTGGTCGAAACCTGGCCCTCAACAATTCGCAGCTTTTCCTTGCCATCAGGATCTATGAAGGTAATCTCCCGGTAAAGAGGGACAGATTCACGAACCTCGACCGGGTCCCGGTTGGTTCCGGTCCGATACCAGACTGAGCGCCGGTGCTGATCGTAGAAACGCAGATAGGTATCTGCCTCCGGATCAAGCAGAGCAAGGTCAAACAGGTCCGTCTCGACCCGACGCAAAAAATCGGCAACGGAACCTGCGACCATCTCCGCCCGCAGCACAAGTGCCCGGGAAGCCTGGGAATCTAGCGCTTCAGTCGCGCTGCGTCGCAGATAGTCCTCTACCAGCCAGAGATTGTTGGCTGAATACACGGCAAGAAATCCGAGAGGGAGAAGCGCGAGCGACAGGAAAGCGAAAAGAACTTTTTTATGAAGAGTCAGACGCGGCATGGCGCGATTATACCTGAACCACACCTGGAAATAGAAGGGGATCGCAAGAAAAGAGCCATCAAAAAAACCGGGTATTCTGTTTTCGGTCTCAAAAAAGATATCTTTTAAACAGAGGATATTCTTTTTTCAGGCTCATAAATGGCAACGAAGCTCTTCAGGGGACTGAAACAGAGGTGATCGCCCCGCGTTGATCAATCGGGTATCAAGCGCAAGCGGCAGAAGGCGAAGGTGCCTTTTCATGACCTCCTCCAGACAGCGCCCGTCATGAATGATGACGTCATTGGGAGCAATCTCCGTCAGGGCCAGATGAGATCCGTTCGGCCGCATAAAGATCTGAACTTCGTACTCCTGATGGTTGAAGGTCAGAATCTGAGTGTGAATAAGTGTGGCATTTTCCATGAGCGCCTCCCGCATGCGAAAAAAACATGATGCCCCTTAACTAGCAACGAGTGCGCCAACGGAAATTTTTCAAGTTAAAGTTCCAAAAATCCATCCTATTCAACATGTTGCAAAAAAAAGCCTGACGCGCAACAGCGTCAGGCCTGGGTGAAAATTCCCAAAGTGGGTGATATGACGAAAAAAAATTGTAACTGTTCAGCATGCCTGAATTTTGCTCTCCATCAAGGCGCGAGCAGCGCGGAAACGCAGCCCACATGGGATGTGTGAGCATTTGAGCGGCACAGCAACGCCGCTGGAGGGCGAAAAACGGGTTGTGCTGAATGGTTACAAAAAGTTATTTGCGCCGGGCAACGACATAATCGGCTAATTCAAACAGAGCCTGCCGGGCCGGAGTGTCCGCAAAGCATCCTAAATGCCCTTTGGCCTGCTCAACCAGTTCACGCGCCCTCGTCCGGGTGTGTTCAATCCCGCCATAATGTTCGATCAGCTCGCAGACATAATTCAAATCTTCAACGGGGAGTTCATCCTGCTCAACGATCTCCTCTACCCTGCCGCGCTGTTGCTCGCTGCATTCACGCAGGGCATGAATCAGGGGCAGAGTCATTTTGCCTTCTTGCAGATCATGCCCGCGCGCCTTGCCGAACTCCGCCTCTTCAGCCACATAATCGAGAGCATCATCCATAAACTGAAAGGCGATACCCAGATCCATGCCGAAATTCTTGAGCGCGACACGCTTTTGGTCATCGACGCCACCAAGAATCCCGCCCGCTTCGCAGGCAGCGGAGATCAATACCGCCGTTTTACTGCGAACCACGTCGAGATAACGGGGCTCGTCCATCTCCAGATCACAGGTTCCAACCAACTGCATGATTTCACCCTCGGCCATACTGGTGGTTGCATCGGAAAGCACCTGCAACACATCGAGACTGCCGCCCCGCACCATAATAGAGAATGACTTGGCAAAGAGAAAATCACCGACCAGGACTGAAGCCTGATTGCCCCACAGGGAATTGGCTGACGCACTGCCGCGACGCAAGACAGCGTCATCGACCACATCATCGTGAAGAAGGGTTGCAGTGTGAAGAAACTCAACTACCGCCGCCAACCCCACATGCTGGTCGCCGTCATATTCAGCCAGCCTGGCGCTGAGGAGAAGCAGCATGGGACGCATGCGCTTGCCACCACTGGCAATGACGTAATCACCCACCTTGCGAATCAGGTAAACGTCAGAAGCGAGAAATTCCTTGAAAAGACCTTCAACCTGCTTCAGGTCATCGGAGAGAAGTTTTAGGGCATTATCCATGATGGGTACGTTATCCTCGAACCGTAAAAGTTCTGCCATCCTAGTGAATTATAAGGTGTCATGTCAAAGTTTTTTTCCTGCCGTAAAAGCGGGCAGAAAGATCGCAAAACATGCTCCGCCACCATCGCGTCGATCAGCATAGATGCGCCCCCCATGCTCCTCAACCAATTTACGGCACACCGCAAGCCCCAGACCGGTTCCCTCGCTGCGTGTTTTAGTGGAAAAAAAAGGATCGAAAATCCGCTCCAGATTTGCATCTTCAATGCCCGGGCCATCATCGGCCACATGCAGTTTCCATCCTTGTTCAACTTCACTGATGGAAATTTCCAGGCGCCCTTTTCCTCCCATGGCCTGAGACGCATTCAGAACGAGATTGACCAGAACCTGCCGCAACTGATCCGCATCGCCGCAAACGACGGCCGGTTTGGGGGGCAGATCAAAGGCCCAGCAAATTTCGGCAAAAGATTTCTGAACTCCCAGCGAACGGCCAACCTCGCCGACAATCGCACAGAGATCAACGGCTTCCATGCGGCGGGGCTCGCTTCGGGCCAGGCCAAGCAAACCGCCGGTAATCCGCCGGCAACGCTGAGACTCGGCAATAATCGTTTCCACATCTTCAAGGCGCGGGTCATCCGGCACCATATCCTCGCGCAACAACTGGGCGTGCCCCAGGATGATCCCGACAGGGTTGTCGATCTCATGGGAAACACCTGCAGCCACCTGACCGACCGCTGCGAGCTTCTCCGCCCGCACCAGACTTTCCTGGGCCCGGCTCAGTTCACGGTTGGCCTGTTCAAGGGCTGAATTTTTAGCAACCAGTTCATGCTGCTTCTCCGAGAGCGCCGCGGCCATATCGTTAAACGCGGCGGCAAGGGTCCCAAGTTCGTCTCGATTGGAAATTGCCAGCCGAAAGGACAGGTCCCCTCGGGCAATAGCCCGGGACCCATGGATCAAACGCCTTACAGGGCGACTGATCCAACGGCCCGCCAGAGCAGCAAGCAGCAGGGAGGTCAGAATGGCAACAAGGGCAATTCGAACGAAATGCGAACGCGTCGCCTGCTGCAGCGCAGCTATTCCGTCATAAGAGATCAGAAAACGAACGGACAGAACATGCTCGCCCGTCGGGCCGAGAGCCGGATGAACCAGGTCGACAAACTTCCCCTTTTGCGGCAGCATCAATGTCTCCAGGGTCATCTGCATCTCTCCGACGACGCGACGCGCAACCTCGTCGTCGGTCATCGGTTCCAGAAGCAGCACCTCGTCACCCAGGGGTGGGGATTCGTACAGAAGACGTCCGCCCGCCGAATAGAGGGAAAAATGAACCAGATCGGGGTTGAAGGCAAGAATTTCGCGTAACTTGCCATCTTCCAGGCGGCGGGGTGGAGAAAATGAACCTCGAAAGAATTTAAGCAGTTCAGGCGTCACCAAACGCGCAAAGGATCTGCTGCGCGCATGCAGATGATTCTCCCATTGCCGAACCTGTTGACGTTCCAGAACCGTCAGAGTTACGGCCAGAACCACAATCAGCAAAGTCGCTGTAAAAAAAAAGAATTTCTTCCCTATGGTCACTTGCACGGACTCACAGGCTCCCAAAGAGCGCAACAGCTAAAAAACCGCGCCGCAAGAGCATGCATTTTTCACGTCTGAGAACCTTCAAGAGGGCGAGGTTCTTCAAGGGCGGGCGGTTTGTGAGGAACAAAGCTCTGGCCCTCTTTGTCCCATCGATAGCCCCCTGCATCCCATATCGCCTCCAGAGCATCCCAATCCATGTGCACACCCTTCATTTCATCGACCGTATCGGAAGCTTCGAGCATCTCGCCATCGTCGACTACGCCATCACCATTGAGATCTGCCCACAGTACGCGGTCCACCTGAACGGCACCATCTCCACTGAGTGAAACCGAGTGGTTGCGACCATTGGGTTTAACAATAATCTCCCCGGTAAAACCGGCGGTGGATGGAATCTCGTTGACGTGTTCGCCGACACGAAGACGATAAACAACCCGGGTGCGCTCATCTCCCGGTTTGATTATCCATCGCGCGACGCCCTCCTCATTGTTCAGACTGGTGGGAGGGGGAGCCGCCTCTACCAATTGCCACCCCTTTGGAAAACTCTCCCGCAGAATATATCCCTTGACTGTATCTTCGGTCTCGAGACGAATATGAACCGGAATCACATCACCAGGTGCGGCGTAGGGGGGAAGAGAGCGATATCCTTCAAACTGACCAACCAGTGGATCCTGACGCTGAAACACCCAGAAAAGGAAAACGCCTGCGACAGTAATCAGGGCCGGAGACAGAAGCAACCATATTCTCTTGCTTTTTGCCTTATGCAAAGGCGCTGATTGCGATGCACCGACTTCTTCGCCGGCACTTTGAGCATCTTCCTCATTTTTCTCAAGGATTTCCTCAACATCGACTTCGAGAGCTTCCGCCAGGCGGACGGCGTTTTCACGTTTTATGGAAGGATAACGATTGTTTTCCCAGCGTGAGACCGTATCGGTGGTCACCCCGACCACCTTGGCCACGTAGAGCTGGGTAAGCTTTTTTTCCTCACGAATACGACGAATCGCTTCGCTGTCGAGATTTACCGTGGGCTGGAGAACAGAATTCATAGGTCTCTCGGATGGCATTAAATTTCGCCATCCTAGCAAAAAGAAGTCCCCGGCGTAAACATCAAACAGGTTCGCCCCCCTGCACACGTGCATCAAAGGGGCAGATATCCTTGAGAGAGAAGCCGGCTTCCAGCAGCTCCTGAAATTTTTCCGGAGTCAAGGGACGACCAAAATAATATCCCTGTAATTCATCACAATGACGCGCACGGAGAAACTCGAGTTGCTGCCGGGTCTCGACTCCTTCAGCGATCACCTTGATATTGAGGCTGTGAGCCACCGCGATAACCGCGTCAACAATCGCCGCATTATCCGGGTCAGCCGTCACGTCACGCACAAAAGACTGGGCAATCTTGAGACGGTCAAAGGGGAAATGCTTCAAGTAGCTCAAAGAGGAATATCCCGTTCCGAAATCATCGATGGCCAGATTCAGACCGCGCACCTTGATGTCCGTGAGCGTCATGATGGTGACTTCGGCATTCTCCATAATGGTGCTCTCGGTCAATTCCAATTCAAGCTGGGCGGGATCAAAACCGGTGCTTTCCAGAATGTGGTCGACCATATCGATAAAACAGGGATGATTGAACTGGCGCCCCGAGATGTTGACTGCCAGTCGCAACGCTGAATACCCCATCTCTTTCCAGATGTTGACCTGCCGGCAGGCCGCATCGAGAACCCACCCCCCGATTTCAAGGATAAGGCCGGTCTCCTCCGCGACGGGGATGAATTTTTCAGGCGTCAACAGCCCCAACTCGGGATGGTTCCAGCGCAGCAGCGCTTCCATGCCGATCAACCGACCGCTGACGAGGTCGAGTTGGGGTTGGAAAAGCAGAAAAAGCTCGTCACGTTCCAGCGCATAGCGCAAACTCGTTTCAAGAGTGAGACGTTCCTGAACCCGCGCATTCATTTCGTGGGAGAAAAACTGATAGGTATTTTTACCACGCTCCTTGGACTGATACATGGCGATGTCGGCATGCCGCAACAACGTCTGGCTGTTGTCGCCGTCACCGGGAAATACGGCAATGCCGATGCTGACGGTGGTTGTGATCTCGTGGTCTTCAAGCATGACCGGACAAGCCAGATTTTCGAGTATCTTGCGCGCAACACCCGCAAGCCCGTCTTCCTGGTCGAAATCCGAAAGGACGACAACAAACTCGTCACCGCCGAGTCGTGCGACAGTGTCGCTTCTACGAACACTATCGGCAAGACGACGGGCCATAATTTTCAGCAGTTCATCACCACAGGAATGCCCGAGGGTGTCGTTGACCGATTTGAATCGATCCAGGTCGAGAAACATCACTCCCGCCTCACGATGTTCACGACGAGCACGAGAAATAGCCTGTTCAATCCGGTCGGCCAGCAGGCTGCGATTGGGAAGCCCGGTAAGCACATCGAAATACGCCAGATGTTGAATTTCCTGGTCGGCATGACGCTGTGCCACAGCCACCGCCAGCAGATTTGCCAGCGATTGAAGAAAAACCAGGTCTTCCCGGTCGAAGTGTTCTCTGCGCAATGAATAAACGACCAGTACCCCGTGAGGGCTCGCCTTGCCGGGGATGGCAACACCAATGGCGCTCTGAGCTTCGGGAAATGAATCGAAACGAGCGGGCGCCACAGCCTCCTGAGCCTGGTTTGCGAAATCGCTGATCAGAACGGGATGAGTCCCTTCCATCAGAACATATTCTTCGAAACAGACTGTGCCACCTTCATGAAGCAGGCGTGGCGCCTCGGTGACATCCTTTCCACACCATGCGCGTGGTCGCAGACAGCGCATTTCAGGCAGAAGTTCAAGAATCTGGCCGTAATCGGCTTTCAGACAGGAGGCTAAGGCAGAAAGGGCCTTCTCCATCAAACGATCCAACTCGACGCGCCAAAGAATATCGCGCCCCAACTCGGAAAAGAGTTGGTGACAATCCTTCTGACGTTGCAATCTCTGCTGCACATCAGGATGAGAATCTGCCAAAATTTTACCAGGAAAATGTTGTTGCATATAATGAGCAATTCCTTCGCCGACCCCATATCGGCCGCGAAAATACTAAAAAACGCGACAAGCCTGTTTTTCGGGTATTGCCTTCCTGAATACCCGGGTTAAGATTTCCCGCGCCAAACAGTGACAACTTCTATAGAATAAACCAGATTGAAGAAGGAATAAACAAATAATATCGCACAACTAAACGCAACTTGGCCTTCAAGAATATTTTAGTTAGAATGTAGTCATTACCTTCACCCAAAATCTACTGATTCCGTATTTCCAACCACAAGGATCGATATATGATCAAAGCGATTTTCTGGGACAATGACGGTATTCTTGTCGATACCGAACCCCTTTATTTTCAGGCGACACGTGAAGTTCTGGCTCATTACAAGGTTGAGCTTACAAGAGAAGAATTCATCCGCATTTCTCTTCAACAGGGGCAAAGTGCTTTTGATCTGGCCCGGGAGCAGGGATATGACCATGCAGAACTTGAACAGATGAGGCAGCAACGCAACCAACGCTATACCCTTCTTCTTGAGGAGGGAGCCGCCCCCCTCCCGCATGTCGAGGAAACCCTGAAAGCACTGCACAACCGATTCCGCATGGGGATTGTGACCAGTTCGCTGACGGAACACTTTAATGCCATCCATTCTCAGACCGGGCTTTTGCCGTATTTTGAATTTACCCTCACCCGCGAACAGTACACGCAGACCAAACCTCACCCGGAACCCTATCGCAAAGCACTTTTGCGCTGTGATCTTTCACCGCAGGAATGCATTGTCATCGAAGATAGCGAACGTGGACTTGCAGCGGCCGTTGCCGCAGGGCTGCGTTGCATCGCAATCCCCACCGAACTCACCCGTGGCGGAGATTTTTCTCGGGCCTATGCAGTTCTAGAAGACGTGCGTGAACTCCCCTCCCTGCTGAGCAGGATTTAATTTTCCACCACCCAAGCAAGGCACATATTCTGCATTACAAGTTTGCGTTCATTCACAGCACATAAAATTTTAAACTTTTCAGCTTTCGCCGACGATAAAGAATGAGTCCATCTGCCTTTGGGCTTCAAAGCTGCTTTTATTCTCCAGGGTTTTGCCATGTCCTTCAAACCGGTCAACGAATTTACCGAGTTTTTTACAAACACCGGTCGTTCAAAAATCAGCCGCGCGGATAAATCCTCGAAAAGTTTTGAAAAACTTTTTCAAGAAACCGCCGACCGCTCAGCCATCACCCCGGCCCAACAGGCAAGAGTGATGGCTGAAACCGCAAGGCTGCGCATGATGGCAGGCCTTTTCACTGATGACTCCAACGGGACATCTCAGCCCCTTATCCCGAATCTTGAGAATCTTCGCTCTACAGCCGTCCGGCATTACCGCTCCCAGGTGCCGAATATTACTACGCACACGACCACACCTGTCATCTCCACCGCTTCTTGCGAAAAGGCAACTGAGGTTTCAGCACCATCAATATCCCAAAGCAAGCCGGAATCTGATGAAATTGAAGCGTATATCAATAAAGCCGCCGCGCAATTTGAGGTCTCACCGCATTTGATCAAGGCCGTTATCCAGGCAGAAAGCAGTTTCAATCATCAAGCGGTTTCTCCAGCCGGCGCTCAGGGTTTGATGCAACTGATGCCCGCAACGGCGAGAGAACTGGGGGTCGACAATCCCTTTGACCCGGAACAGAACATCATGGGAGGCACACGCTATATTAGATCACTGCTCGACCGCTACGATGGGGATCTGGACAAAGCCCTGGCCGCCTACAACTGGGGGATGGGCAATCTTGAACGGAACCCGGACGGACTTCCCGCCGAAACACGCAATTACCAATTCAAAGTAAAAAACCTCCTGGCCCAGAATACCGCAAACTCCCACCGAACCTGATTGCCAGTCACAGCAGCACAGCCTCATTTTCCGTCATCTGAGTGTAAACATAATATTTTTACGCGGTTAGTAAAAAAATGGGTTGCCAAAAGCGCCTCAGTGAATTAATATTGCGCCATGTTTCCCGATCGGCACACCCGGTCGGGTTTTGCCCCGTGATTCCCCCTCCTTCACGGGGCATTTTTTTATCTTCGCCCCGCCAAATCCAATTAAAATCCTCACACCCCTTTTTGAAAATTTTTTCCTGAGCGACCTAAGCATTAATTTTTTTAGATTTTTTTGCCTTGACACTTTGAGATCAAACCCTTATCTTAATCTTAGCAAATTAAAGAAACTTCGTTGTCAACCCATGGTTTCTCAAGAGATCATGCGGTTTTTTGCCCCGTGTATCTCCTCCCTGGCACGGGGCGTTTTTTCTCTCGGCTTTTGTATGCAGGGCCTGCGCAAAACCACTTTTGAGTAAGCGCGGGTCAAATGATCGACACCTTTGGCCCAAGAAATCAAAAAAACCTATCTTTTCCTGCGTGGGAGAAACATGGCGATGAACAGTTTTTCCATTCGGACAAAAATTCTGGCTCTCGGCATCATATTACCACTGCTGTTGGTTTCTCTGCTGTTTGGTCTTTTTTATTTTCATTCTCAACGCACAACCCTTGACGCCTTTGTCGACAAGGCACGCGCTATTTGCCTGACGGCCGAATCCACCCGCGAAGAGATGGAGGACAAATGGGCTCAGGGGCTTTTCTCCCGCGAACAGTTGCGACAATGGATGCAGAACGGAGAGCAGCGGAAAATCATTGCCGCCGTCCCGGTTGTTTCGGCATGGCGGGCTGCAATGAAAAAATCGGAAGAAGGCGAATATACTTTCCGCACGCCTAAATTTCAGCCCCGCAATCCTGCCAATCAACCCGACCCCCTGGAAGCTCGCGCCTTGGAAGCATTTCAAAAAGGCGTCACCGAGTATCACGAAATTGATGAAACACAGAACGCCGTGCGTTACTTTCGACCCGTCGTCCTGTCTCAGACCTGCATGAACTGTCACGGCGATCCAGCCGACTCGCAAGAATACTGGGGCAACGACAAGGGACTCGACCCCACCGGCGCGCGCATGGAGAACTGGAAGGTCGGCGAAGTCCACGGCGCGTTCGAGGTGATCCAATCCCTGGACTCCGCTCAGGCCATGGTGGCCGGCGCCATGGTTAAAGGGGGAATGACGGTGCTGGCGGGGATGGCGATCTACATCCTGCTGTTCGTCTTTTTCATCAGCCGCACTTTCATTCAACCGCTCAACCGTACTGTCGCCATGATTTCAGGACTCGAAAAAGGAGATCTCGATCATCGTCTGCAGATGGAGCGTGAGGATGAAATCGGCATCCTCGCCGGCAGCCTCGACCGGTTTGCCGACAATCTCAAGCACGAGGTCCTGACCGCCTTCCAGCGCCTGGCTGACGGAGACTTTACCTTCAAGGCTCAGGGATTGATCGCCGAGCCGCTGGCCCGCGCCAATACCAGCCTGAACCAGCTGGTCTTCGAGCTTCAGCAGGTAGGGGAGCGCATCAACGGCCGTTCTGCTGAAGTTGCCGATTCAAGCCAGGCTTTATCGCAGGGCGCGACAGAACAGGCGGCCTCCCTGGAAGAAATCAGCGCATCGCTGCATGAATTGACGTCACAAACCAAGAAAAATGCCGACAATGCCGGTCTCGCGGACAGATTGACCGGGCAGGTGCAAGGATCTGCAGAAAACGGGAATCAGCAGATGCAGCAGATGGTCGCCGCCATGACCGACATCAATGATTCCGGCCAGAATATTTCCAAAATCATCAAGGTCATCGACGAGATCGCCTTCCAGACCAACCTGCTGGCTCTCAATGCCGCGGTGGAGGCTGCGCGTGCCGGGGTACATGGCAAAGGATTTGCGGTTGTGGCCGAAGAGGTGCGCAATCTCGCCGGCCGCAGCGCCAAGGCGGCACGGGAAACCGCCGAATTGATCGAAGGCTCCCTGGCCAAGGCGAAGAACGGCGCAGAAATCGCTGAACATACAGCGGAAGCCTTGAAAGAGATTGTTCAGGGAATCGGCAAAATCACCGACCTCGCCGGGGAAATCGCCACAGCCAGCAACGAGCAGGCGGAAGGGATCGACCAGATCAATATCGGCATCTCGCAGATCGATCAGGTGACGCAGCAGAATACGGCCACGGCTGAAGAAAGTGCCGCGGCGGCAGAGGATCTTTCCGGACAGGCTGTGCGTCTGCACACCATGCTTTCACGTTTCAAACTCGAGACGTCCCGGGCTATTGCATCCCCGAAAACCGAAACACCGGCCCGGCAGCCATCCTCCCCGCCGGAGAAAAGTGCCACGCCCCAAAAGCGCAATACGGCTGAAAAAGAGGATTGGGGAAGGTCGGACACATCAAGCAGTCCCCCGGAAATGATTGCCCTGGATGATGATGAATTTGGCCGTTATTAAAAGTGAAGTATCTTTCCATCTATCGCGGAGTCGCACTTCCCGTTTCAAGGGTATCTGACACCAGGAATGGCGCCTGTTAAGCGGCCGGACACGGCCAAAAGCGCCCCTCGACACAGGAGTTGCGACCCTACGCTGAACCGCTGCAAAAATGACCCGGGAATCAGAGCCCGTAGAGCTTCATCTTCTCCCACAGGTTTTTACGGCTGATTCCGAGCAGGGACGCTGATTCGGTCTTGTTGCCGGCGGTTTTCGCCAGGGCCCGTTGAATGCATTTTCGCTCAGCCGCAGCAACGGCTTCCGCCAGGGTATCGCAGACGTCCTCCGCAACGTCGGATCGCGTTTCGCGAATCTCAGGGGGCAGATCCCACAGCTGGA
>NPID01000445.1_pt3 | contig 23985 bp, 15 predicted proteins | sample 8637491 | NCBI WGS metagenome assembly NPID01 (sample SAMN07420843, study PRJNA396082) | bioreactor metagenome | isolation source: sample BA6 brine-fed electro-methanogenic bioreactor BA | place: Japan: Kochi | collected 2016-06-14 | reverse complement strand
GAGAAAATTGATCCTGTTTTTTGATTTTGATCAACATACTGAACTGCAGGAACAAAGTAAACAAGGGTGGGAGTTTCTGAAGAAGTGGATTTTCCATCCCACGCAAAAGCTGTATACATATTGCATTTCACTTCAATTTGCTTGGAGGAGGGGAAAAATTCACACCCTTCTTTTTCGGGTTTCAGAGTATATTCTCCTTCGGGTAAAGAAAAATCACTATCAAAATATCCCGTTATAGAGGAGCTTTGAATTGTGTTTAACAAAGTGTCTTTTTGAAAGATGTGTATAACAGCCCCTTTGGTAAAGCGATTCACAAAATACCCTCGTATGCCCCCATAGCACAACTTTTTGCAGGTTATTGAAAAGAGCAATGCAGAATTGTTTGTACAGTCTTTGGGGTGTGTATCAATAGCAGGAGGATCGAATGTACAATTCTCTTTAGACGGTACAATATGGTAAAGCGAATCTTGGTTTAAAACACACCCAGTATCAAATCCATTTGGTCCCGATTCAGTTAAGGTTAGAATCAAGTGATTCGTATCTTGTTCATAAATATTTACTACCACTCCTTCCTCTTCTCCGTTAATTTTAATTAGAATTCTACCGTGTTCTTTTTCACAACTACCTTGGAAAGAAACAACATTGGGGTTTGCATCACAGTCCATTTGAATCAGCTGATATTCAGGTGAGAAGGTACACAATGGATTTTTGGGTACAATCTTATAAAATTCGTCACAATGTAAGTTTTCTCCTGTGTCAAAGTAACCATCAGAATTAACAGAGTTTAATACATTTACAATATTGCCAGAAGAATCATATATGTACACCGAGGTTATTGAAGATTCAAAAGAAACACAATCCTTCGGAACGCTAATTAGCAACCGACCATTGCCTTTACGATGATTTCGTTGAAATGAAATCACATTGATATCTGGACAGCAATGAAGGTTCTGGATTTCATGAAACTCTGGAGTAAATGTGTATTGATCATTCTCTGGTACAATGCGGTAAAAAACATTGCAGGGTAGTGTACATCCTGTATCAAAAACACCTTGATCCGATTGTGATAAAGTGGTTATGCTATCGCCAGCTTTGTTAAATATGTGAATTTTGGTGTTTTTCGCACACTCCTCCGACATACGGATTTGAATTCGCCCCTCTGATTCCTCACAGTCGCTGTCAAAAAACATTTTGTTTTCATCGGGACAATAAGATAATGTAATGGTTTGACTCGGTGGATCAAAAGTACAATGATCATTCTTTGGTACTACTTTGTAACTCTGCCCTCCAAACAATGTGCAACCACTTCGGAAAATACCATCCTGATCTGGCTTTTGAAGTACAGAGGCTACATCACCATGTTGATCATAGATAAATATTGTTGTATCTTGTGCTGCTTTTTGAGCCATTGATACGGCAATAGACCCATATTTTTTTTCTTTTTCACATGAAAACGATATCGTGGAAGATTCTGGGCAACAAGATAATGAAACAATCTTGCGGCTTGGTGTAAAAACTAGATTCTTGTTTTGGGGAACGATCTCGTATTTTTGGTTGCAGGGTAGCGTGCAACCGGAATCAAACAATCCAGATGAATTGATAGATGTTAATGTTTTGTACAAATTCCCCTCATTATCATAAATTTCAATGGATGTTCCCGGATAACATTCTTCTGATACACGAACTAAAACTCTCCCGTATATGTCTTGACATTGACATTGAAAAGTAATCCTTGAAGCGTCTGGGCAAGTTTTCGGCATGAGGTTCTGTTTTGCGGGAGTGAAGGTGCAAAGATCATTTTTTGGTACAAATGTATATGTCATTTCAGTGGACAAAGTGCATCCAGTATCATACTCTCCGAATGAATTCTGTGTAAGAATTTGAACCAATGATCCAGTAGAATCGTACACATTCACAGATGTTTTTGCTTTTTTTGTGTCATTGCATTCTCCGGGGAGAGATACAACTACGCGTCCTTTTTTTTCTGGTTTTGGCGTACATTGAAAGTGCAGTTCAGAAACTGCAGGACACTCTTTCACTTCTAGTGATTGCGAAGAAGGAGAGAAGTCAAAATGTGCATTTTTTGGTACCACCTTGTATGTGTTTCCACATTGTAAGATACAACCTGTGTCGAATCCTTGAGAAGTTGGAGATGTGAGAGATGTTACTAACCTTCCCTGTGCATTGTAAATATCAACTGATGTACCCTGTAAACAATTCTGTGCGATATAGATCAGTATTCTTCCCTTTGGTTGACCACAGGCTGTGAAATTAACTCGAGCAATATCTGGACAACAAGGTACTCGCACCATTTGAGAAGAGGGTTGAAAGGTTTTTTGGGGGTGTGAAGGAACGATTTTATAATTTTGGTTGCATGGAATTGTACAGCCCGAATCAAATGAACCCGACAAAGTTTTCACAAGCATTCCATTCTCGGAGTATATATTAACCGAAGTACCAGCTTTACATTGGTCAGGCATGGAAACAACAATCCGACCAGAGTCTTCTTTGCAGCTACATCGAAAAGTTGCACGTCCTTCACCAGGACAACATTCTGCCTTTACAGTTTGTGAGGCGGGACTGAAACTACATTTTGGGTTGATCGGTTCTACCCGATATTGTTCTCCGCAGTATAACTCACAACCTGAATCAAAAAAACCACCCGTGTTGAACTGCGTTATGGTAATGGATTGGTTGTTGCTTATACCCGTTATACGAACGCTGGTACCATCCAAACAATTCACCGGCATATACACGACAATTCTAGCATTTTTTTCTTTGTAACCGGGACACTTGCAAGAAAAACGTACAGTTGATTTTTTATCAGCTTTTACATTTACCCGTTGTGGATTTGGCCAAGCATTACATCCTATCTTAACTGCTTCAACAGAAGCTACTCCTTCAGGGATGCTATATGGTGTAGAAAAATACCCCTGATCATCCGTATATCCATCCCAAAGAGAATCTCCCATTGAGTTGCGAATAGTTATCTGGAATCCCCGTCCACAATCGACTGGAGTTATTGTCCCTTCTATGGCTCCATTGCCAGGGTATGGAATTGCAAATGCATTGAGTTGTACGAAAAATGAATCTTGAAAAACAAGTAAACCAATTAAAAAAAATACAACAAAACGAACATACTGTTTCATCGTAGCCCTCCCAAAGTTTTTTGGTATACTATATTTTGTATCATAGATGCAAATGAAAAGTAAGAATTTTTACGATAAAAATCAAATGAATCAAATCCATATTTGGACATTTTGGAGGAATACTATGAAACGATTGTTTTCAATCCTATTGAGTATCATGGTAGCCCTTGGGGCTATAGGCACTTCTATTTCAATAAAACCCGCAAAAGCCATTGTCAAAAAAATGGTTTTAGTAGAACAATTTACCGCCACATGGTGTGGCCCTTGCGTTCGTGGAAGCGAAACAGTGGATGCTGTATATGAAAAGTATGGGGATAAAGATTTTGTCCTGATTAAGCACCATCCTTCCTCGCAGGGCGATTCAATGGTATCCAAGTTTGCCCAATTAAGAGCAAATAAACTTGGCATGTCGTATTATCCTTCTTTCTTTATTGATACAAAATTAACAGACTCTAGAACAACAGATACGTTAACGAAAGACATTAAAGATGCAAAATCCAAAGGAGCAAATTCCTCCATTTCTGTAGAAAACAGTACAATGAGTGACAATACCGTAACCATACAAATCGAATACGAGGATGTACCAGAGGGTGCTGAGATTTGGTATTGCCTAGCAGAAGATTTTGTTTACGTAAAAGCCCAAAATGGTGAAAAGCGTCATCGATTCGTTGCCAGAGACGGGGGCAGTATACCCTCAGTTAGCGGAACTGGTTCCAAATCTGTTACCATGGAAATAAACCCAAAATGGGCATCTGAGATGATACGAGTTTATGCCTGGATAGAGAGCCGACTAGGTGTTGACAATGCGGACTATTTTGATTTTAAAAATGGGGATATCAATCACTTGGGTCCGGTTGTTGCTGCCTATCCGAACCAACTGGACTTTGGTAAAATGAAACCCAACAGTTCTACAGAAGCAGAAGTTCACATTCGAAACTGCGGTCTTCAAGATACTTCAGTAAATATTTCGATTGCAGAAAGTTATCTCTCATTAGAGAAATCAATCAATCTCCCCTTTTTATCTGAAACCTCCTATATGATTCGAGTTTCTACAAAAGGTCTTGATCCTGGATTATACCGAGGAACTTTACACATCAAGGGAACTGATTATCAAAAGAGTATTCCTTATCAGTTGCAGGTACTCAACCCTCCAGAAATCAAAATTGACACAAATACGATCAATTTTGGAGAAGTGAAACGTGGTCAAAGTGATTCTGAAATCATTAAAGTTTCCAATGCACACGAGGGTGCTATCACAGGCACTATATCCACAAAAGATGACTGGCTCCGTACCACTCCTCGAACTTTTTCTGAAAATGCTTTTGATTTGAAAATTAGTATTAGTACAAGTGATCTTAAATCTGGTGATTACACTGGTACGGTTCATATCGAATCCGATGGGGGAAATAAAGATATTACCGTAACACTAACCATTGTTGCTGCTGATATTGTAATTGACAAAGAAAAAATCCAATTTGGAAGCATAACTCTCAAAGAAGCACAAAACGCTAAAGAAACGCTAACCATCTCCAATGAAGGTGATGCTGATGCTACTATTGAGATTGCACAAATCCCTTCTTTTATTGACATGGATGACAAGGATTTTACCCTTGAAAGTGGCGAAGAAAAGGTTTTTACAATTCTTATCAAACACAAAGGTTTATCCGTTTCCCAATACCAAGAAAACATTGTTTTCGAGCTTTCACAGGAGACTATTGAAATCCCGGTTTCGCTGGAAATCATTGAAGAACCAGCTGTTCTGCGATTAGAAAGCGAATACCTTTCAGAAGATGGCATATTAACCGTTGAAACCGAAGATCAAAATGTTGAAATTGAATTCATCATATACAACGATGGAGAAGCCCGAATGGACGGAACCATAGAGTATGATGCATCATGGCTGCGCCTATCAGACCGATCCTTTGCTCTTCTCGGAGGAAGAAAAAAGACCATTACTCTTACATTTAACGTTGAAAAAGCAAAAAAAGGTAACAATACTGGTAAGATTATGTTCACATCCAATGGTGGTAACCAGGAAATTGACATTCACTTTGTTGTTACAAAAGAATCTGTTGTAATACAATTCCAGATTGGAAACAAAACTGTATTAATCAACAATAAGCCGAAAACAATGGATGCTGCCCCCTTCATTTTAAACGGGCGTACAGTTGTTCCCATTCGAGTAATCGCAGAGGCTTTTGGTGCAGAAATTCAATGGGAAGGATCAACCCAGACAATCACGATCTTGCTTGACAAGAAGACCATTGTGATGAAAGTTGGCTCTACCATTGCCTCTATTGATGATAATCCCATTATCTTGGATGCACCACCTGTCATTCAAAACGGAAGAACTTTTGTTCCTCTTCGTTTCATTGCAGAAGCTTTTGGTGCAGAAATTCAATGGGAAGGATCAACCCAGACAATCACGATCACCTTATGAAGAAATTTGTAAAAATACCAATTTGTGGTATATTAATTCTTTGCGACCTTACTTTTAATGCGTAGGAGTTTACTATGGGTAGAAAAAACAAAACTGGTTCAAATGGTAGAGATTCGAATCCAAAATACCTTGGTGTTAAGCTATATGATGGTCAAATCGCCCAAGGTGGTAACATTATAGTCCGACAACGTGGCAATAGAATTTATCCTGGGTTTAATGTTTTACAAGGTAAAGATTTCACCCTTTGTGCCACAACAACTGGACGGGTAAAATTTGAACGATACGGTCGTTCAAGAAAAAAAGTCTCTGTCTATCCAGATGCTAATTAACAAGACCTTCTTTCATAAAAAAGCCCTTTCGAGAATGAAAGGGCTTTTTTTGTTGGACAGGATTACCCTATAAATGTTATTTCTTGATGAAATTACTATTCGTGTAAAAGCCGGTAACGGTGGTAATGGCTGCATCAGCTTCCGCAGAGAAAAATACATTCAAAAAGGTGGTCCTGATGGAGGCCATGGTGGTCGAGGGGGTAGTATCTTTTTTCGAGCAGATCAAGGTATATCATCTCTGAGTTCATTTCAGAACAAACGTTTTTATTCTGCAGAAAATGGAAAACCCGGAGAAGGTCAACTTAAGCATGGTCGTAATGGTAAACACACGTTCATTCCTGTACCCGTTGGAACTTTGATATACGAAATGAAAGAACCCGAAAAGCTTATCGAATCAGGTTCTGAAAGTACTCCCTCTATTCTTTTACTTGCTGACCTTCACACACACGGGTGTGAAATTGAAATTGCCAAGGGAGGAATTGGAGGCAAGGGAAACTCTTCTTTCGCAAACTCAATCGAACATGTACCACATATTGCAGAACACGGAGCTGTTGGAGAAGAAAAACCGTTGTATTTGGAACTCAAAACAATTGCAGATGTCGGATACGTAGGTTTTCCAAATGCAGGTAAATCCACTTTGCTGTCAAAAAGCACGAATGCCAAACCAAAAATAGGAGACTACCCATTTACTACTCTTATCCCTAATGTTGGAGTATGTTCAGTTTCACCTGGAAAAAATTTCACTATTGCTGACATCCCAGGGATCATTGAAGGTGCTTCGGAAGGAAAAGGATTGGGTTTTCAGTTTTTACGACACATTGAGCGGTGTAGAATTCTTTTGTACGTTATTGACCTAGATAAGGAAACACCCCATGAATGCATTCATGAATTAGATACGCTCATGCAAGAAATTAAAGACTACGATGACGACTTATACCACAAAGCCAGTTTTGTTTGTGGCAATAAAATCGACACATTACAGGGACAAAGTAATATGGAGCATGTGAAAAGTCACCTGGAAAAATCTGGAAGAAAATCTTTTTTTATCTCTGCCCAAACAGGAGAAAATGTGCAAGAACTTAACAACACTCTTTATTATTTTCTTCAGACAATTCCTGTGCCGGAAACAACTGTTGAAACTCACTCTGTCCACACCCTTGGAGACCAAGAAGTTCAAGTCATCCAAGAGGACGGGATTTTTATCGTGCGATGTCCTCGTTTAGAGAGAATCATCGCTGGAACAGATTTGCAATATCCCGGAAGTCTTCGGTATGTCTATCGTATGTTCCGGAAGTATCACATTGACAACGTTCTTAACTTTCATGGCATCAAAGAAGATGATGTAGTGGAACTTGGAGGCAAACGTTTTCGATGGCTTTAACAAAAAAATCAATCGGTTTTTTTGGTGGCTCTTTCAATCCCATTCATTTGGGTCATTTACTAGCAGCAGAACGTGCCCGTGAAGCTTACAACCTAGAGACAGTATATTTCCTACCAACGTGGAGCTCTCCTCACAAAACCAACATCTCTCTTGCTTCACCTTATCACAGAATCCAAATGATTCAACTCGCCATTGAAGACAATGCACATTTTTCTATTTTGCTTTTTGACGTTCAAAGACAATGTCCAACATATACTATGGACACTATTGAAGATGTTTCGGTCCAGTTTCCAAGAACACAATACACGTATTATTTTATTGTTGGAAGTGATGCTATCGAAAAGCTCTCTTCCTGGAAATCACCAAGAAAAATCCTCAGTAGTTTACATTTTTTAGTAGCACAGAGACAAAAAAAACCCCTTGAAAACACTTTTTTTGATCATATCTACAAAGAAATCCCTGAAGCGAGGGAGAAAATTCACTGTTTTCCTATGCCGTATATCGACATTTCCTCATCACAGATTCGAGATCGAGTTTCCAAAAAAAAATCGATTCAGTATCTTGTACCTAAGACCGTTGAATCGTATATTGATAATAACACTTTATACAAGGAGGCATTCATATAGATAGAGTAGAGATAACAACCGATGATAAGAAAGAGTTCATTGTTGAAGTATTGAAGGAAATGAAAGCAGAGGACATTGTTCTTCTTAAAGTAGAAAAACTGACCACTATTGCTGATTATTTCATTATTTGTTCAGTAGACAATACAACTCAGTTACAAATGGTGGTTAGTCGATTAGAAGAGGATTTGAGACGCCAAGGTATAAAACCTTTGTATCCGATTCGAGAAAAATCACCTGCATGGACAATTGCAGACTTTGGAGACATTGTTGTGCATATTTTCATGCCAGAAGAACGAAAAACATACGCTTTAGAAGAGTTTTGGGAAAAAGCACCCCATACCTATATCAACTATTGAACTAGTATTGACTTCACGAAATATTATTTTACCCTTGTAGTAGTTTGGAGAGGTGACCGAGTGGCTGAAGGTGCTCGCCTGCTAAGCGAGTGAGTGGTTTATCCCGCTCCGGGAGTTCGAATCTCCCCCTCTCCGCCACAAAAAAAAGGCAGCGTTTAAAACGCCACCTTTTTTTCTTTAGGCTATAAACCTCTTACAGCTTAATCTTTCGAGTTTTGGTTTCTTCTGCTTTTGGCATTCTAATGGTCAAAATACCTTCTTTAAACTCAACTTCGGTTTTGTTTTTGTCAATTTTTTCAGGAATAGGAATTTCTCGCATCATCTTACCACTGGATGTTTCGCGATAGTAATAATCACAATCTTTACATTCTTCATCCTGCCTTTTCTCTGCTTTCAGAACAACGTATTGATCTCCGATTTCTACCTCGATATCATCCTTTTTCACGCCTTGTAATTCTGCTTTCAGAATATATTTGTCTTCTTTTGAGACTAAATCAATTGCAGGGAAAGGGGAATTTGAACCAAAGAAAGGTTTGGCATCAGAAAAGAAATGATTGAAAAAATCGTCTAAAAGAAAAGCTGGTTTTAGTGTTGGTTTATTATAGCCTTTGTCATAAACAACTTTGAGATTTTTATTATCCATGTTTTACCTCCATTGAATATAGGGTTTGTTGTTATAGTTATTCCCAAAAATCACTAAAAATTGTATACTATAGCTATGTTAAAAAAATTGATCTCCATCATATTGTTTTTTTGCTTACTTTTACCGTTTTCAGGATGCTCAAACAAACCCAGCTCTTCCATAGTTGTACCAAAAACACCGATAGAGCACAATGAAATAGCTTGGATTGCACCTGAACTCATGCCATACCCTATTGTCAAGGAATGGAATGAAATCCAAGATGAGAACAAACACCTTTACATAAGAGGAGCCAGACCATATTCGACCATGTCTCAATTTACAGAGTTTAATCAACTTTCCTCACAAATCCCCCAATCAGAAATTGATATTCTTACCCGATTCGCAGAAGAATACCATCATTCTTTCTTAAAGAATCAGTTTGCTAGCACAAATTACGGTTACAATATCTCGTATTTTGATTCCGCGCTTATTTCAATTCCTTTCACATTTCTCTCAAATTATGGAGGAGCTTCTCCAGAAGACCTTGTTTCGATAATGAATTTTGACATTCAAAAGCAAAAAGCTCTTCGGAATCAAGCCTTGTTCACACCTTACCATCAATTCTTGCGACGTATATCAACGATTTGCTTCCTAGACTTACAAAAACAATTTACTGAATTTGACCCATCCACTCCAAAAGAGTATATAGAGTACGTTTCCTCGCAATATGATTTGCGTTTGCTTAAACAAGGTACCGATCCACAGAATCCCCAGAATTTTGAACACATTGCCATTGTTCCAAATGGTATACTTGTTTTCTTCTTATCTGAGAATATTAGCAAAGAACAGACAGGAATCTGGGAAGTTTTTATTCCTACCGATGACATTGCCTCATTTTGTACATTCACCATCGACAAAGATGCCTATTCTGAGATTGTATATCCATCGCATTGGACAATGTATTCTGGTGATGGAAGTTTTATTATTTACCACCCAATTACACCTGTTTTAGATCCAGAACAAGCCCCTTCTAATATCCAGTCTTCTGTTTCAGAGGACCATACAAGTGGTATGGTGAATCTCTTTATTCCTGTATCCTTTTCTTCTTCTCAAAAAAACAACTTTAGTAGTGCTGAAATCCAAATTCAATGGAGCAAAAGCACACCATTTGAAATACCAGAAGAACTATCTGAGCTGCCCACAAAAGAAGAGATCGTTGACGGCGTCCCCTTTATCAGTTATGAATACTCCGATGTAGCAGCTGGGAATATATATGATATAAAAACATACATTGGTTCTTGTATCAAAATTCACTATCAAATTCAATTTATCCTTCACTCAACCCAAATAAGCAACTACGACCCTGGTACAGTTGAACTCTTTTCGAAAGAAGAAGTTTATAAAGCCCTTAACGAAGTATTTGCCTCATTTAGTTTCCGTTAACTTTCAATTCTATTCATATTCCTGTATTTCATCATACTTATAAACAATTTCTACACCTGCCTGCTTAAACATCATCTCTGGTTCTTTGTAGGCGTGATAACGTCTCTCACAATACACTCGCTTGATTCCACAATTGATCAATAGCATTGTGCATGTGCGGCAGGGAGTCATCGTACAATAAATGGTTGCACCATCAATGGATATACCACGTTTTGCTGCTTGGCAGATAGCGTTCTGTTCCGCATGAACTGTTCTTTCGCAGTGCTCTGAAATCGTCCCATCATCCTTAACATGCTTGCGCATTAAATGCCCGACATCATCGCAATGGGGAAAGCCAATGGGAGAGCCAACATATCCTGTTACCAAAATCTGGTGATCTTTTGCAATAACGCACCCGCTTCGTCCTCTTCCGCAAGTTGCGCGTTTGGATATTGCATGCACAACTTCCATAAAGTATTCATCCCACGAAGGTCTATTGTATTTTATATCCGACATACAAACTCCTTTACTTCTTTTTCTAGGTGTTGCAACGTAGCAATATTTAAGATTGTCCAATCTGCTATAGCAATGGGCCCGCCTTTAGATGCATTTTCAATTTCATCATAATCGCGCTTTTGTGCTTCAATTCTGGTTAAAGGACGAAAGCGTGTTTCTACATCGCTTGTTTGGGTAAATCTACTTTCAAGCCTACTGTAACGTATGATTGGAGGAGCGTATATGGCTACGTTGATGAAATCATCATGGAATTGTTCTTTTAAAATTTTGTATTCTTCAAAGCTGTACATTCCATCAATGACCACATTGCCCTTTTTTAACATACAGTCAATCTTCTGTTGATTAGCAATGGCAAATGCCCCCATGCCATAAGTTTCGCGTAATTGATGCCGAATCAGTTTCTCGTTTTCGGGTGTAACTTCCATTGTTTTATTTTGCAAGGTATCCATCACAATTTGACCAAAACGAAGATATTGGTACCCTAGTTTTTCAATCATAAGTGCTGCAGTTGTTTTTCCTGAACCGCAAAGTCCTGTTAATGCAATAATAGTAGACATAACAAAAACCTTTCTATTCAGAAGTGTCCATATTTATCCCATGATCTCTAAAAACAGAAAGAATTTCTTGTGTAGAAAAGAAACCAACATGTCGGTAAAATTCATTACCATCTGCATCATAAAATATCTGTGTCGGTATTGCATGCACATCTAATTTTTTTACTTCTTCGGTATTCTTTGCATGCAAAAATTCAACGTGTAAGACATCGTCATAATCACTTCGAAGTTCTTTCAACACATCTTCCATTGCTACACATGGAACACAGGTATCAGATCCTACCTCCAGTAGCAAGGGAAGTCCATTTGTCTCATAGTTATGCATTGGTACTTGGATTTTTACTTGCTGACTTTTCCAAATCGCCACAAACCCTATGAAACTTATAACAATACAAATAACAAGTATGTTTCTCCAACTCGACTTCATATTCTCACCAACTCATATCATTAATATTTTGTGAGGGATTGTCCAATACTTCCCGCACAAGAGGCCATATTTCGGTCTTTTCGTATCCTTTTCGCCAAAAGGCAACTCCTGCTAATTCATACTTGTGAACCAACTGGACCTTATGCAAAACAGACTTGGGATCCTCAATCCAAAGTTTGTATACATAAGGATGCCTATTCCATTGAGCATAATATTGACGTATCGTTGAATCCCATTTGGCACTATATGTATCTCCCAACTCCATTGCATATTCCATATAATAGGATTCTGATTCTGCTGTAATGGGAGTAGTTGAGTGATCCTCCATCCATAGTCTTGAATAGAAAGGAACTCCTAAAATCACTTTTTTGGCAGGAACAAGCTCAATCAATTCTTCAACTCCCTTTTGTACCCAGTCATACTCTGCTACCGATCCGCTCTCTCCTCCTCCTGCCCAGTATTGGTCATATGCCATTAGCACGATGTAATCTGTTACTTTTCCCAGTTTTTCTCGATCGTAACACAAAGACCAATTATCGCTTTCTGATATCGTAGTAATATCAATGGATACAAGAAGATTGTTTTGATTAAAAATGGGGTATAATTCGCGTATAAACTGGGTAAAAAGATCTTTGTCTGCCAGATGAATATTTTCCCAATCAATATTCAATCCAGAAGCTCCATAATATTCTACCTTTAAAAGTAGAGCATCAATTAGTGTTTTTCTTTTTTTTGTACTTTCCAATACTGCGTGTGTTAAATCAGGATCAAAACTGTTGGTACATCCTATCCATACTTGATATTGATGTTTGTTAGCCCAATCCATATAGTCTTTTCGGCCTTTATCTACAAGATCTCCTTGCTCATTAGCAAGAGATAGCCAGGTAGGAGAAAGAACGTCGAGTTCTTCTGCTACATAGAATTCCTTTGGATCAGACATTGTGCGATAAACATAGTGCCAGGTCATGCAGATCTTTGATGAAACTGATTCTGCTTTCTTTGGTTTTTCTGGAAATGCATAATGAGGAGGATGTAAATCAGTATCTAGTGATGTTTTTTCCACCCATCCAACTATACCTTGATTGGTTGAAATTTTGACCCATTCATTTTGCACTTTCAGAACCATAACAGATTGATCTTTGAATGTTCTCTTATAGAAATCTGCCTTTGAAAATGGATAAGCTTTCAACCATTCGTTTCGTACTAACCTGGTTTGATAAATCTGAAATGCCGGTCTTTTCAGATGAAGACACTGTGGATCTGAATACCACGTAATTTTTCCATCATAAAGAAGCTCTACTGAATGTAGGGGTAAAAATGGCATCGATCCAATCCATTTGATGTCTTGATCAAACGATGTGTCAAGACCAATGTACACAACCTGCTTTGGGTTCGTGTATACTACAATTTTATCAGTAACATCCCAGTAAATTTCCATGTTTGCAATATCCCGTAATAATTGACATGAAATATAAACCCCATTGGTGGTAGTAGAAACAAAATCACTGGAATATTCCCAACCATCTACGTAGACAGATGGGGTTCGTAATGATAATTTTTCTGGTCTCATTCGTTGAATCCAGATAACAAGACCAAGGCAAATGATCAAAAATATAGTAAGTGACGTAAGTAGTATTTTATTCTTCGGCAAACTTTTCAACCTGGTATGTAAAGATTTTCATGTTAGGGTTATGTTTCCAATCGTTTGGACCTAAACCTGCTTTTAGGGAGAGCTGAGTGAAAAAATCCTCTGGGTTAGAAAGCTCCTCCCAGACTTGAGGTAGAAATGTTGCACGACGATTATTAAGTTGAAGGATAATTCCATCTACACAAGGTTTAACACGGCTTAGCAAATCATCAGGTGTAGTATAGTGAAGTTCTGTAGGTACAGTTAAAACAGATATCTCAATATGAATATCCGGGTATTCTTCTACGGATAAGGGAAAAAACCTGGGATCATAAAAAGCAGCGTTGAGTGCATTAAGGTGTACACTTTTGATAAGAGGATCGACTGGCTCAATTGTTCCGATGCACCCTCGCAACTGACCCCTGCTGGTAAGTGTCACGAAGCATCCTTTTTTCTCCCATAAGTGTGCATTATGATCTCTTTGCTTGGGCATAGAAAAGTGCTCTTCTTTATGCAAATGGCTTTTTATGCTCGTTCGGGCTACATCGAGTAATAGGGCTTTGTCTTTGTCGTTCATTTTTAGTTCCCATCAATCTTTTCTACAAAAAAAGCCCGAAAGCAAGAAATGCTTTCGGGCTTTTCTATCGTTAAATTGAAATGCTATTCTTCAACAATCACTTCAAAATTCATCGTATTGACATTACCTGCAACATCAGTGGCTGTAATGACAAAAGCATTTTTCCCTGGTTTGATGGTCACATCAATGGACCATATGTCATGGGTTACGGTTGCTTCTTGGTTGTTGACAGTCACTTTGCAGTCTGGTTCTACACGGCCTGTAAGGGTATAGGTGAAGGGTTCTGATCCTTGGAGAGTTCCTGGATCATCGACAAAAATCATGGGAGGGGTTGTATCAAGGGTAATGGTGAGCATGCGGCGTACAGTCTTTCCGGTGGGGGTGGTGGCGGTAGCGATAATTGTATTGAGTCCTTCTTCCAAGGTAACACGAATGGAGAAGGTTCCATTTTGTGAAACGGTAGCGGGTTCATTGTTGACTGTCACTTCATTGCCAGGATTGGTCATTCCGGTCACTTCCAGGGTGGCCTTGTTGGTAATGGAGGCCACAGGATCCAATTCTAGAATAGGTTCGGTTGTATCTGGTTTGACCCATACTTCTGCATGGCCTTCCATCATATCGGTATTGGTAACATGAATGGTTACAATTCCTTTTTTGTTGGGAGTGACTTTCGTGGTCACAACGCCTTGCTCATTGGTGGTACCGGTCGTGTTGATACCAGGTCCTTCAATGGTTACTTTTGCACCTTCAACGGGTGCATTGGTTCCAATTTCTGAAACCGAAATGGTAAGTTCAGAGGTGACATTAGGATTCAGAGAAGGAACGGAAGCAACTTCCACTTGCAATCCAACAATGGAATCAAAGTGGAGAAGGTCACGGAGAGTATATGTAGAGGTATTGTCAAATTGGTATGGTTCAACATGATAGTTGTGGTTGGGATTGAAGTATCCCAGGGAGGCAATTTGTTCGCCAATGCCCGTGGGGGTAAAGAAGAGAGTGGTTTCCATAACAGATGGATCTGTGGGGGAAGCAGTGGTGTCGCCATAAATGGCAGTTTGGTGTTGGTTGCCAAACAAGAAGACCCGTCCATCTTCGTGCATAGGAAGATCACGAGAATCGGCAGGACGTACTTGTACAATCATGTTGTTTTCAATAGCATAGGTTAAATCGTAATTGGCAGCATTCAGAAGATCTTGTCCAAGTTCCACACGGGTGAGAGCAGAAAGTACAGTCAAGCGAGGAGGTGCAATGTGAACTTCGTGGCTGGGGAAAGCTTCCCAATCGAGGAAGAATGTATTGTCATTGGTTCTGCCAGGATCAAATCGTGAAATAACATGTGCGGGATCAGTTTTATACTTTGGAGGATATCCACAAAGATCAGCTTGAGCTGGATTGTTAGTGTACACATTATCGCCTACCAATCCACCAATGTAACATACGTCTTCTGCGAAGACGTAGAAGGTGGTTTGTGCATTGACATCCAAACCAAGGGAATCGTGGTAGTCAAGCTTTTGGTTTGGATCAATATCGGCAAACAAATAGCCGCCTTTGTGTGGACTATTGTAGATAGCACCAAGACCCCAACCTTTTATAGGAGGAACCAAACCACGATTTGGTTCGATATCCCATCCACCATAAATACTTTGTTCATCGTATCGGACAAGAGTTGTATTGTAATACACATGTCCAAGTGTGACCTGATCGTTGCGGTTTTTAGTATGAACAAATCCGCCAGCTTGGTATAGTTCGGAAGCTGTACGGTCGATCTTAGCATTGTCGTTGAAGTCAAAACCAAGATGAGGAATGTAGGGATATAAGTCTTGCAGGAAGTGTTCTGCAAAAAGTTTGCGATCTTTTTCTTCAAAATCAAAGGATGCTGGTCTAGTCATGTAAGGAGTGAAGCGAGCGGTATTTTTGATACCACCACCACAAGTGCTAACGCCCTTGCTTACACCTTTCAACAAGAGACCTTGTGCATTCTTTGCAGTAATTGTGATTCGATAGATTCTATTGTCAGCTGCGGTTAATACAAAATCTGGTTCACCTGGAACCATGTAGGTTGTTAAGCCAGGGTCTTCAGCATTTGCAATGCTATATTCAACAGTGGGTAAAACAACATTTACTTGTGCTTTGGCAGCGTGCTTCCGGTCAGGAGTGTAAATGATTACATCAAATTCTCCTTCATCGTTTGCACAAAAACCTCGGAAAGAATACTTACCATCTGTCTTTAAGTTAAAATCAATATCAATTGGACTAAATGGAGCAGAGGCAGAAACGGAATACAGCTGGTGATTGTTTACACGAGTACCATCATTGTTGTGAAGATCGGTTCGAAGCCAATAATAATCTGGCAGGGGATCGGGGTGAACATCACGGAATAGATGATTCCAGACATCATCGTCGTCAATAGTGTAATTGCCTTCTTTATCGGGTATACCTATAGAAAGATCGACAGGAGTACCTTCTTCGTCAGTTAAGACAAAGGATAAAGGTGAAACAGGATCGACGAGTTCTGGTGTTACACCGGCTGTTAACGGATTAGGCTGAACAGAAGCAGTCAAATCAATAATGGGTTCAACAGGTAAAAACTTTTGTCCTGCTAAATAAACTTCATGTGAGAATTGAGGAGTAGTTCCTCCATAATTATACAGTGGTTCAAAGGAACGATCTGTATTGTCGTCACCATATTTATAAGCAGTTACCATAACAGGGAGTTTTTCATAGTCGGAGATAAGATGGTCAGGTTCATTGTTTAATCCGCCAAAGTCAATACCAACGGTGTCAATTTGGCAACCATTTTCAACAGACATGGTGAATGTGTAAACACCGTTGCCTCTTTGGAAAGTTCTACCATCTATTAAACCGCCTGTCCATGTATTGGTGGCAAGGTCATAGGAGCCAATAATTTCTGTCTCATATTCTTTGAAGGAGATTTTCCCATCTTTGTTATAATCTTCATCTTCTAGGTATTGAGGAGCAAGCTCAGTATATTTACTGGAATGAGGAGGATTGCCTACCCATCCATCACCAGCTCCTTCATACATACCAGCAACATCACCAGTAACACCACGGTCTTGCCAGATGTAAACCAGTGCATCGTTTACCAACATCTCTTCTTGGAATGTTGTGTGTTCAGTTACTGTTACTTCAATTTTATTGTCTTGGTCTGCATATAATTCTTCAACATCTGATTCGACGGTTAGTGCATGTACTTCGATACCGTCGGTTGGAGGTTCAGCACAACAATCTTGATATACTTTCACCGTACCATCGTACAAGGTGACTTTGATTTGTATCAATCCATTTGCAATGGGGACAAATTCATCAATACGGAATACATTGTTAAGTCCTCTGAAATCGAGTTGTCCACCACCTAGAAGTAGTGGATTCGTATATTGATACTTTGTTCCATCAGATCTAGTACTGGTCCAATCAAATACTTCACGATTGGAATACGTTCCATTTACAGTAAGAGGATAGTCTTCTTTTCTACCGTAGTATTTATTGTCCCAAGACATTTCGAATTCTTCGAAGTTGGAACTGTCAATTACAATACTGTTTTCCCAATCGTAAACAATGGGAACATGGCGAAGGTTGTTATATCGATATTCAGAACGTATTGTCTGTTTAACAGGATCGAAAATTTTGGGTCTAGCGAATGGTCCAGATAGTTCAATTTTTCGAATACGGAAGTCAGGTTCTGTTTCCTCACTGAAGCTTAAGTGGTTTCCATCGATATCTTTCAAAATAAAGAAGGTACCATAGTCGGTTAGAGGGAAGAATTCAGTTCCAAGCTTGTTGAAGTCAACAAATTGATTGTAGTTAATGTTTTCTCCATACCAATACCACCACCAAATAGCAGGATAGGCATTCCAGCCGCTATGGTAGTCATCAGATCGATAGTAGCCACCGTTTTTAACAGCACCCGCAACACGCCCAGTGTGAGTTTGTCCACCTGGGTATGCTCGTAAATCTTTGGCAACATCAATTACCATAGGATTATAAGGTGCTTGAATTTGTGGGGAAGGAACTGGTAGGGGAGACAAAGGATTTAATCCAGCAGTATAGTCCACTTGTGAATTTTGAAGTGCGTGGTCAATTGTATTGAATTCAACAAAGTTGACGTATGGGTCGGGTGCTAGGACTTTGAAAAAGTGAACACCACAATAGTCTGTACCAAAATGGTTGAATCTTTGCAATCCAGAACCTGGTCTTTGCCAATCAAGATAAGTTTCATCATCAAAATTGCCCATGGAATGATCTGGGTTCGTTTGGACAAAATATGGAGGGTGCTTGATTTCTGAATTGTAATCAAAAATGACATTGTACGTTTCGATTTTAAGCGCAAGCTTTGTTAGGGCGTTTCGGGGTAGAACAGTAACGGGGATTTCTCCACCTTCGTTTGTGGAAGGATATGGAGCTTGTCCGTAGTTTCTTAACAGTGAAGGAACGCCATAGGTTGCTACAGTAATTAATGGAGGAATACCAGGCTCGAGAGGCCCAAATGTATCTCCATAGGTGACTGTACCTAAATCATCAAACATGCCATCTCCACAAGAGATACAATTGTTTGTATCTTGTGAGCAGTCAGTGTCAGTGAATTTTATCTGTTCGTTACTGTTAATGTTTACCTTTAAGTATCCATGTAATATTGAAGGTCCAGTGGATGGAGTATCTGGATCATAGAAAGGATTTGGAGCCCACAAGAAATCGCCTTCATCAAGAATTCCTGGATTTGGTCCACAGTCATTCCACATCCATATAAACAGTGTCTCATCATCGTTGTATTGACCAATAATGAGCTGGTCTTCTTCGATGTCATATTCTGTAGCTCCAATAGAATGGAGTCCGTAAACCTTACCAGCAAGGCTTTCGCTAATGCGACCAGTAAACATGTATTGGATTCCTGCACCAGAGGCATTATAAAAAGCAACGATCTCGTGGCCATCTGGAACAGAAATAGTTTGCCCATTGGGATCATTGATATCGTTAGGGTTGTCTGCGTCGCGAAGTTTAACAGATAGATTGGGGAACTTCTGATCCAAAATGCTCAAACATTTTTTTGAGGGGAGCATGTTGATATCTTCAGGAAGAATAGATTTTGAAACTTGTGTGTAGGTATCAAAACGAGTACGAAGCTCTGGGGGTAGTGGAGGAACAGGGAATGCAGGTGGAGACCAAATTTCATCACCACGGGTTTTACCGGCATAATTCAGGGTATTGTCGTGCATCTTCCAGAAAGGATCATAAATGGTATATTGCCCAGGAGTTGGATCTGTAACACCTCCACAATCCTTAACAGCAATAATTCTCATGTTATTGTCAAAAGAAACCAATTCATATCGATACTCTTGGCTATTCCACACTCGTTGCCAACCTTTATGGTAACCAGTTGGAGTACAAGAACCTTGATACGGTGTAAACTCAAATACTGCCTGAGGGTTGTCAGAAGTAATAACACGATAGTCTTCATTAAAATCAATACCAAGATACTCTTGGTTGTTAATTATGTATACGTAGACTTTTTCGGCTGGATGGAATACACCATTTTCCCAGTATTCTGGTTTTGGGGGAGGGTTAACAGTGACTTGAATTTGTGTAGTTTGTTCTACTTTGATTTCTGGTTCAATTGTTAATTCCATTCCCAATCGATTTGAAGGGAACACCTCCCAATCGATGAAACGGAAATCACAATTCTTACCAACAGATAAACCATGAACGACGTTTTCGTTTACCCAATAGTTTTTGTTTCCACCTACTTGAGATCCACAGTCGTAAGTTGTACTGTCAAGTACGATAGTTGTAAGTCTGGTGGTGTGGAATTGGTCGATGATCAGAGGTGTTATTCGAATTGAGCCAAATGGAATATAGTCTGGAACATCCAGCAATAGTTGGTATTGTCGAATATATCCGTACCAGGTGAGATCTTCTGCGGTAAGAGGAAGCTCGTTAAGGGGGTCATCAGAATTATCTCGATCGCCAACTTCAACTACTGTATAGGGTTGATATCCAAAAATCGGGTACAACCTTATATCACCGGTGCTTACAGTTCCAGATTCGTCTACATCGACATATCCACCAACATGTGAGGCAGGAAAAATGGGGTCCTGATAAACTCGGATTTGGGCTGGAGTTGTATCCATGTCATAGTACAAGTCCATATCAATGAGCATGTTGGAACTAACAATGGATCCGGGTTCATATTGTCCTGATAGATCCAGAACGCGAACATCCCCGGGGGTTATGGTGTGAACAGGATTTACTACAGGATCCCAATCATGATCAAAATAGAGAACAGTTTCAAAGGGGACTTCTCCCCAGAAAAAGTAGTTATCAATATCAGCAGAAGATATAAGTGTGTAGAGAGGAGCATCGCGGGGAACTTTAGATTCGGTGAGATAGATACCTTCGCCGTTGTCGTAAGTGTAATTTTTTTCAATATCTTTTTCTGGCCATTCTTGGTCAAAAAACATTTCGTTAAAATTAAAATTGAATAATGTCAAGCCAACGTCAGAATCACCTTCAACAACTGTTGTGTTGGCTGGGTACGTGATTACATTTTCGCCAACCGTAACGGTAACTTCAGTTATTCTTTCGTCGCCAGGATCAACAACCTGAAGGGCTCCAGGTTGAATGACTTTATTCTTATAAATTGCTTCACCGCATCCGTACGAGTAGGGACTACCAATGGGATCTGAGGCATCAAGAGCAGTTGTGTCGTGGTACATGATATCGAAAGGAAATGGAGACAATACTCGACCATAGTCTTTGTCGGCGACGATGTCGTTGGAACAGCCCAAGAATTCTTCACCTGTTCTGCCAGGTCGATAGTCGTCAGAAAGATTATATGGGAAAAGTGTGTCGATGGGTGGAGGAGGGTTGTCAACAAAGTTTTCACCAATGTTGTTGTCAATACCGTCATCCTTCCATATTTCAAGGCCTAAATATTCACGGTATCGAACATCGATATCTTGGAAGGTGGTTGCAGAAATATCAAATGTGCGTCCATCATCATCTAGAACAGTGTTACGTTGCATAGATTGTGCAGTTGCCAAAAAGCTTCCGCTTTGGGAACGTATAGAGGCAGCTGTAAAATCGGGAATCTCGCCTTGCCATATATCGCTTTCGATGGAAAGGTTGTAAAGAGAATTGTTGCCACCACCAAAGATGACTTCGGCTAACACTAATGCGTCCCCGCGTACACGAGGGACGTATGGTGTAGATGTTTCTTTCAATGCTTTACTGACCATAAGTTGAACATCAGAACTCACAAGTCCGCGGTTACGGTCTTTTTTCAATCCAGCAAATACGGGGCCGTTTACGTTGGTTAAACGATAGTCTCCAACAGTAACACGTCCGTACGTTTGTGGGTCGGTTCCTCGATCTCTATATATCCACTCTTTGTGTTCGTAAGAATACCATGCTTCGTGCCACTTAGAGTCTGCAGGGGTTTTTGTGTTGTCAACGTGGAGTTCGTCATCTTCTTTTCGAATTCGCTCTCCACCGTTAGTACCTTCGTCGGCGTTGTATTCGGCAAAATTGGTACGGAAACGGAACAAGGATTTGTATTGAGAGGGAACAGCTTGGTTAACGGGGTTACCGTTGCGGTCATACGCACAATCCCAATCACCTGGTAACACTTTGCTGTTTGGAGGATAGTTTCTGGTTTCTCCATTGAAATATACAGATACAGGGGTTAAACGATAATCCCCTTCTTGAACAAAAAAGGAATGTGTTGGGAATGCATTTGCATATTCACCTTTTCGGTAAATATGTTCTCCGGGGTCAAAGTCGGATATTTGTGTGTAAAAACGATGAAGCTGTACTGGATCAGAAAATGGTGGGTAGTTTACGGTGATAGAGGCGGTTTTATTTTGTGCTTCATCTGAAACATTATCTGCATGGAGTTCATCGCCGGTAAGAGCACGCTTGGATTGCAAATCGTCCATGTCGCTGTTGTAGTACCAGCGGAAAGACTTGTCTGGTTCAGATGTATAGTCGGGTTGAACTATGGGGGTATCGTCAAAAGCAAATCCTGCATCGCCGGGTTGTCCCCAATATCGGAATTCAAGTAAGGAATAGGCTTGTTGAGCGTCCCAGTCCATGGTTCCAATATACTTGGTCGAGACATAGTTTTCACCCTGTACAACGGATGGTCGGATGGGAGGTACAGAACCTTCTCCTCGTTCTAGAGGAAAATCAATCATATCAATCCAGCCCATTCGGAAATATCTCTTTGTGTTGTTTCGATCCCAAAAATAAATGCAGGTGTTTCCGTCTTGATCAATAAACGTTGGTCCATGGAACATATCAAAACGGGGGTTGTCGGGGTCTAGGATGTATGGTCCTTGTGTGTTGTTTCCCGTAGATGGATCAACCAAGGCATTGGGGTTGTTCGTACACAGATTGGTCTGGTATTTTCCATTTAGGTTAGCGGGATCTGCGGGTTCGAAATAACGTGAATCATTGAAATACCCGTCTGGATCTAACCAAAATTGACCACAATTATCATACACCACATACCAAGGTTCTCTAAATCGAGACTTACCACCATCAGCGATAACATCGAGGTAGAACTTGGCCCAGAATAGAGGTTCTGCTTGTGTGTTTGGTAAGAGTGCTGGTATATTGTTTTCATTCTCTATAGCCAATAAAGAATTAGGCATACCATAGCCCTCTCGCCCCCAAACAACTTCTCCAGATCGTTGCCAGGGGAACAGCTTACCTTCAAGTTGCTGCCCGTCTCTATTGAACCGGACAGGAACAAGCCTAACTGCAATAAAGGTAGCTTTATTTAATTCTTCATTAGCTGTAGTAATATTCACAGCATTGTTAAAAGGAATCTGTAGCAGAGCAACAGCCATAAAAGAGATGACTAACCAAGCGAATATTTTTTTCATCTCAGTTCTCCTTTCTCATCTTCGCTGTTAAGGGTTTTTTAACCGGAAGAAGCTTGATTTTATCAGCTTCTTCTACCCTTCCGCGAATAGGGAAAAAACGTACAACACAAAGTATGTCAAAAATACCATAGACTACCATAAAATCAGATTATGGAAGCAATCCAAAACATACAAAAACCTCGTAGCTTTCAACGTCATTAAGTTATTTCATCAATTGGATAAATTATATAACAACAAATTGCGATTTCCATGTTTTCTTTCGTTTAGTTGCTTTTTTTCTCAAATTTTCTCGTTTCGTACTTTTTTAAAAGCCTTAAGTTGTCTTTATAAACGAAGGATTTCCGGTACAATAACTTACATCAACGATACATAAATTTTTTATACTTGCAAAGGATTTTTTATGAACCAGCAGATGAGTGATCAATGGAATAACATTTTGAAGGACATCAAAAAAGAGTTGGTGCCAACTAGTTATTTAGCGGTAAGAGAGAGTACAATTCACGAGATTCAGTCAGATACGATGGTTATATCGGTTGTGTCTGAGTTTGTGAGGAACAAAATTATGGATGCTTTTCTTCCTGTGTTTTTGGGTGCCATTCAAAAACAATTCCCAGAGATCCAAAAACTTGATTTTGTCGTCGAGGAACCTATGGAAAAAAACCCAACACTTGATACAGAGTATGTCCCCTCACACGAAAGATCCTCTTACTTTAACAATCCCGAGAGTGTCGACTCTCTTCCCCTCAACCCCCGCTACACGTTTGACAATTTTATTGTGGGTAGCAATAACCAACTTGCTTATGCTGGGTGTAAAAGTATTACAAGTGATTTAGGAAAAGTTTACAACCCTCTTTTTCTTTATGGTGGTGTAGGTTTAGGGAAAACTCATTTATTGCAGGCAATTGCCCATGAGTGCAATAAATCTGGGAATAAAAATATTGTATACATTACTTCCGAGCAATTCTTAAACCAGGTAGTACACTCTATTCAGGTAAATACTGTTGACAAGTTTCGCGAAAATATACGACGGGTCGACTATTTAATTATTGACGACATACA
>NPID01000556.1_pt4 | contig 24131 bp, 20 predicted proteins | sample 8637491 | NCBI WGS metagenome assembly NPID01 (sample SAMN07420843, study PRJNA396082) | bioreactor metagenome | isolation source: sample BA6 brine-fed electro-methanogenic bioreactor BA | place: Japan: Kochi | collected 2016-06-14 | reverse complement strand
GAGATCAATCCCCTGGTGGTGACCGCCGAAGGCGACTTGATGGCCCTCGACGCCAAATTCGGCTTTGACGACAATGCGCTCTTCCGGCACCGCAACATTCGTGACCTGCGCGATTACGACGAAGAGGACCATAACGAGATCGAGGCGTCCCAGTACGATCTCTCCTACATCTCCCTGGACGGCAACATCGGCTGTCTGGTCAACGGTGCCGGTTTGGCCATGGCAACGATGGACATCATCAAACACTCCGGCGGCGAGCCGGCAAACTTCCTCGACGTGGGGGGCGGTGCCACCATCGAGCGGGTGACCGAAGCCTTCAAGATCATCCTCTCCGATGAAAAGGTCAAGGGGATCTTGGTCAACATCTTCGGCGGTATCATGAAATGCGACGTCATCGCTACCGGGGTCATCGAGGCCGCCAGGCAGGTCGGCATCAAAGTGCCGCTGGTGGTGCGGCTCGAAGGGACCAATGTGGAAAAGGGCAAGAAGATGCTGGCCGAGAGCGGCCTCAACATCGTCGCCGCCGATGGCATGGCCGATGCCGCTGAAAAGATTGTCCAAGCGGTCAAAGCTGCTGACAGGCAAAAAGAGGGAGGAGACAACCCATGAGCATACTCGTCAACAAAGACACCAAGGTCATCACCCAGGGGATTACCGGCAGCACCGGCCTGTTTCATGCTTTGGGGGCCCGCGATTACGGCACCCGTATGGTCGGCGGGGTCACCCCCGGCAAAGGGGGCACCAGCATCGAAGGGTTTCCGGTTTTCGACACCGTTGAGGACGCGGTGCGGAAGACCGGCGCCAACGCCTCCGTCATCTACGTTCCGCCGCCCTACGCCGCCGACGCCATCATGGAGGCCGTTGACGCCGGTATCGAGCTGGTCTGCTGCATCACCGAGGGGATTCCGGTGCTCGATATGGTCAAGGTCAAGTATTACCTGCAGGGGAAGAAGACCCGCTTGATAGGACCCAACTGTCCCGGGGTCATCACGCCCGGCGAGTGCAAGATCGGCATCATGCCCGGGTACATCCACAAGCCCGGTCCCGTCGGGGTCGTTTCGCGCAGCGGTACCCTGACCTATGAGGCCGTGTGGCAACTCTCCACCCGCGGCATTGGTCAATCGACCTGTGTGGGGATCGGCGGCGATCCGGTCAACGGCACCAATTTCGTCGATGTGCTGAGGCTTTACGAAGAGGACCCCGATACCGAGGCGGTGATCATGATCGGCGAAATCGGCGGTGATGCCGAGGAGGACGCCGCGCGGTTTGTAAAAGAGCATATGAGCAAACCCGTAGCCGGCTTTATCGCCGGTGCGACGGCCCCTCCGGGCAAGCGCATGGGCCATGCCGGGGCGATCATCTCGGGCGGGAAAGGAACGGCGTCAGAGAAGGCGGCGGTCCTTGAAGAGTGCGGCATCAGTGTGGCGCAGAGCCCTGCTGAAATGGCCGAGGCCCTTTTGAAAGTCTACCAACCGGCTTCGGTGAGTCAGGTTGTGTAACAGGCCGATTCCGTTCAGGGGGCAGGGAGAGGAGGTTCAGATTGCTGGGAAAGGAAAAGAAATCATACTCCATTCAATCGGTGAACAATGTCCTGACCCTTCTTGAAGCGTTCAGTGAGATCGATGGCGAGGTGCGTGTTTCTCACCTGAGTGAACTTCTGGGGATGAACAAATCCCACGTGTTTCGCCTTCTGGCGACTTTAGAGCAACGGGGCTATGTCGAGAAGGGGGAAAAATCGACCAAATATCGGTTAGGTCTTTCAGCCTATGAAATGGGCCAGAAATTTTTGTCGCGAATGGATTTTCTGAAAAAGGCCAAACCGGTCATGACTCACCTGGCGAGGCAATGCGATGAAGCGGTTTACCTTGCCGTTGCCCGTAACCATGAGGTTCTGCTTCTGGGAATGGTCGATACGACCCAGGTGGTGGGCACCATCCCTCTGGTTGGAAACAGCTATCCCGATTACCAGACCGCAGCGGGAAAGGTCATTCTTGCCTTCACCGCTGCGCGCGGGCGAATGGATGATGAAGAACTTCCCGCTCAGCTGGCTGAAGAACTGGCTCTTATCCGGCAAAAAAGATTCGGCGTTGATTATGGGGGGGTAGGGGAGGGCATCGCTTGTCTGGCCGTTCCCGTTTTTGACGGCCAGAGCAAGCCACCGGGGAGCTTGTGCATCGTTGGGCCCGAGTTTCGTTTTGACGAAAAACGCATTGACAACGAATTGTTTTCGCTTCTGAAAGAAGCGGGGAAAACATTGTCCTCCAAGCTGGGGTACCACTTGAGTAACGCTATTGGGGTATGCACTTGACCGGTCGTGGTGATCTCGGCAATGAACTTGGGCGGGAAAATGACCTGGAGATTATCCGGATAATATAGAACTGGCGCAGGTAAATCACCAACGCTGATTCCACATACGCCATCGCGATGGCGAACGCGGATAGCCAGACGTTTTTTTGCGTATGCTAGAGTCAACTCGGCTAGAGTCAACTCGGAAATTCATCAAGCAACCAGCGTCCCCATTGGGTCTTTCATGTCTTTGGAGCCCCCTGGTCGATAAAGGCTTTCAGGCGTGTCAGGCATGCCTGTTTTTCCTTTTCATCGAGAAATGCGGCCGCAAAGGAGTTTCTGACCAGGCGAATGATATCTTCTTTCTCCAGGCTTAATGCTTTTTGCACCGCCGCAAAGTTTTCTTCTAGGTAGCCGCCAAAGTAAGCCGGGTCATCGGAGTTGACGGTGACCAGCAGTCCCCGATCGAGCATCCGTTTGAGGTTGTGGTCTTCAATGGCATTGAAGACCCTCAGTTTGACATTGGAGAGGGGGCACACGGTCAACGGGATCTGCCTGGCCACCAGCAGCTCGACCAGCTTCTCGTCCTCCGGGCAGCGTACGCCGTGGTCAATGCGTGAAACTTTCAGCTTATCCAGCGCCTGCCAGATATATTCCGGCGGGCCTTCCTCCCCGGCATGGGCTACGGTGAGAAATCCCTCGGCCCGCGCCCTGTCGAATACCGCCGTGAATTTCTCCGGGGGGTGACCTGCCTCCGAAGAGTCGAGTCCCACCGCGGCAATCCATTCTTTGAAGGGAAGCGCCTGGTCCAGCGTTTTCATGGCTCTTTCGGCGCTGAGATGGCGCAAAAAGCACAGGATCAGCCTGGAGGTCATGCCGAGCTGATGGTGGGCGTCGGCAAGGGCCTGGTGGATGCCGCCGATGACCGTGGCAAAGGGTATGCCGCGATCCGTGTGGGTTTGCGGATCGAAGAAAATCTCGGTGTGGATTACATTCTGAGCATGGGCCTTTTTCAGATAGGCCCAGGTCAGATCATAAAAATCCCGTTCCTGCCGCAGGACCTGAGCGCCTGCATAGTAGATGTCGAGGAAGGATTGCAGGTCCTTGAATTCGTAAGCCTTGCGTACTTCTTCTGCAGTCTTGAAGGGAAGGGTGACCCGGTTTCGATGGGCGATTTCGAACATCAGTTCCGGTTCGAGAGAGCCTTCGATGTGAATGTGGAGTTCAGCCTTGGGGATACCACGAATAAACGATTGCACCATGGGCGTCTCCTCGCAGGGGTCGAATTGGGCTTAAGTTGGATCTTGACGTGCTGGTTTCGCGGTTCTCCGCTCTACACCCCGGCGGCTTTGAACGCCTCGCTTACGATTGCTTTGGCTTCGTCCTGAATCCGCTTGAGATGGTCCTCGTCCTTGAAGGACTCCGCGTAAATTTTGTAAATGTCCTCGGTGCCCGAGGGGCGGGCGGCGAACCAGCCGTTCTCGGTGGTTACCTTGAGGCCGCCGATCTCGGCGCCATTTCCGGGGGCCCTGGTGAGTTTGGCGGTGATGGCTTCGCCGGCCAGGGTGTCGGCGGTGATCTGCTCGGGCGAAAGCTTGCTGAGAACGTCTTTTTGCGAGGAGGTGGCCTCGGCGTCGATCCGCGCGTAGACCGGGGAGCCGAATTTTTTCACCAGATCCTGGTAGTGCTCGGCCGGGTCCCGTCCGGTTACCGCAGTGATCTCGGCCGCCAGCAGGCAGAGGATGATGCCGTCCTTGTCGGTGGACCACACCGTACCGTCCTTGCGCAGAAAGGAAGCCCCCGCACTTTCCTCGCCGCCGAACCCGTAAGAGCCGTCCACCAGCCCGTTGACAAACCATTTGAATCCCACCGGCACCTCCGAAAGGGGACGCCCCAGGGCGGCCGCCACCCGGTCGATCATCGACGAGGAGACCAGGGTCTTGCCCACCGCCGCGTCGCTGCGCCATCCCTTGCGCGTGCTGAACAGGTAGTTGATCGCCACGGCCAGGTAGTGGTTGGGGTTCATCAGCCCCGCCGAAGGGGTTACGATGCCGTGTCGGTCAAAATCGGGGTCGTTGCCGAAGGCGATATCGTACCGGTCCTTGAGCTTGATCAGCCCCGCCATGGCGCAGGAGGAGGAGCAGTCCATGCGGATCTTGCCGTCCTTGTCGACGAACATGAAGCTGAAGGTCGGGTCGGGGTCGCCGTTGATGACGGTGATGTCGAGCCCGTATCTTTCGGCGATCGGCCGCCAGAAGCCGAGGCCTGAGCCTCCCAGGGCATCGGCGGCGATCCGCAGGCCGGCCTTTTTGATCGCGTCCATGTCGATGACATTGGCGAGGTCGTTCACATAGGGGGTGACATAATCGTAGGCCAGGGTGGTCGGCGCGGCAAACGCCTGCTCATAGGGAAGGCGTTTGACCCCCTGCAATGCCGTGCGCAGATAGGCGTTGGCCTGCTCGGCGATCCAGGCGGTGACGTCGGTATCGGCGGGGCCGCCATTGGGCGGGTTGTATTTGATGCCGCCGTCGTCGGGCGGGTTGTGGGACGGGGTGATGACGATCCCGTCGGCCGGGTGGACCTTGGTGCCGCGGTTGTGGGTCAGGATGGCGTGGGAAATCACGGGAGTGGGGGTGTACTGAAGGTCCCGGGCGACCCGGACCTTGATCTTGTTGGCGGCCAATACCTCCAGGGCGGTGACGTGGGCCGGTTCGGAGAGGGCATGGGTGTCCATCCCCAGAAACAGCGGCCCGTCGACCCCGGCGTTCTTGCGGTAGTCGCAGATCGCCTGGGTGATGGCGAGGATGTGGTCTTCATTGAAGGTGCTTTTGGTCGATGAACCGCGGTGTCCCGAAGTGCCGAAGGCGACCTGGTTGGTGTCGTCAGCCGGATCGGGGTGCCGGATGTAGTAATCGCTGATGAGCCTGGGGATATTGGGAAGGATCGATTTCGGTGCCGGTTGACCCGCTAGTTGATGAAGCGCCATACTTCGTTCTCCTCACAGTTATGAATGATCGCAAGATTGGGCACAGCTAAGCTGCTGAGCGATCGAGTTTAGCGGTTGTGGGGATTCTGTCAAGGGCTTGCGGCGATGGGGCGGCGCGACAAAAATGGGAAAAAACCCAACTAGCAGGGTAAAGTTGTTACATGGGTCGCGGTAAGAAGCACCGCAGGGACAGGTGCCAAGCAGCTCAATCTGACCCATCCCGAGGATCAAAGCCTATGAAACTGCTGATGATTTATACCGACAGCTTCGGCTACCGAACCAGTATCAAGACTCTGGAGAATGAACCGGATCGATCGGAGGAGAAGGCGATCGCCGAGGCGGTCGTGGGCCTGATCCACGCCGAGGAAATTGACGAAGAAAGCCCCGGCAGGGTCGAGACCAAGCTGGTCAAAAACCTCAAGTGGGGTGCCCGCAAGAACGACACCCGGCGGATTGTCCTGCACTCCTTTTCCCACCTGGCAGCGACCAAGTCCTCGGCCGGTTTCACCAAGGAGCTGCTTGGCAGAGCTGAAGAGCGTTTGAAAAGCGCCGGATATGAGGTCTGGCAGACTCCCTTCGGCTATTTCCTGGATCTCGACATCAAAGCCCCGGGCCGTTCTACGGCGCGCATTTTTGCCTCCTTCTAACAACGGGTACGGAGTCTTGTAAGATATATATTCAAGGGTCTTGACCTCGAACCCGACCCTGTACCGCATTGTCTACATCAGGAGGCCAGCAGATGATCCGACGCAATCATGGTATCCGAAGATATGGGGCTCTCGCCGCCGCAATCGCCGTGCTGGTTCTGACCGGCGGAACGGTCGCGGCAGAGACGTTCCGCACCCGAGAGCATGCGGTCCGCGTAGTCGAAATCGTCAAGGGGCTCGAACATCCCTGGGGTCTCGCCTTTCTCCCCGACGGCCGGATGCTGGTGACCGAACGCCCGGGGAGGTTGCGGATCGTCCGGGACGGCAGGCTTGACGCGCAGCCGGTCTCGGGGCTGCCGCCGATCGTCGCACGGGGACAGGGGGGACTGCTCGATGTGGTGCTGCACCCACGCTTTGCCGAAAACGGTCTCGTCTACCTCTCCTACGCCGGTCCCGGCGCCGGCGGCATGGGCACCGAGGTGGCTCGGGGCAAGCTGGTCGACCACCGACTCGAGGCCCTGCAGGTCATCTTTCGCATGGAGCCCAAGTCGGGGACGAGCAAGCACTTCGGTTCGCGCCTCGTCTTCGACCGCGCGGGGTTTCTCTATATCACCCTCGGCGACCGCGGCGACCGGGAGCGTGCCCAGCAGCCGGACGATCACGCCGGCTCGGTGATCCGCCTGCACGACGACGGGCGGGTGCCGGCCGATAATCCCTTTGTGGGCCGCGACGGCTGGAAGCCGGAAAAGTACACTCTGGGCAACCGCAACCTGCAGGGCGCGGCACTGCACCCCCAGACCGGCGAGCTGTGGACCCACGAGCACGGCCCGCAGGGGGGCGACGAGATCAACGTGATCCGGGCCGGGGTCAACTACGGCTGGCCGGTGATCACCTACGGGGTCAACTACATCACCGGCACCCCCATCGGCGAGGGAACCCACAAGCCCGGCATGGCCCAGCCGCTCCACTACTGGGTTCCCTCCATTGCCCCTTCGGGCATGGCGTTCTATACCGGAGACAAGTTCCCGCGCTGGCGCGGCGACCTTTTCGTCGGCGCTCTGCGCGACGAAATGCTGGTGCGCCTGAGGCTCGACGGCGAAAAGGTGGTGCGCGAGGAACGGATGCTCAAGGGGGTGCTCGGACGCATCCGCGACGTACGCCAGGGTCCCGACGGCTACCTTTATCTCCTTACCGACGAGGGGAACGGCGTGCTGGCGCGGCTGGAACCGGCCAATCCATAACCCCGATCTTCCCGGAGTCAGTCCCGGGCTATTTGGTCCCGATGTCCGGCCTGAGGTTTCAGTCTGAAGCGCCCCAGCATCTGCTTCATATGCGCCGCCTGGCTGGAAAGCACCTCGGCCGCCGCCGCGCTCTGTTCGGCATTGGCGGTATTGGCCTGGGTCACCTGGTCGATCTGCGACAGCCCCTGGTTGACCTGGGAGAATCCCTGGGCCTGTTCATTGCTGGCCGCGGCAATCTCTGCCACCAGCTCGGCAACCTTGGCCACGCCGCCGACGATTTCCTCCAGGGCCACGGAGGTTTGGTCAGCGATCTGAGAGCCGTTTCTGGTCTTCTGGACCGATCCTTCGATCAGTTCGGCGGTTTCTCTGGCGGCCTGGGCGCTTCTGGCGGCCAGGCTGCGCACCTCTTCCGCGACTACCGCAAAGCCCTTGCCGTGCTGCCCGGCCCGGGCGGCCTCAACCGCGGCGTTGAGGGCCAGAAGATTGGTCTGGAAGGCGATCTCGTCGATCACCTTGATGATCTTGGAGATGTTCTGGCCGGCCTCGTTGATTTCGTCCATGGCCGCGGTCATTTCGGCCATCTGCTGGTTGCCGTTGCGGGCGGCGTCGCGGCCCTGGGAGGTGAGCTGATTGGCCTGGGTGGCGTTGTCGGCGTTGAGTTTGGTCTGCGAAGCGATCAGGTTCATCGAGCTGGTGATCTGCTCCAGAAAGCTGGCCTGCTGGGTGGCGCCGTCGGCGAGCAGCTGACTGGTGTTGGAGACCTGGCCGGCATCCGCGGCTATCTGCAGCCCGGCGGCCTGCACCTGGCAGAGGATGTTCTTGAGATTTTCGTGCATCCGAGCCAGCGCCTGTCCCAACTTGTCATTGTCCGAGGCGATCTTGACCGATTTGGTCAGGTCGCCGTTGGCGATTTGCAGGGCCAGGTGAGAACGGGCTTCCATGGCGTGGGCCAGGGCGGTGATGGCCGAGCCGAGCTCTTCCATCTCGCTCTGGGGACCGTAGAGCTCGCAGCTGCGGCAGTTTTCTCCCCGGGCGGCGTGGGGACACTGCTTGTCCACCGAAAAGGAGCCGGCGCTGACCCAGCATGCGTCGGTTTTGCCGAAACTGACGCAATCGGTTTCACCGCAGTTTTTTCTTTCCGAGCAGTTGACCGCAGCGCCGATCGGCAGCTTGATGTCGGTGTTTCCCTGGGCCAGCTCGGCGACGGCGTGGTTGATGCGCTGCAGGGGAACGCTGATCGAGCGGGTGAGCAGGATGATCAGCACGACCGTGACCAGAATCACCCCGAGAACCAATGCAACGTTCGTGTTGAAAATATGGGCCAGGGCGGCGTTGACGTCATCGACGTACAGCCCGTTGCCGATGATCCATCCCCATTCGGGAAACAGCTTGACGTAGGAGATCTTGGCCACCGGCTCCTTGAGCCCAGGCTTGGGCCAGTAGTAGTCGACGAACCCCTCGCCGTCTTTTTGGCAGGTTTCGACGAAGGCGACGAAGAGCTTCTTGCCGTTGGCGTCCTTCGTCGTCGAGAGGTCCTTGCCGTCCAGTTCGGGCTTGATGGGGTGCATGACCACGCGAGAGGCCAGGTCGTTGATCCAGAAGTAGTCGTTGCCCCCGTAGCGCAGATGCTTGACCGCCTCCTTGGCCTGCTGCTGGGCCTGCTCCAGGGAGAGCGTGCCGGCCTTGACCTGGCGGTTGAAATGGTCCAGAACGCCCCAGGCGGTCTCCACCTGGTGCTTGACCATGGAGCGCCGGTTCTCGAACTGGTTGTCCCGGGTTACGGCATAGAGCCAGCCGATCGCCAGGCAGAACGAGAGGATGATCAGGCAGGTCATGGCGGTGATCTTGACCGAAAGTTTTTTTCTCATCCGCAGCAGCTTCATCGGTGTCGTCCCCCTTCACGCAGGTTCCATTGTTCAATTTGCATAGCATTTCAGGTCGGAGCTGGATTCGCCGATTATCCGGCCGCCTGCTCCTGTTCCTCCATCATTTCCACCAGGTGTCCCACATCGAGAATCAGACAGACCTCGCCGTCGCCGAGAATGGTGCAGCCCGAGACGCACTGGACCGTGCCGATATAGTCCGACAGCCCCTTGATGACCGTCTGCTGCTGGCCGAGGATCTCGTCGACGAACAGGCAGATGCCGTTTTCCTGGTTCTCGAGGACGATCAGGATGCCGTCGTTGAGCTCTTGGCAGCCGGGCGTTTTGCCGAGGACCTGGTGCAGTCGGACCACCGGGAAGAACTGCTCGCGCACCCGGGCCAGCTCGAGGCCGTCGGGGGTAACGGTGATCGATTCGGCCAGAGGCCGGAAGGCTTCGCGGATGGTCAGGGTCGGTACGATGCACTTGGTGTCGCCCACCCGCACCATCATTCCGTCGATAATCCCCAGGGTCAGAGGGATGCGCAGGGTCAGGCAGGTCCCCTTGCCCTCTTTGCTGGTGACCTCGATCTTGCCCTTGATCTTGTCGATGTTCTGCTTGACCACGTCCATGCCGACCCCGCGGCCGGAGACGTCGGTGATCTGGTCGGCGGTGGAGAAGCCGGGCTGGAAGATCAGGTTGGCGACCGCCTTGTCGCTCAGTTCGGAGCCGTCGCCCTCGATCAGCCCTTTGCTGATCGCTTTGGCCAGGATCTTTTCGCGGTTCAGGCCGCGGCCGTCGTCCTCGATGGTGATCCAGACCTCGCCCTCCTCGTGGCGGGCACTGAGCTTCACCACGCCCTTTTCCGGCTTGCCGGCCTGGCGACGCTGGTCGGGGGGCTCCAGGCCGTGGTCGCAGGAGTTGCGGATCAGGTGGACCAGCGGGTCGGTGATGGTTTCGATGACCGTTTTGTCCAGCTCGGTTTCCTCGCCGGCGAGTTTCAGCTCGATCTTCTTGCCCGATTTGGAAGCGAGGTCGTGGACCAGGCGGATCATCCGCCGGAACAGCCCGGAGACCGGCACCATGCGGATATTCATGGCCAGTTCCTGGAGTTCGCGGACGATCTTGCTCATCTGCTGACCGGCACGGGTGAAGCTCTCGATCTCCAGCCCGGCCAGGTCGGGGTTGTGGATCAGCATGTTTTCGGCGATGACCAGTTCGCCGATCAGGTTGATCAGCACATCGAGCTTTTCCAGGTCGACCCGGATGTCCTGGCGCTTGACCGCCGCTTTGGCCGCCGCCGGGGCGGCCGTGGTTCCAGCGGCGGCCGGCACCGCCTGCAGTTTGGGCGGCTCGGGCCTGGCCGGTGCCGGCGTCGGCGGACCGGCGGCCGGGGCGGCGGCTTCTTTGACGGCCGGTTCGGGGGCCGGCTCCTCTGGCGGCTTAGGCTCCCGGGCCTCTGCCGGTCCGGTTTCGGCGCTTCCCTCGGCCCTGGCCAGCAATTCCTGCAACTGGCGGAGGTGTTCGTCGAGGTTTTCCACCTGGCCGGTGCCGCCCTGGGTGAGTTGGGCGACGCCCTGGCGAAGGGCATCGACCAGGGTCAGCAGCAGGTCGCTGGGGTTGAGGGGCGAGAGGTCGCGGCCGCTCTTGGCGACATCGAGAAGGTTTTCCATCTGATGGCTGAGCCGCTCCAGATCGCCGTAACTGAAAAAGCCGCAGTTTCCCTTGAAGCTGTGCACGTCGCGAAACAGGGCGCCGATGATGTCGGCGTCCTCCGGATAATCGGCCCATTTCAAAAGCCCCTGTTCCAGGTTCTGCAGCAGTTCGTCGGCCTCCTGCACAAACCGTTCGACCATTTCCTGGGAGATCAGCATCTCCAGGCCGGGCGGGGCGGTTTCGGCCGGTGGTGTCGCACTTTCTTGCTCTTCCCCGGGGCCATCCGCGGCGGCGGCTCCGGCGCCCGCGGCCTTGGCCTGGGCCTGCTCGGCCGCGGTTTTGAGACGGGCGGTGATGGCCGCGGCCTGCTCCGCCATGTCCTGGTCGTTGAAATGGCTCTCCACGTGGTCGAGGGCCGCCCTGGAAAAGTCGCAGGACTGACACAGCATGTTGACGTGGTCGGGGTGCATCTGAATCTTGCCCGAGCGGATCAGATCGAGCAGGCTTTCAGCGGCATGGGCAACCTTGGCGATGTTTTCCAGATCGAGAAAGCCGGCGCTTCCCTTCATCGAATGGAAGAGCCGGAAGATGGCGTTCATCGTATCGCCGTCGCCGTTGATCGAGCGAAACACCAGACAGGCCCGGCAGTCCTGTTCGGAGCTGCCGAAAGAGCAGGTGCGTTTGCCGTCGCCGATGTAGCCGGCATCGAGCCAGCAAGGGGTGTCAAGGTCTTTGCCGTGACGATGGCATGACGTGTTGGTGCAGCTCAAGGTCGCCCAGCAGTCGGCATTTTGACAGCTCTGGCCCAACTCGATGATGATCGGCTCCAGATTGTCGAGCATGTCCCGGCTTTCCACAATGAATTCATTGATGATTTCCATTTGATCGGACGAAATTTCGCTACTCATGAACGCCTCTTTTAATAGGGGGTTAGCCTTTTGCGCGGGGCTCTTTCCAGAGATATGAGGGAAGCGGCATTGTCTGCCTCAGGGATCTGGGTAAGGCCTTTGCCGCTGCTCTGCGGAAAGGCGGCTCCCAGGAGCTCCTACAATTTTCGCACCATTTCTGCAAAGGCCCCGGCGAAGAAAGGGGGCGGGCAGGGGCTACGGGCGCGCGGGACGGGCTGTCGGCAGGTGGCCGAAGGGGTTGTTTCATTGGCGGAAGCGGCAGGATTGGTCAGCATCCCGGGCGCTGGGGCAGAGGCATTTTTTTCTTGATGGTGCCGGCTCCCTGAGCGCTGCGGCGGCGGGTTGTCCGGCAGGAAAACGGCGACGATCAAGCCTTTTGGCCATGTCAAAACGCTGACTGCTCGGTCTTCAGCCCTTCGGGGAAATGGCCGGATGCCCGTGCCAGGGCCTTTTGCGGCTTTGGCATGTAACTGGCATTCCCGACTCCGCAGGGTTGTTTAACCTTCATCGAAGGACGGATGTTGCGCAAATTCCTTTTTCATATGCTTTTCTGCGGGCTTGTCTGTCCCTCGCTGGTCGGCGCCGCTGACACCAGTCTGCTGCGCATCGGTAAGGACGATGGGCTGGCCTCGTCGCGGCTGGTGCTGGAGCTGTCGGACCTGCCGGCATATCGGGTGCAGACCTCCGGGCAGCGGGTCGACCTGCTGCTGTCGGGGACCACCGCGGCTCCCCAGCTTTCCAGGCTTCCCGAGGACGACACCCTGGTGAAGGTGCTGCTGGTCCGCCGCGACAACGATCTGATGGTTTCCTTTCTGTTGCGCCGGCCCCCGGCCAGGGCTCTGGCAACCGCGCTATCGGGGCCGGCCCGGATCGCCATCGACCTCTTCTGGGAGGAGGGGGCGGTCCGCCCGGCCATCGCCTTCCCGGTCGCCGGCTTGCCCGGTCAGCGCCGCGTCGGCTCCAGCGTCACGCCGCAAATCCGGGCGAAATACCCAGGCCGCTGGGAAGACTTCTTCCGCGAGTACCGAACCCCGATACGGATTCCGGTGGCGCTGCGCTATTCGCTGGTCCCCCTTCCCTGGTATCCGTACCGGGCGGCCGGTGGTGAGCTCGGCGCGGTCCTCGATCGTCTGGCGATGGGAAAGGACTGGACCAAAACCCTGGCGGCCCTGCAGGACCTGGCCGCCAGGGTGTCGCCGGGCGGGGAGGGGGAAACCCATGTCCTGGCGCTGCGGGCCGAGGCGCTGGTGCATACCGGGGAGATGTCTCGGGCCGCCCAGCTGCTGGGATCGTTGGCCGCCAGGCGGCTGACCCCGGCGCTGCGTGATCGCCTCGGTTATCTGCGGGCCTTCGCCCTTGCGGCCAGCGGCCAACCCGAATATGCTAGGGCCGCTCTGGCGGAGCTGGCGGAACAGATGGCCGCCGGCAGTCCATTGGTGCCTTACAGTGCGCTGCTTCATGGCGAGATTGCCCTGGACAGCGGCGACCCTCACGGGGCTCTCGAGCTTCTGGCCGCCGACCACCTGCAGTGGCCGGATGGGTTGCGTTCGAGTCGCGACCGGCGGCTGGCCGATGCCCTGGCCGGCAGCGGCCAAGTGGCCTCGGCGCTGCCCCTTTACCGGCCGCTGCTCGCGCATCCGGCGGACCTGGCGGAGTATCCGTTCTCCCTGGGGCAGGCGGCGGGAGCTCTGGCCGAGGTGGGCGAGGATCAGAACGCCCTGACGCTCTACCGGTTGCTGGCCAGGGACAGTGGTCTGGAGGTCGGGGCGCGGGGGCTGGCCCTGGTCGCGGAAGCGCAGATTCTGGTCCGGCTCGGCGAGAAGCAGAAAGCCACCCGGATGCTGCGCCAGCGGGCGGATTTTCCCAACGCCGAGGCGGGCCTTCGGGCGCGCATGAAGCTGTGCGACCACGATGTTTTGAGTGGCGACGAGATGCAGCGGCGGCGGGCGAGTGCCGATTACGCCGAGATCGCCCGCATTTCACCGCTGCGCGACCTGCGTGAGGAGGCGACCTTTAAGCAGGTCCTGACCCTTTACCTCAACCAGGACCTGGAAGCCTGTGTCCCGCTTCTGGGGAGCTTCCTCCGGGATTTTGTCAGCGGCTCGCTGGTTCTGGAGGGACAGGCGCTGATGCGCGAGATCCTGCCGCCGGTCATCAGGGGGCTGATTGCTCGTCAGGACGATTTGCAGGCGGTCGTGATGGTGGAGCAGTATCGCGATTTGCTGGTGGACGGCAGCGTGTCCGGGAGCTTCCTGATCGACGTGGCCCGGGCCACGACCCGTCTGGGACTTTTCGAGCGGGCCTGCAAGGTCTACCTCTATCTGCTCGATGCCGCCGGGGGGCGTCCCGAAGAGGAAGGCTACTACCTTCCTTTTCTGGAAGTGGCCTTTGACCGGAACGAATACGCCCTGGTTCGGACCTATGCCCTGCGTTATCTGACCCGGTTCCCCAAAGGCCGAGACCGCGCTCGGGTCTTTGAGCTGCAGGTTCGCGCCCTGCATGCGCAGGGGCAGTTGGAGGCGGCAGCGGCTCTGCTCAAGGCTCCGCAGAGGCCCGAAAGCGAGGCTCTCGAGGTGCTGGCCACGGAAATTTATTGGGCTCTGGGCCGCTACGAAGATGTCGCCGCCTGCCTTGGCGGTACCTCCCCGGGGCCGGTTGTCGCCGGTCCGCCCCAGGGCCTGATCCTCAAGGCCGAGGCGCTCTGCCGGCTCGGTCGTGATGGCGATGCCCTGCCGATTTACGGTTTTCTCATGGGGCAGGAAGCCTTCGCCGACCAGGCGGCGTTTCGCTATGGTGAAATCAGCCTCAACGAAGGAAGCGAGAGCGAAGGCAGGAACGTTTTGCGGCGCCTGGCCGAAGAGGGGAACGACCCGCTCTGGCGCAAGCTGGCGCAGGAGACCCTGGTGCAGTCCAGGTGGTAATAAGGGCCAACGCGGACCTTGTGACAGGAGGGAGTGAAGTTATGTCTGAGATGGGAATTTTTGACCGCACCGTAGGGCTTTTGGGCAAGGTCCTCGACCTGCGCCAGCAGAATCAGCAGGTTATCGCCTCGAACATCGCCAATGCCGACACCCCTGGATATTCCCCGGCGCAAATGAGTTTCGAAGGCGACCTGCAGAAGGCGCTGGAAAGTCAGGGCAGTCGCATCGCCGTCACCAATCCGGCCCACTTTCCGCTGGCCGGGACCGGGGGGGTCGAGAACGTCCAGGGGCGGGTCATCCGCACCCCGGACCGAACCGGGGTCGGTGATCGAAACGGGGTGCAGAGGGACCAGGAGCTGCTGGCCCTCGCGGAAAATCAGCTGTTGTATGAGGCGGCTACCCAGATGCTGAGCAAGAAACTCGGGTTGTTGAAGTACGTGGCCAGCGACGGCCGTTAAGGAGGGAAAAAATGGCGGATATTTTCACCACGATGAAGATCAGTGCTTCGGCCCTGGCGGCGCAACGCTCCCGGATCAACGTCGTCAGCGCCAACGTTGCCAACATCGAAACCACCCGCACCCCGGAAGGGGGGCCATATCGTAAGCAGGAAGTCGTGTTCAGAACCGCTCAGAAGGATTTCGCCGGCAGTCTGGACCGGGCCATGGGGGATGCGCTCCAGGGGGTGGAGGTCGCCGAGATCAAGGCCAGCCCGCTGCCGCCGCGGATGGTCTATGACCCGGGCCACCCCGATGCCGGCAGCGACGGGATGGTGGCCATGCCCAATGTCAACCTTCTGGAAGAGATGGTCGACATGATGACGGCCACCAAGGCCTACGAGGCGAATGTAACGGTCATTAAATCGGCCAAGCGCATGGCGCTTAAGGCTTTGGAAATCGGGAAGTGAGGTAGCTGATGAAGGAAATCGCGTTGGTATCGCAATTGCAGAACATAACCGGCGGCCAGGCTTCCGCCGCCAAGCCCGCCGCCGGAGGGTTTGCCGAAACCCTCAATTCGGCCATCTCGCAGGTCAACCAGGCCCAGGTCGATGCCGACCGCGCGGCGGAGCGGTTGCACACCGGCGAGGCCAAGAACCTGCATGAGGTGATGATCACCATGGAAAAGGCCGATATCACCCTGCGCCTGATGGTGCAGATGCGCAATAAGGCGGTGGATGCCTACCAGGAAATCATGCGCATGCAGGTGTAGGACGGTTCGTGCCTGATATTTTGACGCGAGGCTCCCTCGCCGCTTTTCCCCCCCGGCCCCGAGGACAGATGCCCCGGTCGGGGTTCCCGATGGGAAGGACTGACCCACATGACCGCAGAACCCAAGCAGTTGCCAGCCGAGCCTACGCCAAAGCCGACGCTCCTGCAACACCTCAAGCAATGGCCGCGTAGCCGCAAGCTCAGCCTGGCGGCAGTGGCGCTGCTCTGCCTGGTCTTTTTCGGGGTGCTCATCGCCCAGACGCGCAGCGCCGATTACCGACTGCTCTTCGCCAACCTCGCCAGTACCGACGCGGCGGCGGTGATCGAACGGCTCAAGGAGCAGAAGATCCCCTATCGGATCGAAGACGGCGGCAAGGCCATTCATATTCCTGCCGACAAGGTCTACGAGGTGCGCCTGGATCTGGCCGGCTCCGGGCTTCCCCAGGGCGGCGGCGTGGGTTTTGAGATTTTCGACAAGCAGAGCTTCGGCCTGACCGACTTCGCCCAGAAGGTCAACTACCGCAGGGCCCTGCAGGGGGAGCTGGGGCGGACGATTGCCTCGCTGGCTCCCGTCGAGGTGGCTCGGGTCCATCTGGCCCTGCCTGAAAAGCGGGTCTTCAAGGAACAGCAACAGCCGGCGACCGCCTCGGTTATTCTCAAGCTGGTGCCGGGCCGGCAGCTCAATGAGGCCCAGGTTCAGGGGGTGGTCAACCTGCTCTCCGGCAGCGTCGAGGGGCTGGAGGCGAGTCGGGTCACGGTCATCGATTCGACCGGCCGGGTTCTTTCCAAAGCGCCTCTGGACGTCGGTGCCGGACCCATGGCCGCCAGCAAGCTCGACTACCAGTTGACCGTGGAAAAGCGCCTGGAACGGCGCGCCCAGTCTTTGCTCGATCGCGCCCTGGGGCCGGGCAACTCCCTGGTCCAGGTGACCGCCGAGCTCGATTTCTCCCAGCGCGAGCGGCTTGAGGAAACCTACGACCCGAACAGTGCCGCGGTGCGCAGTGAGCAGGTCAGCGAGGAAAAGGGGGGCCGGGAGATCGTCGGCGGAATTCCCGGCGCCGCCTCCAATACCGGCGGAGCCAATGCCAGGACGGGAATCATCCCCTCCAGCCGCTCCGATGAAACCACCAACTACGAGATCAGCAAGGTGGTCAGCAAACTGGTTGCCCCGGTCGGCGACGTGAAGAACATCTCCGTGTCGGTCCTGGTCGGCGACCGGCTGGTCTCCGGGGCCCCCGGCCAGGAGCCGACCTATGAGCCCCGGCCGGCCGAGGAGCTGCAGGCCATCGAAACCATGGTGCGCAGCGCCCTGGGGATCAACGAAGGCCGCGGCGACCAGATTTCGGTGGTTTCGCGACCCTTCGAAAACGACCTGTTCCACGAGGAGTTCCCCCAGGCCTCGCCGGTCAACCGGATCTACGAGTACCTGCCACTGATCAAGCTGGTGCTGGCCGCCCTCGGGGCCGGCCTCATCTATTTCCTGCTGGTTCGTCCCATAGTCAAGACCCTCAAGGGGGAGAAGGAGATCGTGGAGCATTACAAGACCGTCGAGGAACTCGAATCGGAGCTCACCGGCAACCAGCCGTTGATGATCGGCCCCGGAACACCTGATGAATCGGTTTTGAGACTGCGCCAGGAAATCATGCAGTCCAAGACCGCCCCGGCCCAGGTCATCAAGACCTGGCTCAAGGAATAGGGAAAGGATAGCGTGGGACAATGGACTCATCCAAACTGACCGGCGCGCAAAAGGCCGCGGTGCTGCTGCTGTGCATCGGTGAAGAGGCGACGACCAAGATTTTCGAGTCCCTGACCGACCAGGAGATCCGCACCGTCAGCCGGTGCATGATGGAAATCGATCACGTTCCGGCCAAGGTCACCAACGAAGTCGTGGCCGAATTCAAGAGGGCGCAGAAAGAAGCCCTGGGGCTCTTCATCCAGGGGGAGGACTTCGTGCGCAAGGCCATCGCCGCCAGCGGCGACCCGAAGCGGGCCGAGCTGCTCATGGAGCAGGTCGGCGGCGGCGAACCGCGCCCGCTGGAGACCATTTCCATGATGCAGCCCCGCATGGTGGCCGGCCTGCTGCAGAGCGAGCATCCCCAGACGGTGGCCCTGATCCTCTCCACCCAGAAGGCCGATCATGCCGCCCGGGTCCTCGGTTATCTCCCCGACGAGCTGCAGGGCGAGGTCATGTACCGGATCGCCAAGATCGACAAGGTTTCGCCCGAGGTCATCGCCCAGATCGAGGATGTCCTGCAGCGGGAGATCGGCGTGGTGGTCAGCCGCGAGCAGCATCAGGTCGACGGCATCGACAAGGTCGTGGAAATCCTCGGCCGGCTGGAAAAGGGGGCGGACAAGGCGATTCTCAGCGACATCGAGTCCACCGACGAGCAGATGGGCGAGGAGATCCGCCGCCGGATGTTCACCTTCGAGGACCTGGCCAACCTCGAAGGCCGGGCGTTGCAGACGATCCTGCGCGAAGTCAACAACGATCAGCTCACCCTGGCGCTCAAGACCGCCACCGATTCGGTCAAGGAGAAGATCTTCGCCAACATGTCGAGCCGCGCCGCCGAGATGATCCAGGAGGATCTCGAGGCCCTGGGGCCGTTGAAGCTCTCCGATGTCGAGGCGATGCAGCAGACCATCGTCAAGGTCGCCATCCGCCTCGAGGAGGAGGGCCAGATCGTGATCCCGGGCAGAGGAGGGGCCGATGCTCTTGTCTAAGATCCATCGTGACTATCCGCCGGTGGCCCTGAAGCGCATCGTCTTTGCCGAATTCGATCCGAACGGAGAGCTCCCCGCGGGCAGCTGGGTGGCGCGCAACGAGGGCCAGTTCACTCCGGATTCCCCGCCGCCGGCGAGTGCCGCGCCGGGCTGCGTCCCGCCTGCCGGGGCGGAGGGGGGCGCGATGGACCCCGCGCAGCTCGAGGCGCAGCTCCAGGAGGCCTTCGCCCGGGGGCGCGAGCAGGGCCTGGAGGAGGCCCGGGAGCGTTTCGGGACGGCCCAGGAGATTCTCGACCGCACCAGCGAGACCCTCGGGCAAACCCTCGAGGAGGTCAGCCGGTTGCGCGAGCATCTGCTGCGCTCCAGCAAAGGCGACATGCTGCGTCTGGTGATGGCCATCGCCCGCCAGGTGATCCACGCCGAGATCAGCGTCAACCGCGAGGTGGTCCTCTCCACCATTGATCGCGCCCTGCAGGCGGCGGTGAGCTCGGACGCCTACCAGGTCCGGGTCAATCCCGAGGACCTGGTGGTGGCGACGGAGCGCAAGCCCCTGTTTCTGGCCAGCATCAGCAGCCTGAAAAACATCACCTTCCAGGCCGACCCGGCCATCGCCCGGGGCGGCTGCCTGGTCGAGTCGGATCTGGGTGAAGTGGATGCCACCATCGACAGCCAGCTGGAGGAAATTCGTCGCCTGTTGCTGGAGTCGGGGGAGCAGGCCTGATGGAGAGGCTGCTGCGGCGCATCGCCGCGACCACCACCTTTCAGGTCAGCGGCAAGGTCACCAAGATCGTCGGTCTGATCGTCGAGGGCTACTGCCCGACGGCGGCGGTGGGCACCCTGTGCGAGATCGTTCCGCTGGGAGGCGGTTCGCCGGTGGCGGCCGAGGTTGTCGGTTTCCGCGATTCCAAGGCCCTGTTGATGCCGCTCGGCGAGTTGCGCGGCCTGGGCCCGGGGAGCCTGATCCGGGTCCGGCAGGACCGCGCCATGCTGGCCCTCGGCGACAACCTGCTGGGCCGGGTGGTCGATGCCATGGGGACGCCGATCGATGATCTGCCGGCGCCGGCCGCCGAGCTCGAAATGCCCCTGTACGCATTGCCGGTCGGGCCGATGGCCCGCAAGAAGATCGATCAGCCCCTTGATCTCGGGGTGCGGGCCTTGAACGGGTTGCTCACCTGCGGCCAGGGCCAGCGGATGGGGATCATGGCCGGATCGGGGGTCGGCAAGAGCGTCCTGTTGGGGACCATCGCCAAGAACACCCGGGCGGATGTCAACGTCATCGCCCTGATCGGCGAGCGCGGCCGCGAGGTGCGCGAGTTCATCGAGCGCGATCTCGGCGAGGATGGGCTGGCCCGCTCGGTGGTGGTGGTCGCCACCTCCGACCAGTCGCCCCTGCTGCGCATGAGAGGCGCCTTTGTCGCAACCACCATCGCCGAGTATTTCTGCCGCCGTGGCCAGAACGTGCTGCTGATGATGGATTCGGTGACCCGTTTCGCCATGGGGATGCGGGAGGTCGGCCTGGCCATCGGCGAACCGCCGACCACCAAGGGGTACACGCCCTCGGTCTTTGCCACCCTGCCCAAGCTGTTGGAGCGGGCCGGCAGCTTCAAGGGCTCGGGCAGCATCACCGGGCTCTACACGGTGCTGGTCGAGGGGGATGACATGAACGAGCCGGTCGCCGACGCGGTGCGCTCCATCCTCGACGGTCACATCGTTTTGTCCCGGGATCTGGCCGCGAAAAACCACTACCCCTGTATCGACATCCTTGCCTCCGCCAGCCGCGTCATGCGCGACATCGTCAGCGACGAGCAGTTCACCCTGGCCGGTCAGGTGCGGGAGATCCTCGCCACCTACCGCGAGGCCGAAGACCTGATCAACATCGGCGCCTACGCCGCCGGCAGCAACGCCCGCATCGATTTTGCCCTGGCCAAGATCGAGGCCGTCAACCAGTTTCTGCGCCAGGGGATGGGCGAAGCCGTCGATTTCGAGACGACCCTGAACCAGCTGGTCGCGATCGAACCCGAGCGGTCCGCGGGGGTCCCGCCGGGCGGCGTCGAAAGACGTAACGCCGCCAGCAGCGCCTAAGGAGCCGAAAGTCCCTTTTCGTGACAAGGAGTTTCAGCGATGCCCAGTAAATTCAAGCTACAACCCGTTCTCAAGCACCGCGGCCTGCTCGAAGATCAGGCCCGTCAGCGCCTCGCCGAGGCTCTGCGCGAGGAGCGGGAGCTGCTCGAACGCTTCGAGCAGGAGCGGCGGGCCCTGGAAACCCTGCAGTCCGACCTGTGTCAGCAGCAGATGCGGGGGATCAGCATTCAGGATCTGCTGCTCTACGAGAGCCACATCGATCACCGCAGCCGGGTGCTGAGCCACCTCGGGAACAAGCACGAACAACTGCGGGAGAAGATCGCCGATTGCCGGCTGGCTCTCTGCCAGGCCAGCCAGGACAAGCAGCTGCTGGAGAAGCTCAAGGCGAAAAAGGAGGCCGAATTCCGGCAGCTCCAGCAGCAGCACGAAACCCGCCAGCTCGATGAGATCGCCCTGCAGTTCGGAGGAGCCAAGTCGTGAAAGGTGTGCGTTTGATCCTGGTGAGCGGATTTTTCCTGGCCGCCAGCGTCGTCTGGCTGGTCCCGAGCAAGGCCGCGGACGCCGACCCCCCGGCCTCGGTGGAGGAGCGCCGGTTGCGCGTCGACATCCAGCAGGAGCTGGCGCAGATCAGGGCCAAGGCGGAAAACCTGCGCCTGAAGGAAATAGAGCTAAAGACTCTGCAGGAAGAGGTCGATAAGAAGTTGGCCGAGCTCAACAAGGTCAGGGATCAGGTGACCACGCTGCTGGCCCGGAAGGACGAGGAAGAAAACAAGAAGATCCGCGAGCTGTCCAAGATGTACGAGAAGATGGAGCCGGCCAAGGCGGCTGAAGTGCTGATCGCCCTCGATGAAAACCTGGCCATCGGAATCCTCGGCGGCATCAAGAGCAAAACCGCCGGCAAGATCCTCAACAGCATGGAAAAGGCTCAGGCGGCGAGGCTCAGCACCGAATACTCGACCCTCGGCTTGATGGAATAGCCCGCCGGGGGCGCGCAAGCTTGCAACAGGCAACACCAGGTCACGAGGAAAGGAGGTGAACGAGAATGCAGGCAATGATGGTTAATCCGCTCCAGGCGCCGGTCCGCGGTGCTGCGGGAAAACCGGCCGCGGCCGGGGCCTCGGGTCCGTTCGAGGGGCTGCTCGGCGGGCGCGAAGCCGGCCCGGAGAAAAAGCCCGGCGGCGAGACTTCCTTCGCCCCGCTGGCCGGTGCCCTGGCCATGGGCCAGGCGTTTCCGGCCAACCTGGAAAATTCCGCGGCGGTCATGGATTCGGAGTTGACGGCCGCAATCCCCGCCGGCGTGCCGCAAGGCCTGCTGCAGGCGGCAGCGCAGCTTGGATTGCCGCAGGGTCCGGGGGGACAGCAGAATCCCGGGGTGCAGCAGGGTTCCGGGGTGCAGCAGATTCCCGGGGTGCAACAGATTCCCGGGGTGCAACAGATTCCCGGGGTGCAACAGGGGCCCGGGGTGCAACAGGGGCCCGGGGTGCAACAGGGGCCGGCGGCGGCGCGGCAAAGCGAAGTGCTCCCCGGCGTCGAGGGGCAAAAAGGGACTGCAGCGCTCCCAATCGATCTGGCGAATGGCCTGAGCCCCGGTGAGAAATCGCTTTCTCCGCTGGAGCTTGAGGGCAAACCAGGCCGCTCGGCTGAGGTTGGGACGCAGCTTGCACAGGAACTGCGCGCGCAGCAGATTGCTGGCCGGGAGGTTGTCGCGTCCCGGATGCCAGCGGCCGTGGCGGCCCCGCCGGCGGCAGCTCCCCAGGACGGCGGCGCCAAACCCGAGGGATTGGTCGAATCACGGTTCGCGCAACTGCTCCAGGGGCCTGCCAAGGCGGAATCGAAACACTCTCCGGCAGCGGTTACGCCCTTGCGTGGCGCAACCCATGGGGTGGGCCGTGGTGAACCGGCGGCGGTCCCCGCCGATCTGTCCGGCGCGGTGGCCGACGTCGCCAAGGCGAACGCCGAACCGGTCCAGGCCAAGGCCGGGCCCGGCAAAGTGCCGCAGGCTGTTGCGGCAGGGAAGGCCGAAGCCGAGGGCACCTTAGCCACCCTGGCGTCCAAAGGGGCCGATGCCAACCAGGAGGGCACGGCCGCAACCCAGGGGACCATGGCCTCCGTCCCGTCCTCTTCGCCCCAGACGCCGGCCGAATCGGCGGCGGCACTGCGGTTGCCTTCGGGATTGGTGGTTCCGGAGAGCCAGGTGCTCGACCAGGTCCTCGGGCGACTTAACGTTGGTCGTCAGCGGGAGAGCGGCAGCCTTTCCATGAAGCTGCATCCCGAAGAGCTGGGCGAGGTCAAACTCGACCTGGCTGTCGACAAGGACCGGGTCAGGGTGCAGATCGTCGCCCAGAGCCAGCAGGTCCAGGAGGTTCTGGAACGGCATCTGCCGCGTCTGCGGGAAGCCCTGCACCAGCAGGGACTGGAGCTCGAAGACGTCCAGGTCAGCGTCGACTCCCGCCAGGGCGAAGGCCACCAGGGGTTCTTCCAGAACCCGCATCAACCGTCAACCCCATCCCGCTTTGCCGCCCGGACCGGCGCCGGCCCGGTTCCGGCCGGTGAGACTGAAGCCGGACCGGCGGTCGCTGCGACAACGCAAAGCGGTCTGAGTATCCGCATCTGACGAGAAAGGAGGTGTGTCAAAATCATGACTGATGTATCGAGTGTCACCGGAGGGGCAGCGCAGGGGCTTGCCAGTGCTTTGACTGGCGGGGCGACCATGGGAAAGGATGACTTTCTGAAGCTGCTGGTCACTCAGCTGCAGAATCAGGACCCGCTCAACCCTTCCGACCCGACGGAGTTTACCGCTCAACTGGCCCAGTTCAGTTCGCTGGAGCAGCTTTTCGCGGTCAACGACAACCTGGAGCAGATGTCCGCCTCGAGCGGAGACGTGGAACGGCTCTCGGCGCTGAGCCTGATCGGCAAGGAAGTCGTGTCGACCTCCGGGGAGTTCCGTCTCGGCAATGCCGGGGCCTCTCTCGGCTATCGCCTCGATGTGCCGGCCAGCGAAGTCAGCCTGCATGTCCTTGACCCCAGCGGCCGGGCGGTGGCCACGATCCCCGCCACCGAGACCGGGTCCGGCGACCATTTCCTGAGCTGGGACGGCCTGGACGCCAACGGGCGGGCCGTACCTCCGGGGGACTACTCCCTGGTGGTCCGGGCGACCAGCGGCGAAGATGAAACGGTGCCGGCCACGACCCTGGTCAAGGGGACCGTCACCGGGGTGGATCTGGGGGCCGCCGGCAGTGTCTTGGTCTCCGATGCCGGGGACTTCAGGCTCAAGGACGTCGCCAGCGTCCGCAACCTTTAACCTGGAGCTGATGTCATGGATGACAAGTTTCGCTACTTTCCCCCGCCGGTCTCACCGCTGCCGGTGCCACCGCGCAGCCAGCCGGCAACCTCGGGGCGAACCGGCGGCGCGTCCTTCGGGCAACTGCTCGATCGGGAAATCGGCGGCAAGGAGCTGCAGTTTTCCCGCCACGCCCTGGCCCGCATGGAACATCGCGGCATCCGCTTCTCTACAGAAGAGATGGGCCGCCTCGAAACCGCTGTGCAGGCCGCCCAATCCAAGGGCAGTCGCGACTCCCTGGTTCTGCTCGGGGCCAACGCCCTGGTGGTCAGCGTC
>NPID01002920.1_pt2 | contig 24160 bp, 16 predicted proteins | sample 8637491 | NCBI WGS metagenome assembly NPID01 (sample SAMN07420843, study PRJNA396082) | bioreactor metagenome | isolation source: sample BA6 brine-fed electro-methanogenic bioreactor BA | place: Japan: Kochi | collected 2016-06-14 | reverse complement strand
GTCTATGAACGATTTCGCCCTTCATCTTTGGCGTAAGCTCAATCATGGCAAAGTCCTGTTGATATCGGCTGGGGGATGGGGAACACCCTCCAGAGCACTGTCTATGAAATCTCTGTGCAATGCGTCATTATAGTTGATCGCGCCGTTGGCAGAGCCATATACATTACCGAGATAGAAAAATGCGCCCAGCAGACCCGTCACTATGGAGAATGTCCTGTCTTCCTCGTAGAAATAGACTGCCGGACCAACTGTCGCCCCTACTGTCAGAAAGTCGAAGAAGCCATCGCCCCAGTTGCCTGTATATCCTCTGCCCAGTCCGGGAATAACTGCGCTCAAGGCCCCTGCGACTATCGGATTCTTCTCCCTGAGGGATGCGCCCTGTCTCGATTTTGAGACCATGTAAAGAAAGCTGGGTGAAAGTTCTCCACCGACTGCAGACAGGTCGGAGAAGACCTTTCCGGCGCCGATATAGTCCCTTTTTCGTAAAAGGGTGAAACCTCGAAGATATTCAAGTGACATCTCCCTGTCGAAGGAAGCGATGAAGCTCAGGGTGGTGTCAAGGCCCCCTTGCTGATAGAAGGTATTGGCTGTTCTGTATCTAATGACGCTGATCTGCGTAGGCTGCTCCGCTCTTTTTTCGAGCATGGATAAAAATTTGCGAGCATTTGCGTATTCCCCTGAAAGCTCCAGGGAAAGGGCCGCCTTGAATAGAGCGTCATCTGCATTAACCCTGTCTGAATAGAGGGAATAGTAGCGGAGATATTCAGTCGCTGCTCTGCGATATTCCGAATACTGGTATAGCCTGTCCGCAAAGTGTAGTATTCCATCGGGCGATGAGGGCAGGATGTCTTCTGCTGTGCAGACACTGGTTATACATAGCATCACGAAAATCAGCCACCTTTTCATCTGACCTCCACACTGTCTACAAGGAAGCCGAGGCTGTCTTGGGGATAGTGACCGGGTGCCGTGGGATTGCAGCGCATAAGCCGATCGGATGTCATTAGCATTGCTTCCATTGTGTGCCGTCTTTCCACAGCCTGTTTCGCATAGTGGGAGCAAGAAGGGGTGAACTGACATTCGTGGCTGTCCTGTGTTGTGACAAATCGCGAATATATGAAAAAGAGTATGTCGGAGAGCATTCTCACAGGGCTTGTCCTCTTTCCGCCCTCTGCGGTTGATATGTATCTGTCGGTGGTGTCGATGCGCGAGAGCTCCATGCGCAGACTGTCAGGGTCGTGGTAGGAGAGTGTGTCGGCCTTAAGGGAAAGTATCATAAGCAATAATATTGTCCATCGACCCATTAATCGCCTCCCTTTGCCGGTATGAAGCTGTCCATGAGTGCAAGGAGATAGGTGTCCCGGACAGTGGCATTATATTCCCTTGCCTTATCCCCTGCAAGTTCAATACCTCCAAAGTAATAACGCCTCCAGAGGAAGTAGAAAATATAGGCTGCCTGAAAATACTTGCCAAGGTCAATATTTCTGATAACAAGATATGCTATGCCGCCGTTGAGGGCGAGGGAATTTAATCCTGAGAGTGGATCGCCGGCATAGGCCTGCCCGAGACCGGGGACTATGCCTGAGAGAAACTGCGCAAGTCCTTCGATCTTCTCTGTCTCATTGGGTGGATAGTGTGTGATGTATCGGTGTATTTCATAAGCGCTCTTTCTATATATATCATCCGCCCCTTCGTCCCTGATTACATCGTTAAAGGCTGTTGCCGCATCCTGATCTCTGCCCTCAAGGAGTAGGGCCCAGCCGCGGAAATAGGTTAGTTCACCCCTGAAGTCCCTCGGTATTTCTCCTTCGAGGTAGTCCAGCTCTGTTCTTGCTGAGGTTGGGTTCTTGTCCCTGAGGTCGAGAAGTGCTGCAATTATTCGCGCTCTGACCTTTGTCCTGTGGTCGGGTGAAAGCTCGCTGAGTGCATCGAGGGAGTTCTCTGCGCTGCGCAGGTCATTAGCCTCGATCTCCGCCATCGCCTTTTTGAAAAGTGCATAGTCTGTGCTTTTCCCCTGTGGATTGTGAAAGAGATATCTTTCATATTCGGTGATTGCATCCGCGTACAGTCCATTATCGTAGAGAAAATCGGGGAATGAAAGTGGACCGCCATCGGGTATGTCGAAAAGTGGGAGATGTGTGGCCCTTTGCCACAGGCTGTCGGAGAGTCCGTGCCCAAAGAGGGAGATGGCAATAATTGCTATTGACAGTGTTCGTGTCATCTTCTGTATGAGAGGGATATCCGATATGACTGATCCAGCTTATCCGACGAAACAAATGAAAGACCGAGGCCGAATGACCGCCAGAAAAGCCCGGCACCTGCGGAGAAACCCTGGGGACTGTAACCTGCCATGAGGCTGAATGTATCGCCTATATCCCCCCTCAAACCTGCGCCCCAATCTATGGACTCTGAAGCGATGTCGTATTCGCCGTCTGAGAGCAGGGTCAGCTCGAAGGATTCGCCCCTTGTTAGCATGAAGGCCATCCCTGCACGTGCAGAGGGCAGACCAAGGTCTGTCTGACCTGTGGACCAGGATACGGGCATTGTGGATAAATTTCGGACAAGAAGTCCGAGTGACAATCGTTCATGGGGCTTTGCGTGGATGCCGAGATTCAGTCCGCCACCTATGGCAGATTCGTCGATATGTTTTCTGTAGAATAGATTGAGTGTAGAGCCGAGGTATAGCTTGTCTGAGAGCCTGTATGATACCGCAGGAGAAAGCAGAAGGTCGTGATGTGACCTTTCCTCGACAATATATGGCCTGTTGTTGATGGAGGCAGTGTCTTCGGGGTCCGGCAGTGCAGTGACGGGTGTTCCGTTCCCCCACATATAGCTCAGAGCGAAGGATCCGCCCCATTTGCCGAAGGATTTATTATAGGCAAGATGATCAACAGAGACCATGCCGCCGAACATGGAGGAGTGTGAGAGAAATCCCCCCTCTTCTGCAGGTGCTGCAGGGTTCGCCCTTGTGAACAGATCCCCTTGAGCTGCGAAGTTGCCGCCGACAGCCTCGACAAAGGGGTCTATCTCCATTCTTGCGAAGTCATCGACAAAGCTCTCGGATAAGAGCGGAAGGGCAAGGGTCAGAGCTATGTATAACAACCTTTTCATATGTGCAATATAATCTTTGATTTTCTATGAGCCAAGGACTATCGACCTGTATTCACTGGATGTGAAATTGAAAAAGGGCGATTTCTCGCCCTTAAAAAACCAAAAACTGAAGGCCCTCTATTATTCTGCAGGTTTGAGAGACTTTGCCAGTCTGCTTTTGTAGCGAGCTGCTGTGTTTTTGTGGATGATGTTTTTCTTGGCAGCTTTGTCGATGGATGAGAATACATTGGGAAGCATTGCTTCCTTCTTTGCAAGATCCTCTTCTGCCTTGAACTGGCTGATGGCACGGCGCATCTGTCCGCGGACAATTCTATTTCTGATCCTGCTCTTTGCAGCCTGCCTGATTCTCTTCTCTGCCGATGGATTTTTCTTTAGATTTGGCATATTATCTCCTTTGTTCTTCGTCTTTCATCGGGTGAAAGATAGCGACCCTTGACGGGCTGTCAAGTAATAAATAAGGCTAAGTGAAAAAATATGGTCTTTTCCGGCGATTTTGTCCGTGTTGAGTGTCTAAGTAATTGAAAAAACTATGCAAAGCAAAACAATGGAAAAGATCAATTTGGGAGTGACCTTAAAAAGCAAGGGGCAGTTACCTGCCCCTTTATATTCTCTATGTCTTGTCAGATGTATGCGTTGCGCTCAACTGACGACAGGGAATTTATCTCCAGCTTCTTCTCTGGGGACGCTCTGTTTTGGGTCTTGCCTCGTTTACTTTGAGGTTTCTTCCCTGGTGGTCGTAGTTATCGAGAGCCTCGATAGCCTTTTTGCCACCCTCGTCTTCCATCTCGACGAAGCCGAAACCGCGGGAGCGGCCGGTCTCTCTGTCGTTGATGATACGAGCTGAGGTAACTTCTCCATACTCGCCGAAGAGATCCTTGAGATCGTCCTCAGAGCACTGATAGGATAGATTGCCCACGTAGATGTTCATAAGTCCTCCTTATAAGGATATGTGTTTTGTCCGCTGGCAGGGGGCCCTGGAAGACTTCACCTTGTGGATCTATCCGATCCTTCTTTGCGACCTTATGTATGATTTAATACTGAGATTCGCGATGCTGAGGCAAAAACCGGTCCACCTTGCTTTATGACTCTTTGAGTCTACACGGACGCTATGATTACTCACTTTTCTGCGTCTTTTCTGTTTGGACGAAAAGGCTGACGCACCGTCCTTTTCTGCCCTGGCCTTTCGGCCCAAATATACCAAAGGGTCTGATTCCGACATAAAAGCAATGGAATCGATTCCTTCTCCGCAACATCGTTTTGAACAGGCTCTCGCCTCGAACAAGCTCTCGTTTCTGATAGGCTCTCGCCCTTAACAAGTTCTCACCTCGAACAAGCTTTCGCCCGGCGGGGCTTTGCTCCTCAAAAAAGGGGCGGCCCCTTTTCGAATAAAAAAGGAAGCTGCTGGCGTGGTCTCAGCATTGCTGAGTATTGGCCATCCTGATGGATGCCTGGTGAAGTGATACCCCCATATCCGTTCCCCCGGCACCAGCAGTTTCCACTGTTTTCAAAGGGTGCAGCCCATCCGAATGGGTTGCGGTGTAAATATGTGTTGATCGGTGTATTGTGTCAAGTTAAGAATGGGGGAAAATCGAAAAAAATGTAATTTTGTTGTGCTTAGAATATTAAGTTATATAGGGAGTTAGGGGGTTTTTATACTGTAGGGGTTGAGGTGAATTGGGTAAAGGGTGGGGTTAAAGGGGGTTTTTTCAGGAAAGTTTTACCGAAGAGTGAGGATTATTTGGGGAAGAGTTGACTGGCAAGGCTGGAGTTGCGCACTGTTGTGTGGGTTATTGCGTGGGTGAGTGTACGGGAGGATGAGATAATCTCCAGTGATGTCTTTGCCCTTGTTACGGCTGTGTAGAGCAGCTCCCTTGTGACTACGGGGCTGGGCTTTGGCGGAAGGACTATCAGGATGTGGTCGTATTCTGAGCCCTGAGACTTGTGTATTGTCATTGCATAGGCTGTCTTGTGTGCCGGCAGGAGTGTTGTGGGGATGGTTTTTTGTTCTGTCAGGAGGCGGGGCTGATCTCCATCGCGTATTATTATGCCGGTGTCGCCATTCATCAGCCCTGTCTGATAGCTGTTCTCTGTGATGATTAGAGGCCTGTGGGTATAGAAGGTGGTGTGTGGCTGATCTGCGGGGCGCATCTCCCTTTCGAGGTTAGTGTTTATCGCATTTGCGCTGAAGTTGTCGTCTCTGTGGGCTGTGAGAATGCGGAAGCTGTTCTGAATGGCGAGAATTTCTCTGTGATCAGAGGTGCTCTTCAGAGGGGCTAATGCCTTTGCCGTTAATTCCCTGATACGCCTTTGCATTAGAGCCGGATTTTCCATCAATCTCAGGGTTATGTCTCCGAAATCGGGGCTTTCTAACAAGTATAATGCCCTCTGGGGGTCGCCCTGATTTATGGCTCTGGCAAGGTGACCTATGCCGCTTTTTTCGTGGAAGCGGTAGGATTTTTTAAGGAGAGTAAGATTTTTCGTTGTCTGTGGTGCACCGTCCCTTGATGGTATGGGCTGGGTTGTAATGGTTGATAATATTGCTGCATGCTCCGCTGGCGGTGTTATGTCCTGTCCGGTGCCTGCAAGATCGCCGAATACATTGCCTGCGTCCACAGAGGCAAGCTGGTCACGGTCGCCGAGGAGTATGAGCCTGGTGTCGTCGCCTATGGCATCTATCAGTGCCGAGAACATCAACAGTGGAACCATCGAGGTCTCATCGAGGATGATGAGGCTGTAGGGCAGGGGATTATTGCGATTGTGTCTGGGCTGCCAAAGACCGGGGCGCATTCCGAGGAGGCGATGGAGGGTCTGAGCACGGAAGCTGATGGGCAATGCACCTATTTTACCCTCAACGGAGTCCTTTAGCCTTGTGGCGGCTTTTCCTGTAGGTGCAGCCAGGGCAACAGCGCCGTGAATTCTGTCCAGTTGGCTCAATGCAGTGAGAATCTTTGCCACTGTTGTTGTCTTGCCGGTTCCCGGCCCTCCGGAGATCACGGAATATCTGCAGAGAACGGCGTTGGCAGCAGCTGTCAGTTGCCAGTCTGTGGGTTCCTCTGGCTCTGGGAATAGATTTCGGAGAGTTTTTCCTATGTCGTCCAGTCTTCTTTTGTCGTTGGGATAGTCTACCTTTGATTCGAGTATCCAGTTTCTGATCCTCTGCTCTGCTTCGAAGTAGCGGCGAAGGTATAGACGCTGGCCATCGATGACAAGGGGGGTATTCCCAATTTCATTGGGCTGGGCAATTGCTGCAGATTGTGCGAGCATGGGTATTAGATCTTCTATAGGCGGAAGTTCATGATCCTCTTGTCTGTAGAGGTCAGGGAGATTTAGCAGTATGTGACCTTCGCGGAGATGGGCTGTCAGATGTTGGGAGATGAGAGGCAGTAGTGGGCAGGCCCCATTGTCAAGTCTCTTTAGGAACTTCGAGAATGCCGTGTCGAATCTTGTCGGCTGTGTCATATAAGCTCCAGCAATTTATTGATCAGTTTCAGAGGCGGCTTGCTGAAGAAGACGCCATTGTCCGGGTCTTCCGGTCTTATGCCCCTTGTGAAGGCATAGAGCGCACCTGCTATGTGTTCATCATAGGAATAGTTCTGTACGGTGGCCAGAAGATGCCTGTGCAATGCAAGTATATATATAGTATATTGCAGAATATAGTCGTGGTCGAACATCTCTCTTTTAAGGCGGTCGCCAGTGAAATCGGTAAGCCTGCCGCCTATTGAGTTGGTCTTCCAGTCGAGGATATAGTATTTCCCGTTCATCAGGAAAATGAGGTCGATGAAGCCCTTAACATAACCCTTGAGTGACCTTACACAGCGCAGACGGGGTGCATATTCTGTCATATATTCCGCCTCGATGAATGCCCTCTCCAGCGCACCTTCAGCAAGTGGGGGCGAGCCCATCAGAAACTGAAGTTCGGGATAGTGTGTCTCTAAGTCATATAGTCGTTTGTCGGTGCCGGGTATGGTGGCATGAAGTGTGTTTCTCAGCATGGAAATGGCTGAATCTGCCAGCACATCTTCGTCCATGTCATTTGATGTGATATTGTATTTACCGATGAGATCCACAACCATTGCTCTGGCTGTTTCGCTTTCTGACATAATCTCTGAGAAGGGTATATTCTCGAATGCCTCATGTATCATGCTCCCCGGCTGTGCCCCCTTCGGGAACATGAAAATCGGATCTGCCGATCTTTTCGGCATTTCCTCCACAGTGTCCTGATCTGTGTCGCGGAATGAGGAATGATTGCCCCTTGTCATGCCTGAGAAGCTGGAGATGACAGGGCCGGGTCGGTATTCATCATCAAAATGACGGGGTATGCCAGTTTCAAGGTATTTCGTTTCTTCTTCAAGCTTTACTTCATTCCATTGTGGTATTCTTGTGACTTCTATATTCTGCGAGCGATATCTCGTCTGAAGGCTCTGGAAGAATTGTTCGGGGTCAAGTGCTTTCAGCCTGGTATTCATCTCGGTGAGGTTTTCCCCCTTTTCCCGTGACAGCAGCCATGCCAGTGGCTTGAGACCCTCTTTGCCCGTATTGCCCCATGCAATAGAGCAGGCGCATCTTGCCCTTGTCAGGCCGACATAGATCAGTCGCAGTCTCTCGGAGAGGGCTTCATTCTCAGTCAGTCGTCTATAGTTGTCCTTGTTATCGTCGACAGGATAGTATGTTATCGGCTTTTCATCGTCGTCGATGTGCAGCTCCCAAAGATCGTTGTCATTGATCTTTCTCGTGCCGGCATAGGAAAAGGGCATAAAAACAATATTCCACTCCAGCCCCTTTGAGCTGTGGAGGGTGTTTATGGTTACTGCGTCAGCTTCAGTTTCGAGTCGGAGTTCGTTCTCGTGGTCCTCTGCATCCCGGATTCTTTTCTCTATTCTCTTTACAAGTCCCCTTTTGCCCGTGCTCTTCTCCTCATTATGGAAGATCTCGGCGAGGTGGTTATAATTGGTCAGCTTTCTCAGACCTCCAAGTGCCCCCTTGAGCCTTTCGACCATCGCTCTTTTGTCGGCAACTGAATGGAAGGCGGCCAGAAAACCATCCCTCAGGAAGGTCTGGGAGTGTTCGGAGATGTCGGAAAGAATGTTGTCCCAGTCCTCTGTCTCTTGGTCGCCTATCGGCAGTCTTCCGGGGCTGTAGCCGAAGATTGGGGAGAGGAGCAGGAGCTTTATCAGCTTTGTGTCCGAGGGTTTTTCCAGTATTCGGAGAAGCAGGCTCATGTCCCTTGCCTCGTCTGTCTCCAGTACGGACATATTGGATGACATGACATGGGGAACTCCCCTTAACTCAAGCTCCCGTGATATGATTTTGGCCTCATCGTGTTTGTTGACGAGTATTGCCATATCCTTTGCAGTGACGGGCTTGCCCCCTATAATTGCCCTGCCTTCTCTGCCCTTTTCGATAAGGGCAACTATCTGTGTTGCCGTAGCCCTGGCAGCGAGAATGTCTGCTTCGCCTGAACTGAGGCTATTTGAATCGCCGTCTGTGAGGTGCCATATAGACAGAGGTATAGCAGGCTTGCCGTCTATGATCAGGGGGCTTTTGTCTGCATTGGGGGAGGGGGTCACAGGGCTGTATTCAATCCAGTCGAAGATAAAAGGATTCTCGCAGGAGAAAATCTCGTTTACTGCGCCAATCATACCGCTTGTGGAACGCCAGTTTGTCGCCATTGTAATGGGCTCTGTGCTCATCCTCGCCTTTTTATATGCAAAAATATCCGCACCGCGGAAGCCGTATATTGACTGCTTTGGGTCTCCTATCATGTAGAGATCCTTGTTTTGCAGCGTGAATATCCGATGGAAAATCTCATATTGCACAGGGTCTGTGTCCTGAAATTCGTCTATGAGTGCTATTTTGTATGGCTTGCCTATGATTCCGGCAAGTTCGGGCTTCAGTCTCAGGCCGTGATAAACTTCGAGGAGCAGATCATCGAAGACCTTCTGCCTGAGTTCCCTTTTCATTCTCTCTCGGTTCTTTTCCATGTAATTCTTCAAAGATACGCAGATGGAATGCTTGACCTGTTGGGCTGTGATGAGTGCTCTTTCTTGCAGAAGAGCATCCATTAAAAGGAAGAATTCATCCCTGACCGGCTGCCAGCCTTTTAAGAGATAGGCTTTCTTGATTGCCTCTGAAAGATGGGAAAAGGTAAAATATTTTAGCTCCGAGTCCTTCTTGCTCTTTGAGAGGAAAAGGTATTCCTCAAGATGCTTGACGTAACCGGGTAGAGATGTTGGTGTGTATCTGCTCAAATACTTCTCATTTAAACTGAAGTATTCCAGAAGCTCTGTCTTTCGGCTTTGCCACAAAGCAGTAACCTGCTCCTTAATAACAGAGAACTTCTTCGCCTTGGATTCCAGTATATCCAGCGGAAATGCACCCTTGGGATATATTTCCCTGCCCATCTTGATGGACTTGGCAATGCTCAGGAAGCTGTCGATATTCATTATATCTGGAAAGAGGCTTACTATGTCTGTGTCTTTGCCGTATATGGTCTGTCTGAAAAAGTCGATGGCGAGGCTGTGGTCGATGAGATTGCTGTCTGTGGAAAGCTCTATTCTCTCGTGATCCCGGGCTATGGCCATCTCTTCCTTTGCCCTTTGGGAAAAGGCGTGTATTGTGTATATTCGCGCCTGGTCGAAATTGGCTATTGCCCTTTTGATATTGGCTATTGCGCGATCTGTGTTCTTCGAGAGAATGGCATCAAAGACAGGGTCATCGCCGGTATTCGGGTTGTCGTCAAGGGCCTGCCTCAGCCTTTGTCTCACCCTGATCTTCAGCTCCTGTGTTGCGGCATCTGTGAAGGTGACCACAAGAATTTCAGAGGGGCTATAGCCCAGCTCAGCAACAAGCCGAAGATATATCCCGGCAATGGCAAAGGTCTTGCCCGTGCCTGCGCTGGCCTCAACAAGATGTCTGCCCTTGAGTCTTGCTGTGATGATATCGAAACTCATTCTTTCTCCTTCATCCTGTCTATGGGATTCCAAACCTCAATGGCCGTGTCGTGGAATTCCCCACGGAATTTCTTATCCCGGGGCTTTGTCTCGCCGAAGGAGAGAATGTAGTAGTCGTCGATGTTTTTATTGTGTTCCCAAGCTGTTTTTGTCCATATCACCTTGTCGAAGGCCTCTGTGCTTGCTGAGTCGTGGGTGAGTTCGTTCTGTATGGCTTTTTTATAGTCTGAACAGTAAGTATGCGAAAGCTCTGGGTGGAAGGGCAATGGACCTGTCAGCCCATCGCGAAATACTTCGAGATATACATTGAGGGTGAGATCGTCAAAGTCTTGATTCAGTGTAAAGTTTCCATCTCTGAAAATAATCTTTGTATTGTATCTGCCGTGCTGACTGTTCATCATAAGGTGTATCATGGCTCCACCGAGAATATACTTCTCTGACATTTCGCTGTAATGGGCTATGTATATGGTCTTTGTCGGCTGTGTATCGGTTCTCAGTGTCAGAGTGCCGGAAATGCTGAACTGTTCAGTGTCGATATTGATTGGAAAGTCGCGGAAGAATGTCCCTTCAAGCTGATCGAGAACAAGTTGGGCATTCTGCTCCACTTCATTGAATATGCCTTTGCCGAGGGGATCGACAGGTAATATTCCTCTGCCCTTGATCAGCCCCTCATTCAAAGTGCGCCCTGAGATAATTTCATTGCCCAGTCCCCACTTTTCAAGGTGATCGAGACCGAGGGGTTCTGTGTCGTCTATGACCTTCTCGTCATAGGGGGTCTTTATCTCAAGTACATTGTTGCAGAAGAATTTCGGCGGATTTTTCCAGAAACTAACGAACTGCTGAGGAGTGATTTCCAGCTTTTGGTGTTTGTAAGGACCTTCGTAGAAAATCTTTTTTGCCACTGCAATGTCTGCTTCCCCTGTCTTCCTTTTCGTATAGGTGAAAAGTTCACCGCCGGAGAAATATGCAGGGTCAAAGGCTTGCAGCCTGTGGTGTTTCACAAAGGGCAGTTGCCCTTTTCCCCCATCTGATTCACAGGTCCCGAACAGCCCTTCGAGGCTGTCCATTAAGCTCTGCAGGAAAACAGATGGTGCCTTTGGTTTATTGGTTTTGCTCGATTTCCCTGTGTAGGATATATATAGCCGATCCCTTGCAGACATCAGTGTATCGAGGAAAAGTGCCTTTGCCTCATTGCGCATATTCCTCTCGCCGGGCAGGGGTTTTTCGGATATCAGATTGAAGGGTGATATCCGTTCCTTGCCCGGGTAGTTGTCACCCATCTCCACAAGTGCTATTACATCGTATTTGAGGCCGCGCATATTCAAAAGGGGAGCAAAGAGCAGCCTTCCCGGCAGGAAGCCGCCCCGTCTCCTCTCGCCGAGCATGAGGTATTCGCGGACTATGCTGAAGGGTATCTCACCTGTATAGTATTTGGAGGCGTCTTCAAGCTGGTCGAGAGCGCCGAGTATGTCTTCAATGTCCCGGGTGTCGGCATCCTCGTTCTCCCATGGTCGATCGCCTGTGAACAGATCCTGCACAAGTGCTCTGAGAAGGTCGGCCCAACCCTTCGGGGATCTTTCCGCCTTCTTGTCTATCTGCTTTATGGCATCGTAAACAATGAAGAGGCCATTAAGGGCGTTCTGCTGAGCCGGATCCAGCTCAATATACGGGAGTATGCCGCCCATGAACTCTTCCTGCTCCGTTGCAAAGCCCATGAGAAGACGGTCTGTGCCCCATTCCCAGCTATTCTGTTCAAAGGCAGGCAGTCCCTTTTCATGGCGATGCTTGCTGTCCCTTCCCCATCTTATGCCTGAGTCCTTTATCCAGTCTGCGATTATCCCTGCCTCGGACTGGCTCAGCCCCAATGCCCTTCTTACCTGATGGCAGTCGAGAAGTTCGAGTATACTGCTCATCTCCCAGCGTGAGCCGGGTATGTCTACGAGGGTGTTGAAAGCCAGCTTCACCGGCGTGTCTGCCTTGGCGGACATTCCGGCTATTCTGTGGGGAATATCGCCGAAAACAGCCTCTATATATGGTGCAATCTCGTCTATGTCCGGCGCAAGCACTGCTATGTCCGAGAGCGTCCTTTGTGGATGCCTCTGGAGGTCGTCGTATATGTAGTCGCGCAATGCCTCCATCTGACGCATTGTGCTGTGGCAGATGGCTATATCGATGGAGTCGTCATCATCGGGTGTTCTGTGTCGCTCAGTGGCCATATCTTCCCTGACATGTCTCTGGAATATGGAGAGGGCTGTCCCGTCTCTCTTGCGGTCAGCTGTAATAATTTCCCTTGTACCCTTGTCGATAAGGTCTGTGAACTCGTCGACGGCAATGGCCATTTCATTGCGAAAATCGAAGCCTGCCGATGAAAAGAGACCTTCAGTCGGCTGGGTAAACCCCGATGGCTTGAGGAAAAGATAGTGAATCTCTGTCCTTTGGGACAAAAGATGGAGCATCTGCCATATTACAGGCGGCAGATAGAAGACACCAAAAAGGAAAATCCGCTCGGGAAGGTCTTCGGCCCTTTCGAGGTAGTGGCTCAGGGTGTGCAGTGGCACAAGTCCCCTTTCAAGTAGCTTTTCGTATACTGCCTTCTGGTAGTGCTCGCCCTCCCAGTTATCGAGGAGTGATGGCCGCATGATCGAATAGTCATCCAGAGCCGAGGATATAATACCTGCGGCTGAGAAGAGTGCGTGCTTTTTCGGTTCATTCGGCAGAAGCTCGCCTATACTCTCTCTAATGGAGATGTCCCCTTCAAGCAGGTCCATCGTTGACCACAGCAGGCTGTCCCTGCCCATGATCTCGCCTTGCTCATCATTAAACCCTGCACTGTCTATGATAGCGGTGATGAATCTTCGGGGAAAGGGCATATCTATTGCCGTTGCTATGCCGCGTCTGTCTGCGAGGTACATCATGAGCCGCTCTGCCATCGCACCCGACTGCATGATCACTGTATCCGGCTCAAGTGCCCTTTCAATGGATACATCCTGTTTCTTGAGCAGCTCGTCCAGCCTATTGGCAAGGCTGTCAAAATCGTCGGCTATGTAGAGATGAAATGCCATCGTGCATAAAATACAACGGCATGTTAAACTGAGCAAGGCTGTTCTCTCAAAAGGCAATAACAATTCAACAGGCTTTGATTGAAGGGATGCTGCATTTGAAATCCCTTTGCCAACCCTTTCCGGACTACTATCTGCAGGTCAGCAGGTGCCTACTTGAACCTTATCGTGAATGCTGCGCCTTCGCCCTTTGTCGACTCTACCTCTATTGTGCCTTGATGTCTTTCGACTATATGCCTGACTATTGGCAATGAAAGCCCCTGACCTTTGGGATTGAGAAAGTCCTTTGTGGCAAATTCATCGAATATCTTGTCTATTTTATCTGAATCAATTCCAACGCCGTAGTCCCTGATTGTTATATTCAGGTTTTCCACACGTATCTCTATTGCTCCGTTATCTCTGGAATATTTGACCGCATTGTCAACAAGATATTCCATCGCCCTTTCGAGGAGCTTTCTGTCACCGTTTATTGCGAAGCTGTCCCCCGACAGATCGAAGTGTATATTCCTCTTCTCTGCGAGATTGCGATATTTATCGACTGTACTGTCCATCAGCTCAAGCATGTCCACCTCGGCAAGGTGAAGATCGGATTTGCCCTTCAGGTCGCAGATCAGGGATGTCTTTCTCACAAGGTCAAGGAGTCTGTATCCGCTCTCTGCAATCTGGCTGAGGTCGTCTGTGAGCTGCTCTGTCCAGAACTCATCTTCCCTGTGCAGCTCAGAGAGACTGATGATTGTATGCAATGGTGTTGTAGTCTCCTCGCTGAAGAGCTTCAGCAGGTCATTCTTCAAGGTATCCACCTCCTCCTTGCGCTTAAGGCGAATGAATACATCCACCTTGGCCTCCAGCTCCTCTTCGACAAAGGGTTTGGTGATATAGTCGTCCGCTCCTGCCTCGTATCCTTTGAGCCTTTCCTGTATCATTGCCTTTCCCGAAACGAGGACTATCTTGATGAACTGGAATCTGCTGTCGCCTCTGACCCTGCGGCAGACCTCATAGCCGTCTATGCCGGGCATCATTATATCCAGAAGAATGAGGTCCGGCTTGAGTTTCGGCAGCATATCCAGTGCTTCTTCGCCGTTGTCTGCAGTTGTTATCAGGTATTTTTCGCCGAGTATCTCATCCAGAATATCCTGATTCATCGGGTCGTCATCGACGACAAGTATTTTGTAGCCCTGATTCATAGCACTCCATATGTGATGTAATGCATATTACTCCCTTTTCTACGCTGCTTTTTTCGCATCCCTTTGAAAGACGGGTAGCCTGAAGACAATCGATGTGCCCTGCCCATCCGGATTGTGCTCGGCCCATATTTCACCCCCGTGATGGCCGATAATCTCCTTGGATATTGCAAGACCAAGCCCTGTGCCGCCTGCGCCTGTTCTCGTCTTTGAGCTCTGTTTGAACTGGTCGAAGACATCACAAAGCTCATCCTCGGGTATGCCTATACCCTCATCGGTTACCCTTATTTCCACATTGTTCTTTTCGACCGTTGACAGAGCAATCTTAATTTTCTTTCCGGATGGCGTGAATTTTATGGCATTTGAGATAATATTTCTCATCACCTGTCCAATTCTGTTGACATCCATCCTCACATCCGGGAGTTTCAATTCCGGCTGCTCAACCATGATCTCCAACCCCTTCTCCCTGACTGTTGAGTCGAATTCAGATGTCACCATATCTATGGCCTCCATTACATGATGTCGTTCCATGGAGTATTCCATACGGCCTGACACCAGTTTTGAGAGGTCGAGAAGGTCATTCAGAAGGAGCATAAGCCTCTCGCCGGATGTGTATATCTGGTTGAAGTAGTGGTAGAGCTTTTCACGTGTCGCCTTTTCGGCCTTTTTGATTCCGAAACGTGAATAGCTGAGTATGCCGTGCATAGGCGTGCGGAGCTCATGGGACATATTGGCGAGGAACAGGCTCTTTGCCTTATTGGCCTCCTCAGCCGCTCTTGCGAGCATTTCAGCCCTGACTATGGACTCCCTCAGCTCGCGATTTGCCTCCTCGGCTCTGATCTTGGCGTTCAGGAGATCCTCTGCGAATTTCTTCTTCTCTGTTATGTCAGTAAGGGTGATGATGGTTCCGCCCTTGCCCTCATCAAGTCCAAAGGATGAAATATTGATAATGAGACTTCTCAATGTTCCATCCCATCGGCGCAGGGAGATCTCCTCTGTTATTGTTCTGTAGGACTTCTCGCGATGGAAGAGGAAATCAATGTCCTTGAGATCCGAGTTTTCTCTTCGATATGCCTCCAGCTCTTCTACTTTTTTTACAGAGAAGAAATCTCTGAAAGCAATGTTAACGCCTGAGAACTCGTCGTCCCAGTCCACAAACATAACGGGGTCAGGTATATTGTCTATAAGAAGCTGTATGAACTCCAGTCTTCTTTTTGTGTGTAGCTGTGCCCTCTTTATATTTGTAACATCTGTGATCGATGCAGCGATTCCAATAACCTCGCCTCCCTGATTCTTGAAGGGGATTTTATTGGTGAGCATCCATCTTTTTTCGCCGTCCCTGTTGGTCACTGGCTCTTCATAGTTCATCACAGGCTCGCCCGTTGAGAGAATGTGGCTGTCGAAAATCCTTATGAACTCTGCTTCTTCCTTGGTGTAGAGGTCGAAGTCTGTCTTGCCGGATATCTCCTCCCATGGGATGTCAAAGGATTCGGCGAATGTTCTGTTTGATGTTATATATCTCAGATTCCTGTCCTTGAGGAAGACCATGCCCGGCATGGCCGAGATCAATGCCCTCTGCTGCTCAAGTGTTGTTTCAAGCTCCTGCTGTGCCTTTTTCTTCTCCGTTATATCTATGAATGACTCTACAATTAGATCCCTGCCATTTATGTTCACTACCTTGCCATTTGTTATGACACTCCTGTGTCTGTTGCCTGATATGATCTGTTTTTCCATATCATTAACGCTCTGGCAGCTGTCATAGGGGCATTGAGGCCTGCCTCCGTCGTCAATTACATCGTAACAGTGTAAACCATGTGGTATCACAGAGCCACGGATATCGAGGATTTTCCTGCACTTTCTGTTGCTCTTTAGAATCTCTTTGGTAGATTTATCGATGACCATTATTCCGACCTGAACTGAGTCGAGGACAGCCTCTGTCAATGCCCTTTGCTCGCGGAGATCCCGCTCTGCGCGTTCCATCCTGTCTATATCCATGAATACATGTATGTACATCTGCCCATGTCCGAAGTCGATGGGCAGGGAGTGATTGATTACTGTACGGCTGTCTCCGTTTCTGTCGCTGAGGGTAATCTTTCTATCCATTGAGCACTCTATTTCATTGTCAGGAAGATCAGGGAAGAACTGATTGACAGCACTGCCCCTCATACAGTCTCCATCCGGCTCAAGTATGTTCCGGGCTATGGTGTTGGCGTAGACTATCTTACTCCTGTTGTCTGTGATGACAATCCCTGCTGGCATTTCCCTGAAGATATTCTCGAGAATCTCGCTATAGTTGCGCAGCTCCTCGGACTTTCTCCTGTTCTCTGCGAGTATCTTCTTGACGCTGCCCTGCGTGTTGGCATAAAAGAAAACAGCAAGTCCGAAAATGATTAGAAGACCATAATGCATGATGAGTTTTGCTGTGTTTTCTGTTGCTGCGACTGCTCGCTGATGCTTCTGAATCTCCTTGATATGTCTTGCTATATATGCCTCAAGATTCTCGTGACCTCTCATGATCAAAGGGTAGATCATTTCCTCTGGATAGCCGGAATCGAGGGCAAGCTCAATGTCATAGAGTCTTGTCTGCAGCTCTATTGTCTCTGCCCTTTCCCTGACTACATTCATCGGATGATATGTAACTCTCCGATATGTGTATTCAACATCATCGAGATTTGCTGCCACACGCTCGTGGTATTCACCGCCCTTGGCCAGCACTGTCACGATCTGTTTAGACTTTTCGTGATGATGCATAAGATTTGAGCGATCGCCCATCAGGTCTTTTTCCATGTGGGCGAAATGGAGCTCCAGCCTGCCGAGCAGTTCGTCCCTTGCCCGGAGATTGTCCATTCTGTCTGAAAGCCTGGAAACCTCGCTGAACTTGAGCATTGTGACCGTTACAAAAAGCCCGAGGGAGATGGAAACGAGTATGAAAAGAGAAAATATCTTACGTGTGATCTGATTGCGAAGACCTATTCTCTGTCTATTTTGTTTCAGTTCAAAGCTCAGAAAATCCATATCTATCAAAAATCTCTTTTCTTGTTTTGGTGTACTCTATAAATCTGCGCGCCCCAATTGTGTTCTGTCCCTTCATAAGACCTACTATCAGTCTTCTCGGATTTGCCTCTTCGAGTATCTCATATGTTATAAGTGTAGAATCCACCATATTTTTTGCGGCATACCAGTTGATGACAAGATCTGCCTCTCCATTTTTAAGTGCATAGATCAGGCTGCGTGAATCGGTTTTGTATTCATGATTTATCAACTCAATGCCCTTTTCCCTGAGCAGAGCATCCGTAGCCTTTCCAACACTGCCTGTGACTGGATTGCCTATGGCAATCTTGCATATTCGTCCGTCGAAGTTCTCTATAGTGGGGTCAATGCAGCTTGATTTTCGGGAAAAGAGAGCAAGCCTGTTCAGCCCGACAAATGAAGTATCAATTATGAACCCTTTTTGCTGAGCCTTGCTGATATAGGAGTCAGAACCAGGGAAATAGATATCTCCAAGGCCCCCCGTCTCTATGTTTCGGAGCAGTTCCCCTGAGCCGCCCCTGATGACGATACACTCTATGCCTGTTTCGTCCTGAAAGTCCCGGGCAATCTCGGTGATGGCATCTGCCATTGTCATGCCACAATATATCAGAATTTCCTGCTCTTCCTTTTGCTTGCAGGAGAGCATAAGTAAAAGCAATGTGAGCATCCAGACCCTTTTCATATTTCATTTTTCGTCCCGAAATAATTAGAATTTTACGCCATTTTATTTGTAACAAATCCTGTTAACCTTGCTTTTTTATGTATGCTGCCTATCTTTGGCTCTAAGGAGGTAATGTGAAGAGAATAGTAATTATATCAGCCATAATAATACTGACAACAGTTGCGGCATTTTTGATCATGCCACAGAGCAAGGGCGAGAAAAAGGAACACATCAAAAAAGAGGTAGAACGCGGTGAATTTGTCATAGACATAACCACCACAGGAGAGCTTGAGGCGAAGAACTCCAAGAGAATACTCGGCCCTATGGGGCTTCGCTCCATGCAGATATCACAGATCAAGATCACTGAGATGATTCCCGAAGGCACGGTAGTCGACTCCGGTGACTATGTTGCCAGCCTTGACCCAACGGAGATCAACGACAAGATAAAGGATCTGGAGACAGAGCTTGAGAAACTCCGCTCACAGTACACCAAAACACAGCTCGACACAGCCCTGACGCTGAAACAGGCGCGGGAGAGCATTCGCAATCTCGAATATGCAGCCGAGGAAAAGGCCATAGAGCTGGAGGAGTCCAAATTTGAGCCACCGGCTGTCATAAGAAGGACAGAGATAGAGCTTGAAAAGGCCGAACGGGCACTCACCCAGGCCGAGGAGAACTATGTCCTCAAGGAGAAGCAGTCACAGGCAAATATGCGCGAGGTATCCGCATCGCTGGGGCAGGCGCAGCGCAGACACAAGATGATGAAGGATTTTCTCTCAGAGCTGACTGTAACGGCCCCTGCTCCGGGCATGGTCATCTATATGTCCAACTGGGACGGCGAAAAAGTAAAGGCAGGTTCGATCATCAACTCATGGAGCAATACCGTTGCCCTGCTTCCTGATCTTTCGATTATGGTGTCAAAGACCTTTGTCAATGAGGTTGATATCTCCCGTGTTCAGGTGGGGCAGAAGGTCAAGATAGGCATTGATGCCTTCCCCGATGTCGAGTACAACGGCACAGTTGACGAGGTCGCCAATATCGGTCAGGAGCTTTACGGCTCCGATGCCAAGGTTTTCGAGGTGGTCATACTTGTCGACGATGCAGACTCTGTTGTCAAACCCGCCATGACAACGAAGAACAGCATAGTCATAGAGGAATTCGATGACGTTGTACATATCCCCCTGGAGGCTGTTCACAGCATTGATTCCCTCACATATGTCTTTGTCGAGAACGGCTTCAACCCGGAGGCAAAGGAGGTCAAACTTGGCAGCTCAGGAACCGACGAGGTAATTGTCGAAGAAGGACTGGATGAAGGCGAGATTATCTATATCTCCGAGCCGGACATAAAGGGCGATATCAAGGGCGAGATAAAGAGACTGGACCAATAGCCGATGCAGAGATTTCTCTATAACCTCAACGTAGCGCAGGAGGCGGTCTTTGCCAATAAATTCCGCTCCTTTCTCACTGCACTGGGCATAATCTTCGGGGTAGCTGCCGTGATATCCATGCTTGCCATAGGTACAGGTGCCAAGGTCGAGATCATGCGCCAGATTGAGATGGTTGGTGTGAATAATATCATTATTAAGCCGATTCTCAAAGAAGACAGGCAAGAAGAGGACAAGGAACAGGAGAAAGAGGGTTATTCCCCCGGACTGAACATGAAAGACATGCGCGCCCTTGCGGAGGTATTGCCGGATGGTACTCTCTTTTCCCCGGTACTTGAGCAGGAAGCCGACATACTCTCCGGCGATAAAAAGGAGAAGAACAAGGTCGTCGGCGTCAGCAGGGAGTATTTCGAGATTTTCGACCTGACCCTCAAAAGCGGCACATTCTGGTCTGAGCTGCAGGCTGAGAAGGGCAAGCCTGTCTGCATAATAGGCAGGGATATTGCAAACAGGTTCTTTGCAGGTGAAGAGCCTAAACAGATCAAGGTGGACAGGGTATGGCTTGATGTGATCGGGGTTCTCGAGAAAAAGGGCGTGGACGAGGAGACAGCAGGAAAGCTCTCCATCTCCGAATATGACAGGCTGATCTATATCCCTGTCGAGACCATGCTCATAAGGATAAATGACCCCGCACTTTCCAAATATAGCGAAATCAACAATATGCGCCGCAGATGGCGATCAAATTACATGCTCAATCAGCTTTCGAAGATAGTCATCAGCCTGAGTGAGACGGAGTTCATGTCTTCTGCAAGTGATGTTATTGAGAGAATGCTCCAAAGAAGGCATAATGATCAGAAGGACTTCGAGATTGTCATACCCGAGCAGCTGATAAAGCAACAGCAGAAGACAAGGGATATCTTCAATATTGTCCTCGGTGCCATTGCCGGCATATCTCTTCTTGTGGGCGGTATAGGCATAATGAACATAATGCTCGCCTCTGTGATGGAGAGGACAAAGGAGATCGGAATAAGAAGGGCACTGGGCGCAACCAAGAAGGATGTTGTAACTCAGTTTCTCTCCGAGGCTACACTGATAAGCGTGACAGGGGGCTTTGCCGGTGTTATCCTCGGTTTTGTAATGGCATATTCAATAGGTCGATTCACAGAGATAATAACAGTTGTAACACCGATTTCCGTGATTATTTCCTTCACTGTTTCTGCAGGCGTGGGCATTGTTTTCGGATATCTTCCTGCCAAGCGCGCCTCGGAAATGGATCCGGTGGAATCCCTCAGATATACATAGGAGTAAGATGAGAATCCTGAATATAATCTTTGTGCTTATTGTGTCAGCTGTAATTTTCGGCCAAGGCGGTGATTTGACCCTGGAAAAGGCCATGGAGATCGCCCTGGACCGTTCACCGAGAATAGAGAGAGCAGTACAGAGCTACAGACGGAGCTACTGGCAATACAGGACATACAGAGCCAACTATCTCCCCCGCCTCTACCTCGACGGAACAGTCCCGAATTTTCAGAGGACAATATCATCAGTCACTCAGGCCGATGGCTCTGAGCTCTTTGTCGAGCAGGCCAATGTCAAAGCAAGTGCAGACCTTTCCCTGAGACAGAGATTCGGCCCTACAGGCGGCGAGCTTTTTGTCTCCAGCGGTCTGTCGAGAATAGACAATCTGTCCGATCCCAAGAACACAAGCTACAGGGCAAATCCCATCTCAATAGGCCTGACCCAGCCTCTGTTTTCATACAATGCCTGGAAATGGGACAGGAAGATCGAGCCCATGGAATACGAGACAGCAAAGCTCCAGCTTGTAGAGGACATAGAGGACACAAGACTCCAGACGGTGGAGAACTATTTCAATCTGCTGATTGCCCAGATAGAGCTTTCCATAGCCAGAACAAACAAGATAAACAATGACACCCTGTATCTGATTTCCGAAGGGCGATACAATCTCGGCAAGATAGCCAAGAATGATCTCCTGCAGATGGAGCTTTCCATGCTCTCTGCAAGCTCTGAGCTTGAGAGAAGCCAGCTTGATCTGCGCAATCAGGAGGCAAGCCTCAAGTCCTTTCTACGAACCGACGATGACCTGACCCTTGCCATTCCAAAGTGGGAGTTTCAGGGTAAGGTTGATCCGGAAAAGGCCCTTGAGTCAGCACTGAAATATGGCACGAGAAAGAGGGTTCTCGACAGGCAGCTCCTTGATGCCAGCCGTAATGTCGCTATGGCACGTGGGCAGAATGGTCCGAGCATGGACATATACGCAAATTACGGTCTGACAAAGAGTGCGGAGGAAATAGAAGATGCAGTCAAAGACCCGATAGACAATCAGGTTGTCTCTCTCGGCATATCAATACCCATTTTTGATGCCGGACTTTCCCGCGGCAAGGTCGCACTGGAGCGTAGCCAGCAGCAGCTTGTCGAGGCAGAAGTGGAGCAGGCAAGGATAGATCTCGAAAGGGAAATAGAGCTGCTTGTAGCAGAATATAATGGTCTCGGAAGAAAACTCGCCATTGCTGCGAAGTCTGACACAGTGGCCCAGATGCGCTATCAGGTGGCAAAGCAGAGATACCTGATCGGTAAAATAGGCATAACCGACCTCAACATAGCCCAGCAGGAGAGGGACAGCTCCCGGCGATCATACATATCCCAGCTCAAAGGCGCATGGACATACTACTTCCGCCTTCGCAAGATGACACATCTCGACCCTGAAACAGGGGAATTATTGAAGATCGAAAAATATCCGGATATCTGATTCTTCAGGATTATCCATAGCTTCTTGGAAATAACACGGGGCATTTGATTTCTATGGCTGTCCTGAGAGAGCAGCTCCAGTTAGATATATTTATACGGTTGATAGTTTTGGTCGGGTATTAGATAAATTATTAATACTTAAGGGAATAATCACAATAAAATAGACCCGACTTTACTGTTAAAGCTTGACATGCTCCTCTTAAAATACTAAACTAAAATTAGAAGCACAGCAATAGACTATTATTCAGCCTGTCTCAGGGCTGAAATGTCTTTTTCTGCAGCTCCATAATTACGAGTTCCATTATTCGGGTAACGGGACAGATTTCTGGTTTTTCAGGTGAGCATTTCCATGGGGTGTGAATGCTTTGTATGCTGCTACATAGGTTCTTTTCAGGTCTTCATGTATGGACGCTGATTGTTGAGCACCATCGTCTATTGGCGATGATAATCTCCTCCTTCAAGGGTATGTTAATTGTTGGAACAGATCTCATCGATCTTTCTATGGCAAAGGTTTGGTTATCTTCAGAACTCTTTCTCTGCCTTCCCCTTTTTGCAGGTGGTATTCCCAGTCATGAACTCCTGAAAAGAGCTTGTGATGCGAATCCTGACATCATTATCGCAGTCGACAGGGAAGGGACGATTCTCGAATGCAATAAGGGCGATGTTCTTGGGCTGAACAACAAAACAAGGCTGATCACAGACCTTCAACTTCCCGGAATACCCAGACTTTTGAACACAATCAAAAGGTCAATAGACAGACAGCGCGAGTTCTCATACGAGCTTGATGACATTGCAGGCGGAAGGTTCTCCGAGATAAGGGTTTATCCCCTTGAACAGGCTGTTGCCATTGTCCAGATAAGGGACATAGCTGCAAAGAGACTCTTCGGCACTACAGACAATGACGCATCGATGGAATACTTTTTTCAGTCCGGACCCGTGGGGTTTTTCATAGTAGATGCCAATGGTCTTCTTCTCAGACTGAATGCCGCCTTTTCCAGACTCTTTGATCTGCATCCTGCTGACATGACAGGCAAGCATATCGGCTCATATATCAGCGTAGAAGGGGATTTTCCCTATGTAGAGGGGGAAACTCCGATAAATGTACAGACTAAGGACGGCATGAGGCTTGCCCTTCTCGGACAATCCCGGGAAATGTCAGGGAGAAAGCTCTTTGCCTTCTTTGTCCATCTCGATGGAGATCGATACAAGAGAATAATCGAGGCGCAGAGGTCGGTCATCAAGGAGATGAATCACAGGCTCAAGAACAATCTGCAGATTATATCCGGCCTTCTTTCCATCAAGGGGCAGATATCCAGATCGCCGGAGGTAGCACACTTCGTCCTTGAAACACAGCAAAGGCTCAAGGCAATGTCCCTTGTTCATGAAAATCTGATACTCGGTGATAGCGAGATCAGGCTGGATGAATATGTTCATGAGCTTCTCGACTCTCTTTTGCGTGTCTATCCCCAAAGGGGTATCAGCACAGAGATAGATATGGCAGATCTGAAATTGGGCGGAAAGAGGGCTATGTATGTGGGCATTGTTATCAATGAGCTGGTGGTAAATGCGTTGAAACATGCCTGGACCTTCGACAGCAAAGGGGTCAAATTGCTTAAAATATTTGCAAAATCCATTGAGGATGATATCTTTGAATTTCATATCGAGGACAATGGTAAAGGATTTCCGGAGGATATTGACACGGCTAAGACCTTGGGGCTGACAATGGTACGGATATTGACCGAGCAACTCGGGGGGAGCATGGAGATCTTCAGCGAAGGTGCCGAAGATAAAGTGGGTGCTGGCACAAAAATTGCGATAAGATTATAGGGGTAGTTATACCCAATTGAAAACAGATCAGCTTTTGCAGCCTTTTATATACGGAGGGGAAAATGTTTTGCGAGTTTGTTCTTGAGAAACTCAATTCTTGTTTTTCCAATCTCTGTTTAAAATATAAAGCAGTAGCACATATCCTCCGATTAGGGATATAGTGCCACTACCCGGATATGTCATGACAGCGAGC
>NPID01000876.1_pt1 | contig 24200 bp, 29 predicted proteins | sample 8637491 | NCBI WGS metagenome assembly NPID01 (sample SAMN07420843, study PRJNA396082) | bioreactor metagenome | isolation source: sample BA6 brine-fed electro-methanogenic bioreactor BA | place: Japan: Kochi | collected 2016-06-14 | reverse complement strand
ATATGATTGTATGGGGATTGTTTGTCCATGGGAAAACAAACCAGAATCTTTCGTTTGTAAACTGGCCCTCAATATATCAATATAGGCCTTTACAGGATATGGCAAAAGTAGTTGGAATGGGAAATAGCAAAACATGGGAACATTGGATGGAGCATTATCAAAAAGATTCTTGGTGGGAAGAAGTCTGCTACATGCATAAATGGGGGGAAGTAAACATACCCATTTTACATGTATGTGGTTGGTATGATGATGATGGAATCTCCACCTATCTTAATTATCCAGGAATGAGAAAAGAAGCGAAAACCAAGAAAGCAAGTGATCAACAAGAGTTGATTATTGGTCCATGGCCACATAAGTTGAATAAAAGCACCCAATGCGGAGATCTAGATTTCGGATCTGGAGCTTTGATTGATCTAGAAACAGAAATGTTTCTATTCTTTTCTAGACACCTTACAGGAAAAGAGTACTCTCAACAGAGTATTTCTAAGCTTCCGTATAAAGCTCCAGAAGATCGCTGTCGTATATTCATCATGGGAGATAATCAATGGTATAGTTTTAAAGATTGGCCGTTACCTGAAGCTGTGAAAACCAAGTTCTATATCCATAGTAATGGACATGCTAACAGTATTTTTGGTGATGGTGCTTTATCTACTCAACCTCCCTTGGCTACGGAATTACCAGACCATTTTGATTACGATCCGCAAAACCCTGTCCCCTATGTTACGGATCCGGTACGGCTACAATTAGGAGAGGCTTGTGATCAACAATCCATTGAAAGAAGACCTGATGTGCTTGTATACTCCACATCTCCATTACAAGAAGACTGTATTGTTTGCGGAAGAGTCTTTTTACACCTTGTGTGTAGTTCATCAGCACCTGGTACAGATTTCACAGCTAAATTAGTAGATGTCTATCCCAATGGAAAAGCCATCCAGCTATGTGATGGAATTCAAAGAGTAGAATATCGTAATTCCCTGGAAAAACCAACTTGGATCAACAAAGATGAAGTTATTACCCTCAACATTGATCTATGGGCAACCGGAATACGTTTTTTCAAGGGACACCAAATACGATTAGAGATTAGCTCCTCGGCGTGTCCCAAATTTTATCCTCACGCAAACACAAAAGAAAATCCGTCCAAAGCAATTCAAACCGAGATTGCACATCAAACTATTTTCCATTCTTTGGGAAAAGAATCCTATTTGGTACTCGATGTAGTCCCAGAGATATCAATGGAAAGAGCAATATGAAACTTACAGAATATGAAAAAAGAATGCTTCAGGGTGAATATGGTCAAATACGTGCAAAAGCTTTAGACTATCTGGTGCAATTTGGGGAGGCATTTGGAGCAGAAAAACTTGTTAACATATCCTACAGTCACTATCCAGCAGAAATGGCCATATATGACGGCTTTTGTGAAGATGTCGAACAATATGCAAATCAAAATATACAGGTAGCTATCCCTACTACTAGTTCAACATTGTGTTGTGACATTGAAGATCCCAGTTTAACAAACTGTCCCTCTGAACTTTCCTTTCTTCAAGAAAAAACAAAACATGCGTTCCAAAAAATGGGGATACTTGAAACTTTTACTTGTACACCCCAGCAGATCGGTTTTGTTCCACCAATGGGTAGCTATATTAGTTCTGTAGAAAGCAGTGCCATTATCTATTTCAACAGTGTATTAGGAGCACGAACAAATCGAGGAGGTTTGTTTACACGGTATTCATCTGTAACAGGGAAATATCCCGCTATGGGATATATATTAGACCAGAACCGATCTCCTTCGTGCTATTGCAAGTTAACATTGAGCTCAAATAATTTATCTCGAATCGACCAATGGTCTATACTTGGCTATTTGATCGGTGAATATGCACAAGATCGAGTTCCTTTTATTCAATCTTCAGAAATCCCGAAACCAACAATGAGTCAAATTGTTTCTTTGGGTGCTGCCATGGCAACTTCTGGTTCCGTGACATTGTTTCACTGGAATGGAATTACCCCTGAAGCAATGCAATATGACACTTCATTTTTGAAAGATTTACCATATGTTCAGATTAGTAAAAAAGAGATGTTAGAAACAAGAGCAAAATTTACAGTAGTCCAAGAAAACCAGCCTATTGATTTTATCGTTTTAGGTTGCCCACATGCAACCCTATCTATGATACAACATGTAGCAAAAAAAATAGAAGGAAAAACAATCCATGAAAATGTAACATTTTGGATTTGTACAAACCGAATGACAAAATTACAATCCTCCCACTTGGGCTTCACACAAACACTTGAAAGAGCAGGAGTTCGTTTGATTGCTGATACGTGTCCCGTTGAGTCACACATGCGAAACAATATATGTTCTCGATTCGGTATTCCTTTTCCGTGCTACCAAACAATGGCTTCTAATAGTCTTAAAATGCTCCATTATTCAAAGAATCTACTTGGTGTAAAACCAGTTTTGCTATCTACAGATCAATGTATTGAGAGTGCTGTAGTAGGGAAACGTGTTTCTATGGACTGGAAAGAGGATGGCTACAATGAAAGAATATAAAGGGAAAAGAATTGTAAAGGGTTCAGCTCAATTGGATAATATCTCTGCACCATGTATCCTTTGTTCACACAGCTTTTCTTTTTTAGGAGACATTGACAGTCATAGTGGTAAAATCATTCGCACCGATAGTCCATGTAAAGATATGCATGTTTCTCAGCAGATACTGGCTTTTACTTCCTCAAAAGGATCATCAAGCGGTTGTGTCATCTTATCATCTTTAGCAAAACAAGGCAAAGGTCCTGTAGCAATTATCACCTTGCAACCAGCAGATTACAACTTAGTAGAAGGAGCAATTCTTGGAGATATTCCGTTTCTTGCAGAAATAGATCCACAATTTTTTGAAGAAATTCAAACGGGTATGCGGATAAAAATACAGGGAGATACCTGTATACGTCTTTAAAAAAGAACAGTGATATGAGTAACTGTTTTATTCGCTGGAATCTGATACGGTTGGGATATCTATAACAACAGCCTGATTCATAAGGCTGATTTTAAAGGTAATCCTTTGTTCGTTCATCCGTCCAGGATTGGCTTCATCCAAACCGATTGGAGCAATAATGTGAAACTCACCTGCAACAAGATCATACTCATCTTCAGTTAGGTATAGTATTGCGTTCTGTTCTGTCTTTCCCTTGGGCCAACTGGCAACAAATTTTCGTAAAGGATAGGGAATAGGATTTTCAGTATTGGGTTCTTGAGATAAAGATCCATCTTCTTGAATATACCAGTTCACCATACCCTCTTCTCGAAACTCAGATGGTTCTTCCATAGAGGCATTAAAAAGAATCAAAAGATCTTGTGGTTTTTGAAGCTCAGTGCCACGTATTTGGGAGGCATCAAAAGAAATCCAATCTTCATCCATTAAAGTTTTGTAATAGATTTTTTGGTTGGAAATGATAATTTCCTTTTCTGAAACAGCTGTTCCTGTATTATCGTCAGTGAGCATTTTGCAATAAATATCGCCATTTGAACCCAACATATATTTTGTATAAGTGATTTCTTGATCTGGCATATTAATGTACTGCTGCCATGATGATTGAAATAAGAAGGATTGGAGATGCTGCAGTTCTTCGGTCGCTGTATGAATAATATTGACATAGGATAAAGGTTCTAAGACTATTTTGTACTCTTTTTTTTCAATAAATTTTGAAAATGAAGTTGATTTTGATAAGGGTTTATAGCCTTGTTTAGAAACAAATATTGATTGCTTGGGTACCATGGAGGTGTGAATCTCAAATATCCCATTTTCGTCCGTCGTTGTTGTATTTTCACCTAAAGTAATGGTTGCATTTGCTACTGGTTTTTGTGTAAGTGCATCCTCCACTGTACCGGACACATGTACGCCCGTAGAGAATAAAAACCACACAAGGACGACTCCAATAATGAGAATCCCTAAAAGAATAAGTAAAGCTTTCTTTTTCATATAGCACCCTGAACATTATTTTCTTTTAGTATAGTAAAAAAGCGGGAGTAAATAAAACTCCCGCTAACTTTTTTTTATGAGACGGATTAATTCAGAGAATCAGTGATTTTCCAAACACCGTCAATTTTTGTTAAAACATATTGGCCATGAGGATTGGTATCCCGACCTTTTTCTCTGGCTATCAGGGTAAAGGCGACAACTTTTTGACTTTGTCGTTCCGTAGGAGTAACTTTTTCTATCTTTACGCCAATATAGACGGTTCCATGGTTTCGAGCATTTTCAAACTGAGCTTGAAAAGTTTCTACATCTTGTTTGGTCTTTTGATAATTCCCTCCCAGTAGCTGAAATGCTTCCTCATATTGTTCTTGTGCAATATGGTGGAAATATGTTTTTACAGTTTTTGCAGGAGATGGGGCATATATGCTGTAGGCCCACCATGCCAATAATATTACAAGAATTCCAACGCCAAGAATATATAAAATAGTTCTTGGGTGCTTTTCAGAAGAGTCAGTAGCGGTTGTTTTCTTAATCATGTTGATCTCCTTTTATTGCTGAGGGACAAGTTTTTGTGCTTGGTTTTTATTATATTCGGTTGTTACATTGCCTACGATTTTCCAACCTTCACCAGGAATCTTTTCACACAGATAAGCTCCAACACTGGTAACCAAGGATCCCTGATAAAACACATCAATTTCAACAACTACAATTCGCTGATTCTTTTCTTTGCCCTTCAACTCATCGATAACACGAATTGCACGGGTACGCGTGCCAGATCGAACAGCGGTATCATAATCAGAGGCAAATTTTTCGTACGATCCCCTACTCTTTTTGTAATCTNNTGGCAATAAAAGAATACGCCACCGAATAATTTTCATTCATAAGCGCATAGAAGAAATTGCGAACTGTTTTGGTAGGAGTAGGAATAATCAGGTAAAGAACAAAAGAAATGAAAAAGAGAATCAAGGCTCCTACGACAATATTGCGAAGCCATCGAAGGCACTTTTTTGGTTTCTTGGATGACAAATCAATATTTTCTTCTTTGGATGAATCTGTTGACCCTACTTCAGTATTGGAGTTTGAAACATCCTCATCTGTGAGTTCTTGTTGCAGTGAATGTGAGTCTTGATCTTCGTAAGAAACATATGTCATTTGGTAACTCCTCGCAAACGATCCCACCATTCCAAGAAATGAGTCCATCGATTTCCTACAACCATGCGACGTTCATATTGATCCGAAAGGCGATTCATGAATCCATTGACAACCTGGTCTTGCTTTTGATAAATGACATCCTCTTCAATGAGATCCCGTACTTCTTCATATGTATTTTTCTTCTCTTCAGTTCTCTCATCAACTCGGAGAATATACCATCCATCTCGGGCTTGGAGAAGATAATACTCACCAAGGGCTAAGTCTGGAAAGAAAGCATTGTTTGCAATTTCTGGATACAATTCTTCTTTTGTTACCCAGCCCATATCGCCTTTATCAGACATTACAGTAGGGCTAATCGATTTTTCTTGAGCAAGTTTTTCAAAATCTGCTCCATCTAGAAGCTGGTCCATAATTTCTTTGGCAACATTTTCCTCTTCAACAACAATGAAATGAAGATTTGCTTTTGCAGGTACATCGTAATACGGAGCAAATTCATTATAATGAGCACGCATTTCTTCTTCTGTTGCTTCAACTCCATTTCGGATAGGCTCTAAAACTTTGTCGTAAATGGTTTGGTACTTCATATCAATCCAAAAAGAACGCCATGGAATTCCATAATCAGATAGAGTGGCTCGAATGTCAACTTCTTCTTCAGGGTTAGAAGCATAAGATTTTGCATATTCATCAATTGTAGCTTGCACTTCTTCGTTTGTGACAGTAATGTGATTTTCTTGTGCATATAGATACACACATTTTAGCTTAATTAAATTCTCCAAAGCTTTCGCTTGAACTCGTTCTTCGGTAGTAATTCGATCTTCGGTATCCATGTTTTTCAGTTTTTGCTGATAGTCAGGAGGAGTAAGTCGTTGTTTTTCAATTTCGAGTTCTTGTGCGGTAATGTTAAGTGGACCAACGCTCATGACAATGTTCTTCGATTGATAAAACCATGTGAAGAGAAATGCTAAAACAAGGATTGGAACTATAATGAATAGCATTTTCCATTGGATTCTTCTGGAAGAACCATCTGAAACGGTACCCTTGTTTTTGTTACGGAGTAATTTGTCTTTTTTCATAGTTTATGTCCTTACGGGGTTTGAGTTTGTCCTTCAACTGGCACATCGATAGATTCCATCTGTGATGGGTCAAAGGTTATGGTTTGGGACGAACCATCTTCACCTTGGATTGGAATAGTCATAGGAGTACTAGAATCACCAGGTGTAGGTGTTAAGTTTTCAGGAATTGGATCAACAGTGAAACTTCGCACCCAATTCTTGACAGATTCAAAGAATCCTCCAAATGTTTGATTCCACCATGATGACATACGGTCCCAAGGATTGGAATGAGAAATACGAGATTGATCACGTAGATCTTCTAAAAACGCTTCTCGTATTTTGTTCCGTTCTTGGTTTTCCATTGATTGCATGACACGATCTTTAATCTCTTCAAAAACAGCAATTTTTGCGGGATACTTTTTCACAATTTTCACAATTTCAAAGGTTGTTTCGTTCGTTTTGATTGGATCAGAAATTTCCCCCTCTTTTAATGAGCCAAAAACGACTTCATCTAAAGGAGGATTAGAACCTTTATATAGAGGATTAGGGGTAAGTCCTTGATCCGGGAAAGCAGAATACGTAGTTGCAATATTCTCAAAAGTTTCTTTGCCAGATCGCATCGTATTAACATAACCACTGGCTTTGGTTTGAAATTCATTAATCTCTGCTTCAACAGCCCCTTGAGGTGCTTCAAGTATAATTTTCAAAATATCTGCATGCTCAGGTTCGTTATATTGATCTCGATTTCGAGAAATCGATAATACTCGAATAATACTGAAGCCTTTATCGGATTTCACTATTCCCGATACATCGCCCTCAGCTAATGTTTGAACTGCGTCCCAAAGTTCAGGTTCTTCTTCATATGCACCTTCTTGAAGGTACATTTTTCCTTCATTAACCTTGGTGGCGTTATCTTCAGAATATTCTGCAACTGCTTTTTCAAAAGACAGTTCATTGTTCACAATTTTGGTTCGTATGTCGGTAATTTGATCTTCTTTTTCTTTTAATGTTGCTTCATCCATTTCAGGATCAGTAGCAATGAAAATTCTTTGAGCTTCAACGCTTGCTGGAGCATTAAAAAATATTCGTGCATCTTCTTCTGTAATGTTGATTGCATCATATTGATCAGCTAAAACAGCATCCTCGAGAAGTGCTGGTTCAATAGATTTACGAATCTCTTTGCGAAGATTTTCTTCATTGCGCAAAGGTGACTGACGAATCTGATTTAAAAACTCTTCTTCAGAAGCGTATTGAGAACGAATGTTTTCCATTTCTTTTTCAATTTCTTCGTTCAGTTTTTCTTCAGAAATTGTCACAGAATGATCCTTAGCATACTGCTCAATTAAAGTTTTATTGACCAGCATCTCCACAACGCTGCTTCTATACTTCTCAACGTTCGCTGATTGCTCCGGATCATTCGGGTTTATACCTTGCTGCTGCATTTGGCCTTTAATTGGTTCGAGCAATTCATTAACTTCATTGTTCGTAATCCTTGTTCCGTTAACAACAGCAGTTGTATCTTTTGCCGAATATGCCCACATACCAAATACAAGTACAACAATAATGATGGATGTTGGAATCCAAATAAACATATTCCGTATTGCAGATTTTCTTTTTTTATCTACCTTTACGGACTTTAAGATTCCTTCTTTGCGAAGTTGTTTAATTTTCTGTTCTCTGCCCATGTACAATCCTCCAAGCTATATTTAAAAGCATAGAATCTATATACTATACTTCGTAACGCACGAAAAATTACAAATCATTCTTCAAAAAAATAAGTATATTTTTAACTGGATGAATGTAAAGAATTTATATATACCTAGATACACAAACAAGGTGGTTTCATTACATGAGCGTAGAAAAAAAAACACGAAGAAGCTGGTATCAATGTTGGTGGGTATGGGGCATTGCTATTGTCATCCTGGCAAACATTGCTCTATTCATCATCAGCTATAGCGGTGGTATTGTTCAAACCATCAATCTGTCTTCTTCAGAACAACAAAAACAGATTGCAGCAAACCAAGAATCCCTTGAGGCATTGGTTCAAAATCCAGACCTGCTCTATATCAACGAGCTGGAAAATCATACAAAAAAATGGGCTGAATTGTTTTCTGATCTTCACCGAGTGTTACAATCAAAAGGACCTGATGCAGAGATTTGGGAAGAAAATATCTATGAAGTCTTATTCTATATGCAGGCGTTAATTGAAGAGTCTGAAATCATTTCTCCCTCTGAAGATTTATTGTACATCCATAAGGAATACCAAATTGCTATTGATCACTTTGAAATCATGGTAACAGATCTTCCCAATGCCATCCACACACAAGACATAGAAGCCATAGAATCCTGTATGGAAGAGTTACGAAAAGGTGTTATATATTTACAGAAAACCCGAGATTTGATTGCTGCTTATGCAAATCAATCCGGTGAAGACAGTGAAAATTAACATATAAAGGAGATAGTATGAAGAAGTTTTTAGCTAGTGTCATTTCATTTGTTTTACTTTTCTCTGTATGTAGCTTTTTTGAAACGCAAGCAGAAGAAAAATTGCTCTCTCAAACAAGTTTTATGGTATCCGTAGCAAAAGGTACTACAACCTATGTTGAAGTTCCTTTTACCAATTTATTAGATCAGGAAAGCAAGTATACAGTTTCTATAACACGTAAACCTCCTGTAGATATTGGATTAAAAGTTGAGTTGGATGGTTTTTCTGTACAAGAAAAATATGATGTTGGACCCTTACAACCAAAACAATCGACCAAACTTGGCTTCCGCATTCTTTGCTCCGATGGTGCTGATACTGAGAGTATTATTAGTGCAAAGTTATTAGTAGGTTCTGTTGAGAATTCTCGCTTATCCTCAATTATTAACATTTACATCAAACCCATGGAACAAAAAGTATTGCAGATGCATACTGACAACGCCAACGCAACAGTAAATGGAGAAAAACTCGTACTAGAAACTCCTCCACTGGTCGTAAATGGCAGAACGATGGTTCCATTTCGATGGATGGGTGAACAGCTAGATGCTGAAGTGTCCTTTACCATGTCTGAAGAAACAAAAAAAGTTGACACTGTCTCGTATGTAATTGGTAAATCTACAATCACCCTGACAATTGGATCTACTACAGCTCAAATAAAAGTAGACAGAGATGTATTTGAACAAACTCTCGATGTTCCCCCCTTTATTCAAAATGGCAGAACGCTGGTACCACTACGATTTGTGTCAGAAACCTTGGGAGCTCAGGTTAACTGGACTCCTCCAAATACCATTGATATCGAATATCCGAAAGAAGTTCCAATTCGTGAAGATGAATGTGTTACCTTTTGGTCTGATATAAAAGCAGATGATCTACAAGAAAAAGTAGATGAACAAACTGAACTTCTAATTTTTGATCTTCGTGATGAAGCTGCGTATAAAAGCGATCATATCCCTGGTGCTCTACATGTTGATTTTAACACCTTAACAACCGATTTTCCTGTTGCTAGTGAGGATACAGAATCCATACCCGTAGTCCTGTACTGCAAAACAGGAACAAAATCTCGCTTAGCAGCTGAATGGGTTGTCAATGCAGGTTATCAAAATGTTCATTCTCTTCTTCAAGGTTTTCCAAGTTGGCAAGGAGATATTGAAAAAGCAGAATAACGGTAACAAAACAGTTACAGTACTTATTATGGAATGATTTCTGGTAAATAATCCCCAGATACAATCCTATAATGAGGCTGATACGCACTTCGATAAATTTCTGAATGCGTAGGAATGCACAAAGGGTTTTCCTTTACTTCTTCCCAAAGAAGCATAAAGTCCTACTCTATCCAATGTAGGGAAGGACTTTTTGTTATTTTTAAAAACTCCTGCATAGCAGTTTCATATTGAGAAAGATTTTCAGCAAAGGTTTTACTGGTTTCCAAAAAAAACTCCCAGACTAATTCTGGCTGTACGCCTTGCCTTTTTAAGGGTTCAAGGTGTACTCGATAGAGGGGTGTATGCAAGGAGATATCTTCAAAAAGAGGAGTGTTACTGGTAGTGGTGATAGTATTTCCCCATTCTTGAAAAAAATACTCTCTTGCTTTCTCTACGTGACGCAAAGAATGGACAGGACCACGTGTAGTCTGAAAAAGCAATTTATGAAAATCCTCTGCTTGCATCAACGGATACATATTGTAGTGTCGAAGAACTAAATCAATCAGTTTTGTCATCAAGTTATTGAGTTAGCAATTCTTCAACTGTTTCGGTGTCATTATTAGATTCAGTTTCATTAGTAGATCCATCTACTTCAGCATTATTCTCATTTTTATACTCTTCTGTCATAACAGATTCATCAGAAAAACTCTCTTCTGATTTTTCATGTTCATTTTGAACTCGATTGGTAAAAAAATGGTTTACAGTGAAACGTGAGGATTCCAGATAGAATTTCTTTGGAGTCAGAATAAAAATCCCCAAGCAAACCAAAACAAAACCATAGTTTAACTGAGTCCTTGTGCTATCGGTCACATAGGCATTTTGAAAAACAAATTGAAATAGCACCAACCCTACGACAAAAAATACAATTCCCAGAACAAGAAGAGAAACGCCGCTATTGTTGATTTTTTTTCTAGACGAGATTTTCCCGCAAATGATTTGTCCAACACCAAATGCACCAGGAAATATCAAGGTCCAAGCATACGACCACCAATAGGGATTTTGTAGAAAACTCTGAACTAGAATAAGAAGTCCCGCCATAATTAGCATTGAACCAGTAATAAGAAAAAAGGGACGTCCACCGTCGCGAAACATACTTCCCATCTGTATTAGGGTTAGACCAAGAACAATGGGTAGTAAAGGCCAAAAATATGACCATAAAGGCATTTGAGGAAATAGATTCTGCAAGAGGAAAAATACTCCCGCTACAATCACAATAATTCCTAAAAATAGATTGAATCGATCGTTATTTCTTTTTTTCTGCATATCTGTTCCTCCTATAAAAGGTTTTTCTTTCTCAAGATAATGATCAAAACAGCGGTAAGCAAGAGCATGAAGATCATAGTCATCCAAAAAGCACTTAGCGGCTGAGAATCGAAAGGAAATGCAACATTCATGCCTAATATGCTAGCAATCAATGTAGGTATAGAAACGATTAAAGTAATGCTGGTTAGAAATTTCATGACCATATTCAGATTGTTAGAAATCATGGAGCTAAAAATGTTTCCCATACTTTCAAGAATTCGCCCATAAATCCCAGCCATTTCAATAGCTTGTTTGTTTTCGGTCTGAACATCCTCCAGTAGTTCCTGGTCTTCTTCATACATGGCAAGAAACTTTCTTCCCTCATGAAGAACTGGATCATTGGTATACCCGAATTGTGAACTACGAAGTCGGCCCACCGTAGCTTCATTAGAACGTAGCGAGGTGGAAAAATAGGTGATACTTTTTTGGAGATTCAATAGTTGAGTGAGTTTTCTGTTTTCTGTTGCTTTATGCATAGCAATTTCAAGTTGGTCAGTTTGTTGATCAATCCGACGTAGATACCGAATATAGACTTGCGATGTTTTATACAAAAGCTGTAGTAAAAATCGTGTTCTTTTGAATGTATGGATTTTTGGTTTTCCATTTTCTAATTCAGAAGTGATAGAGTTTTCCTGGAGACATACAGTAATGAGTTTATCCTTTAAAATGATGATCCCTAAAGGGATAGTGTCAAAAAAACGTTCGTTCTTCATGTTTTCATCATATATGGGGATGTCAACAATAACGATCATCTGATCATCCTCAATTTCGATTCGAGAGCCTTCTTCCATATCCAGTGCAGCACGGAGAAACTCCATACTTGCCCCTGTGGCTTCAGAACATGTAGTAAGTTCATCAAAAGTTGGTCGAATACAATGAATCCAAATATTTTTCATTGTTAGATCTGAAACTTGAGTAGTTTGCATTGTTTCCTGATCTGAATAGTAAGCTCTAATCATATTTCTCTTTTCTTCATACTGATAGAATGCAATACTTCATCTGTATATACTATAATAAACACAAATGTTTTTTTAAAAAGAGGCAAACATATGAAAAATACGGGAAACATCCTCATTCGGAATGGGTATGTTTTTATAAATTCTTTGGAAGGATTTCAAAAACTTGATGTTCGTATTCAGGATGGCATGATTGTAGAAATATCAGATTCCATCCCCAACACGATTGATAAAGAAATAGATGCAAACAATCAGTTTGTTGTTCCAGNNCTTGCGCCAACCCGGTCAAACTCACAAAGAAGATATTACAACTGGAACACGATCCGCAGCTGCTGGGGGATACACTACCGTTGTAGCAATGGCAAATACCACTCCCGTAATTGACTCCGTAGAAAAATGGAAAAACCTTTTTAACATCATTCAGCAAAAAAGTTCCATTGAGGTTATTCAGGCTGGATCTATTACACCAGGTTTAGGAGGTAATGAGTTATCCAGCTTGTTTTTACATAACCAGTCTATCCCACCTTTCAATCGAACCATTGATGCACCGTTTGTATTCTCTGATGATGGGGTTGGAATCAATGATCCACCTTTGTTTCGAAAAGCCATTCAACATGCAAAAAAAGAAAATTACGTTTGTATCTTACATGAAGAAGACGCAAGCATTTCAGCCAATGGTGTAATACATTATGGAGATGCTTCACCAGAATTAGCATTTCCCGGTATCCCTTCTTCATCTGAATCCACATGCGTTGCAAGAGATGTATTGATTTGTCACGAGGAAAAGTATTCTCCTCATTTCACTCATTTATCCTCTAAGCAATCTATAGATGTTCTGATGGGGCTTTCTGATGCTTCTTACCGTTTCACAGCAGATACTACCCCCCATCATTTGTATTTCTCTGAAAAGAATATTGACCTAACCAACACCAACTTTAAAATGAACCCTCCCATTCGCTCGGAAGTAGACCAGAAAGCATTGAAAGAAGGTGTGCGAAGTGGGATCATCCGGTGTATTGGGACCGACCATGCTCCCCATAGTGCCTCCGAGAAAAATACAGATTTTTGCAATGCTCCTTTTGGCATCATTGGTTTCGAAACTGCATTTGCAGCTAGCTATACGGCTCTAGTTTCTCCAGGTTGGATATCTTTTCCTCAACTCATTCAACTGTTTACCATTGGACCAAATTCTATTCTAAAACTCCAAAATCATGGCTTGATTCAACCGGGAACTTTAGGAAACCTTACAATAGTCGATGAGCAAGAATACGTTGTTTCGCCTGAGTTCTTCTCAAAAAGCAGCAATTCTCCTTTTGTTGGCGAAAAACTCAAAGGCAGAATTCGTTCCACCATTTTTCAAGGAAAGGTTGTGTATAGTGATCAAAACTAATGGTGAAATCATTAAACATAGGTGCATTGCAAAAAATATTTTTTTCTTGTCTCTACAGTATGCCGAATCAGATGTAATAGTACAACCAGGACAATTTGTCCAACTTTCCTGTCCCGGTAAATATACAACGCTATTAAAAAGACCCTTTAGTGTTTTTGATGCTTCTCCAAGTATTGTGTCCATTGTGTATAAAGTTGTAGGAAAAGGGACTGCAAATTTATCTGAAAAAAAAGTTGGGGATTCGTTGGAAATGCTTCTTCCCTGCGGTAATTCCTTTTCCGTTCCTCAAGAAGAGGGACTCAATGTGCTGATTGGTGGAGGTTTAGGGATCGCTCCCTTGCATTTCTTAACAAAATATTACCCCAATACTCCCTTTGAGTTGTGGTATGGAACATCCTATGAAGATGAATGGATTCCTACAAATCTGGTTCAACGAAAAGGTATTGATTTGCATTTTCATGCAGACTTTTGCAATTCCAATGATTCTCTTCAGTTTAGTGAAAACTTATTACAGAAATATCAAAGAGAATCCACCACTTCTCCCTTGAAAATCTATTGCTGTGGCCCCACAAAACTTTTGCAAAACGTAACAAAACACTGCATTGAACATCAAATTTCTATTGAAGTATCTCTTGAGTCTAGAATGGCTTGCGGTTTTGGCATCTGCCTTGGATGTTCTTTTCAAACCAAAGAAGGTATGAAAACGGTATGCAAAGATGGTCCCACATTTGACGGATCAAGTGTTGTCTGGGAGAGTCTACAATGAGCAATAACTCCATGCAGGTCACCCTTCAATCTTCCGGTCGTTCTATCCAACTAAAAAATCCGATTGTTCCAGCATCAGGAACTTTCGGAGATGGCTCCATCGTCAATTCTTTGTACGACGTCAATCAGTTGGGGGCATTGTTAACCAAGAGTATCACTCTTCACTCCAGGCAGGGAAATCCTTCTCCAAGAATTTACGAAACTCCTGGGGGGATATTAAACTCCGTTGGGTTAGAAAACAAAGGAGTAAAGTGGTTTCTGGAAGAAGTGATGCCTTTTGTTTTATCACTCCATACTTCAAAATGGATTAGTATTGCTGGCTTTACAGTTGATGAGTTTGTCGAATTAACTCGTGCCATCAATCCATACGAAGTGGATGCAATTGAGGTAAATGTATCGTGTCCCAATATTCATAAAAATGGGATTCAGTTTTGCCAGAATAAAGATGTGCTGCAGGACACTCTTCATCGAGTCCGAAAAGTTACAGATCACTTCTTGATTGCGAAAATTGCTCTAGAAACAAACTCTCTTTCCGAAATATTGGAAGTAATTCAACAAGAAGGCTTTGATGCAGTTTGTATTGGCAATACAATTCGAGGCATTGCCATTGATCCCATCAGCAGGAAGCCTTTCTTTCATCAAATCTTTGCAGGGTTGTCCGGTCCTGCCATCAAACCCATTGCACTGCGGGTTGTTTGGGAAGCGTTCTCTTCCCACCCCACATTACCAATCATAGGTTGTGGTGGCATACAATGTGCTTCTGATGTAATCGAGTTCATTTGTGCAGGTGCATCTGCCGTAGAAGTTGGGACAATGAACCTGGTAGATCCTTTTATACTCCCCAACATTATTCAAGATATTGACACATACTGCACCAACCATGAAGTAACACTTTCTTCTATTATAGGATCATCTCACCGTTCCCTTTAAAAGTAGGAGTACATGATGAAAAAGCAGTATGGTGATATACATATAAGGTTGTTATTCCAGCGGATATGCATAATTCCGTTTTTTCTTTTCACATTCGTCACCTGTTTTCTGTTATTTCCAACCCAACCTCCGATCGGACAATGTAAATCAGTTGATTGCACACATGCAATGATTGATGTGCATATACTAGAAGACGGAAGTGTAACAATTCAGGAAACCCGCCAGTTTTCTTTTTATGGGACTTTCTCATATGGCTATTACACTCTAGAAAAAAAAGACTTTGCTCGCATGGAAAACTTCTCTGTTTCCGTTGATGAGACTCTTTTTACTGAATCATCAAAAAATGAAGCTTCGCCTTTTACTTTCTATATCGAAGAAACTTCTAGTGAATACACCATTTACTATTATTTTAATGCAACCGATGAATCCAAAGCTGTAACTTTTACCTATGATATTTTGGGAAGCATTGATCTCTATAAAGACTATGGACAGTTCTATTGGCAACTTCAGGGAAAAAACTGGCCACTGCCTGTTTTTGAATTAGAAGCAACCATCCGATGGGATAAACCCTTTCCCATGGATCAGTACAGTATTTGGGGGCATGGCCCCTTTCAGGGTGTTACAGAAAAAATCAATGAAACAGAATTCAGAGCTTACTGCAATAATATTCTGCCAGGAGAAAGTATTGGAGTACGGCTTTTGCTTCCCTCCTCCTATTTTCAAAGCTTTGATCATTCATGGGGCGGGAATAAAAGCGATGTAACTGTTCTTGAGAGCATCCAAGCCGAAGAACAACGTCTTGCACTTGCTGCTAACATCAAAAGGGGAATGGTGAATCGAATTCCTTTGTACATTACTATTCTCCTTGTTGGTCTTTTTTTCTTGCTATATTTCATTTATGGTAAAGAACCTCAAGTGAAAGAAATTCCATACTACCGCGAACCACCCACCGATGAACCTCCTGCTCTCGTTGGTATGCTGTTTTACTATCAGAATTTTCACAAAAGATTCATCAGTGCAACAATATTACACTTCATTCACCGGAAAATAATTCAATATGAAGCTATAGTAGGTGATCCAAATGATTTTCGCTTAACCTGGGCACAAAAAGATATCTATTTGCATGATTTCGAGAAAACAATGTTACAAGATATTCTATTCCGCAGTAAACAAGATACAATCACCATCAAAGAACTACAAAAAAAGATCAAACGATACAAGTCGGTGTATGCGTATCCGTATCACAGATTTCGAACACAGTTACAGAAAAATGCAAAAGAAAAAAACTGGTTTCATGCCGGGTCTTTAAAAGCTTCTGCAACTATACGTTCTCTTGGATCATTTTTAATCTTCGCCACTTTAGTTCTTTTTGCTTTTTCACCATCGTATCTATTATTGGGTTTACCAACCCTGTTGTATTGCATTTTTGCACGCAACCTACGTAAACGATCAATAAAGGGCAAAGAAGAATTTGTCAAATGGAAAGCATTCCAACGGTTTTTACTGGATTTTAGTAATTTGGAGCATTATGAAGCAGACTCTATCATTATCTGGGAAAAATTCCTGGTGTATGCGACTATGTTTGGAATTAGTAAAAAAGTACTAAAAGCTTTCAAGCTCCATTTGCCTGGATTTGAAGATAAAGAAGTATCTTCAGCCTTCCACCAGAATTTACTGTGGACAAGTCCATTCCTTGTAGAATCTTTAACCAAGAGGATAACTGCCGTAGGACCCACTCAACATACATTGCATAGAATAAACACTAGTCCTGGTCGAACAAGTGGCTGGAAAAGTAACTGGTCTAGTGGTCGTGGATCTGGTGGTGGTTTCTCGGGAGGAGGAGGCTTCTCTGGTGGTGGTGGAGGTTCTGGTGGGGGATTTGGCTAATGAGTTGGCAAATTCATACGATTGGCAGGAGGTTACATGATATTAACTGATTGTACCTATCTAAATCCACAAATGGAATGGGAAAAGGGTCATATCTCAATTCAAAATGGAATCATTCAATCCATTTCAAAAGAAAATCCTTCCCAAGTTTCTACAAAAGAAGAACATTATTCTGGAAAAGGTATGCTTCTAATTCCCGGACTGATGAACCTTCACACGCACATTGCAATGACTCTCTTTCGTGGATTTGCTGATGACTTACCATTGCATGAGTGGTTAACAACCAAAATATTCCCTATTGAAGCCAAGTTAACTCCCGAAGCAGTCTATTATGGTTCGCTGTTGGGGATTGCAGAATGCATTCGATCTGGATGTACTTTTTTCAATGATATGTATTTTTTCACAGAAGAAACCATAAAGGCAGTCGAATTATCTGGTATTCGAGCATTACTATCACCTGGCATGATGGATACTGCTGGAGAGGAAAAAATACAAACAGTTCTATCGATGCATCGTGAATACCATGGTGCTGCCAATGGACGTGTATCGATTTTTTTTGGACCTCATGCTCCGTATACTTGTAACGTATCATTTCTCAAAAATGTAGCAGATGTTGCTCAAAAAAATGGTATTGGTATCCATATCCACCTGAATGAAACAGAAAAAGAAGTTCATGATTTTCAAAAGGAGCATCATGGAGCTCTTCCAATCATCGAAATTGCTCAAACTGGTCTTTTTCATAATCCAACGATCGCAGCTCATTGTGTTCACGTATCAGAAGAAGAGCAACAAGTATTGCTGAATCACAATGTTTTGGTAGTGAATATCCCTGCATCAAATCTGAAACTCTCTTCTGGCATTGCTCCGGTTCAAAGTTATCTTGAAAAGGGGATTCCAGTTGCCATTGGCACAGATGGTGCATCGTCAAACAATCAACTCAATATGATGCTAGAGATGAGACTTTCTTCACTTTTGGGGAAAGTGGTGCCATCAAAGAATCCAAAAGCCCTGGATGCGAAAACAACATTTTCAATGGCCACAAAAATTCCTGGTCAGTGGTTATTTCCGAACCAATCTGGTTCGATTCAAGAAGGAGCATTTGCAGATTTGGTCTTTTTATCCATGAATCATCCATCTTCGACTCCATGTTTTCATCCAATCTCGAATATTGTCTATGCATCAAATGGATCTGAGGTAGAATCTGTGATTGTACAAGGTAAATTTGTCATGAAAGACAGAATCATTACTACTTTTGATGAGAAACATGTCCTTCAGAAAGTAAATGAAATTGTCTACAAACTCACTGGAAAAAGGAGCTATAGCGCATGAAAATAGGTATTATTGGCGGTTCCGGTTTTCGATCTTTCCCCTCGGTGGAAACTATTTCAGAGAAAACAATACATACTCCCTATGGAGAAGCATTCTTTGAAGAGATTCAGTTTCACAACCAAAACCTGATTTTCCTTCCCAGGCATGGAAAAAAACACCACATACCTCCACATCAGATTAATTACCGAGCTAATATTTTTGCTTTACATGAAATTGGTGTCACCCACATCATAGCAACAGCAGCATGTGGTTCTCTTCGTGAAAATCTACAACCGGGAATGTTTGGTACTTGCGGTTCGTACATCGAATTCACTCGAAATCGTAAATCAACTTTTTATGATCATTTTATTCCCTCAGCAATACATATTGATCAAACCAATCCATACTCAAAATTTCTCAATCAACACCTGGAAACCGCCCTATGCTCTCTTCAAATCCCTCATCAAACCAACTTAACAATGATTGTTACAGAAGGTCCCCGATATGAAACTACAGCAGAAATTAAGATGTATGCTTTGTATGGAGGAGATATTGTAAATATGACCGGATATCCTGAAATTGTTCTCGCTGGAGAAATGGATATCGAATACTCTTGCATCAGCATCATAACAAATTTTGCTGCAGGCATTTCCCCCACACCATTGTCTATGGAAGAGGTAGAACAACAGATGAAGGCATCAAATCATCAGTTATATGAAGTATTCCATCAAGTTATCTCGAAACTGAAGTAACAAAATGCCAGTATCATCATCGCAACTACCTGACTTTTTTCTTCGATGCACCTATCACCTATATGTTTCACATGCCCTTAAGTATCGCCAATACAACGAATTATGGGAACATGATTTTGATGCCATACCTGATGAAATAATGAATCTACTCAGTACAAAAGAAACATTGTGCTTTCTAGATCAAGAAAAGGAAAAAGCACTACAGCAAAAAATTCAAATACTTCCCTTTCATCACAATGATTACCCTTCCGCTCTAAAGAAGCTGAAAGGTATGCCTCCTGTACTCTACGCAAAATCAAATACCAACATAGATTTAAACCAACCTTTTTTTATTGCTATTGTCGGCTCAAGGAAAGCAAGCACATACGGGAAAAAATACGCTTACCGTTTTGCTTCAGAACTTTCTGCCCTTGGGTTCACAATCATTTCAGGGCTAGCATATGGAATTGATGCAGAATCCCACAAAGGGGCCTTATCTCAACATGGAAAAACCATTGCAGTTGTGGGTACAGGAGTTGACCTTTGTTATCCAAAACCAAATTTCAGCCTTATGCAATCTATTGAAAACAGTGGCTGTATTCTATCGGAATTTCCCATTGGCACTCCTCCAAAACCTTATCATTTTCCCTCAAGAAATCGAATCATCAGTGGAATCTCTGACGCGTTATTGTTAATAGAAGCAGCTCAAAAAAGCGGTGCTATGATTACAGCAGATCTAGCGTTGGATCAAGGAAAAGAAGTATTTGCTCTTCCTGGCTCTATTGATTCCCCAACAAGTCAAGGTACGAACGATCTTATTAAACAAGGAGTACGGGTATTGACTCAAGTAGAGGATGTTACAAGTTTGCTGGGATTCCCAGACCATTCAGAGTCTCTTGATGAGGAAAAATCTTTTCAAAGTATCGAAAAAAAGATTGTGATTGCATTGAAACAAGAGGATTTGGATTTCTCTTCATTGGTAGACCAATTACAGATATCCTCTTCCGAACTGATGAAAGCTTTGACTATGCTAGAGATAAAAGGGATCATTCGAAAAGAAAAGAATGTTTACAGCTTGTTTCAAGCTGTTCTTTTTTCGTAATCCAGGTTGTTAAAACCCTTTAGCAAGACGCTTTATCAAAAACTCAGGAAATCCTTTGGACTCCATTTTTTNNTTTTATAGATTGGATAGGGAAATCTAAGTATTTTGAGTTGCATTGCTTCAGAATCAAACAATCCAAAAGAACAGTCAGGATTCCCATCTCGACTTTGTCCCACGCTACCAACATTGATAACATACTTACAATTTGGTTTGAGCACCCAGTCTAGACCTAATTTTGCTTTATGCACTTCAATGTTGTTGTTACTTGCTATCTCAAAAATACAGGGATTGTGGGAATGTCCAATGAATAAAATGTTATTCTTTTTGTTAAGAGAAGCGTTTCGGTATGCGGTATTTTCATCTAAAACATATCGATAAGGATGTTGAGGATCAAGAAAAGAATGAGTAATAGTAAATTTCTTGTCAACTATCGTGCTTGGTAGCGATTTCATGAAGTCGATTTCTTTTTTGTGAACCAATTTTTTTTGAATATTAAGTGCTACTACGGCATCTTCATTGAAATAAATATCCATAGAATCGGTCAAAAAAGCCTGATCATGATTGCCATAGACGGATTGCAGAGAATATTTCTGAAGGGAGTGTATACACTCCACTGGTTCTGGTCCATAGCCTACAATATCACCACAGCAAATGATATCACGCACGTCAATGGTATTTAAATACGATAGGATTGTATCCAGGGCTTCGTAATTGGCGTGGATGTCAGATAATATTGCGTAAATCATAGTATCATTGTACAAAAAAAACGGGGAAATAGTTAATTTCCCCGTTTTTTTTTTAAACTCAGCTAGTTAAAAAGAGTTACTTAACTTCGATAACAGCTCCGACAGCAGCTAATTTGTCTTTCAGATCATTGGCTTCTTTTTCAGAAACTTTTTCTTTAACAGCTTTTGGTGCACTATCAACTAATGCTTTGGCTTCTTTCAATCCAAGACCAGTAATTTCACGTACAACTTTGATTACTTGGATCTTTTGAGAGCCGGCATCGGAAAGAACAACANNGGTTCTGCTCCACCATCTCCACCAGCACCGTCGCCAGATGGAGCTGCTGCAACAGCTGCTACAGGCATAGCTGCAGAAACACCAAAGCGTTCTTCAATAGCAGCTACTAGCTCAACTAATTCTAAAACTTTCATTTCTTCAATAGCTTGTAAAATTTCGTCTTTATTCATCATATCCTCCTATGATTCAGATTGTTTTTGATCTTTAACAGCATTCAATGCCCAACACAATTTGGTGATAGTGTTATTAAGCACAATTGCCATATTTCTCATTGGACCATTCATACAAAATGCTACCTGACCAAGAAGTACTTCTCTTGGTGGTACAGAAGCTAATTTTACGACATCTTCTTTTGAAAGAAGCTTACCTTCAAAAAACCCTCCTTTAATAGTAGGAGTTTTTTTGCCTTTGGTGTAATCCTTTAAAATCTTGGGAGCCATTAAAGGATCTTCCTGGGAGTAAACAGCACCAGTCATGCCGGTGAAAATGACTTTTTCAAGGTCAGTGTCAAACTCAATACCAGCATTTGCTGCAGTTTTTCGATACAGAGTGTTTTTTGTTACGAATGCAGAACAGTTTGCATTGTTCACTATTTTACGGAATTCAGTCAAACTTTCGTCATTCATGGATTCGTAGTTGTAAAAAACAAGACTTTGAGCATCATTCCAAACTTGGGTCATCTTTTCAAAAATCTCTTCTTTTTTCTTTCTTGTAATCATACTTCCTCCTTTCTAATAAAAAATGCCTTCCCAAAGTGGGAAGGCATTAATTGATGACAATTGTATTACCTGCCCTATGCGAGAGAAGTTTTAAACCCGAAGGTTCCCGCAGTCTTTGGGAAGAGTGAAAGAGCTATTGCTTAAGTACCAGCAGCGCTCCTTACTAAATTCGTAACATTCAATTTCAGCGATGGACTCATTGTTAGAGCAATATAACAGCTCTTCATATATTGTCCTTTAGCAGAAGAAGGTCTGGCTTTTACAATAGCATTCGTCAAGGCATAGATATTCTTTTTTAAATCATCTTTTGTAAAATCAGCCTTACCTACAGGTACATGGACATTAGCAAATTTATCAACGCGATACTCAACGCGGCCAGATTTCATTTCTTTGATTGTTTTTTCGATATCGTTTGTAACAGTGCCAAGTTTTGGGNNTCAAAATCAAACCAACCATTTTTAATCTTGGCAACATTTTCTTCGTCGCCAATATAATCTGCACCAGCATCTTTTGCTACTTGGATCATGTCACCTTTTGCAAATACCATGACTCGAACTTCTTTTCCAGTTCCTGCGGGTAGACTAACCATACCTCGAATATTCTGTTCGGATTTTTTTGGGTCTACACCAAGAGAGAAATGGAGTTCAACAGTTTCATTAAATTTCGCAGTTTTTAGTTTTGGGACTAAATCGAGAGCTTCATCAATCAAGAATTCTTTTCCGACAAGATCAAGCTCTTTTACAACATTTTTGTACTTTTTTCCGGGCATAATAGTTCCTCTATGCTACTGCAATTTAAATTTCGACGTCAACGCCCATCGATTTTGCAGTGCCGGCTACCATTTGCATAGCAGATTCAACGCTGATCGTATTTAAATCTTGCATTTTGATTTCAGCGATCTTTTTTACCTGACTAGCATTGAGCCTTCCCACTTTTTTCCGATTGGGTACACCGGATGCTGTTTCCAATTTTAGTTCTTTCTTGATTAGCGCAGCAACGGGGGGCGTTTTCAAAATAAAACTAAAGGTACGGTCAGCATAAACCGTTATGACTACAGGAATCACTAATCCTTTTTTATCTGCAGTTTTATCGTTAAATTCTTTTACAAACTGCATAATATTGACACCTTTTTGTCCTAAGGCTGGTCCTACGGGAGGAGCTGGAGTGGCACCACCAGCAGGGATTTGTAGCTTAATATATCCAGTAACTTTTTTTGCCATCAGAAATAACTCCTTCTGCGATGTTATATTTTTTCAATAAAGGGAAAATCAATTTCAACTGCCATTTGACGTCCAAACATTGTGAGTAGAACTTTTGCTTTTTCGGTTTCTTCATCAATTTCTTCTACAACACCTGTTAAATCTTGGAAAGGTCCGTTGTTAATGCGGATATGGTCATTGACGCTAAAGTTCAACCGAGCTCTTGCTTCTTCTTCGGTAATACGGTTCAACATAATTTCGACTTCTTTTTTTGTCAATGGAGTTGGTTTTCCTTCAGGACCGACAAACCCAAGAACATTTGGCGTTCTTCGAACAGCATACCAGGTTTGATCATCTAAAAACATTTTCACAAGGACATATCCAGGATAGACTTTTTCTTCTACAGGGTCTTTCTTGCCAGGTTTTCGTTGGTAATCTACTGGAATTTCGATATCAATAATTTTGCCTTCTAATGCAAAAGATCGAATTCTTTCCAGCAAACATGTTTTAACATGTTTCTCCTTACCGGAATAAGTACTAATTAAATACCACTGCGCTTGATGGTCTTCCTGGACAATTGCCATATTATGCTCCAGTTACAAAGGTCATAAATGCTTCCATGGCCTTGGCAAAACCAGTATCAACAAGTCCTAGGAAAGCAGACCAGACTGCAACAAACAGCAAAACAATGAAAGTTGTTTGCCACAACCTGCTGAAGCTTGGCCAGGTGGTCTTATGAACCATTTCGTACCAGACATCAATAAAAAACTGAATAAATTTGTTTGTATGTTTTTTCATAAAAAAGCAGGCGCGGGAGGACTCGAACCCCCAANNTTGGAGACCGATGCTCTACCAGTTGAACTACGCGCCTATCTTACCTCCCTGTGTTCAGTATGTTTTCGATCAAAGGGACAATACTTACTTAATACAATGCGGTCGGTTGTATTCTTTTTATTTTTAGAAGTCGTGTAATTTCTATGTCTACACACGGTACATTCTAAGGTAATTTTATCTCTATTTTGTTTGCTTTTTTTT